>Ga0207643_10000782_pt1 | contig 19374 bp, 15 predicted proteins | sample KBSMisM62_FD_184313 | JGI IMG/M metagenome (GOLD analysis project Ga0207643, IMG submission 184313) | Miscanthus rhizosphere microbial communities from Kellogg Biological Station, Michigan, USA - KBS Miscanthus M6-2 (SPAdes) (version 2) | ecosystem: Host-associated > Plants > Roots >...
CCTCGCGAGCATCCTGGAGTACCGGAATCAGCCGGTCCGAGCGGAGTCGCTTCTGATGCGGGCGTTCAAGGTCGGGCCGGTCGCGCCGGTGCACTACGAGAATCTCGCACGGTCGCAGATCTCGCTGGGCAAGCTGGATTCCGCCGAGGCGACACTGGACCGCTGCACGCAGCAGTTTCCGCGGAACGTGCAGTGTCCGGGTTTCCGAATCCTGTTCGAGTGGATCCGAGGGCGGTACGATTCGATGGGCGTCCAGATGGCGCGCCTCGATTCGCGCCTCACCGAGCCGTCGATCCGGTCCCAGGTGGCCTTGTTCAGGGCCGACTACGCGCGATTGCGCGGCAGGATCCGGGAAGCCGATCAGCTCACGGCGCGCGCGAACGAGCTGGCGACGCAGTCCGGCGCGCGAGGGGAGATCCTCTGGCGCGCGCTGAACGACGCGCTGGACGCTGCCTGGTTCTTCGGGGATTCGGCACGCGCGTTACGGCTGCTCGATGACGCGCTCGCGCGCGAGCCCATCAGCCGAATCTCGATGACCGAAGCGCCGTACGTCGGTTTCGTCGACGCGTATGCGCTCGCGGGGCGCCCCGACCGCGCACGCGCGCTCCTGGCGGAGTGGGAGACGCGGCGCCAGACCTCCCCGTCGATCCGCGACTCGACGCGCGCGCACGAGATGCGCGGGTATATCGCCCTCTTCACGAAGCAGTACGCGCAGGCGCAGACGGAGCTCCGCGCGGCGGATCAGATCGGATGCCGAATCTGCAACGCGCCGATGCTCGCCCGGGCGTACGATCTCGATGGAAAGCCGGACTCCGCGATCGTGGTCTACGAGCGGTTTCTGAGCATACCATACCTCGACCGCACGCAAGTCGACGGTGCCTTCGTGCCCGCCGTCCACAAGCGCCTCGGCGAGCTGTACGAGGCGAGAGGTCAGCGCGACAAGGCGCTGGCACACTACCGCGCCTTCATCGAGTTGTGGAAGGACGCCGATCCCGAGCTGCAGCCGAAGGTCACGGACGCGAGGCAGCGGATGACGTTGTTGACGAAGGGGCGCGATCGTTGAGCCAGTGAGTTGGTTGGTCGGATCGGGAGAGGGTGAGAAACGGCCTCGGGAAGCTCCTGCCTCCCGAGGCCGTTTCTCACGATCCCACCATCGAACCAACTAACTCACCGTCCTTCTCACCCGGCCAGCGCCGGCTCCGCCTCCAGCGGCTCGGGCGCCGAGGGCACGTCCCATTCGTTGCCGCACTTGAGGCACTTCCGGAAGTCGCCGCGCGTCTTCGTGAACTTCATCTCCGCGCCGACGTAGCCGCACTCCGGGCAGGTCTCGGCGACCGGCTTGTTCCACGCTACGAAGTCGCACGTCTCGTTCGAGCACGCGTAGAACGCGGTGCCGCGCTTCTTCGAGCGACGCTCCACCAGCTCGCCGCCGTCCTTGGGACAGAAGACGCCAGTGGGCATCGAGCGCGTGCCGCGGCACTTCGGGAACGTGCTGCAGCCGAGGAACTCGCCGCTGCGTCCCTGACGGACGACCATCGGCTGGCCGCAGAGATGACAGGGGATGTCCGTCATCTTCGGCTTCGCCTTCTCCCCCTTCAGAGGCCGCGTGTACTTGCAGGTCTTCGGGTGATTCTCGCAGGCGAGGAACGGCCCGAAGAATCCACCACGCGGCTCGAGCTTGCCGCCGCAGTCGGGGCAGCGCTCGTTGACGATCGCCGAGAGGTCGTGCGCTTCGGCGATGAGCGCGCCGAACTGCACGTTCTTGAGCGACTTGTCGAACGGTCCCCAGAAATCCTTCAGGACGGCGCGCCAGCCGAGCTCTCCCTCCTCGACCTTGTCCAGCTCCAGCTCCATGCCGGAGGTGAAGTCGACGTTGAAGATCTCGGGGAACTGCTTGACCATCACCTTCTCCACCGTCTCACCGAGCTCGGTGGGGAAGAAGCGGCGCTGCTCGAGGTTCACGTAGCGTCTGTCGACGAGAACACTGATGATGCTGGCGTAAGTCGAGGGGCGCCCGATGCCGAGCCGCTCGAGCTCCTTGACGAGGCTCGCCTCGGAGAAGCGCGGCGGCGGCTCGGTGAAGTGCTGCGACGGCGTGATCGAGATGACGGGAACGTTCTCGCCCAGCTCGATGACCGGCAGCGCCTGCTCGTCCTCGAGCGCCTTGGAGTCGCCCTCCTCGCGTGCCTCGCGATAGAGCGCCAGGAACCCCTGGAACTTGATGACGCTCCCCGTGGAGCGGAACAGATAGCTGCGACGCCCGATCTGAGGCTGCTCCTTCGCCGGGATGTCGAAGTCCACCGTGGTGGTGTCGAACACCGCGGGCGCCATCTGCGACGCCATGAAGCGCTGCCAGATGAGCTGATAGAGCTTGAACTGATCGGGTGAGAGATACTTGCGGATGTCGTCGGGCCGGCGCGTGGGATCCGTCGGGCGCACGCTCTCGTGCGCGTCCTGGGTGTTCTTCGCCTTGCCGTTGCCGTAGAGCTGCAGCCCCTTGGCGAGATACTCGGCGCCGAACAGCACACGCAGGTAGTCGTGCGCCTGCGACGCGGCGCTCTCGGCGACGCGCGTGGAGTCGGTACGCATGTAGGTGATGAGACCGACCGCGCCCTCGGGTCCGATGTCGATGCCCTCGTAGAGATCCTGCGCGATGCGCATCGTGCGCTTGGATCCGAACGAGAGCTTCTTCGCCGCTTCCTGCTGCAGCGTGGACGTGGTGAACGGCGCCGATGGGTTCTTGCGACGCTCGCGCCGCTTGACCTCGGTGACGCCGAACGTCTTCCGGCCCTGCAGGTCGGAGAGGATGCGATCCGCTTCACCCTTGTTCGCGATCTCGGCTTTCTTGCCGTCGATCTGGTGGAGCTTCGCGGTGAACCGCTGTCCCGCCTTCTCGAGCAGCGCCTCGACCGTCCAGTACTCGACCGGCTTGAAGGCGCGGATCTCCCGCTCGCGCTCGACGATGAGCCGCAGCGCGACGGTCTGCACGCGACCCGCGGAGATCCCCTTCTTCACCGTCTTCCAGAGCACGGGGCTGGCCTTGTAGCCGACGAGCCGGTCGAGCACGCGCCGCGCCTGCTGGGCCTCGACTTTCTTGTCGTCGATCGAACCTGCCTGCAGGATGGCGTTCTGGACCGCGTCCTTCGTGATCTCGTGGAAGAGCACGCGGCGCACGGGAATGCTGGACACGCCGCGCTTGGGGCGGATCTGCTCGGCCACGTGCCAGGCGATCGCCTCTCCCTCGCGATCAGGGTCGGTGGCGATGAACACTTCGCGCGAATCCTTCGCCGCGCTCTTCAGGTCGGCGATCGTCTTCTCCTTGCCGGGGATCGGCACGAGCTCGGGCTCGAAGCCCTTGTCGATGTCGATGCCGAGCTTCTTCTCGGGCAGATCCATGATGTGCCCGACGGTGGCGCGCACGCGGTAGCCGCGGCCCAGGTACTTGCCGATCGTCTTCGCCTTGGCGGGCGACTCGACGATGACCAGCGACGTGGTGCCGGCGGCCGGCGGGGGCCCCTCGTCCTCGACGGGCGCCGCATTGCGGCCGCGAGCGCCGCGCTTGGCGGCGGTCTTCGCGGCGCCCCGCGCGGGCGCCTTGGCGGCCGCGCCGGCGCTCTTCTTCGCCGTGCCGGGCCGTTTGGTTGCACTCTTTCTGGCTGCCATTGGTCTCAGTGAACGGTCGGGGAATCCGCGGCGGGGCCGCCAGGATCGTCGAATCCGGCGCCTTCCATCATCGAGCGGAGATCGTCCAGCGCGATGCGGCCGTCGAACTGCAGCATCGCGCGCTCGATCACCTGCTCGAGCTCCGCGGGGTCGAGCGCTCCGGCACCGGAGAGCGCGAGCAGGTGGCCCCAGGCTTCCGGAGCGAAGCGCCCACGCTCATGTGGTCCGAGAACGCGTATCGTCATGTCTCCTCGTAGACCGGCGCAGGGTAGGACCCTCCAGGGCGCCGGCCGGCATCATCGTGACTCGTTCGACACCGGTTCGGGCTCGGAGGTCCGTCCTGCCCTGCCCCGTCCCGGTGCCATTCCGGCCCCCCCGCGGAATTCCGCGGTCGGCCGGGCGTGATCATCGCTCTAAGGTAGTGCGCAAGTCAACCGGACAATGGTACCGGGTGCCACGTCCGCGTGCGCTATGGCACGACCGCGGCGACGATCCGCCTCACAACCTCTGATATGGCAACACGTTCCACGTCCACCACGTAGTCGGCGGACTCATAGGCGACTCGGCGCTCGTTCAGGAGGCGTTCGAGCTCTGCCACCGGATTCGGCCGGCTCAGCAGGGGGCGGCCGGCCACCGAGCGGCCCATACGATTGATTGCGGTGCGGGGCCGAATCCGAAGGTAGACCATCCGGGAAGGGGGTCGGAGGACGGCGACGGTCTCGGGGCGCGTCACCCAGCCACCGCCGGGCGCGAGCACCATCCCGCCCATGTCCTTGAGCTCTTCGGTGAGGCCGTGCTCGAGCTGCCGGAAGGTCGGCTCCCCCTTGGTGGCGAAGATCTCGGCGATCGTCATCCCCTCGCGGCGCGCGATCTCGGCGTCGAAATCGAGGAACGTGCGACCGAGCTCGCGTGCGAGCACGGAGCCGACCGTGCTCTTCCCCGCCCCGGGCAGCCCGACGAGGATGAGGTGCGGAACGGAGGGATCAGCCGCCGAGCCGGGCTGCGATGTGCGAAAGGTAGCCATCGAGGTTCCGTTGAACTTCGGGCAGCGAGTCACCGCCGAACTTCTCGAGCATGGCGTCGGCGAGGACGAGAGCGAGCATGGCTTCGGCGATGACGCCCATGGCGGGTACCGCGGTCACATCGCTCCGTTCGGCGGTGGCGCTGGCCGCGGCGCCGGTGGCGACGTCGACGGTGCCGAGCGGGCGCATGAGAGTACTGATCGGCTTCATGGCAACGCGGACCACCAGGGGCTCTCCCGTGGTGATCCCTCCCTCGAGGCCACCGGCGTTGTTCGTGGCACGGCGAACGTTGCCGGCGCGCGTGCGGCCGGGCGCGACGGCGATCTCGTCGTGCACCTCCGAGCCGTGCACGCGCGCCGCCTGGAAGCCCATGCCGATCTCCACTCCCTTCACGGCCGGGATGGAGAGGATCGCGGCCCCGATGCGCCCGTCGAGCTTCCGGTCCCACGAGACGTGCGACCCCAGTCCGACGGGGAGCCCGTCGACGACGACCTCGCAGATGCCACCGAGGGTGTTGCCGGCGCGCTTGGCGGCGTCGATGCGCTCGATCATCTGCGCCTCGGCGTTCGGATCGAGCGTGCGCAGTTGTGAGGCGTCGGACGCTTCGTTGATGCGCTCCGGCATCGGATCGGGGCGCGCGGCGTCGACGCCGCCGAGATGCACGAGATGACTGCCGATCGACACTCCGAGCTCGTCGAGCAGGCGGCGCGCGATCGCACCGGCGGCGACGCGCGCCGTGGTCTCGCGCGCGGAGGCACGCTCGAGGATGTCGCGTGCGTCCTCGCGGTCGTACTTGAGGATACCGGTGAGATCGGCGTGGCCGGGCCGCACGCGCGTGACGGCGCGCCTTCGCAGCGCGCCTCCCTCGTCGCCCTCGCGCGGCGCGGGATCCATGATCGCCTGCCAGTTGGCCCAGTCGCGATTGCGGATGAGCATCGCGACCGGGCTGCCGATCGTCTCGCCGGCGCGGACGCCGGAGAGGATCTCCGCGGTGTCGCGCTCGATCTGCATCCGTCGCCCACGTCCGTAGCCCTGCTGGCGTCGCGCGAGATCGGCGTCGATGTGCGCCGCGAGGAGTGGAAGACCGGCGGGCAGACCCTCGAGCACACTGACGAGGGCCTGCCCGTGCGATTCGCCTGCGGTGGTGAAGCGAAGCATGACGATGAAGGCGGCAGGACTGAGGGAAAGACGCGAGCCCGGCAAGGCGCCGGGCTCGCGTCAGTGCAACCTATCACGCCTTCACCGGCTCGTCATGGCCCGGGGAGGATGTCTGCCGCCGTCACGTCGATCACGACGAGACCGGAGCTCGACACACCGAAGAGCTTGAACACCACCGACGGATCGTCGCCCGGGAAGGGCAGCGAGGCGCGGAGCGGTCCGTAGAGGTTGTACTTCGTCGCCAGCGAACCGCGCTGGAAGTCGTAGTACGCGATGTCGATCATCTCGATCGAGCCGTTCGCCGAGGCGACGAAGGCCAGGCGGTCGGCCGCGGTCGTGGCCGTGCCATCGGCGTTCGGGTGGAAGGTGATGCCGGCACCCTGGGCGAAGGTGCTCTTCTTACCCTGCAGTCGCTGGGTGAAGGGCAGCTCGACCGCGGCGAAGTACGACTCCGCGCCGTGGATGCCGAGCGTCTTCCCCGTCTTGTCGAGCGCGATGCCGAAGATCTTGTCGGCCGCGTTGTTGATGAGGTCCGCGACGTTGATCGCCGGCGAGGCGTAGGTGTACGTACCCGGCACCGTGCCATCGTCGCGGAGGAGGAGGTCGCGTCCGAAGGCGCGCTTGGTGTTGCCCTCACCGAACGAGATCCACTTGCCGTCGCCGCTGGAGGCGGCGAAGGTCGTGTCGCTCAGACCGATCGAGGTCTCGTCGAGGTTGACGCCGTACTCGACGTCGGACTGCGGCACCGCGGCCTTGAGGCTGTTGATGGCGTCCAGAATACCGAACGTCGACGTCACGCACACGGCGGAGCTGGTCGCACCCGAGGCGTGGTCGCAGAGCGTGAGCGCATCGTTCGCGACGCTCGTCGCCGACGCCGGAACGACCGACGCGGCATCGATGTTGGCGACCAGCCACGAGTTCGGATCCGCACCGGGCGTCGCGAAGGCCAGAATGAAGCGCTGGTCGGGCGCGGGCGCGGCGGGATCGAGGTAGCGCACGGTGCCGAGGGGCGCCGCGCTCGTTGGCTTGGTCGAGAAGTACAGGCGGCCCGAGCTGCTCTGCTCCACGTACTGCGGGCGATCCGAGTACGTGATGGGCGCCGATACCGTGATGCGGATCTTGCCGGTGGCCGGATCGCGCACCTCGGTGAGCTTGTACATGAAGGAGACGCGCGTGAGGAGTCGGTTGGTGAGATCCTCCCGCATGCTCGAGGCAGTCGCCGAGCCGATGAACACCCGGCTGAGGTTCGTACCGCCGGAGTTCGCGACGTACAGCGTGTCGCCCGCGCCGGCGGTGCGGGACATGGTCATCCCCCACGGCTGCGAGCCGACGACGACACCGGTGGCGTCGAAGCCCTGCGTCGCTTTCTGCCAGACCTCGAGGCGACCGTAGTTGATGTTCGAGAGGAAGACGTTGCCGCGCGAACGGTCGACGACCAGGTCGGCGATCGCGCCGTTGCGGTTCACCGGCAGCGTGTAGGTGCGGCCGTAGACGACGAGCGCCGTATCGATCGCCGGGACGAACGACGTGCCGGCGACCGACGTCGAGCGGACGCTGTACGACATGCGTCCGCCGCCGTCATAGGCGAAGCTGCGGACGCTGATCTTCTTGCCCTGCACCGTCGGCGCAAAGCTCAGTGGCACGTTGTAGGGAAGCGGCGTCGCGTCGGTGACGGTGATGCTGTCGCGCTTGAGCAGCACACCGGCAAGATCCCGCGCCTCGAAGCCGACGATGGCGATGCTGTTGCCGGTCGCGGTGACGAACAGCGTGTCCTTCACCTCGATGCGCGTACCCAGCGACTGCGTCACCTTGGGGGCGGGCGCGGTGCCGGCGCGGATCGCGATCAGCGCGGGCGTGGACGATCCGTCCTGGCCGTTGATGTCGGTCGAGATCGGCGTGATCGCGATGACGCCCTTGAGCGGCGCATTTGCCGGCACTTTCACGGACGCTTGCATAGTCGCCGCCTTGTTGGGCGGCGAGAAGTTGACGACAACGGTGGTATCGATCGGCGTCGGCCAGCTCGGATCGCTCGTCGCATGGAAGCCAAGCTTCGTGACGCCAAGAGTACTGAGCGCCTTGAGCGAGACCTGCAGATTCGCGCCGTTGATCGCGCTGTCGCCCAGGACCGGACTGAGGAAGATCACGGTCGGGCCGTTCACCATCTTCACCTTGATCCGCACGGTGTCGGCGTTGCCCTGCAGATCGGTGAGCACGCCGGTGACGACCAGCGTGTCGGTGATGGTGTCGATCGGCGCCGCGACGCGGATGAAGCGCTGGATCGCCGTATCGCGCAGACCAGGCCGGAAGACGGTGCTCGGCGCGGTGACCTTTGGATACCGGATGATGGTCTCATCGATGCCCGCCGAAGGCGTGCGGACGCTCACGCCGTCGAACGACACCTTCTGCAGCCCGATGTTGTCCGTCAGGCGCGCCGTGATGAGGAGCGAGTCGCCCACGTTGAGCTTCGCGCCCGGGACGGGCGTGAGAAAGGTCAACATCGGCTTCTGCCCGTCGACGACGGTGAACGGCAGGCCGGGCTTGCCGATCTTCGTGACGATGCCCGAGCGGTCCTGCGAGAACCCGACCAGGGTGTAGTTGCCCGTGAGGAGCGTGTCGGGGATGACGTACGAGTAGGGCGGCGTCTGGAAGTTTGTCAGCTTGGTGCCGATCGGCACGTAGGTGCTCTCGGCCCGGACCTGCACGCTGTCCGTGGCGCGGATGCGAAGCAGGCGATAGCCGGCGTACACGATGCCGGAGCTGTCGGCGGCGGAGACGCGAATGTCGAGCGTGTCGCCCCCGCTCACCGGCCGGCTGGCCTTGGCCGAGGAGACGATCAGCGTCGGGCCGGCCGAGTCGGCGATCGTGACGACGATCGAGTCGGTCTTCTCGTTGGTCGCGCCGTCGGAGACCGTGGCGCGGATGGTGATCTTGTCGCCCTTCGTGAGCCCGCCGAGCTGCACGGGCACGTTGCGGGTCACGCTGCCCTGCGTGGGCTTGATGGTCGCGGTGTCGACGCCGATGACCTGCGCACCATTGCTGATCCGCGTGAACATGTACGACACACCGACGTTGTCGGTGCCGTTGACGGCGACCGTCAGCGGCGTTCCGATGTCGACCGTGCCGTTCACCCCGGCGGAGAGCGAGAACTTCACCACCGGCCGATCGACGTCGTCGTTGGCGTTGGTCGTCTGCGTCGGCAGACGCGAATCGCAGCTCGCGACGACCGCGACCGCGAAAGCGAGCGCGGAGAGCCGCGCGACGTTACGGATCAGAGTCATTGTGAAATCCGTGTCGACTAGCGCCGGCCGGCATCGGAGGGCTGCTCGCCCTCATCGATGATGTGCGGCGTGAGCATGATGAGGAGGTCACGCCGCTGTTCCTGCCGCGTGGTGTAGCCGAAGAGCCGGCCGATCAGCGGGAGATCGACGAGGAGCGGGATGCCCGACTTCGAGACGCGAACGCTCGTCTGCGTGAGGCCTGCGATGACGACGGTCTCGCCATCGGCGACGAGCAGCTCCGTCCTGTTGCTGTTGTTGTCGATCAGGGTGCCGTTGTTCGTGAAGTTCACGTCCGAGTTCACGGTCTCGACGCGCATCATGATGTGACCGTTGTTCGTGACGCTCGGCGTGACCCGGAGCGTGACACCGGTCTGGATGCGCTCGACCGTGACCGGCGCGTTGAGCTGCGTCTGGCCACCACCGGCGCTGATGAGCGGGACGAAGGGCACCTGGACGCCGGAGACCAGCTCCGCCGTCTTGTTGTTCAGCGTGGTCACGCTCGGCTCGGCCTGCACGTCGAGGAGCGAGACTTCCTGGAGCGCGTCGAGGAAGGTCGAGAAGTCGAACCCGCCGAGCGCCGTGGAATAGATGAGGCGGAGGGCCGCACCGGGGACGTTGCCCGACGCGTTGGCGATCGCGGACACCGTGTTTCCACCGAGGAGCACCGTGGGCGGATCCTGCGGCGAGCCGGGCTTGCCGGACGAGTCGGTGCGCTGGATGACCTGGTTGAAGAACTGCTGACGCGTGCCGAGATCGTACTTGATGCCGAGGGCGTCGAGGTCCGTCCGGTTCACGAGGACGATCTTCGCCTTGATGTTGACCTGCGGCTGGCGCAGGTCGAGCGACTCGGCGAAGGTGACGAGGTCGTCGAGCGTGCTGACCGGCGCGGTGATGCTGACGCTGTTCGTCACTTCGTCGAACGAGACGTTTCCGCGGCCGTGGCAGGCACCGTTGTCCATCAGCTGATTGCCCTGGCTCGCCGGCGCGCTGGGGCGCGCGGGCGGGGCACCGGCGGCGGGCGGCGTGCCCGCGGCGCCATTGGCACCCGGCGCCTGCTGCTCCGACGGGATGCACTGCATCATGCGCGTCCGCACCTGTTCGGCGATCGGCGTGGCGCGCTGGTAGTTGAGACGGACGACACGGGTCTGGAGCGGCTCGGTCTGAGCGCGCGACGCGATGCGCTCCTGCGTGTCGACGATGAGGATGCCGTTGCGGTCTTCGGTGGCGGCGAGGCCCTGCGCGGCGAGGATCGCCTGCAGCGCGACGTCCCACGGCTGATCCTTGATCTCGGCGTCGATGCGGGCCGCCGGGATGGACGAGCTGGGGATGATCGTGCGGCCGGAGAACGCGGCGAACGCCGCGAGCACGTCGCGGATGTCCGCCTGCTGATAGGTGACGGTGATGCGGGGCTGCTGCGAGCGCTGCTGCTGCGACTGCTGCACGACCGTGCGGCGGCGATCGTCGCTACGCTCGCGGCGCGAGCCGTTCTCGGCGACGAGCTGCTCGGCGACACGCTGCTCGGCGACACGCTGCTCGGCGACGGGCTGCTCGGCCACGCGCCGCTCGGCGGCCGGATCGCCCGCGGCGGGCTTGTCGGCCGGCGAGTCGTCGCGGGCCTCGGGGCGCGGACGCCCGGTGTGCCAGGCGGCGAAGCTCGCCGACCCTTCCGCCGCGACGGCGACGCGAACCTCGCCGCCTTCCTTGGTGATCTCGTAGCTGCGCGGCCCATCGAGGTTGATGACGACGCGCACCGTGTTCTTGCGGTACTGGGAGACGCGCACGTCGGTGATCGCGCCGCGAGCGACGTGATCGTAGCCTCGCGACCCGAACCCGAGCGATGCGCCCGTGATGTCGAGCACGATGCGGTCGGGTGCGCGGAGCGTGAAGTCGGCGACTTCGACGGCGCCGGCGACCCCGATCACGAGCTCGGCGCGGCCCGAGGCCGGCACCACGCTGATCGAGGTTACCGCCCCCTCGGCGGGGAAGGCTGCCACGGGCGCGGCATGGGAGCCGAGCGCGATGGATGCAGCGACGATGACGGCCAGGAGGCGCTTCATCTAAAACCTCACCTTAGTTGAGTCCGACCAGACGAGAGAGTCCTGGCGGCTCAGCCCGAACTCATCGATCGAGAACAGCACGGCGCGCGGCCGAATCTGTGTGACGCGCATCCGGCCGAGCGTGCCGCCGTTGGCAACGCGGTACTGCATGTTCGTCTGGACGTCGCGCATGACGGCGACGGCGCGTCCAGAGCTCTGATACAGGATGCCGACGAGCCGCAGATCGCCGAGGAGCGGCCGCAGGTCGTCGGTGAGAATGAGCGAGAAGAACGGATCGCGACGGCCGACGGCCGCGTAGTCGTAGACCTCGCGCGTGACCGCGTTTGCACTCGGCGCGGGCGTCGCCGACGGCAGCGCACCCGACGGCGCGGGGAGCGCGCCACTCGGCGTGCTGCCCGGCCCGGAGATCGGCGCCGTGGTCGTCGCCGTCGCGAGCGCGACGTTCTGCTGCGCGGCGATCGACGCGTTGGTGGCGTCGACGGCGTGCTGCGCGGCGCGCTTCGGGGCGTTCAGATCGATGCCGCCCGTCGTGATCGGCGCAGCCTGCGCCGGCGACGTGATCGGTGCGGCCGCGGCCTTGGGCGCGGGGGCGCTCGCCGGCGGCGGTGCGCTCGTCGGCTCGTCGCTGCTCGTGATCGAGTTGCCCGTCACCAGCTTGTAGACGAAGCCGACGGTGACGAGGGTCCCGAGCACCGCGAAGCGGATGATCTGCCGCTTGGCGGTGTTTCGCGCGACGTTGGTGCCGTACTGCTTGAGGGCGGCGATCATCGTTCACCTGGCTTGGAAGGCTCCGGTTCCAGCTTCGTCGCGCCCGGCTTCGGCGCCGGGGCAGTACGGGCGACGTAGGTCTGGATCTCGAACCGTGCGTCGATCGCCTGCGAGCGCGGTGCACGGTTGCGCATCGCCTGCGCCGACGGGTTCAGGGAGACGTTGATCGGCGCGACGATGCGCTGCAGCGTGCCGACGTTCGTGAGGAACACGCCGATCTGATGGAAGTCGCCGCGCACGCTCATGCGGTACTTGTAGGCGTCGTACTGATCGCCGGTGAGCTGGGGGAGCGGCTGCACGTCGGCGATGTCGAGACCGACGCGACGCGCCGCGGTCGACACCTGCTCGAGGAGCACCGGCACCTCGTTCGCCGTGGGGACCAGCTCGCGCATGACGTTGAGGTCACGCTCGAACCGCTCCGTCTCGGCGCGCAGTTCCGACGTCTTGCCCTGGGCCAGCTCCGCCTTCGCGTGCTGGTTCACTTCGCGCAGGGCCTGGACGTGCGCGTCCATCTCATCGAGCTCGAGATTCTTCGGCGACCAGAACTGGTACCAGTACCCACCGGCGAGCCCGAAGGCGAGCACGCTGAGCACCACCAGGTTGCGGTCGCGGGGATTCAGGGAAGCCATGGGGTTACCTCACCGAGACCGCGAGGGGCACGCGACGCACGTCGTTCGTACCGGGACGCGCGTAGCGCATGTCGAGCTGGAACTGGGTGACTTCCTTGCCGTTGTCGTTCGCCCGCTGTGAGCTCATGAGCGTGACGTTCTCGAGCAGCGGTGACATCTCGAGCTGCTTCATGAAGCGGGTGAGCGCCTGGATGTCGACCGTGTTCCCGACGAGCCGGAGACGCACGGTATCGCGCACGATCTGCGTCGGGATCGGCTTGCGGCGGCGGCCCGAGGTGCTCGAGGGCTCCGATGCCAGGACGGTGGTGACCGGCGCGGTCGCCTGCCCCACGCCGCTGAAGCCGAGCGACACGATCCAGGTGTACGGCGGCAGCGCGCTGCTCACCTCGTCCATGACGTGCGGCCAGATGTACCGATCGTCGTCGATCGCGCGGATCATGTTCAGCGAGCGAAGCACGGTGTCGCGCTTCGCCTCCACCTTCTCGCGCTCGCGCAGCACCGACGCGTACCGCGTCGAGTCCTGCACCGCCTTCTGCAGCTCGTCGTCGAGGCGCGCCGAGCGCGACTCCTGCATCGAATAGAGGCCGCCCGTCACGAGGATCGCGACGACGGCGCTGCCGATGGCGCCGAGCATGTACGGATCGCGGACCTTCGCCTTCAGGTTCGCGAAGGAGGCGCCGAGGTCGAACTTCGCGCCGCCGCCGCCGCCCTTCCTGGCCTTCTTGCCCGTTCCCGGGATCAGATTGATCTCGATCATCGCTCGGCGCTCCTCAGGCGACCTGCCGCATTGCCAGCCCGATGGGAAGCATCAGGAGGCTCGCGACTTCATCCGTGACGAGGCTGTCGAGTGCCCCATCGCGGATCGTGAGATTGGTGAGGGGATTGGCCTGCTGCACGGAGATGCGCAGGCGATCAGCGAGCGCGTCGGAGAGCCCGGGGATGCGGGCACCGCCGCCGCACGTGTAGATGGCGCGCACCTGCCCCGCGGAGCGGGACGACGATGCGAGGAACGCGGCGGCGCGTTCGATGCCCACGGCGATCTCCTCGCCGCGCGACTCCAGCACGGCGTCGAGATGCGTGGACCGGTCGTAACCCTGCAGGAGCTGCTGCGCTTCGTCGGCGGAGATGCCGCGCTCGCGCTGCAGATCCTCACGGAAACGGCGCGTGCCGACCGTGATGTCGCGCGTGAGGATCGGCACCCCCTCGTCGAGGATGTTGATGTTGGTGACGTCGTGCCCGATGTTGACCAGCGCGACGATGCCGCGCATGGCTTCGGGATAGTTGATCTCGAACGCGTTGTGCAGCGCGAAGGCGTCGACGTCGACCATGCTGGGCTCGAGGCCCGCATCGGTGAGGACGCGCAGCTTGGATTCGATCAGCTCGCGCTTGGCCGCGACGAGCAGCACGCTCATCTCGACGCCGTCGTCGTCGGGATCGAGGATCTGGAAGTCCAGCTCCACCGACTCCATGTCGAAGGGCACGTGCTGCTCCGCTTCCCAGCGCATCAGCTCACGCGCCTGCTGCTCCTTCACGCGCTCGATCTGGATCTTCTTGATGATCACGTCGCGGCCGCCGACGGCGGTCACGACCTGCTTGCCCTTGACGCCGGCGGCGGCGAGGCAACTCTGAATCGCCTCTGCGACGATGCCGGGGTCCATCACTTCCCCTTCGACGATGGCGTCGGCGAGCAGCGGCACGACCGCGACCTTGACCAGCTCCGGCTGCTTCTTGGAGTGATCGATGACCGCGACCTTGACGAGCCCCGACCCGATGTCCAGGCCGACCGTGGTTTTCTTGCGACCGAACAGTGCCATGGGAGTGCGCGAGGCAGGAGGCGAAGGTCTGGCCCGGGAGGGGGAGAGCCAGTGGCGACGAATGGCGATGAACGATTTCGGAACGAAGGGGACGGGAGGTCAGAACGACCGCCGAGCTACTACCCCTAGCGATTCCTCAAGCGAGGCGTGCTACGTCGCATCCTCGCCCACAGTTGCACCGAATGAGTACCGCGACCTGCTGCCCTTGCGTCGGGCATCGTGACCGGCGTCCGGTCACTGGTACCGGTGACACGACCGGACTGGGCCGCAGGTAACAACAGATCGAAAGCGATGTGACGGGTGTCACCCGCGACGAGCCTGTTCGAGCATGATGCGGCGCGTGCCACAGGCGTTTCATCGGACGGTCAGTACAGATCCGCGCTCGCCCACCGCGCGATCGGACGAATTGGTTGCACGATGGTGGAGTCGATCGTCGGCGCGCGCTCGAGCAGCACACGCATGCGCCGTCGCGCGATCGGCACGCGCGCGGACGGCACGCTCGCCTCGGCGGCGACGACGTAGAGCAGCGCCGACAAGCGATGCACGCGCACCCGAACGTCGGCCGAATCCAGCGCGATCGCGGCGGATTCGGAGAAGGCGCGCGTGCGGAATCCACCGATGCCGAGCGAGTCGTCCGCCGCGCTCCACGAGGACATCGTGCGTGCCAGCGCGCGGCGTGCGGCGGCGTGCGCCACGCTCGCGGCACGTGCGGAGCGTGTCGCGCGTGCGGCGCCGCGCGCCGCGGCGAACGCACCGGCGATCAGCGCCGCGCCCAGCGCGAGCGCCGCCAGCACGGCGACGAGCACGACGCCTCTGCGCCGGCTGCGATGTCGTAATGATGCGCGCCCGGTCACGTCACGGCGCGCCCGGGCGCGCGAGCACCGCGTCGGCGGAATCGAGGCGCACGCTGTCCGTGCCGATGGTCGGCACGACCGACAGCGCGGTGAGGCGGACGCGCGCGATGCTGCGCTCGTTCGTGCCGTCGGGATCGAGCGCGCTCCCCGATGCGTCGAAGTATCGGAAGCCGGTGCGCGCACCGTTGCGCACCGCGCGCAGGAACGGACCGGCGATCGGCTGCGCCGCGAGGAAGCGTGCGGTCGCCGGACTGTAGTCGCGGATGCCGGCGTACCATCGCCCGTCGCCTCCACGATACACCACCCAGCGCTCCCAGCGCGTGACGCGCACCGGCGTGCCGGCGGCGGCATCGGCTGGAGCGTCGAGCACCAGGCGGAACGCGGGACCCGAAGCGCTCGTCGGCACGGCGCAGGCCGTGACGGCGCGAAGCACGGCGGTCACGGTGCGTGCCCGCCAGCCGAATGGCTCGCCGCCATAGAGCCACACCGAGTCGCCCACGGCGGGGGTGCGGGCGCTTCCCGCCAGCGCGGGCGTCGCGGAGGTCTCGGGGAGCAGCGTGAGGGTGGATGCGCTGTCGCACGAGAGCGACGCCGCCACGACGGCGCGCAGCTGCAGCGAGGTGTCGCTCGCCTGCCCCGGCGCCACGTCCCCCGCCGATGCGTCGAGGCTCGACAGCTCGTCGGCGAGAAGGCGCATCACCGGACGCACCTGCAGCTCCGCGCCGCTCAGCCCCTCGATCCACCGCGCACCGCGCTGCTGCCGGAGCAGGCTGCTCGCCGCCACGGAGAGGACGATCCCGCCGAGCGAGAGCGCGACGAGCAGCTCGGCCAGCGACGTGCCGGCGCGCCTCAGCACAAGAGGCCACCGCGCAGCAGGAGCGCTCGCTCGCCCGCCGGTGCACGCCAGCGCAGCTCCACGTCGACGAGCGCCGCACCGCCCACGACGGACCCGACCGTCCAGCGCTCGGCGAGTGCCGCGCCCTGATCGGCGTAGGTGCCACTGCGCGCGGCGACGCAGCCCTGCTCGCGCAGCGCGGCGAGCCGATCGCCGGCGCGTTGCACCGCACGCCGCTCTCGCGCGGCATTGGCCGACGCGCGTGTGGCGATGGCGCCGCTGCCAGCCATGCCGAGCAGCGCGACGGCGAGGAGCACGAGCGCCACGAGCACCTCGACGATCGATACGCCTCGGCGGATGGTCCAGCCGGTAGCGGCGAATTCGGGCGATCGCATGGCCGCATGCTAGCGTGCGGCCGCTCGCCTGCCGCACCGCACGGCTGCGCCGCGGCGCGGAACCGTGCGTGGCCCCGGCGTCAGTCGCCGAGGCCGTAGTCGCGGATCTTGTAGAGCAGCGCGCGGTGGGAGAGGTCGAGCAGCTTCGCCGCACGCGTGCGATTCCCGCGCGTGCGCTCGAGCGCCTCCTTGATGAGCACGCGCTCGAGCTCCTCGGTGCGCCGCTTGACCGAGAGATCGAGCGGCGACGCACCGTCGGGGCGCGGCGCGGGTGTGGAGAGCGCCGGGAGCTGCTCCACGTCGAGCTGCGGGCCGTCGGTGAGCACCATCGCGCGCTCCACGACGTTCTCGAGCTCGCGCACGTTCCCCGGCCATGGATACTCGACGAGCGCGCGCATGGCGCTCGCCGAGAGCCCGGTGACGTGCAGGCCGAGCCGCCGGTTGAAGCGGTCGACGAAGTGGCGCACCAGCTCCGGGATGTCCTCGGAGCGCTCGCGGAGCGCGGGGAGGTGGATGCGCACGACGTTGATTCGGTAATACAGGTCGGCGCGGAACTTCCCTTCCGCGACGTCGGACTCGAGGTCGCGCGCCGTCGCGGCGACGAGCCGCACGTCGACGGAGCGCGAGGCGTTGTCACCGACGCGGCGTACCTCGCCCTCCTGCAGCGCGCGCAGCAGCTTCACCTGCAGCGGCACGGGGAGATCGCCCAGCTCGTCGAGGAACAGCGTCCCTTCGTGCGCCTCCTCGAACAGTCCCTGGCGCTCGGCCGTGGCGCCCGTGAAGGCCCCCTTCGCGTGGCCGAACAACTCGCTCTCGAGCAATGCCTCGGGGATCGCGCCGCAGTTCACCGCGACGAATGGTCTGGCCGCGCGCGGGCTGGCCTCGTGGATGTGGCGCGCGATCAGCTCCTTCCCCGTGCCGCTCTCGCCGGTGATGAGCACCGTGGACGGGTGTCGCGCCACCTTGTCGGCGAGCGCGAGCGCCTGCTCGATCTTCGGGCTGCGGCCGACGATCCCCGACGGCGCGCGCAGCGCCACCAGCTCGTCGTGCAGCTGCTGGACCTCGCGCCGCAGTCCCTCGCGCTCGATCGCCTTTCGCACGACGAGCAGCACCTGATCGGCGCGGAAGGGCTTGGCGATGAAGTCGTACGCGCCGCGACGGATCGCCTCGAGCGCGGCTTCGTCGTCGCCGTAGGCGCTCATCATGATGACCAGTGCCGTGCCGCCGGACTCCTTGTACTTCTCGAGGAACGCGAGCCCGTCGAGGCCGGGCATGCGGACGTCGCAGATGACGAGATCCGCTGGCGCTTCGCCGAGCCGCTCCAGCGCCGCCGCACCATCGCTCACGGCGCGGACGCCGTGCCCCTCGGACTGAAGGATGAGCGTGAGCGTGTGGCGCAGGCCGAGCTCGTCGTCGACGACGAGGATGTTCATGACTTCGCGATCGTCGGAACCGGTTCTACGAGCTCGAGTCCGGGAATTGGGGGCGCACCAGGCGTCTCGGGTGCGAGCGGGAAGAGCAGATGGAATGCCGCGCCTCCTTCACGCGCCTTCTGGACCCAGACGATCCCCTGAAAGTTCTCGACGATGCGCAGCACGATCGCGAGCCCCAGGCCCGTACCCTTGCCCGGCGGACGCGTGGTGAAGAAGGGATCGAAGATGCGCTCCGAATCCTCGGGCGGCACACCCGGTCCCGAATCGGCGACGATGATCTTCACGACGTCGTCCGGTCGGTTCTCCGATTCGAGCCAGCGGCGTACGCGCGGCGACGGCAGGTGCGGGATGGCGGCGCCCGGCGCATCACCCGCGCGCACCATCCCGGCTTCGAGCGTCGCGCGCGACGCGCAGGTCGTGCGGATCGTGACCGCGCCGGTCGGTTCCACCGCATGCGCGGCGTTGAGCAGCAGGTTCACGAACACCTGCTCCAGGTCGTGCCGCTCGCCGTAGACGCGCGGCGACTCGTTCGCCAGCTCGAGCCGCATCGAGACGCGGCGCAGCACGCCCTGCGCGTTGAGCAGGTCGACGACGTGCCGCAGCGATTCGTTCACGTCGATCGGCAGCGGCGTCGGCTTGCGCGGCCGCGCGTAGTCGAGCAGCCCGCGCACGATACGATCGATGCGCAGCGTCTCGCGCTCGACGCCGCTGATCACCTCGTGGCTGAACGCGTCGCCCTTCACGCAGCTGCGCAGGATGTGACTGTAGCCGCTCAGCGCGCCGAGTGGATTGCCGATCTCGTGCGCGACGCCGGCGGCGAGGCGGCCGACGCTCGCGAGCTTCTCGGCGCGCACGAGCTGGGTCTGCTCCTCGATGAGCCGGTCCGTCATGCGGTTGACGCTCTCGCTCAGCTGCTGCAGCTCGCGAGACTCGTGGGGCGACACGCGGCGTCGCAGGTCGCCGTCGGCGATCGCTTCCGTGGCCGCCGCCGTCTCGCGCAGCGGACGGATGATGAGCCGGTTGATCTGCCAGCCGCAGAACGCGACGAGCACGACGACGTCCGCCGCCACGAGGAGGCTGATGTACAGCGCGCCGCGCGCCGGCTCGGCCTGGTCGTAGAACAGGACGACCGCGCCCACCGCGAACACGAGCGCGGCGATGGCGAGGACGGCGAAGTTGACGAGGAGCTCCGTTCGGAGCGAGGGCCGGAGGTCTGGTCGCGTCATGCGCAGAGAGAGGCGGCACGAGCGCCGACAGCGGCGCTGCTGACCAGGGACGACCGGGTGGCCCGGTCGGAAACGCACGAACGGCCCACCGGATCGAATCCGGTGAGCCGTTCGTGCCCTCCACCATGGAGGCTTACATCGATTTACTTACAGGTCGGCTCGCCGTCGCCCGCCGCCGTGACGAGCGGGTTGGTCGTGTTGACGCCGATACCGCACGAGAAGTTCGCCAGCTGGCTGTGCGT
>Ga0207643_10000789_pt1 | contig 19317 bp, 11 predicted proteins | sample KBSMisM62_FD_184313 | JGI IMG/M metagenome (GOLD analysis project Ga0207643, IMG submission 184313) | Miscanthus rhizosphere microbial communities from Kellogg Biological Station, Michigan, USA - KBS Miscanthus M6-2 (SPAdes) (version 2) | ecosystem: Host-associated > Plants > Roots >...
GTTCCCGCCCGGAAGCACGGTCGGGTGACGCTGGAGAGGAAGTACGACACGTGGCGCAGACGGTCGCCGTGCGCCCCATGGAGGTACGGCCGGTCGTGGAGCGCGTGCATCTGGTGCACTCGCACGCCCGACAGCTCGCCGGCACGACGTTCGAGTGCGTCGAGCAACGTCACCGGTTCACCGTTGGCGAGCGGCACGATGAGTTGTGTCCCGGGCTCCACGACGTCGACGATGTCGGACGCCACGTTGGGCGCGGTGCGGATGGTGTCGAGCGCTCCGACCATTCCGCCACCGTACGCGGCCCGGCTTGCTGACGCGCTCAACTCGATCGTTACGGTCGGGGACGATGTCCGAGCACCCCGACCCCGCCGACGTGCCGATCCACAACGCGGCCACCGTGATGTTGATCCGTGACCCCGATCCTGCCCAGGATCGGGGAGTCGCCGGTGCGGGATCGACGGGTGTCGAGGTGTTCATGCTCCGGCGCACGGCGAACGCGGTGTTCGCCAGCCACGTGTTTCCGGAGCGCTCGTTGGGATCGCAGGTTGCGTTCGCGCCGAGGAAGTTACGGGTGTAGACCACGGTTCCCGCGGCGTTGATCCCCATCGATGCGCGCCCGACGTACGGAGTGACGCCGGCGGCCGCCTTCGCTCTCGTGCGCGCCGTCCCGCCCGCACCGCCATGCTGCTTCTTCCAGGCCTCGAAGAGCGAGCGTCGCTCTTCCGCGGTGCGCGCCGGCGAGAACGCCGGTCGCCCCGGGCTGCCTTTGCCCTTCGGACCACCCGCCGCGCTGGCCAGCGATGCGGAGAACGAGAGGGTGAGGAGGGTGAGGAAGGCAAGCCGAACACCGCGAGCGATACCCTTCGGGAAATCCATTTCGACCTCCTGACGAGGAGGGAGCCCACCGGGGAAAAAGAACCTGTATCTACTCTATACCCGAAAACGCTCGAAAAAACCCGGAGTCAGTGCTCTGCGACCCCCACGTCGGGCGCGGAGCCCCGAAACGGTGTCCCGTCCACGGCCTTGCCCGAGTCGATCGGCTGAAAGCCCCGGACCTTCGCGAGGTCCCCGTCGACGATACCGACCTCGGCCGCCGACCGCGACCGCGGCATCTGCCGGGTCATCCACGCAGGGTCCACGGACGCTCCCGCCACGACGGCGCTGAAGCTCCCGTCGACGCTGAAAACGTTGTAATCGAACAGCGCGACGGACTCCCGCGAGCCCAGGGAGAAGGCCGTTTTCGGGCTCAGGACGAGGTTGTTCGCGACCGTCAGGCCCCGGACCCCGGGGGAGATCCGGAAGGCCTCGGCGTAGTGGTCGATCACGTTGTTGGTCAGCCGGATCGTGCGGCCGGCATCGACCGCGAATGCGGTGGAATCTCCGGTGAGCTTGTTCTGCAGGTAGTTTCGGGAAAACGCGACAGCCTCCGGAGCCTTCGTTCCGTCCTGGGGACCTCCAATGCGGACTGCCACCGAGGCTTCGAGAACCGAGTTGTTTTCGAAGGTCACGTTGCGGCAGGCTCCCACCCGAACGGCCTCGCCGCCCGCTCCGTCGTCCTCGTCCGGGCGGTAGTTGGAGAAACGGTTCCGGTCCGCGGCGACGCCGTCGCATCCAGCGAGGTCGAGCGCCGGTCCGCGATCGTTGTGGATGCGGTTGCCCGTGATCACGATCTCCCGCGGAGCCGCCGCCCCCGGACTCCCTGTGGCCGCGCCTTCTGTTGTCGAACTCCCGGTCGCCGAATCGCCGACCGTCACCGAGGCCGCCCGGTTGTGGTGGATGTGGTTGTTGACGAGGGTGACGTTCGAGGCCCCCGGCTCGATCCGGACGCCCATCGACTGGTGAATGTGGCAGTTGGAGACCGTGATCCGCGAGCTTCCGCCGCCAATGACGACGGCGGGGCCGTTGCCCTCGTAGACGTGAGTCTGATCGATCGCGATGTCGTGGGCGTCGGGCCCGCGCGTCGTCAGGCCCGCCACTTTCGAGTCGAGCAGCGCGATCTGCAGCTCCCAGAACTGCCAGTGCGCGCGCTCGAGCGTCAGGACGTCCCCCCCGCCCGACTTGAGGAAGGCGTGGCGGGCGAAGACCTGGATGGGCGCCTCTTTGGTCCCGCTGCGGCACGTTCCCGCGACGCGAAACGATCCGGTGTAGATGCCGGACGCCACGACCAGTCGGTCTCCCGGCTCGAGAGCGCAGAGAGCCTGCTGTAGATCCTTCCAGGGGCGCTCGAGGCTTCCGTCCCCGGGCCCCTCCGCCTCGATCGAGACGAATCGGGTCCGGCGTTCCCGTGGGAACCCGGGGTCGTACGGGCGGCGCTCCGGGAAGGGCTGGCCGTCGAGCAGAACCGGGCGCTCGCCGGGAAGCAGGGTCTCCTCCGACGGGGCGTTTGCGGTGCGGGCTTCCTCGTCGGGGGCCTGCTGGGGCGGAGGAAACTTCGTCTCCGTGTCCATGGGGGTCGGCCGCGGCAGCCGGGCGCGGACGTCTTCCGGATTCTCCTGGGGATTGTGCGCCGCGGGCGTCGGCGTGGCCGTGGGAGGGGGCGCCGCCGCGCGGGCGGCTGCGGAGAAGGTGGCCGCGGTGAGAGCGGCCGCCGCGACAACGAAGCGTGCTCCGGGCCTCATCGCTCGGCCACGCCGAGGTCGGGAGCGCTGCCTTGAAAGGGGACGCCCGCGACGGCCTTTCCGCGGTCCACGATCGGGACGCCGCTGACGCGCGCCAGGTCGCCGTAGAGAATGCGGACGCCGGGTTTCACCTGCGAATGCGGCATCTTGCCCTCCTTGAGCAGGCGTGCGAGAGGGATCGAGGCGCCCCCGATCTCGACGAGTGCCGGGCCGGCCGGGGAAAAGACGTTGTAGTCGAAGAGCGTCGCCGCCGCGGGATCGGCGAGCAGGAACGCGACGTCGGAGACGCCGAGGAGCAGATTGTTCGCGACCGTCACGTTGCGGGTCTGCGGAGGCCGTCCGAAGACCAGGATGCCGCTGGCGTAGCCGCCGACGACGTTGTTCGCGACGACCAGTCCGTTCGCGGCCTCGACGACGAAGGCTGTCCCGCCCGGCCGCGAGGTCTCCAGGTGGTTGCGCGCGATCGTCAGGGTCTCCGCGGGGATCGCACCGCTTCCGTCGGGCTCGGCGTGACCGACGTGGACCGCGACGCCGTAGTCCGAGACTCGATTCGAGCGCACGACGCCCCGGCGCACGCGCGTCAGGACAAGCGCCCGCGTGTCGAGCTCGGTGGTCCGGTCGAACAGGATGTTGTCCTGGATCGTGAGGTCGTCGGCGGCGGCCACCTCGATCGCGGTGGCCCCGTCGTCGTGGATGCGGTTGCCGGCGATGAGCAGGCGGCGCGCCGGTCGTTTCCCGGGCGCGGCGGTCCGGACGCGGATCGAACCGGCCGGGTTCTCGTGGAGCCGGCTCTGCTCGATGCGGACGTCGTCGGCGCCGGCGGCGATCTCGATGCCGACCGCCGACGCAGTGGCGACGGTCAACGGCGACTTGGCGAGATTGCAGCGGAGAATCGCGATGCGCGTGGCATCGGGTCCGACGGAGATCGACGGTCCGCGCCCTCCCGAGATGCGGAGGCCGTCCAGGGTGACGTCGTGCGAGCTCGGCCCCTCGATCGAGACGCCCGACGCCGGGGTGTCCTCGAGGTCGAGATACCCGCCGACGATCAGCCAGTGCGAGCGCGCGAGCGTCAGCACGAAGCCTTCGGACGCCGACTCGAGAACGGCCTTGCCGTCGAAGACGACCTGGATGGGAGCATTCTTCGTGCCCTCGCGGCAGGACTCGTCGACGCGGAAGGTTCCGGCGTAGCGGCCCGCGCGGACGCGAAGCCGGTCTCCCGGGGAAAGGGCGCGGAACGCCGCCTGCAGGTCGTTCCAGGGATGGGCCTCGCTTCCGTCGCCGGGAGGCGCCTCGGCGGCGACGAAGACAGTGCGCTTCTCGGCCGGAAGGGTGGAGGCCCGGGGCGTGACGGGGGGAAAAGGCCTTCCGGAAACGAAGTCGGGCTGGCTCACCGTGAGTGAGGTGGGCGTTGGAACCGGAGTCGGCGGGATGGGCAGGCCGGGGAGACTCGCCGGGGCGATCGCGGCGGCGAGAAAGAAGGCGGCGCCAATGCGAAGACGGCCTCTGGACATGCGTGGGAGCGGAACGGCGGGGATGCTAGCACGTCGCGCGCGAAGCGGGCCCCGGGGCTTCCGCCCGCGCGCTAGAATCCGTCGCCGACGAAGGAGGCTGACGATGGCGATGTCGATCCCACGCGCGCACGCCCGAAGGGCTCTCGTCCTGATCGCCGCCCTGCTCGCTCCCTCGGCGGCCCGAGCCGCGGACCCGCCAACCTACCAGTGTCGGGGCTTCGACGAGCCGATGCAGCGCAGTCCCCAGCGGATTCCGAGAGGCCGGGTCCTCCCACTGCGCGCCAAGCTCGCGCTGCCCGACGGCACCTTCGCCGACGCGAAGACCCTGGCGTCCGCTCCTGCGCTCACGCTGAAGTACAAGCCGGCCTCCGGGCCGGAGGTCGACAAGACCGGCGGCATGGAAGTCCGCGACTACGGAAAGGGCGACCGCTTCGTCTTCGACGAAGAGGCGCACTGGAAGTTCGACCTCGGCACGGGCAATCTTCCCGACGACGGCGAGTACGTCGTGACGCTCGTGTCGGGAGACGAGAAGGCCTACCGCGTCGATCCGCCGTGCACGCTCGTCATTCAGCTGCAGGGCGGAAAATGAAATCTAGACGTCCGGGGTCTTCGGCTCGACGCGCTTGAGGACCTCGAACGAATAGTCGACCCGCAGGATGTAGACCCATGCCCACAGGATCGACCCCGAGACATAGCGCACGAAGTTGTCGAGAATTGCGATCGTGACGCACTCGGGCCAGCCCACTCCGCCCAGGTAAAGGCCCGCGGCGAATCCCCACTCGAACTGGCCGATGCCCCCCGGCGTCACCGGGATCAGGCGTGCGATGTAGCCGGCCACGACCGCCATCAGGAGGATCGAGAAGTTCACGTTCAGGATCACGTGCGTGGACGTGAACGCCATCGCGATCATGTAGGCCGCGATGTCTTCGAGGCCGAACGCCACCAGGGAAAGGATCGTCAGCTTGGAGAAGGTCATCGGGCGCCGAGCGACCGCGCGCAGCGCCTCGACCGAGTCCTTCCAGTGCAGCGGCACGATGGACGGCTCCGGATAGAGGCCGTTGGGCCGGGAGATCGCCCAGCAGACGCCGAGGATCACGAGCGACCAGAAGATCTGCGCGAGCCAGACCGACCAGCCCAGGCCGTACGGCCCATATGCGGCGTAGACCACGATTTCGATGACGACGAAAAGCTCCGCCAGAAACGCGGCCTGAGTCACTTTCTCGGCCCGCGCGCCCTGACCCTCCATGAATCGGGTCATCCGCACCATGCCCTGGTTGAAGGGCAGCAACCGGTTCACGCCGACACCCTCGAGGTACGCGCGAGCGTGCTGCGTGAAGGTGCCCCGCACGCCCACGAACTGGCAGAAGCCGTGGAACTGCGCCGCCTTGATGAGCCAGAAGACCAGGAAGATCAGGGCGGCGCCCTCGACGAGGCCCCACTTCACCGGGTCCTGGGACTTCAGGTAGTACTTGAGGTCCGGCACGCCGCGGATCATGCCGGTCTGCGCGTCGTGGTAACTGACCACGCCGGCGTCGATCAGGACCGAGAGCACCCGGGTGTTGGCGAGGAAGTTCCAGACGCCCGAGGACCAGATGAGCGCCACGAGCAGGAGCGCGCCGAGCAGATAGGAGAAGCTGTAGGACCAGACGAGGTCCAGCTTCCGACGGTCGTCGGGCGCCGGGACGGCCGCCACGGGCCCCTTCGGCTCAGCTCGCGGATCGGCTTCCATCTCTCGTCGCTTTCGGATTCGCGGCGGACGCGCCGGCGGCCTGGTGCCAGGCCACGGCGTCGCGCACCGCCTGCTCGAGCGTGTCGGCCATGAAGGGCTTGCCCCGCATGACCACGACGACCTTCTTCATCTGCGGCAGGAAGTTCTGCTGCGACCTCAGGAAGATGGGCTCGACGTACAGCACCTCCTTGCCGACCGGGAGGAGCGTCGTGTGGCCGCGGATGACCTCCGTGCCTTTGCGGTTCCACCACGAGATGCTCTGCGAGATCACGGGATCCTGGTCGATTGCGGCGTCCGCCTGCTCGGGCCCGATGACGTACTGGCCCTTCGGGATCTGGAGCACCGAGATCTTCCCGTAGTCGGGCGGGTCCTGGTACACGATCGGGATGCCCCGGAGGTTGAGCGCCTTCTCGGGCGTGAACACCATCGCCAGCGAGTACTGAACGTTCTGGCGCGCTCCCGACGGCGGCAGCACGCCGTTGCCCGGCTCGAGCATGCAGGCGTAGGGCTCCATCGAGAACGTGATCGCCTTGCCGGTGTCGAGGATCGGGCCGAGCACCTCGTCGCCGTCGTCCCACATGTCTTCCATGTTGAAGAAGTACATGGGGTCCTTCATGTGGTAGTAGATGTACAGGTCGTCGAACTGGATGTGCAGCAGCTGCGGCGGATACGTCAGTTGTGCGCGCACCGCCTCCGGCATCTTTTCGCCCGGCGAAAACAGCGTCGGGTACACCTTCTGCCAGGCGCGCGCGACCGGGCCGTCGTGGATCTTGTAGAACTTGATCTGCCCCGTCGCGGCGTCCACGGTCGCCTTGATCGAGTCCTCGATGTAGTTCACCCAGCGCGTCGGCCGCGGGAAGGGCGAGCGCTCGTCGGACTTGTCGCCCAGCTCCTCGATCAGGCTGTAGGGATAGCGGTCGGTCGTCGTCATCCCGTTGACGATCCACACGATGCGGCCGTCGACGGCCACGGCGTACGGGTTGGAATCGTAGAAAAGAAATGGCGCGACCCGCGCGAGCCGGTCCACCGGAGTCCGAATGTAGTGGGCGCGCGTCCCGGGCGTGATGAGGTCCGAGAAGACGAGCTCCCAGAACTTTCCGCTCCGCCAGCCCAGGACGATCCGCTTCCAGAGCGAGTCGATGTGGATTCCGGTCTTCTCCGACTCCGGCAGGACGATCTCCGCGCGGTCCTGGTCGGTGGGGTAGTCCAGCTCCTTCATGCCGTGCACGTTGGAGAACGCCATGGTCGACGAGCCTTCGCCGTAGTAGACGCGAGGCTCCGCGACCGCGAGCTCCGGGTAGGTGACTTTGGCGGGGATGTCCCACGACACGTAAGTCGGCTCGCCGTCGGCACTGACGCTCGCAGCCGGCGCCAGGACGAGCCCGAAGCCGTGCGTGAACATCATGAATCGCTGGCCCCAGTAGGCCAGCCAGGGGACAGGCTCGTAAAGGGGCGTTTCGCGGACGGCCGAGACGAACATCCGCTCCTGGCCGCCGATCCGGTAGCGGACCGTGTCGACGTTGAGGAAGTTGTAGTAGGTCCGGAGCTTCTGCTGCTGCTGGAAGAGCTCGAGCGAGGGCCCGTAGACCATGGCATTGCCCGTCTGGAGGATGCGCTGGGCGTGCTGCCGATCGATCCAGCGCTCGAGATAGCTCGTGAATCCCGGCCAGAGCGGGGCGTTCTGAATGGTCGGGCTGGCCAGGATCGACTCGGCCGTGGGCACCGGATCGCCCGGACGGTTGGGCAGGAAATCGATTTCGTGGATGTCCTCCAGGCCGTACGCCTTGCGGGTCGCATCGACGTGCCGGGTGATGTAGGGAATCTGGATCACGGGCTCGTTGGGCTTGACGAAGATCCAGTACCGGATCACGACGGCGCTCTTGAACGCGAAGTCGGCGACGACGAGCGCGATCGCGATCTTGCCCGCGCGGACGAGGCGCTCGCGGCTGCGGGACCGGCTCGGGTCGTGCAGCTGCTTCAGCCAGGACGCGATCGCCAGCGTGAAGCCGAGGACGACCACGGTGGTGACGGTGATGTACGTCAGGTTCGAGAAGAAGCCGACCACGTCGAGGTACTGGGCGCCGCGCTTGATCGTGGAAGCGTCGGAATTGTTCTTGAGCAGGAGGTCGTAACGGGTCAGCCAGACTCCGGCGGCGACCAGGATCCCGAGAAGGACCCAGGCGGCGCGCGCCGTCCGGGTCGCGCTGGCCGCGAGACGCGCTCTCAGGCCGGACGCCGGAATCGTCACGCTCCGCCGCGCGCGGGACGTGTTGGCGCAAGCCACCGAGACCGCCAGAAACGCGAAGGCCGCCCACGTGAGATACCGCCACGCGATCCAGATGTTGGGGAGGTCGAAGGCGTAGAAGCCGATGTCCCGCCCGAAGACCGGGTCGGTCTCGTCGAACGTGAATCCTTTGCCGCCCAGCAGGAACTCCGAGTAGTTCGTGGCCGCGAGGTAGGCCGCGACCGACGCGACGAGAAACGCGGCCTGGACGACGAAGCGGCGGGCGCGCGGACCGACGTCGTGGAGGAAGGCCGGCGCCGCGATTGCCGCGGCGAACGCCACGAATGCGGCGACGTAGAGCTCGGCCCCCATCCGGAAGTTCGTCCAGAAGATGTCGGTGAGCCCGAGGCTCTCGAAGAGCCAGTAGTCCGAGAACAGGACCGTGATGACGTCGAGCGTGAAGAGCGTGACGAGGATCGACGCGACGGTCAGGCCGCGCGACCAGAGAAGCGCCGCGGCGGGGGCTTGCGGCAGCGAGATGACGGGCATTTCGGCCGGCCGCGCTCCGATGCCGGCCGCGCCGGCCGTTTCCACAGAGCTAGACACGTGACTCCGTGCTCGTCATATCTATATCCGGATTTTCGCGGATGCTATCACCGGGGCGGACGTCGGAGGTCTACCGTCGGGCCGTCAAGGCGCGAGCCCGGTGGCGAGTGCGAGCTCCGCGTTGAGTGCCAGCACGGCCGCCAGGAGAGCCAGCAGCGTCACCGGGACGCCGATGCGGATGTAGAGCGAGTACGGGATCTGCACTCCGCGGTCGCGCAGCAGCCGGAACCAGATCAGGGCGGCCAGCGAGCCGATCGGAAGCATCTTCGGGCCGAGGTCGCCGCCGATCAGGGCGGCATAGACCATGGCCCGGGTCTGGAGGGGCTCGGCGCCGAGGTCCCGGATGGCCCACCCCATCATGTAGGCGGTGGGGTGGTTGTTGGTGACCGAGGATGCTCCCGCGGCGAACAGGCTCGTGCCGAGCGTCAGGATCCCCAGGCCCTTCGAGGCGAGATGGGAGAGCAGGGCCCCGATCTCGTACGTGACCCCGGCGTGCCTCAATCCCAGGACGACGACGAAGATTCCGACCACGAACGCGAGGACGTCCCAGCTCACGCCGCGGAGGATCGTGCCGGGGCGTCCGCCGCCGACGGTCGCGTAGATCCCGAGCAGCACCACGGCGCCGACGAAGGCCACCAGCCATGTGGGAATACCGGTGATCGAGTCCGAGAAGAAGCCCACGAGCGTCGCCGCCAGGACGATCGCCGAGAAAACGAGCAGCCGCCGATTTCGCGGGCGCGCGGGCGGCGCCGACCACTCGAAGCGGGCCGGGATGTCCTTGCGGAAGACGGCCCAGAGCCCGGCGAAGCTGACCACGATGCTCGCGAGAGCCGGGAGAAACATCCACCGCGCGTACTCCGCGAACGAGATGTGGAAGAGGCTCGAGACCACGATGTTGATCGGGTTGCTGATGACGAGGGCGCCGACGAGGTTCGCCACGTAGAGGACGGCGAAGTAGAAGGGGATGCGCTGGCGCATCTCCCAGGCGTCCGTCCGCACCTGTTCGACGAGCTGGAAGACGAGCGGTGTGAAGATCAGGACGGCGGCGTCGTTGGTGAAGACCATTCCCGTCACGGTGCCGCAGACGAAAACGTAGGCGAACAGACGGTGGCCTCGGCCGCGGGCCGCCGCCGCGATGCCGCGCGAGAGAAGCTCGAAGAGCCCGGCCCGCTCGGCGATGAGCGTGATCACCATCAGGCTCACGATCGTCAGGATCGGGGCGAAGAGGAGACGGAGCGCGGTCGCCAGGAGCTCGAGCGGCACGATCCCGAGAGCGATGCTGAGGGCGGCGCCGAGGGCGGCGGCGATCGCGTGCTCGACGCGGTGTCCACGAACTCGCGGTCGCGCGAGCGACAGACTGACCGTCAGGGCGAGAATCGAAAATGCGGCGACACCGGTCGTGCCCACGCTGCCCACCCCCACCAGAGCTGAGGGCATTCTTTCACAGGCCCCGGGAAGGGGGAGATTCAGACGTTGAACTTGAAGAGGATGACGTCCCCATCCTGGACGACGTACTCCTTGCCTTCCTGGCGAACCAGGCCCTTCTCCTTCGCGGCGACCATGGACCCGGCGGCGAGCAGGTCGTCGTAGAAAACGGTCTCGGCTTTGATGAACCCGCGCTCGAAGTCCGAGTGGATGACGCCCGCGGCCTGCGGGGCGGTGTCGCCGGCGTGGATCGTCCAGGCGCGGGCTTCCTTCTCGCCGGCCGTGAGGTAGGTGCGCAGGCCGAGCAGGTGATACGCGGCGCGGATCAGATTCGATACGCCCGAGTCCGACACGCCGTGGTGGGAGAGGTATTCCTTCGCCTCGGCCTCCGGCAGCTCCGAGAGCTCGGCCTCGATGGCCGCCGAGACGACGACGGCTTCGGTGCCCACGTGCGTGGCGGCGTACTGTCGGACGGCGGCCACATGGGGCGACGACTCGTCCGCGGTCGCGAGCTCGTCCTCGGACACGTTGCAGACGAAGAGCATGGGCTTGCTCGTCAGGAGGAAAAATCTCCGGGCAATGGCGGCCTCCTCGGGCGAAAGCTCCAGAGAGAGGGCGCGCTTGCCGGCGTCGAGGTGCGGAAGGAGCCTGGCGGCCACCGCCAGCGATTCCTTCGCTTCCTTGTCGCCGCCCCGAGCGAGCTTTTCGAGCTTGTCCTTGGCCCGGGTGATGGTCTCGAGGTCCGCGAGCACGAGCTCGGTCTTGATCGTCTCGATGTCCGCGATCGGGTCGAGATGGCCGGCGACGTGGACGACGTCTTTGTCTTCGAAGCAGCGCACGACCTCCACGATCGCGTCGACCTCGCGGATGTGCTGCAGGAACTTGTTGCCCAGTCCCTCGCCCTGCGAGGCGCCCCGGACGAGGCCCGCGATGTCGACGAACTCGATGGTGGCGGGGATGATCCGCTCGGACTTCGAGAGCTTCGCGAGCGGCTCGAGACGCGCATCGGGCACGACCACCACGCCGACGTTGGGCTCGATCGTGCAGAAGGGATAGTTCGCCGCCTCGGCCTTTCGTGTCCGAGTGAGGGCGTTGAAGAGGGTGGACTTGCCGACGTTGGGCAGCCCGACGATTCCGGCGCGCAGCATGGAGCGGGCGATATTACAGGAGGCCGGAAGCCGGCGGCGAAAGCGGATGCCGGGTCGCGCGCCGCGGTCGTCTAGAATCCCGGCACCTTGCAGCCTTCGTCATCCCCCGGTTTCCTGCGCGCCGTCTCCCGATGGGAGATCGTGGCGCTGTCGGTCAACGACGTCGTCGGCAGCGGCGTCTATCTCATCCTCCCCGTGGCCGCTGCAGCGCTGCTCGGGCCCGCGAGCATCTGGGCGATCCTGGCGGCGGGCGTCGCGGTGCTGCTTCTGGTGCTCTGCTTCGCCGAGGCCGGAAGCCTCTTCGATCGGGCGGGAGGCGCTTACGTCTACACGCGCGCGGCGTTCGGCGAGTTCGTGGGCTTCGAGGTCGGATGGATGACCTGGATCGCGCGCATTGCCTCGGTGGCGAGTCTCTCGGTGTTTTTCGCGCGCGCGGTCGGCTACCTCTGGGACGGCGCGAACCACGGCGTCGGCCAGGCCGCCACGATCGTCCTCGAGCTGGTGTTACTCACGTGGATCAACGTGCGAGGCGTGAAATCGGGGGCGCGGACGGCGGTGTTTCTGGCCTGGGGCAAGATCCTGCCTCTCGTCGTCCTCGTCGGCGTCGGCCTGTTCGCTGTCGACTGGTCGCGGGTCTTTCCGGTGCCTCAGCCGGAGTCGGGCAACTTCACGAAGGCCGCCCTGCTGGTGCTGTTCGCTTACGCCGGCTTCGAGAATACGGCGGCGCCGGCGGGCGAGTTCCAGAACCCGCAGCGAGACATCCCGTTCGCCCTGATCGTCCAGATCGCGCTCGTCACCGCGATCTACACGCTCGTACAGCTCACGGCGATCGGGACGCTGCCGGACCTCGGCGTCTCGAAGACGCCGCTCGCCGACGCGGGCCGGCTCCTCCTCGGGCCGGCGGGCGGGCTGCTGCTCACGATCGGCGCGGCGCTCTCGGTCCTGGGGACCAACAACAACACCGTCCTCGCCGGCCCCCGCTATCTCTATGCCCTCGCCGAGAGTGGCCGGCTGCCGCGCGTCTTCGCGAAGATCCACCCGAAGTACCGCACGCCCTACGTGGCGATCCTGACGCAGTCCGGCATCGCGCTCGCACTCATCGCGATCGATGCCGTGCTCCACGCGATCAACCCGGGGGCTCTCGGCGTCGCCGAGGAGCTCGCCGTGCTGTCTGCGGTGGCACGCCTCGCGACGTACATCGGGACGTGCCTCGCCGTCCCGGTCCTCCGGCGGAAGATGCCCGCGACGCCGCGAACGATCCGCCTTCCCGGGGGTCCGGTCATTCCCATTCTGGCGCTCGTCATCTGTCTCGTCTTCCTTTCGGCGGCCGAGACACAGAATTTCGTGGCCGGCGGGATTGCCCTCGCCGTCGGCGCGCTCGTGTATGTCGCGCGGGGACGCGCGGCCAGAAGTGGAGAGGTCGCTTGAGAAAATTCTGCCGGATCGCCTTCGCCGGATTCGCATTCATGGTCGCGGCTCGCCTCGCTGCCCAGGCCCCGGCACCCACGCCGGCGCCCGTCACGGCCATCCGCGCGGCACGGCTCTTCGACGGCAAGTCGGACACGACCGTCGCGAATGGAGTCGTCGTCGTGCAGGGATCGAAGATTCTGGCGGCGGGCTCGGGCGTCGCCGTTCCGGCCGGCGCGACGGTGATCGACCTCGGCGATGCGACGCTCCTGCCCGGATTCATCGACAGCCACACGCACCTGACGGGGGAGGGCGGCGACAACTACATCCGCGACTTCTTCGACGGCCTGCGGCGGCCGGCGACCGAGCAGGTCTTCTACGGCGCGGTCTACGCCCGACGCACACTCGATGCGGGTTTCACGACGGTCCGCGACGTCGGCTCCGAGAAAGACCTCGACGTCGGCCTGCGCAATGCGATCGACGCGGGTCTGACGCCGGGGCCGCGGATGCTCGTCGCCCGCTACGCGCTCGGCGCGACGGGAGGCCACTGCGACAACACCGGGTTTCCGCCGGGGACCTTCGGGCCGGAGCCCGGCCTCGAGCGCGGCATTCTCCACGGCCCGGACGAAGGCCGCCAGGCCGTGCGTCTGGACATCAAGTACGGGGCCGACGTCATCAAGATGTGCGCCTCGGGGGGCGTCCTGTCCCTCGGCGACGACGTGTCCGCGCCGCAGCTCACGGACGCCGAGCTCACCGCGATCATCGACGAAGCTCATCGGCTCAAGCGCAAGACCGCCGCGCACTCGCACGGGGACCTGGCCGCGCGCTCGGCGGTCAAAGCGGGCGTCGACTCGATCGAGCATGGCTCGTTTCTGACCGACGAGACGCTCGCCCTCATGAAGTCCAGGGGCACGTTCCTCGTTCCGACCTGCATGGCCGGCCAGTGGACGGGCAACAAGCTCGAGCGCTTCCCGCCCGCGGTCGCCGCCAAGGCGAAGGCCGCCCTCGACGCGCACGACGACATGATGCGTCGGGCGATCCGGTCGGGTGTGAAGATCGCCTTCGGCACCGATTCGGGCGTCGGACCGCACGGGTCGAACGCCGGCGAGTTCGCGCTCCTCGTCGCGCGCGGCATGACTCCGGCGCAGGCGCTCAAGACAGCGGGCCCGGCCGCCGCGGAGCTCCTCGGCCTCGCCGCCGAGATCGGCACGCTGGAGAAGGGCAAGCAGGCCGACATCGTCGCGGTGCCCGGCGATCCGCTCGCGGACATCCGCGTCACCGAGCGCGTGGTCTTCGTCATGAAGGGCGGAGAGGTCGCGAAGTCTCCGGCGCGGTGACCCGCGACACACCGGCGACGATTGACTAATCGCCGTCGGGCGGCTACCGTCGTTCGACTTTCACTCGAACAACGGAGGGTCTCATGAGACTCCGCTCGGTCGCGATCGGGGCATTTCTCTGCGTGTCGACCGCGGGCTCCGCCGTGGCGGTGGAAGCGCCCGACGTCTCGGCCCGGCCGCCGGTCAAGGCCGGCGTCTTTCGCGGAGCGAGCATCGCGACTCGCTACGACGTCTCGCCGCCGCTGCGCTCGATCCGTCCGCTGCCGATCAAGGCCGAGGAGGAAGAGCGCGACGCGTTCGAGGATCGTCCGACCGGTCTCGAGGGCGCGCTCGGGCCGCAGACGCCGGACACCGCCGTCCAGACGAAGATCGGCGCGGGTGGAATCCCGGCGCCGTCCGCGAGCTTCGACGGTCCCTCCAACATCGCCAACGTTTCGCCCCCCGATCCCGTCGGCGACGTCGGGCCCGGCCACTACGTCGCGATGTCCAACCTGCATTTCGCGATCTACGACAAGACCGGCGGGATCGTTTACGGTCCGGCCGCCAACAACACCCTCTGGTCCGGCTTCGGCGGGCCCTGTCAGACGGAGAACGCGGGCGATCCGGTCGTCCTCTACGACCAGCTCGCGGACCGCTGGATCCTGACGCAGTTCACGTCGGCCGGCCCCACGTTTTTCAACTGCGTGGCCGTGTCCACGACGCCGGATCCCACGGGCACGTATTACCGCTACGCGTTCACGACCGGAACGAACTTCCCGGACTATCCGAAGTACGGCATCTGGTCCGACGCTCTCTACATCAGCACACGCGAGTTCGTCGGGATCGCCGGCCCCTTCGCCGGCGTCGGCGCCTATGCGATCAACCGCGCGCAGATCCTGGCCGGCAACCCGGCCGCGCAGATGATCGTGTTCCTCGCGCCGCCCGACGGGACGCCCTACAACATCGGCGACGGACTGCTGCCGGCCGATCTCGACGGGTTGACGCCTCCTCCTCCGGGATCACCCGAGATCTTCGTCGGCTCCATGGACCTGGGCGGACCCTACGGCGCGCCCCAGGACGCCCTGTCGATCTGGCGGTACCACGCCGACTTTTCGACGCCCGCCAACTCCACATTCACGCTGGCGGGACCGCTGCCGGTGGCGGCGTTCGATTCGATCTTTCCGTGCCTGCCAGGATCCCGCGACTGCATCCCTCAGCCCGGCACCGCCCAGAAGCTCGACATCCTCTCGTACCGGCAGCGCGCGATGCATCGGCTGGCGTACCGCAATTTCGGGACGCACGAGTCGCTGATCACCAATCAGTCCGTCGAGGCGACCGCCGGAATCGCCGGCATCCGCTGGTACGAGATCCGGGATCCGAACGGAACCCCGACCGTCTATCAGCAGGGCACGTACGCGCCCGGTGCCACCGACGGGATCCACCGGTGGATGGGCAGCATCGCCATGGACGCCGCCGGAGACGTCGCCCTGGGCTTCAGCGCGTCGAACGGCGTCACGTTCCCAAGCTCTCGGTATTCGGGACGCGTCGCCGGGGATCCCCTCGGCACGCTTCCCCAGGGCGAAGGCAGCTTCATCGCCGGCACGGGCTCGCAGACCGGATCCGCGCGCTGGGGCGACTACACCTCGATGAACGTCGATCCCGTCGACGACTGCACGTTCTGGTACGTCAACCAGTACGTACCCGTATCGAGCCCCGTCGGCTGGCGGCTGCGCATCGGGAGCTTCAAGTTCCCGGGCTGCGTGGCGGGGCCGTCGGGGACCCTCGAAGGCCAGGTCACCGTCTGCGGAGGCGGAGCACCGATCGCGGGCGCTTCGGTCTCGACGGGTCTGTACGGCACGACGACGGATGCGAGCGGAAACTACTCCTTCTCCCTGCCGCCCGGCGATTACACGGTCACGGTCGCGGCGGTCGGCTACACGTCCGGCGGCGGACCGGCCACCATCATCGACGGCGGCACGACGGTCCTCGACACCTGCCTGACGGGGGTGCCGATCATCGTCTCGGCGGGCGCGACGCTCACCGAGGAGGGCTGCGGGCCGGGCAACGGAGCCGTCGATCCTGGTGAGACCGTGACGATGAATTTCTGTGTCCGCAACGTGGGCGGCGCCAGCACGACGGGCCTCGTCGGAGATCTCGAGGAGGCCGGCGGCATCGGCGACGCTCCGGATCCCGCGGTCTTCGGCGCCGTGCTCGCCGGCGGCCCCGACGTCTGCGCCGACGTGACGTTTACGGCGAGCGAAGGGCTCGTCTGCGGCGGCCCGGTCGTGCCGGTCCTCGAGCTGGAGGACGGCGCGGCCGATCTCGGCTTCGCGGGCTTCGGTCCGTTCCTCGCGGGCACGCCGGTCTACGCGCTGCACGAGACCCTCGACGGCGTGGCGGCGCCCGCGCTCCCGGGCGGCTGGGCGACCGTGACGACGGGAGGCCCTCTGCCGGTCTGGGTGACTGCGACGACCACCGCGGACACCCTGCCGAACGCTCTCTTCTCGCCGGATCCGAACGGGGCCGGAGCGGGATACGTGAACGAGATCGTCACACCCTCGTTCCCCGTGACCTCGCCGACGGCCGTGCTCCGTTTCCGCCACAACTACGACCTCGAAGACACCTACGACGGCGGCGTTCTCGAGATCTCGATCGGCGGCGGGGCCTTCCAGGACATTCTGGCCTCGGGCGGAGCGTTCGTCTCCGGCGGGTACACCGACACCATCGACGGTGGCTTCGCGAGCCCGATCGCCGGGCGGCAGGCGTGGAGCGGCAATTCCGGCGGTTTCGTCACGACCGAGATCACGCTTCCGGCGGCGGCGGCCGGACAGAACGTCCAGCTGAAGTGGCGCTGCGGCGTCGACGTCAGCGTCGGGGGGACCGGCTGGTACCTCGATTCGATCGCGGTCCAGGAAGGCGTCGCCTGCTGTACGCCGATTCCGGAAGGCCTCGATGTGGATGCGGTCGAGGACGCGCCGTCCAACGGCGTGTGGGAGCCCGGCGAGACCGTCGTCGTTCAGCCGGCGTACTTCAACGGCGACACGTCCGTTCTTCCCCTCACCGGCACGGCCTCGAATCTCACGGGCCCTTCGGGGGCCACGTACACGCTGACGGATGCCGCGGCGGCCTACGGCCCGATCGCCTCGAACACCGCGGCGGCGTGCGTCGATTGCTACCAGGTCGCGGTCGACAACCCCGCCGTTCGTCCCGCGGCCCACTGGGACGCGACGATGCTCGAGACGCTCTCGGCGGGCTCGCCGAAAACCTGGACGCTGCACATCGGCGCGAGCTTCGCCGACGTTCCGGACTCGCACCTCTTTTATGCGTTCATCGAGACGATCTTCCACAAGGGGGTCACGGGCGGCTGCGGCGGGACGGGCTACTGCCCCGGCAACGCGGCTCTTCGCAAGCAGATGGCCGTGTTTCTGCTGAAGGCGCGCTACGGCGCGGCGTACGTTCCTCCGGCGGCGGCGGGCATTTTCGCCGACGTTCCTCAAGCCGACCCGTTCGCGCCATGGATCGAGGATCTCTACAATCGCGGCATCACCGGCGGTTGCGCGGCAGCGCCACTGAGCTTCTGCCCCGACGCGTCCGTGCTTCGCCAGCAGATGGCGGTGTTCCTTCTGAAGACTCTGGAGGGCGCCTCCTACGAGCCGCCCGATTGCGAGGGCGTTTTCGACGACGTGCCGTGCCCCTCGACGTTTGCGGACTGGATCGAGGAGCTCGCGGATCGCGACATCACCGGCGGATGCGGCGGATCGAATTTCTGCCCGGCCTCTCCGAACACGCGCGGACAGATGGCGGTCTTCCTCACGAAGACGTTCCGCCTCCTTCTGTACGGACCGTAGTGGCTCGCTGGCGACATTTGAGTTACCGCCGAGTCAGAGTCTGGCCTTCGGCCAGACTCAAGCTCGGCGTTGCCTACTGCCGGAGGCTTGCCTTCGTTGGTCGGCTCCTGACGAAGACATTCCGGCTTCTGCTCTACGCTCCTTGAAGATGAGTTTCCGAAGTTTCGCCTTAGGGCCCCGCAAGGGGCCCTTTTTGGTGGGTTAGAGTCTCCGTCAGCTCACGATGACGGACAGAAAACAGGTTTCTGGCGCCGGCGCCCGCAACCCGGCCGCGAAGTCGGCCGGCGGGGACCGCAAACGTCTCCCGCGGCACAGCAAGATCCTCTTCGGTCTCCTCCTCGGGATCGTCCTGGGACTGCTCGCCAACTCCATCGGCGGCGGCGCTCCCTGGGTCGACTGGAGCGTCAAGAACGTCGCGTATCCGCTGGGGCAGCTCTTTCTGCGCCTCATCTTCATGATCGTCGTGCCGCTCGTCTTCTCGTCGCTGGTCCTCGGCGTGCTCGAGCTCGGCGACGTCCATCGCCTGGGCCGCGTCGGACTGAAAACGCTCGTCTACACGCTTTTCGCGAGCGGGATCTCGGTGGCGGTGGGCATCTTCCTCGTCAACTTCTTCAAGCCGGGCGTGGGAATCGATCCTTCGGTCCGCGCCAACCTCGAGGGCACGTTCGCAGGGCAGTCGCAGAAGGCGATCGAGAACGCGAGCCAGGCCAAGCCCTGGACGGACACGCTCCTCTCGCTGATTCCGCGCAACCCGGTCGCCGCGGCGGTCGATGCCCTCCAGGGCGAGATGCTGGCCCTCATGGTCTTCGCGGTCTTCTTCGGAGTGGCCCTCGCGCAGGTGAAGCGCGAACGCGAGGCCATCATCGAAGTCTTCGACGGAATCCAGCGCGTCTCGATGAAGATCGTGGACTGGGCGATGGGCCTCGCTCCCTACGGCGTCGGCGCCCTGATGTACTCCCTGACGGCCAAGTCGGGATTTGCCGTCATTCCCCGCCTCGGCGGCTACGTCGCCGTCGTGGTGGCCGGCCTCGCGTTCCAGCAGTTCGTGGTCTATTCGGCGATCCTCAAGTGGATGGCTCGCGTCCCGCCCATCGAGTGGGCGTTCCGGATTCGCGAGGTTGCCCTGACGGCCTTCTCGACGGCCTCCTCGAACGCCACGCTCCCGAGCTCCCTCCAGACCGCGCAGGAGAAGCTGGGCATCGCTCCGCGAATCGGAAACTTCGTGCTCACGGTGGGCGCGACCGGCAACCAGAATGGCACGGCCCTTTTCGAGGGCGTCACGATTCTCTTCCTGGCGCAGGTGTTCGCCGTGCACCTCACGCTCGGCCAGCAGGTGACGGTGGTGATCATGTCGATCCTCGCCGGTGTGGGCACGGCGGGCGTGCCGGGAGGCTCCATTCCGCTGATCGTCATCGTGCTGCAGACCGTGGGCGTTCCCCCGGAGGGCATCGGAATCATCCTCGGCGTCGACCGGTTCCTCGACAT
>Ga0207643_10000790_pt1 | contig 19295 bp, 15 predicted proteins | sample KBSMisM62_FD_184313 | JGI IMG/M metagenome (GOLD analysis project Ga0207643, IMG submission 184313) | Miscanthus rhizosphere microbial communities from Kellogg Biological Station, Michigan, USA - KBS Miscanthus M6-2 (SPAdes) (version 2) | ecosystem: Host-associated > Plants > Roots >...
GATGTATCACAAGGTCAACAGCAACGCGGCGCAGTTCTCGTTGATGTATTGCCGCCCCGAAGGACTCTTGCGCTGGTGGTCAGGACCAGGCGGCCCGAGCCAGCTCGATGTTATGGCCGTCCCCGGGCGCGTGCAGTTCCTTGGCGGCACCGACAATGCGCTGCGTCACGTGCAAATCGGCCGTTCGTTCGATCTCAAAGGCAAGGTCCCGCATCTGGGTGCGGAAGTACCGAGCTGGCTGGGCGAGACGATCGGGTTCTGGGACGGTGACACGCTCATCACGTGGACATCGAACGTCCAGGGCTGGTTCACACACAGCAGCTGGGAGTACAGCAACCAGATGCAACTGATCGAGATCTGGACGCCGCGACGATTCGCCGACGGCAAGTTCGCAGGTCTCGAACACGAGACGATCTTTTACGACCCGGAAGCGTTCGTACAACCCGTGCGCGACATCCGCTTCTTCTCGCGGCGCGGCGATTTCAGGGACGCTCCCCCCTCCATCATGATCACTGCAACCAGACCATCTTCGTCGGCGAGGACGGCCAGGGCACGCAGGTCCCGCCCGGAACGACGATCAACTACACCGTGCGTGATCTGTACGATCGTCCGTGGGCGCGCATCTGGGAACAGTATTTCGAGAAGGGCATGAAGCGGCCCGCCGCCGTCGAGGACCTGGGCGGGTTCAAATGATGCTGATCGCGAAGGGGGAGCACTTCGAACCGGTCTACCGAACGAAGGTCACCCTCCAGTTGTCGATCCCGCCCAGGCGTTTGCCACCTGGGCTCCCGGCCGGGACGGTATGCAGGCGCATGAATCCAACTTCGATCCGGGTACCGGCACGAGAGAAGTCCGGGTGCTCCGACGCAGACGCAAGCGTCCGGAAATCGTTCTGCCTCAGGTTCGACAACGAGTGCGGCGTCCACGCCTGCTCTGGTGTTGCGAATGCGCCGCCGCCGGGGACCAGGGTGTAGAGCTTGCCGTCCTGCCGAAGCGCCGGCGCGCTGTACTGACCGTTGCCACCGCCGGAGATCAGAATCGAGTCCTCGGAGTAGTTGATCGTGACAATCGCTCCGTCGCTCGACGGGAAGTACGCCGTTCCCCGTTTGATGGAAAAGATCGCCACCTGAGCGGCAACCCCGCTGCCCTCCGCGCTGTTCGCGGTGAGATCAACGCGGCGATAGTCGGCACCTTCCTGACCGTTGAAGCGCACGTGGCTCGCGCCACCGGTTCCCCCGTTGCCAAAGACCTGCAACTCGGAATCCCAGTTGTTGTCGTCAAAGATGTCGTCAGAAGAAATCGCGGTTGCGCCGGTACCACCGCCCCCACCCCCGCCACCGCCGCCGGTGCTTCCCCCGCCTCCGCCCGTTGACGGGTTGTCCGGATTGCTCGGATTCGAATCGCCGCCGCTGCAATTCATCGCGATGACACAGGCGAGCAACACGAGTGCACGGAATATCATTCGGGCCATATCGATTGTTATCGGTTGAAGCGCGGTCGACCTTGAGGTGCAACTTCAACCGGGCGGCAATCAGAAGATCACGACCCGAGATACATCCCGCCATTGACACCAATCGTCTGTCCCGTGATGTAGGCGTTGCCCGCAAGGAGCACCGCGACGTCACCGCACTCGTCCACCTGCCCGAAGCGGCCGACCGGAATCATGTCGGGCTTCACGTGTGGATTCGACGCCACCATCTCTGTCGCGATGAGTGCCGGCGAGATCGCGTTGACGGTGACGCCTTCTTTCGCCAGCATTCGCGCGTAGCTCTTGGTCGCCGCGATGACGCCCGCCTTTGCTGCGGAGTAGTGCACGGCCATCATGCTCCCCGCCTGTGCAGCCACGGACGTCAGGTTGATGATGCGTCCCCACTTGCGCGCGCGCATTCCTGGCAACACGGCCTGCGTCATCAGGAACACCGACGAGAGATTGACCTGGATGATTTCGTTCCAGCTCGCCTCCGACATCTGGTCGATGCTCTCGAACGCGACGCGGCCGGCATTGTTCACGAGGATGTCCACGGGACCGAGCCCGGTCTCGACGGCGGCAACCAGCGCGGTGACGTCCGCGCTTTTCGAGACATCACCCGCGGCGGCGAGTGCGCGCCTGCCCTTTGTCGTGATCGCGTCAACCGTCGCACGCGCATCGGCTTCACGGCTGACGTAGTTCACCGCCACGTCGCAGCCCGCGTCGGCCAGCGCAAGCGAGATCGCCTTTCCAATGCCGCGACCACCGCCGGTCACGAGCGCAACTCTCCCCGACAGTGTTGTTGGTGTCATACGTTGCAGGTTGCGTTACTGAATCCGGTAGACCATCAGCGTGTCGGTCGCAACGACCGCCACGTATTGCTTGCCGTCCCTGCCTTGATACGTGATCGGATCGGCGTTCCCTCTCCGTGGAAGCTTCGCGACCCACATCTCTCGTCCAGTCTTCAGGTCGAGCGCGCGGAAGCGGTTGTCGTCGGTCGAGGCGATGAAGACGAGGCCGCTCGCCGTGATGATTGGACCCGCCAGCACGGGACGCCCGGTGTTCTGCTTCTCCGGAGGCAGTTGTTCGGTGATACCGAGCGGAACCTGCCACGCGAAGTCGCCCGTCGACGTGTTGATCGCACTGAGACGGCCCCATGGTGGTTTCTGGCACGGCAAGTTCGTGTCGCCGATCCTGACGTCGAACGTGGCGCGCCCTGGAGTGGTTTTTTCGTAGGGCAGAGGCGACCCGGCCTTCGCCTTCTCAATCGACCCCAGAGCGCCCACATCCTGCGTCGCCACGAGTAGCAGTCGTGACGCGGGATCGAATGCGGTACCACCCCAGTTCGCTCCTCCCAGCCCACCCGGGAATCCGAGCGTGACTGCCGGCGCCGCGCCTTCCGCCCGATAACGCCACGGCGTAAACGGTCCGGCGTTGTAGACACCGCCGATCTTTTCGACGAGCTCGGCGCACGCGCGGGCGTGCTCCGGCGTTGTGTCGTCAGCGGTGACGAGATCACCGGGCTGGTACGCGACGCGCGCCAGCGGTGGCGGCTTCACTGGAATGGGCTGTGTTGCAAACGCAAACTCGCCGGGCACATCGCTCTTCGGAACCGGCCGTTCGTTGACCCCGAACACCGGCCGGCCGGTTTCGCGATTCAGGATGTAGAGGTACCCGGACTTGGTCGTGACGCCCAATGCGGGAATCGTTCGTCCATTCTGCACGATGTCGATGAGACCGGGCGGAGCTGGTGGATCGTGATCCCAGACGTCGTGATGGATCGTTTGAAAATGCCACACGTACTTCCCCGTCTGCGCGTTGATCGCGACGACGGAATTTCCAAACAGGTTTGCGCCTTTGCGATCGCCGCCGTACGCGCCAGGGATCGGTGAGGCCAGTGGCAGGAACAGAAGGCTGCGCTGTTCGTCGATCGTGAAGTAGAACGGCCACGCGTTGGCGCCGAGCCTGCCTTTCCAGCTGTCACCTTCCCAGGTATCGTGACCCTTAGTGCCCGGCTGCGCGACGGAACTGAACTCCCACAGCCTGGCGCCCGTGCGCGCGTCGAAGGCGCGGGCATTGCCGATGCCACCGATGCTCCCGGGCGGCGTGTTCGCACCGACAATGACGACATTCTTGAAGACGCCGGGCACCGAGTTGTAGGGCACGTCGATATCGACTTCGCCGTTCTTCCCGAAGCTGGAGACGGCGGCACCGCTTCGCGCGTCCAAGGCGATCAGGCGACGGCCGGTCATGAAGAAGATGCGCGCGCCCGCGCGCGGTGGAGAAGTACCAGCTTCACCTGCCCAGTACGCGACGCCGCGACGGGATGGCGCTCCTCCACTCACCGGCGACTGCCACAACTCTTTGCCGGTGTCCGTGTCGAGCGCGACGATGCGATTGGCAGCCGGGAGGTACATCACGCCATTGACGACGATCGGTGTGGCCTGAGAATTCACGCCGGTGCCTGCCCCACCGCGTCCTGCAGGAGCCGTGCTCGCATCGCCCTGGAGCGAGTAGGTCCATGCCTGCGTAAGCGTCGCGACGTTCGCCGCTGTGATCTGTGCCAGTGGCGAGAACCCGGTTCCAGCCAGGTCGTGGCGATACATCGGCCAGTCGCCACTCGTCGCCGTCGCGGGCTGTTGTCGCGCGCCGCCGGAAGCGGTCAAGAGCATCGCGAGCAGTACGCCGATCGAGACTGTCGAGCGCATGGTATCCGCCTCCTTCGACCTGCAGAACGTGCAGAGTATATCGCCCGGTGCGAGCATGCGCCGGCCGCAGGCGGCCGGGCGAGCATGCGCCGGCCGCGGGCGCGAACGGCTACAATGGCGCCCGCTGGAGGAAAACATGCGCGCTGTGATTCCCGCTCTCGTTCTGATTCTCTCGTCTGCGATCTCTGCGCAGCAGCCTGCCGCGCCGGCAGCGTCCGCCGCCGCCGCGCGCACCTACGTGTCGGCGGCTGATGTAACGGCGCTTATCGCCAAGGCTAAAGCCGAGCGCAAGGGCGACCAGGCACTGCTCGCGCAATCGATGATTCAGCTGGCGCCGTACAACGTCAGCCTGGAATATCGCGCGGCCGTCGCCAATGCAGCCGTGCACGAAACCGAAGCGGAATTGTTCTACGTCGTCGATGGCTCGGCGACGCTCGTCACCGGCGGCAAGCTGACCAACTCGAACCGGACCAACGCCGAGAACCTGACGGGTAGTGGAATCGAAGGCGGGATGTCACGGCGTGTTGCGAAGGGAGATTTCATCATGGTGCCGGAGGGGACACCACATTGGTTCAGTGCGATCGACGGAACGGTGGTGTTGATGTCGCTGCATCTTCCACACTCGCCCAAGCGGTAGAGGCGTCGCGCCGGCGATATGGATCAGATCGGAGGCCGGTCTTTTCAACGGCTGCGACTCGATCCACCATGGGTGCATGACGCTTACAGAACAATTGCTCGGCGAACTCGACCGCGAAGCGGCGCGCACGAAGCGAGTGCTCGAACACGTTCCGCCAGGACGCGACGACTGGAAACCGCACGAGAAGTCAATGGCTCTCGGCCGGCTCGCGGGCATGATTGCCACGATGCCGGCGTGGGTCACGTTCATCGTCAAACAGGATGAATTGGATCTCACACCGGCTGCCGGCGGTGAGTGGAAACTTCCCTCGCAACGCGAGTTGATCGCGTCGCATGAGAAGAGCGTGGCCGACGCCCGCGCGGCACTGCAAGGGACCGACGACGGCACGCTCATGACGACCAACTGGAGGCTGCGTGCCGGAGGGCAGGTGGTATCCGAGGCGCCACGAAACGTCGCGCTGCGCGACATGCTCAATCACCTGGCACACCATCGCGGCCAGTTGACGGTCTACTTGCGTCTCCTTGGCGCGACGGTTCCGGCAGTCTACGGGCCTTCAGCAGACGACCAGCGTTTCGCCTGAAGCAAACACACGATCAACTCCCAACTTCCGATTCCCAACGATCCTTGGGAGTTGGTTCTTGGGAGCTGGGAGTGTCTTCAGTCCTATGACCCGGCTTGCGTGACCTCGAAGGACTGACCGCTCACGAGGATTTCCGCGGTTCGGGGCGGACCGGTATTCGAACCCGCGCTCCAGGAGATTGAACCGGATCCAAAGGCACCGCCGCTGCCTGACGTGATCACGAGCCATGATGACGTCACGCTGACGGCCCAGCGACAGTCGCTTGCCGTACTCACGTTGATCGAACCACCGCCTCCTCCGGACGGAAGCGTGGCCCCGCCTGGATCGATGCTGTAGCGGCACGTCGCCGGGTCGCGTACCTGCGTCACCGAGACAGTCGTGAAACCAACCGTGACGCTGCCGCTGCGTGCAAGACCACCGCTATTGGCAGCCACGCTGAACGCGACCGAGCCGTTGCCACTGCCGCCCGTGCCCGATGTGATCGCGATCCAAGGCGCACTCGCGGAGGACGTCCACGAACAATCACTGTCGGTGGCCACGCTCATCGAGAGCGTGCCTCCCGTGTAGGCGAAAGCGCCGCCACTGGGATTCAGCGTGTAATGGCAAGTGGCTGGATCGCGCAGCTGCGTCACCGTCACCGTCGTCGAAGCAACCGTGATAGCGCCGGTACGCGCGAGGCCATTGTTGTTCGCGGCGACACTGAACGTTGCTGTGCCGTTGCCGCTGCCGCTCGCGCCGGATGTAATCGTGATCCACGACGCGTTGCTCTGCGCAGTCCATGCACAACCGCCGGGAGCCGACACCGATATCGGTCCTCCCGCGCCCCCTCCAAACGGGAACGAGGAAGACTGCGCGTTTACGCTGTATGTGCACTGCAGCGGTGGTGGCGGTGGTGGCGGAGGCGGCTCGGGTGGTGCCGGGGGCGCGGGCGGCGCCGGAGGCCCGGGCGGCGGAGTTGGCGGGGCAGGTGATGGTGCCTCTGCCGCCGACTGAGTAATCGTGAACTGCTGATCGGCAATCGTCATTGTTCCCGTTCTCGCGCCCTGGGAATTCGGCGCGACTCGGAACTCCAGCGAGCCGCTTCCGTCGCCACTGGCCGACGACGTTATCGCGATCCATGACGAATTGCTCCTGGCAGTCCACGGGCAGCTCTGGATCCCGGCCACCATCACGGTGCCGGTACCCCCAGCGTTACCGAAGCCCTGGTTCGCGGACGTGAGCGTGAATTGGCACGTCGCTGGTTCCTGTCGAACCTGAGCGTGGGCGTCGTTGACGACAATTTCGCCAAGCCGCTCGGCGCGGGTCGGATTGGCAGTCGCCGTGAACGCGATCTGTCCATTGCCTTGCCCCGAGGGCGGCGTGATCCCGGAGATCCAACCCGCCGCGGTTGATGCGGTCCACCCGCATTCCTGCCGCGTTGCGACGGAAAGTGTGCCGTTGCCTCCACTGGCGGATATGCTCGCTGTCGATAGCGTCACCTCACACTTCGTCGGGGACGGCTCTGACACCATTGTCGAGCTAGAGTCACAACCGATGGCACCGAGCGCCGTAATAGTTGCAAGGACAGGCAACGCGAGTAGTCGGCGACCCGACAGTTGTTGGGAGCGCACAGTTCGCTGGCTCACTGCCTCTGCCACAATCACGCCCCATGCTAGCTGAGGTCGGCGCTCGAGCATAGCTGCGATCGGGATTAACGATTCAACCGATGGCTTTTGAAGAACTGCCACATGACCGCGGTCGTATCGACCTCCTTCTTCGTCCAGGTGTGACCGAGACCATCGATGCGAATCATGCGGACCTCGGCATCGCCTGCGCACCCCTCGTAGCGCATCGTGGACAGCGGACCTGGAGGATCGTCGAGGATCGCATCCCCCTTGCAGGAGTTGTGACGCGCCCAGCTGGCAAGCGCATCGGGAACGCTCTCTGACCACTCCTCGCCACGCCCGGCTGCATGTCCGTCATAGGGGTTCTGCGGATCCGCCAGGCCGTGGAATGTCAGTACTGGAATCGGGCGACCGGTGCACGGGGCGGGGAAGCGAAGCCCGGACACCGGCGCGATTGCCGCAAGACGCGAACCGAGCTGACATCCGAGCAACGAGGACATTCGTCCACCGCCGGAAAACCCGGTCGCATAGACGCGCATTTCATCGGTGCACACGTGCGCGGCGACATGAGCGATGACATCGCCAACGTATGCGACGTCATCGGCACGGCTGCTCTGAACCGGAACGTTCCAGCGTCCGCCCTCCGCATCCAGCGTCGCCACGATGAACCGCTCACTGGCGCTCAGGGCCTCGAGGCCGCTGTTTCTGGCTTGTCCCTCGGACGACCCTCCGCTGCCGTGCAGATCGAGAACGAGCGGCAAACGGGCATGCCCGTCATAGCCGGGCGGGACGAACAATCTGTATGCCCGCTGTCGCTGCCCTGACATGAGCTGCTGTGACGACACGCCTGATCCATGAGGCAGATCGCAGGTACCGGAAGCGGCGGCGCGATTCTGCCCGTGCGCTGCTGACGCGCTAAGCACGACCAGGAGCGCCGTGAGAATGTGTGGCATACGCATGTCAGTTTCTCCCCGGCGAATTCTAAGCCTCAAGAGAGATTAACGCGAGACACGATGAGACGAAGTATGCTGGACGCAGGCGGAGAATACTCATGAAGGGACGCACACGTCTGACGTGGAGCGTGCTGGTCGTCGCGCTCACCGCTGGTGTGGCGCACGCGCAGATCTGGCGAGGTGGATTCGGCTTCAACGATCCGCCGCGACATCCGACTGCCGACACTTTCGCCGGCGCCTTCAATCACTGCCGCCTCATGTTCACGAGCGATCACCGCGAGAAGCGCGGTTGGAGCACGGACTACCCGGGCGCGGACATCAACTTCAGCGTTCGCCTCGGCGAGCTCACGCGTACACGCGTCACGAAACAGAAGGGCGGCGACCCGGAATACGTGACGGTGTCGGCCACCGACCCTGCACTCTTCCAGTGCCCGTACATCCTCGTCGAGGACGGCGGCTCTGCCCGCTTCTCTGACGAGGAAGTGATCAGGCTGCGCGAGTATCTCGAGAAGGGCGGCTTTATCTTCTCCTCGGACTACTGGGGTACGCGCGCAGGCGAACAGTGGGATGAAGAAATCGGTCGCGTCCTCCCGCCCGAGCAGTTCCCCATCATCGATCTGCCGCCGGAGCATCAGATCTGGCAGTTGATGTTCAACGTGAAAGAAGTGCGGCAGATGGCGTCCATCCAGTTCTGGCGGCGCAGCGGTGGCGGCATCTCCGAGCGCGGCGAAGACAGCTCGATCGTCGAGTCACAGGGCATTGCCGATGCGCAAGGAAGATTGATGGTCGTGATGATCCATAACAGTGACATCCCAGATGGCTGGGAGCGCGAGGCGGAAGATCCGCAGTACTTCTACAGGTTCTCGCCGGATGCGTATGCGGTGGGCATCAACGTGGTGCTCTATGCGATGACGCATTGACGTTCACCGTTTTGGTGTCAGGCACCGAAACGTGAATTCACTTTTTGGTGTCAGGCACCGAAAGTTTTCCGGCCGCGTAACGGCCTACCCTCGGGACGGAATTGACAGCCGGTACGCCCGAGGCGTATATCTCAGCCATCTCTAACGAAGGGAGTTTCGCGGAGCGCAAACGGTTCCGATTCTCCTTACCCATCTCGTCGGCCGACGCAACGAGCCCGCGCCGTTTCGCATTCATCTCCAATGGGGCCCCCGTTGCTGCACTGTCGAATGTGAGGTGGGTATGCGCCGTCTCATCGGTCTCTGCGTCTCCGTCGCCGCGCTGTCGCTCGTACTGCCGTCAGCCGCTCTGGCTCAGGCCGTCATCACAGGTTCCGTCAAGGACACGTCCGGCGCCGTCCTTCCCGGGGTGAGCGTCGAAGCGGCGAGTCCTGTACTCATCGAAAAGGTCCGCTCCAGCATCACCGATGCCGCGGGACAGTACCGCATCGAGGATCTCCGGCCCGGCACCTACACCATCACCTTCACGCTGCCTGGCTTCACGACGTTCAGGCGCGAAGACGTTGAATTGACCGGATCCTTCATCGCGACGATCAACGCCGACCTCAAAGTCGGAACGCTCGAAGAGACGGTCGTCGTCACCGGCGCCAGCCCTATCGTCGACGTGCAGAGCGCGCGGCGACAAACCACCTTGAGCACCGATGTCATCAGGTCGATCCCCACTGTCCGCAACTACAACTCGATGGTCGTACTGGTGCCGGGCGTTATCACCAACGCGAACGATGTGGCGACGGGACCGCTCATCAACCAGTTTCCAATTCACGGCGGCCGCGCCAACGAGAGCCGGCTGACCGTCGACGGCCTCAACGTCGGTAATCCACCCGGAGGTAATCAGCCGCCCACCTACGTCGCCGACGTCGGCAACTCGCAGGAAGTGACATTCACCACCTCCGGAGGCCTCGGCGAGTCGGAGACGGCCGGCCTGGTCATGAACATCGTCCCCAAAACCGGTGGCAACCGGTATGAGGGCGCCTTCTACTTCAGCGGCACCGGGGAACATTTCCAGTCCAGCAACTACACCGAGGAACTCCGCGCCGCCGGGCTCGCGCAAGCCACGCCCATCAGTAAGGTCTACGACATCAATGGCGCGTTTGGCGGTCCGATCAAGAGAGATCGACTGTGGTTCTTCATCAACGCGCGGACGCAGGGCAGCACGCGCATCACGGCGAATCAGTACTACAACCTCAACGCCGGCGACCCGACGAAATGGAACTACGTGCCCGACCTGAGCCGTCCCGGCTTCTCGGATCGGACGTGGGAGAACATCAGCGGCCGCGCCACATGGCAAGTGTCACCGCGCAACAAGATTGGCGGCTTCTGGGACGAACAGTCGGTGTGTCGAAAGTGCGAGGGAACCACGACGGGCCTCGCGTCGCCGGCGCAAATCGTCGCGCCGGAAGCCGACGGCGTCGGCGCGACGAAGCCGCTGCGCGTGGTGCAGTCGACGTGGTCGTCGCCTTTCACCAATCGGCTACTTTTCGACGCCGGCTTCGGCGTGACCTACTACGGGTGGGGCAACTTCGAGCGCGAGGGAAACCCCACTCGCGACTTGATTCGCGTACAGGAGCAGTGCGCGGGGGGGTGCGCCGACAACGGCGGGATCCCGAGTCTCGTGTATCGCTCGCAGGACTGGAACGACAACTACACCGGCGCGTACACGTGGCGTGCGTCAGGCGCATTCGTGACCGGGGCACACAGCATGAAACTCGGGTACCAAGGCACTTACTTCTACGACGAACGTACGAGCTTCACGAACAGCCAGCAGTTGATGTACCGGGTCAACAACGGCGTGCCGAATCAGTTGACGATGGCGGTTCCGTTCACGCAGAGCGCCCGCGCGGGGATCACGGCGTTCTACGCACAGGAGCAATGGACACTGGGACGTCTGACGCTCCAGGGCGCGCTTCGCTTCGACCGAGCGCGCGGCTGGTTCCCGCCGCAGCAAGTCGGGCCGTCGCGATTCATGCCCAACCCGGTGTCATTCCCGAAAACCGACGGCGTCGATAGCTACAAAGACATCACACCCAGAATGGGTCTCGCCTATGACGTCTTCGGCAACGGGCGCACAGCGGCGAAATTCACGCTCGGCAAGTACCTGGAAGGCGCGAGTACGGGAAACCCGGTGGCGTTCTACAACACCAACCCGACCCTGCGGATGCCGAACACGAATCCTCCGTTTGGTCCGCAAGGCGTCCAGCGCACGTGGACGGACGCGAACGGGAATTTCCAGGCTGACTGCGATCTGCAGAATCCGCTCGCCCAGGATCTCCGCGGCACTGGTGGCGACTTCTGCGGGCAGATCTCGAATCTCGCGTTTGGCACGGACACGCTGACGAATTCCTTCGCGCCCAACGTGCTGAACGGGTGGGGCGTGCGCTCGAATGACTGGGGCCTCAGCGCTTCGGTGCAGCAGCAGTTGATGGCCCGCGCGTCGATCGAGGTCGCCTATCACCGGCGCTGGTTCAGTGGCTTCACGCTGAACGACAACCTCTTCACCACGTCGGCGAACTACACGCAGTACGGAATCACCGCGCCGTCCGATCCGCGGCTGCCCAATGGCGGGGGGTATCGAGTCGAAGGGCTCTTCGACATCGATCCGGCGCTGTTCGGACGCATCAACAATCTGACCGCGCTTTCACGCGACTACGGGGAGTGGTACCAGTACTTCAATGGACTGGACGTGACGCTCAACGTGCGCACCCAAGGCGGCTTGACGTTCCAGGGCGGCACCAGCACAGGCCAGAACGTCGCCGACGCTTGTGGTGCCAGGGCCAGCCTGCCTGAGCTCAACGCCAACATCGGCGGGGGCCTCGTCGGCTCCACCGTCAGCACGACAAGCCCGTATTGTCACGTCGCGTATGGCGTACTGACACAATTCCGCGCGCTCGCGACTTACACCATTCCGCGAGTCGATGTTCAGGTCAGCGGAGTTATGCAAAGCAAGCCGGGCGCACTGCTGGCAGCAAACTACGCCGTGCCTGCGTCGGTCATCGCCCAGGAACTGGGACGTCCGCCGGCAGGCAGCGTAACCAACGTCACGATCAATCTGCTCGAGCCGGGAAGCCGCTACGGCGATCGGATCAACCAGCTCGATTTCCGCGTCGCCAAGCTGTTTCGATTTGGTGGCAAACGGACGATGATCGGACTCGATCTCTACAACGCGCTGAACTCGAATGCGATCCTGACCTACAACAACACGTTCGTGCCGGGCGGCACGTGGCTGCAGCCGCGCGCGATCCTGACGCCGAGGCTGTTCCGCATCAGCGCTGAGTACACGTTCTGATTTGAGCGGCGGGTCCATAGAGCAGGACCCGCTCTACGCCGTAGGCCGGGTCTTGCTTTTCAAGACCCGGCAGAATCGTTCTCGTTCACACGGCTTCACATCGCGACGCCGACATATATCGTCGTCGCGCATACCACAAATCTGCTTCCGCCGCTGGATGCTACGCTGTAGAGACGTAACGTTCACCGGCGATGATGCCATCGCCTCTTCATCAAAAACTCCTGGAAGGCACATGGACTCTGATTTCGGATTGTTGTGGATACCTGCGGGCTTTGCCCTGATTTTTGTCTCGGTCGCTGCTCTCTTCCTGACCGTCGCCGCCTAGCAGACACCCTGCGCGCAGGCCAAAGGCCTGCGCTCTACGTCACAATAGCAATCACGTAAAAATGAAACGCTTCATACCAATCCTGGCGTTGGTCGTTGTCGCCGCCTGCAGCAGCGACAATGGCCCAACGACAACGCCTACACCACCCACCACGAGCGCCCCCTATTCGCAGATCGATCTCGTGGTCGGCACCGGAGCGACGGCGGCCACGGGCAATCTTGTGACGGTTGCTTATACGGGATGGCTGCATGATTCGAGCAGGCCGGACGCCAAGGGCACGCAGTTCGATGCGAACCTCAACTTTTCCTTCCGCCTGGGATCGGGACAAGTGATTCGAGGATGGGATCAGGGTGTCGTCGGGATGCGCGTCGGCGGGCAACGCCGCCTGGTTATTCCACCCGAACTTGCATACGGCAACACCAGCCCGGGAGCGGGCATTCCGCCCAACGCGACGCTGGTCTTCGACATCACGCTCAACGGAGTCCAGTAACCCGATCCAGAGACCGTTTCCATATCGTTGTAGAGCGCAGGCGTGAGCCTGGGTGTTGGTTACAGACCCGACGTGAAATTCAGTACCACGGTGAACGACGAGGCGTCTGACACAGCACCGGACGAAGGTTCAGGCGCGACGAATTCGTTGACGAGAAACCTGCCGTCGCGCGTGACATCGTAGGGCACGCCGCCAGGATAGTGGTCCTGTCGTACTCGAGTCTTGATGATGGCGCGCGGCGTTGCTGCGGCAAGCGAAGTGCCGTCGGTGGTGATCGCGGCAGCCATGATCTCCGTCCCTTGTGGATTGAGATAATAGAGCTCACGTCCGTCTGCTGACCAACGCGGATGGTTGCCTCCATTCGTCGAGATACGCCACGGTCCGTTCAATCCCGGGTAGGATCGCACGTACACCTGGAAGGTGCTGAGACCACCTGCCTGCGTTGCCACATAAGCAACCCAACGCCCGTCAGGCGAAAACTCAGAGAGAAACTCGCTCATGCCAGGGCTGATTTGGGTAGCCGTCCGCTCTCCAGAGAGTGGGAGCCGCCAGATAGTCCAATCGCTAACCGCGGGACCGCCGCTCGCAAAGAGCACCAGGCCACCGTGGTGCGCGGTCCACGCTTCAGGAATCTTGTTGATCTTGGACTCGAGGAGAAGTTCCTCGGGCGTCGCCCCACTGGCCGCCTTCCGGTACAAATTGAAGATGCTTCCGCCGCGATCGGAGGCAAACACAATCGACGTGCCGTCCGGCGACCAGATCGGCACGATGTTGTGCGACCGGTCGAACGTGAATTGAGAAAAGTTGCTGCGACTGCTGTCCCACAACCAGAGGTTGCCACCTGGCGACGCCTCATGAAGATGGACGGCGATACGTTTGCCATCGGGTGCGATCGCAACGTCTCCGTAGTTGGCCGGGCCACCAACAGTACCCATCGACCGTCCGTCGCGACTGTACCAGGTCAATCGACTGAGCGCCTCACCTGTCGCCGTACCGGGCGCATACGCGAGCACACCTGAAGCTGACGCTGAGAATCCAGCTAATAATCCACTAGGACCCATGGCAACGGCATCGACCACTCGAACGGGCTCGCCGCTCAGGACCCGACGATCTGGATCAAACGATTGCGCCATTACCATCGCGCCGCGGTTGAACACCAGATACCCGGGTGGTACGTAAGCCGCCCTCAAGGCACCGCTCAGCACCAGAGCAGGGTCGCCGCCATCCAAGGAGCCGATGTACAAGTCCTGAGCGCCAGGTGCCGTTTCGCGAACGCTGACAAACAGGAAGCGGCGGCCGTCGGGAAGGAACGACGGCCGCATGTGGCCCAGACTAGCGAGCTTCGTCACGTCGACCAGTTCTCCCCCCGAAGCGGCGACGCGTTTAATGGCGCTTCCAAGGCCGGACGAAAACAGGATATCGCCGGCAGCATTCCACGTACCACCACCGAAGCCTACTGCGGCAGCAATGTTCTGTGGGGGTCCGCCAGCGAGCGCAATTCGCTTGAGCTGGCCCTGCGCCGCAAAGCCGATGTGCTTGCTATCTGGCGACCAGAAGGGTGCCTGTGCGCCCTCGGTACCAGCGATCGGCTGTGCGTTAACTGAATCAATCGGACGCACTAAGAGTGAGCCGCCTGCTACGAAAGCGATGTACCGTCCATCAGGCGACACCGCCAACGAGTTCTGATTCAGCACACCGGGGGCCACTACTGCAAATCGAACCGGCTGGGGCGCGACCGGAACACGCAACCAGAGAAGGGCTGCCGCTGTCCCCACGGCTATCAGAAGAATCGCTGCTGCAACGGAGAGAACAGCGCGGCGCCTGCTCTTTCCGGACGGAGGCGGCGACACGACGGCCGTGTCGATGCTGCTCCTGAGGGAGACACCTGACGCGGTACTCGTCTGAATCAACTTCAACTGGCGACCGATATCGCCTGCGGCCTGCCATCGATCCTCGGGCGACTTGGCGAGACATGTGGCCACGATCCCGTCGAGAATTGGCGGCGACAGGGGCTGATGACTCGAGAGCTGAGGTGGCGTGTCCTTGAGAATCGATGCAATCACGCTTGCCTGCGTTGTCCCCGTAAACGCACGCGTGCCCGAAATCATCTCGTAGAGCAACGCTCCGAATGCAAAGATGTCGCTGCGCTCGTCGGCCTCGCGCCCCTCGAGCTGCTCGGGAGACATGTACTGATAGGTGCCGACGATGCTGCCCGCCCCGGTCAGCGGCGAGGTCACCGTAGCAGCGGCACTCAATCCCGCGCCGCCAACCGCGGGATGCAGCTTCGCGAGGCCGAAGTCGAGCAGCTTTGCACCGCTCTTGGTCAGCATCACGTTGCCCGGCTTCAAGTCGCGGTGAACGATGCCCTGGCGATGCGCCTTGTCGAGCGCGTCGGCGATTTCGATGCCGGTCTGCAGCGCCTGCGCGATCCGCAGCGGGCCCTGCTCGAGACGCTGCGCGAGCGTTTCGCCTTCGAGGTACTCCATGACCAGGAAGTCAGTGCCGTCCTGATGCCCGATGTCATAGAGCGTGCAGATGTGAGGGTGGTTCAGACTGGAGATGGCCTTCGCTTCGCGTTCGAGCCGCGCGCGCAGCGCAGGATCCGCGGCGACGTGCGCGGGCAGGACTTTGACGGCGACCGTTCGGCCAAGACGCGTATCGGTCGCCTTGTAGACCTCGCCCATTCCCCCGGCTCCCACGCGATCGACGACCTGATAAGGTCCGAGCCGCGTACCGGAAGGAAGCGACATAGGCGAACGGCATTCTACCGCTTGACTGGCTTCCCGTACACCTCGATTCGACCAACATTTACATAACCGCCAGGGCCATGACCGCTCCCCGGCATCAGGTCGGCAAACCCGATCTCGTCGACCTTGCTCAGATCAGGATGTTCGATCCAGTTGCCGACGGCGACAACCCGCGCGATATCGAGCTTGATCCAGCGGACGTCGGCGATCGAGACGTCTGTCTCATTGAAATCGGCAGACGGACCTGTCGCGCGGTCGCCAACCAGCCACGTGCCATCGGCAAGCTTGACCACCGGCCGCACCTGGTGAAAGCCCGACGTCCGGACGACCCAGCGGATCTTGGCGAGCGGGTCCGTCAGGTCGACGAAGTTGTTCCGATCGCGCAGTGTCGCGGCGCTCGGTGTCGTGGTCGTGCCGGTCCAGAGATTGAGTGGATATACATCGGCCGACCCGCGGACAGCGACCAACACAATCTCTTTCCCCGATGGACCGTGCAGCGTCAGCTGCAGGTTTGGATTCGAGACACCTTGCTGCGATGCCGGCCATGCGCCATGGTCGTCAGGAGGTGTCGTAAGCGCTTTCCACGATTCGCTCAGAAAAAGGGGCGGGCGTGTCGGTGCTGTGCCCTGTGCAGACACTCCGGCGGCGAAACCAATCACGATCAACGCGCCCAATGCTGTCACTCGACTTTTCATACTGTTCCTCCGGAATCGCGTAGAGGCGGGTCTTTAGACCCGCCTGCCGGCTTTCGCACTCACCGTGCGACCGTTGCCCGCGCATTTGCGCTTGACACGTGCGAAACGCGCGATAAGCTTAACGCCCTCCGATATGGCTGAGGTGGCCGCGCCTCGAGGCTCGCACCGCCTGAGCGGAGCGTTCACGTTACCTCATCATCCCGGACGTTCGTCATGTGTCGTCGAAAGGAGATTCCTATGGCGCGCGTGAGACTCGCTGGGTCATTTGCGTTCCTTCTCTTGTCTCTAGCTGGGTACGCGGCACCTGCGAGCGCCGAGGACATCAGCGGAACACTCGCCGCAACAAAACTCATCGTCGAAGACAGCCGTCTCGTTGGCAACGTGACGTGCACGATGACCACCACTCCGTGTATTCAATTCGGCGCGGCAAACATCACGCTCCGTCTGAATGGGTTTGCCATAACTGGTTCAGCGAATCCCGACGACACGACGCTGTGCAACGCGAACTCAGGACCGACGTTCTCGGACGGCATCAGCAACGGCACCCTTCCTGCCACCAGTCAACCAGGGGTGCAGATCATCGGGCCGGGCATGGTGCAGAAGTTCCGGCGTCACGGCATTTTCATCATCGGCGTGCCGGGCGTGAGCACCAACGTCACGATCAAGCACGTCACGTCGAATTACAACTGTTTCAGCGGGCTCCTGATCGCGAACGTCACCGATAGCCTGATCGATGGCATCGTCTCCGTCAGGAACGCCGCGAATTCAGGCGCGGCGGCCTGTGGAGGCAACTGCATCACCGGCGGCAGCAGCAACAATCACGTCGTGAACAGTGTGTTCGGCGGCAATGGCTCCGTCTGTGCTGCTGCGCTGTGTGCTGCGGCGCCGACCGTCGCCTCGAATAACGACTTCGGCCTCGGCCTCGTCGGCACGGGCAGCAATAACGTGATCGAGCACAACACCATCACGGGAAACGCGAACGGGGTTCTGATTGCGCCGACGGCGTCGGGGAACACGCTCCGCCAGAACATCATCGCCGGGAATCCGCCGAGTCAGGTCTCTCGAACGTATGGTCCGGTCGGCTTCGACATCAAGGACGACGCGACCACGAACGCAGCACGGAACACGTTCGACCGGAACTGGTGCATCACGTATCTGGGACCAGCGCCGTCGCCATGTCCCAGCTTTCCCGCAGTCGTCGCTCCCACCATCTCGTCGGCAACCGCGACGCCAAACGTTCTGTGGCCTGCGAACGGAAAGATGGTGTCTGTGACGATCGATGTGACCGTCGCCGACGACAGCGATCCCTCTCCCGTGTGTCACATCACGAACGTGACGAGCAACGAGCCGATTGATAGCTCCGATTGGATTCTGACTGGACCGCTCGATCTCAAACTGCGAGCCGACCGCAATGGTCTTGGCGTGGGACGAACCTACTCCGTCCAGGTCACCTGCACGAACGCCTCGCAGCTGAGCGCAAACGAATTGGTGACTGTTTCAGTGCCTCACGATCAGCGCTGACGCTCGAGGCGTGTCGTTCGTGTGCAGGATGCGCCAGCCCCTCGAGATTGCTCGAGGGGTTGGCCCCGAGTGAGCTACTCCACGCTCACCGACTTCCGATCGACGCCGTAGTGCGCACCGTCCACCGTCCGGTGCGACAGGTAGAGCCAGCGCCCATCGCGCTTGGCGTACACCTTCTGATACCAGACGTAGAACCACTGGCGCCCCGGAGGCGAGCTTGGAATGTTGCCGACGTAGCGGCCATAGGTCACGGCGACATCGCCGTGCATCTCAACCGACTGAACATCGTAGTCGTGGGCTGCGTACGTCTTGTTCGCCACGCGACGCATGAAGCTCGCCTTGTCGTCGACGAGCGTGGGCTGACCACCGTAGGTCCACCCGTCGCCGTGCACCATCACAAAATCAGGCGACGTCACGCGGTCGAAATACGCCGCATCCCCATTCACGAGGGCAACAGCGATGCTTCGCTCGAGGGCAAGCACTTCCTCACCGGAAGCCGTTTGCGCCGCGGGCGAGACGACAGGCGCAGGCAGCGGCGTGTGCGCTGGCGACTGCGCCGAGAGCACCGTCACGCCAGCGAGAAGCACTCCTGCGCAAAGCAAGATATTTCCAGGACGGTTTCGCATGTCGTCAGCCCCCCGCCAGGTTGTGACCGGTGGATTTCACCATGCTGACGGCCTTGCCGTCCACCGATCACTCTGAACGCGATCGGGCGTAGAATGCCGGGGCCGCAGCGGGTGCCGGGAGAGTCGACATGCTCAAATGGAAGATTCTGGCGGTGGCGGGCATCGTATTTGGCGTGGTTGGCGTGGGCTGGGGCTATGCTCAACAGCAGGCCTTCCCCGGTTTCTACGAGCTGCGCATCTACAAGGCACAACCAGGCAAGCGGGACGCGCTCGCCGCCCGTTTCGCCAGCCGCACCGCGGCGATTTACGCCCGGTACAAGATCACCAACGTCGGCTATTTCATCCCGCAACAGAGCGACCCTGAGCTCGGGATCGACGCAGCCGACACGTTTATCTACATCCGCGCGTATCCATCGAAAGAAGAACGGGACAAACGGTTGAAGGCCGCACAGAGCGACCCCGAATTCCGCGAGGTCGTGATCGCGCAGGAGCGCGACACCAACGCCCGGCTCATCGTCAAAGCACACAACATCGACATGACGCCGAGCGGCTCGTATACGGCCATCACGGTCGTGCCATAGACGACGGAGCCGATGCCGCCACGCTCTCTCGCCCGTTTGTGCATCGGAACCCTGACGATCGTCGCGCTGACGATCGCCTGGGGTCCGACGCCGCATGCGC
>Ga0207643_10000793_pt1 | contig 19267 bp, 17 predicted proteins | sample KBSMisM62_FD_184313 | JGI IMG/M metagenome (GOLD analysis project Ga0207643, IMG submission 184313) | Miscanthus rhizosphere microbial communities from Kellogg Biological Station, Michigan, USA - KBS Miscanthus M6-2 (SPAdes) (version 2) | ecosystem: Host-associated > Plants > Roots >...
CGTGGAGTTGTCACCCGCAACTCCGAGCTAATCTCGATGGGGCGCGGAGAAATCGCCGGGTTGCTTCCTGGAATCGTCGCAGGGCTGCGAAACCCTGGCGTGCGACTGCAGCGCGCACGTGAGACCTCAACCTGAAGGCTCATGGATATATCCGTTATTGTCCCAACACGAAACCGAAGCGCGCTATTGCGGATGACGTTGCGGAGCGTCTTACGTCAGCGCGACGTCAATCTCGAGGTCATTGTCGTCGACGAGGCGTCAACCGACGACACACCGGCGATGCTGGCCGCTCTCCACGATTCCCGCGTCCGCGTTATCCGCCACGACACGCCGTCCGGTGTGGCGAACGCTCGCAATCGCGCAGCTGCCGAGGCGCATGGCGATTGGCTCGCCTTCCTCGATGACGATGACCTCTGGGCTCCCGAGAAACTTGTATGCCAATTGCAGGCCGCCCAGGACGCCGGTAGGGATTGGGCCTACACCGGAGCCGTGGTCATGAACATGCACAGCCAAATCCTCCGCGTCCAGAGACCGTTGCCTCCAGAAGAAATCGTAACGGCGCTGCCACGACAGAACGCGATTCCGGGTGGAGGATCCAACGTCGTGGTGCGACGAACGACGTGGAAGATCGTGGGTCCTTTCAACACTCGCCTGCGTAATACAGAGGATTGGGAAATGTGGATCCGTCTTGCAAAGCATGGCACCCCCGGCATGCGTATGCAGTCCACTGATTGCCAGGCGGCTCCATCACTCGAATTCGACGCTCGACATCGCCGAGATCGTGCGCGGAACGCAGCTGATCGAGGCGCTGCATCATACGACGGCGGACTGGGGCAGGCTGCACCGGTGGTTCGCCCATTCGTATCTGCGGGCCGGGCGCCCCTGGGCGGCGCTCAGTGAGTTCGCCCGGGCCGCCGTCGGCGGTCATGGACGCGAGGTTGCTTCTGACCTGAGGGTTATTCTTCAAAGTAAAGTCGCGGGCCGCACTCCGGCATCACGCGATCACAACGGGGATGACGCCTGGATCGGTATGGCGACCGCATGGATACAGGAGCTGCTGGACAGCTCACCGGAAGGCATACTTAGTCAGAGCACATGAACGTATCCGTGGTGGTGCCAACGCGCAATCGCAGCACTCTGCTGAGCATGACGCTGCGCAGCGTGTTGCGCCAGCAGCAGGTCGAGCTCGAGGTCATTGTCATCGACGAGGCCTCGACCGACGATACGGCTGCGATGCTCGCCACACTCGGTGACGCGAGAGTTCGCGTCATCCATCACGCTCGACCTCTTGGTGTCAGCGCTGCCCGTAACCGAGGCGCCGCCGAGGCGCATGGCGAGTGGCTCGCTTTCGTCGACGATGATGATCTGTGGGCTCCCGATAAGTTGGCACGGCAGATACAGGCGGCAGAGACCGCCGATCGTGACTGGGCTTACGGCGGGTCGGTGAATATCACCGATCGTGGCCACGTCGTTTACGGCCGTCCGCCGCTCTCGCCCGAGGAGATGGCCGCGGCGCTGCCTCGATACAACGCGATCCCCGGTGGCGGCTCCAATGTCGTGGTCCGGCGAGCGACATGGACGCTGGCCGGTCCTTTCGACACCCGCCTGCGTAATACCGAGGATTGGGAAATGTGGATCCGTCTGGCAAAGCACGGCCCTCCAGCGTGGGTGTGCAGTCCGCTCGTCGGTTACCGGGTTCACAACTCGAATTCGTCGCTCGACATCGCGGAGATCGTCCGTGGGACAAAGTTGATCGAGACGCTTCATCACACGACGGCTGATTGGGGTAGATTGCATCGATGGCTGGCTGAGTCGTGCCTGCGGAGTGGCCAGCGTCGCGAGGCGCTTGGGCAGTTCGCCAGGGCGGCCGTGCGAGGTCAGCTAGGCGGAGTTGCCTCGGACTTACGTGATATTCTCCGCCGACGTGTCGAGCGCCGCGTTCGCCGGACGCGGCGCGTCCGCCGCATCGGAATCGAGAGCACGTTCTCAGGCGATCCCTGGATTGCGACAGCCGTGGCATGGCTGCAGCTGGTGGAAGGCTGTGACCTGTTGCCGAACGAGCAGCCGCCGACGCCTGTGACGGTTTCGGGACAAACCTCGCGCAGCTGAGGCTCGTCCTCTCGACGTCACATCAGCAGTTATGCAGAGAGCAGATCCGATATTCATTCACGGCGTGCTTCCACGCAGCGGGACGAACTTCCTGTGGGACCTCCTGCTACTTCATCCCGATTGCGTGCGCGCACAGGAACCCGTGAACGAAGATCTGTTTCTCGACTCTTCCGATCATCTGGTGCGGTTTGTCGACGCCGTGCGCGCCTCCTGGGATCCGAAGTGGGGAACGTTTGCCGCAGATCTCCCGGACAGGCTCTACGCGAGCATCGGAGATGGGCTCATCTCGTTTCTGTGGACGGATCATCAGCGCCGGCTCGTGACGAAATCACCGAGCGTTATCCACCTCGAGCGGTTCTTCAGATTCTTCCCGTGCGCCAGATTGCTCATCCTGGTGCGAGACGGCCGTTCAGTCGTGCAGTCGGCGATGGATACATTCGGCTGGGACTTCGACCGTGCGTGCCGTGCCTGGTCGGAGGCTATGCACACGATTCATCGTTTCCAGCAGGCGGAATCGGCTCGTATGGACCGCTGGTGCGTCGTGCGGTACGAGGATCTCGTGGACGACCCGGAAGGGCAACTGCGTGCGATCTTCGAGTTTCTGGCGCTCGATCCGGTGCGATACGATTTCGAGGCCGCGCGCAACCTTCCGGTTCGCGGCTCTTCGGCGTTCGGTCGCAGCGACGGCAACGTGCATTGGAAAGCCGTGACGAAGGATGCGTCGTTCGCGCCGAAGGAACGATGGCGCTCCTGGCACACCACCCAGCTCGAGCGCTTCGACTGGCTCGCCGGCGAACAACTCGTTGCCGCCGGTTATGCACCCTCACGGCGCCAGTTCAGCATCGCGCGTTCGATCAAACACTCACTTTACGACTGGCGGTGGCGTGCAGCGAAAACGGCACGCCGGATCGGCTATTCCACGAGAGTGCGTCTGGCGCTGCGCAGCCGGATAGCGGGCACGCTGAAGGGTCTGCGCCCTGTTTAGCGGTATCGAGAGTGCGATGCGCGACCATCCGTTGACGGTATACACGCCGGAATCGCCCTTGCGGCAGCCTGCGAAGTTCGTCCGCGACATGATTGCCGACCTGTTGGCCTCGCGCGAGCTTGCGTGGCGGCTGTTCCTCCGCGATCTCAGCGCCCAGTACCGTAACAGTGTTCTCGGGTATGTCTGGGTATTCCTGCCGCCGCTTGTCGCAAGCCTGCCCTTCGTCTATCTGAATTCGACCGGCGTGGTGAGAATGGGCGAGACGCCCATTCCCTACGCAGCCTATGCCATGGTGGGCACGATCATCTGGCAGACGTTCGTCGACGCGCTCAACAGCCCGCTGCGGACGCTCAACGCGGCGCGTTCCATGCTGACCCGCATCAATTTTCCGCGAGAGGCGATCCTGCTTTCGGGGTTGATGCAGGTCGGATTCACGTTTCTCGTGCGCCTCGTACTGCTGATTGCAGTCTTTGGCGCATTCGCACTCGAACCGGCCGCGACTGCGCCGCTATTCTTCGTCGGCATGCTGAGCGTGGTGGGGACGGGATTCATGATTGGGCTCCTCTTGACTCCGGTCGGTATGCTCTACAGCGACGTGTCCCACAGTCTCCCGATTGCGAGCACGTTCCTGATGCTGCTCACGCCGGTGCTGTATCCGGTGCCAGCGTCCGGTTTCGGCGCCATCGTTTCCGCCCTCAATCCGCTGACACCTCTGGTCACGACGACTCGCGACTGGCTCACGACTGGTCACGTAGCTCATCTCGGCGGGTTCATTCTCGTGAGTGCGGTGACTGTCACATTCCTGGTGTTCGGCTGGGTCGCCTATCGTCTGGCGCTGCCCCATCTCATCGCCCGTCTCGGCAACTGAGGACCGTGAGCGCCGACATCATCGTTCGGGTCGAAGGCGTCTCGAAAAAATTCTGCCGGGACCTGAAGCGATCGCTCTGGTACGGTTTGAAGGACACTGCCGCGGATCTCCTCGGTGGACACAGCTCCAACGGACTGCGTCCCGACGAATTCTGGGCGCTCGACGGTGTATCACTGGAGCTCGCGCGTGGTGAGTGCCTCGGCCTCATCGGTCGGAACGGCGCTGGAAAAACCACGCTGTTGAAAATGCTGAACGGGCTCATCAAGCCCGATAAGGGGCGAATTGAACTTGCCGGCCGGGTAGGGGCGCTCATCTCGCTCGGCGCCGGATTCAACCCGATCCTTACCGGTCGCGAGAACATCTACGTCAACGGTTCAGTCCTTGGACTGACCACGAAGGAGATCGACAGCAAGCTTGCTGAAATCATTGCCTTCTCGGAAATCGACGATTTCATCGACACCCCCGTGCAGAGCTACAGCACAGGCATGCAGGTAAGGCTCGGCTTTGCGGTGGCGACAGCGATGCAACCCGACGTCCTGCTCCTCGATGAAGTATTGGCGGTCGGTGATGCTGCGTTTCGCGCCAAGTGTTATGAACGACTCGCCCGAATCCGCGACAGAGCGGCCTTCATTCTGGTCAGCCATGACACGGATCAAATCGCACGCGTCTGTTCAAAGGCGCTCGTCCTGGATCATGGGCGCGAGCGCCATCTGGGCGAGGTTGAAGAGGGGATTCGCGTCTACCACGACATCTCACGGCCACGCCATCACACGTCGTCCTTCGAGCAGAGCGCAGAGGGGACGATCGCCTCGATTGCCTCGTGTGATGACACGGTTGCCGACGGCGGGCAATTTACGTTTTCCATCTCGTTAGAACTGCCGGCACTGGTGAGTGTTGCAGATGTGCGAGTGGTCTTCTGGGGCGACGACGGCCTGCCTGCGTTCGATGCCTATACGAGGACACAGGGATACTCTCTTCGTTTGGAAGAGGGGACTAGCAAGGTCACCTTGACTGTAGGTCCACTCACGCTGAAACGCGGGCGTTACGCAGTCAGCATCGCTATGCTGAATCGTTCGAACAACCTCCATCTCTACTGGGGAGACCGCATACGAACCGTCGAAGTCGACGGCCCGATGACTGGTGCGGTTCCATATACGCCGCCGCTCACATGCCTTTCGATTACGGCGGAGCCGTAGGTGTCGGAGCCGTGGTTCAGATGCCGGATAACAAGACGCTGCTGTTTATCTGCGAGAAGTACTACCTCAGATTCTATCGACCGCTCGCTGCACGTCTCGTTCAATCCGGGTTCAGGCCTGTATGGGTCAGGCTCGACGGCCCCGACGAGTGGGACTACGACTATGTGGATCCGACGGCGGCAATCGACGCACTCGTAGAAGCTCCCGACTTGAAATGTCGTGAGGGCGTCGACGACCTGTATGTCTTCGAGCGTGCCGTATTCGAGCGACCCAATCTGTTCGAGAACAGCTATCCGTACACGATGCATGTCGCCCGCACGCCCGAACGAGCGCGGCGATTGGCCGAGGTCTGGTATCAATCAACCCTGGCGTTCCTCATGCGTTTCAGGCCGAGGGCGGTCTTCATCTGGAACGGACGTTATCTGCCTTACCGCGCCGTCGCCGCCGCCTGCGAGGCTGTGGGGCAGGTGCTAATGACCAGCGAGATAGGGTGGATTCCAGGCACGATATTTCTGGATCGGGGAGGGTTGTCGACGAATACAACGGATTTGCTGGGTCGCAGTTTTGAATCCGCGACCGCCATCGACATTGGCAGAGCAGATGCCTTTCTGAACGATTACACCACCCGAAAGGCGACGATGGTCTCCCAGAAGCTGGTCCCGGCGTCCGAGGTGCGACATCGTCTCTTAGGCGATGACGGTAAATTCCTGCTTCTCTATGGTTGTCAGGTTGATTGGGATACGAACGTCGTAATCGGAGCGCGACGGTTCCGCTCGAATGAGGCGGCGGTCTCTTTCTTGATCGAATGCATGTCCGCGATTCCTGGTGCCCGCATCGTGGTCAAGACTCACCCTCTGGATGCGGAGAAGAAGGAAGACACGCTCCGTCAGATTATCGGACAGGGCGGCACGGTGGTCTCAGACATTCATCCGCACACGTTGATCGAGGCTGCGGACTGCGTGTCGGTTCGCAATTCAACGCTCGGCTTCGAGGCTCTTTGCTACCGGAAACCGCTCATCCTTCTCGAGAACGCCAAATACAAGCATCCGAAGCTGACGCTCGAAGCTGGCAACATCGCCGAGGGTGCCGCGAGCCTCTCGAGGGTCTTGACCGGGAGCTGCGATCTGCCGGACGAAGAGGCGCTCCGCAAATTCATCCTGCATGCGATCGACCACTATCTGGTTCCTGTTCGTTATCAATATTTCTTTGAACCCGCGAAGCTCGACATCTTGTCGCACTTTGGTCAGAACCAGAGCTATCGAGCGTTGGAGCAGGTGCTGGGCGAGCTACCTTCTCCGGTCCACGTCGATGTCGATGATCGTCTGCTCCGGACCATCGAGCGCTGCAAGGTGCACCGTCCCCGGCAACACTCATTCCTGTACAGACACGCCCGGAAAGTTTCGGATTGGCTGTCCTGAGAATCACGTAAGACGACGCGTATCGCACGCTCACGGCTCGAGCCAGTGGTCCAACCAGCGCTCGAACGTCTCGACGTCCCAGTCGCCAACTACGTTCCGGGGGATCCGAAACGGATAGTGATCCTGGCGGGCCAGCCCGCCGGTGCCGGTGCAGGCCAACGCGTATCCGGAGTCGCGCACCAATTGGGTGGTTGCCGCATCGAAGGCATCGTGGCTGCCGAACGGGTACGAGAACAAGGTCACACGAGCTTTGAGCAGCCGTTCGAGCTGATCGCGGCTCCCATCGATCTCCTTCCACTGTTCATTGGTTGGCAGAGTGGCGAGTAGCGGATGCGTGAGTGTATGAGCGCCCACATCGACTCCGGTGGTCGCCGACAACGCGCGAAGTTCCTCACTGTTCATCCATCTGTGGGTGTCACGGTCAACAGTCTGGATACCCAGCTGAGTCTCGATCTGCGTCAGGATCGACTCGATGACCTCGGGACGCAGCGGTCGCAGCCGCCAGTACAGCGCGAAGTGTGCCCGTGCGCGCGCCGCGGATGACCGGACGTCGGCCCACAGGCGGCGGCCATCGACGTCGATGTCGATGCAGCCGCCAGCAGGCTCGCATCTCATCACGATTTGCTCCAGCCGATCCCACCAGACCTCTGCCCGTTGACCGAGGCGCCCGGTTGTGATGAAGAAGGTCGCGGGCAGCCCGGCTGCCGCGAGGATGTCGCACGCCTCCAGGCTGTTATCCGCATAGCCGTCGTCGAACGTAATGGCGACCTGAGTCCGAGGCGAGCGCGTGCGGCCGTTCGCATCCCGGAGCGGAACAACGTCGCACCGTCTGCGCAGGACATCGCATTGCTGAGCGAACCGATCCGGGCGCACGACGAAGTTGTACGGATCGTGGTCCAACTGAGTCACACGGTGGTAGAGAAGGACCAGCGTGCCGTCCGTCATCACCGCACGTCCTGTTTGACGACGCGAGCCGCGACGATGAGAGGGAACTCGCGATCGAAAGCCTGGAGTTCCTCCGGGCGCAACTCTTCGGCTGCCAGTCCATAAAGGAACGCGGCGCATGAGAGGACGTTGCCGTAGGTCGTAATGTCCGCGTGTGCGTTGGACAAGCCGGTCAGGAGCCACTCCAATCCAGTTTTCGTGACGCGCCAGCGATCGGAATGGAAACCCTTGCGGGCTTCGTGACGCCCAAGGGCGGGTACGGTCAACAGCAGGACACCACCAGGGGAGAGTGCCCGCCAGACATTCGCGACCGCCGTCTCCATGTCGAAGATCAGATGCAGCGTCTGCGTGAAGATGACGCAGTCGAACCGCTCCGCAGGAAGTGAATCGCTCTCGCCAAGGTCCGCGACGATCGTGGCGCTTGTGTTGGCTGGATCAATATCGAGGATGTCTGCGCTGGTCACGCGTGCAGCCCCGAACCGGTCGGTGTAGTCGGCATTCAGTATCTCGAGGCACGCCCCTCGGACATCCTCGGCATGCTTCTTCAGAAAGTCCTCGATATACACCCGGTCGATCGGAGTACCACGCTCGTACCCCCACGAACGGCTGAAGGGCGTCGTTCGCCGCAGGCTGCCCCATCTCACAGTCCCGGGCGGATAACTTGGTTCGCCGACCCCAAGCACTCTCCGGACGGTGCGGGGCAATAGCCGCGCACTCCGCCGTGCGTGATCTCGAACGGGGGACGGAAGGCGCCGAAACCACGCGCGGGCCGTCTCGCGGAGTCCCCGATCTGCATTAGTCATCCGAGGCGGTCGATCCAAAGCCGAGCCTCTTCTTTCCATAGCCTGTGCGGGTCACGTCGTGGTGAGTGTCTTCGACGCGGGATCCCGAATCGGTACGTTCGACTGCGAAGGACATCGGAAAACAGCTTCCACACGTCCGGGACGAACTCCTTCATGACATAAGCGCGATCTCCGATCGCCGCGCGACAGTAATACCGGAGCGCGCTTCGACCCCAACCTGCGCGCTTGGCAAGCCTCGCCAGATGCCGGTTGAAACCACTGCGATCCACGCGGCCGCCATAACGCCGTTCGATTTCGTCGGTCTCAGAGAACATTCCTTCCAGGTCCAGGGAAGCGCTGCCCGGATGAAAACGGTAAGCGACCAGCGGCTTCGACACGCACGCGGGCGCCCCTCGGCGCGCAAGCCTGATCCACAGATCCCAGTCGGCGGAGTGATACAAGCTGCCGTCGAAGACCGTCGCCATCGAGAGCCACGCCTTCCACACGATCACATTCGAGGAACCGGCCGGTACTATGTTCCTGATCGGCAGTTCTTCCATGAGCGTCTCGGGCGACGCTGGTGGCCGGCCCGCGAGGATCTGGTTGTCCATAGTTATCTCGACGGCCCCGGCGTAAGCCCACCGTCGATCGGCGCGACGAAGCGCCTGAAGCTGAAGTTCGAGCTTGTCGGGCGCCCACAGATCGTCATCGTCCAGAAAGGCTACCCACTCACCGCGCGCCTCGGCAATCCCGCGATTTCGAGCAGCGCTGACGCCCTGCGAACGGTCATGACGAACCACCCGGATCCGATCACCGAGGCTTCGAAGCACGCTTGGCGTATCGTCGGTGGACCCGTCGTCGACGACGATCGTTTCAAGGTCGACGTTGCGCTGCCACAGGACGCTCCGCAGGGACGCCTCGAGCAGTTTGCTCCGATTGCGCGTCGGGATAATGACAGAAACTTCGGTCACGCTCGTCCCGTTGTGTCAATTGCGCGGGTGTGACACCGGAGTAAAGGCGTACGCTCGTTACGCGGCCGTCGCGTCGTCGAGGATGGGTTCGAGTTCCCGCAGCCATGCCGCTGCGCGTGCCGCCACGCCATCGGAGAGAATCCCGGGTCTCTCTGTTCGTAGACCCAATGTTCGTCGAAGGCGATGTCTGACATAGGGCAGCAGCACGGCAGCGACGCCGGCCACATGGCCGTGAGCCACTGCCTTTGTGGATGTGCTCAACGCAGTCAGCCAACGTCCCTCGCGGAGATAGCGTTCGGCCAGCCAGGGGTACATTCTGCCCCAGTCAATCGGCGCATCGTGCAGCGTCTCGATCACCGTCGTCGCTCGAACGATCCGATCCGTTTCACCAAACATGTTCGCCGAGTGAATCCGCTTGGCCATCAGCGGCTCGCGCACGCCGGCCGGCCAGCCGTGCTTTGCCAGCCGAATCCAGAGCTCCCAATCTTCTCCGCCACTCACGAGACGCGTTTCGAAAGGGCCGACTTGTGTGAACGTCTCCCGGCGCACGATGACATTCGATCCACCACCCGGCAGGATGGGAAATCGCGGGAGGATGGCCATGACTTCTTCTTCGGACGGAGCCGGGCTGATGCGCACGATCCGGCCGTCAGCGATGTTGACCGAACCGGTGTAGGCCCAGTCGCGGCCGGATTCCCTCGCGGCACTCACCTGGCGAAACAGCCTGTCCGGTGCCCACAGGTCATCATCGTCGAGAAATGCCAGCCACTCGGCGTGTGCGTGCTCGGCCCCGTGATTGCGTGCGGCAGAAAGGCCGCGCGGGATGTCATGACGAAGCACCCGGACACGATGATCATCAAGGCCTGCGAGAAGCGCGGGCGTCTCGTCGTTCGAGGCTTCGTCGACGACGATGACTTCAAAGTCGACGCGCTCCTGGCGTAGAGCGCTGCGCAGCGTCCTCGAGAGCAGCGCGCTGCGGTTACGCGTAGGAACCACAATGGAAACGTCCATGCGGACCTAGGCCATCAGAAATACCGTTCGTGCACGACGATCGTGTCGCCGGCTTTCAGAGGCATCTGGAGTGTGGCGCTGACTGTCTCTTCTTTGCCATTGACCATCCGAACGATCTGAATCCGTCGGGACGATCCGCGCTCGCTCACCCCGCCCGCAAGCGCCAGGGCCTGCCGCACCGTCATCCCGCTGGAGCGCATGACATACTCACCCGGGTTACGGACTTCACCTGACACGAACACCGTCTCGGCTCGCGGGACGAAGATCGTATCGCCCGCCCGAAGGGCCACATTCTGGGAGAGGGTTCCGCTCTGGAGACTTTGCAGGTTCACGCGGATGGCGTCGTCACCCGGCGCGTTTGGCTTTTGAGCTGGAGTCGCTGATCCCGAGGCGTTCGACGAGCGTACGATCACCACATCCGTTCCGGCATGTTCGGTCATCGAACCGGCGCGGGCCAGCGCTTCGATCAACGTCATCGATCCGGTGAACTGCAGACTACCTGGCTGCTTCACTTCACCCATCACGAAGATCTGCTGGCTGCGGTACTGGTCAACGGTGACGTTGACCTGCGGGTCGTTGACAAACCCGGCGGCCAGACGTTGTCGCACCGTGTCCTCGATCGCTCGGACGCTCAATCCGCCAGCCGGCACGCGGCCGAGCAAGGGGAACGCGATTGATCCGTCGGCCTCGACGACAAATTTGCCTGACAGCTGCGGCTGGTTGTACACCGTGACGAGGAGCACATCATTCGGCCCGACCGTATACAGACGGGGGTCGGGAGGAGCAGGAGCGACCTGCAGCGCCGTCAAGACGAGAAGAGTTAGCACCGTTCTGCCTTCAGTTGTCCGCTGTTCCTTTTACGGCGGAGCCACGCCAAGCGGATTAGAACTCGTAGCTCACCGACGAAGCAACCCGCGTCGCCTCGTAGTCCCGGTTCACGGTGAAGTCCGACGTTCGCGTCTCCCGCGAAGCCTCGATCCCCACACGCGCCCCGAGGATGTAATACCCGATTCCCATGCGGTAGCTCAGGACCCTTTCCGATCGAGACGACAGGGGGCCGTTTGGGATCCCGAGACCGTACTGCAATCTGTATCGACCCACCGCTCCGCCAACGTCCCAGGCGTTCCCCACTCGGTGGCTCACTCCCAGTTCCGCGCCAGTCGGAAGGTAGTCTCGCTGATCCGCTCGATAGGAATACGACAGGTCGCGCTGACCAGTGAGCGTAAACCGTGTTCGTCCGAGCAGCGTGTAAGCGAGATCGAAGCGCGTCACCGCTGTTCGAAACGCCGGAGCGTTTCCGTCCAAGAACGTCCGTTTGCGGAAACCAAACCGGGCGCGGCCGCTCACCAGCGCAAGCGGTCGAAACTCGATAACGGACGCGACGAGAATACCGTCAGAATCCCGCTCGGTAGCGACTTCGAATTCGGTTCGGTCCTTCTCGAAATCTGCTCCTATGGTCGTGAAAGGCGTCAAGGAATAGCGAACCTCGACACCGTTGATCCACGCCGTCGCCCCGAGATATTGCGCGAGGTCGCTGCCGAGGTAACTCGTGTCGCCCTTGTAGTCGACTCGCGAGCGTCGCCTCGAGACGCCAATGGATGTCTTTCCTGAGAGCCGCAGGTCAACGCCGGCGATCCAACCCGAATCCACTTGCCTCACGGGAAGGTCGATTTCGAAATTCCGCCGGTGACGCGTGTTCGTCCAATTGCCTCCGACATAGGGCGTCAGTTGGCCGAGCGGAAGTTCAACCCGCCCATCGGTGAGTACGTCGACGGAGTTGATCTGATCGACTCTCCTGAATTTGATGAAGTCCACCTCGCCCTGGCCGCTGAGCCTCAGGCGTGACGCTCGGAGCGTGCCCCGAGCAGCAGGACTTATCGTCGTAGTGAAATCGGCGATCGGCGCGTCAGCCTCATTTACTCGGAAGATATTGTCGTCCCATCCTCCCGTCACCCGGATAGTGGGCGACAGACTGGACTGCGCGGCTGTGCTGTCCGGGCGGTCTGTTTGGCCAAACACTGGGATCGACGCAATTACAGAAATGCAAGTCGCCAGCGCCGCTGTGAAGGTCCTGTTCACCTTGCGTGCATATCTCCCTCGCGCCAACGTCAACTTGGCTCACCGACACCTTACTGCAACAGGGCACATCGGTGTCAAAATTAGATCTGATGAAAGGGGTCGGCAACGTCAGCAGGCCGGCCTGTGATTGGTGCTCCACCTTGCACCTGTCTTTCGGTTTCATCTAAGCTGCTTGATTCACGGAGAGGCTCCCCTGATGCGCACGACCGATCGACCCGCGTCCCCCGATTCGGGTGCCGGTGTGTACGACAAGTCTGCAACTGACTTTCTTCATCTGCGCGATTACTTTCGAATCGTCTACCGCCGCCGCTGGATCGTCATGGTGATGCTGGCGGTGGGAATGCTGTGCGGCATGCTCGTCAACTGGATGACGAAGCCGGTCTATGAAGCCCAGGCGACGATCCAGATGGATATGGATCTGAACGTTCTGGGTGTCGATCGTCCATTGGTACCACTGGACCAGCGGGATTGGATGAGGGAATTTCTCCCGACTCAGTTGGGCATCCTGGAAAGCCGTAACCTCGCCCGTTTGGCGCATGACGATCTGACACACACCGATCGCTCGAAATCGGAAGGCAGCAATCTCGCGAGTGCGTCGAATGCGCCGTCAGCTTCCGAGTCGCCGAACTCAGGCACCACACAGGCACCTGCAGTCGACGACATCGTGAAGGGGCGAACAGTGTCCCTGGTCAAAGATAGCCGCCTCGTCAATGTTGGTTTCCGCTCTACTGATCCAGCGTTGTCCGCCCAGGTCGCAAACGCTCTCGCGCGTGCGTATCTGCAGCAGAACTCCGAGTTCAGATCCAGAACGACCGGCGATGCATCTGATTGGCTCTCGAAACAGGTCGGCGAGTTACGCAAGCTCGTCGAAGAAAGCGAGACCGCGCTGCAGCGCTATCGGACACAGCATGGCGCCGACGCGTTGATGACCGACAGATTGGGTACGGAGCAGCAGAACGTCGTCGTCCAGAAACTGGCAGCACTACAAGCCGCGGAAACGAAGGCGAGGACCGAAACGATTGAAAAGACGGCGCAGTACAACCAACTCGCGGCCGCCAAAGCCAATCGGGAACCGCTCGACACGGTGCCAGCGATTGCGTCCAACCCTTACATTCAAGGATTAAAGGGAGAGCTGGCTACGCAGCAACGTCAGCTGACGCAGGCGTCGAAGGAGCTCGGCGAGCGTCATCCCGACATCATCAAGCTGAAGGGAGCCGTTGAGAACGCCGAACGGAAGCTCCAGACAGAAATCTCCAATGCGGCCCGTGCGATTGAAAACGATTTCGACGCGGCGAAGTCGCGTGAGCGTCAGTTAGTCGCCGATCTGGCGCGGCAGAAGTTGGAAGTGCAGAGTCTGAACGGAAAGGCAGTCGAATACACGGCACTCGAGCGCGAGGCCACTTCCAACCGTGAGGTCCTCGACAGGCTGCTTCAGCGCTCACGGGAAACCGCGCTGACACGCGAGCTTCAACCGACGAACATCAGAGTCCTGGATTGGGCGGACACTCCAGCGTTCCCGATCCTGCCGCGCAAAGCACGCAACGTGGTGATTGGGCTCTTTGGGAGCGGAGGCCTGGCACTGGCACTGATTCTCCTGCTCGAGGCCTTCAATACGCGGCTCACGTCTCCGGAAGATGTGAGGCAGCATTTGCGGATTCGGGTTCTGGGTGTGGTGCCGCGCGTCAAACCGCAGAACGGCCGGGCATCGCCGCTTCTGGGAAATGAAGTACCTGGTCAGTTCGCTGAAATGCTGCGAGGAGTTCGAACGAACCTCGTATTGGCTCCGGAACTCGGGGCAGGGCACACGCTTCTCGTGACCAGCTCAGAACCTTCTGAGGGCAAGACAACGTCAGCGGCGAACATCGCTGTGTCGCTTGCCCGACTGAGGCAGCGTGTGCTTCTGATCGATGCCGATCTGCGGAAACCGCGGCTGCACGAAATGTTCGGGGAAGATCAGAAGCCTGGACTGGCCGACGTGTTGTCCGGGAAGACCTCGAGCCGCGATTTTCGCAAGACGAAGGTCTCCGGGCTCTGGCTGATGCCGGCTGGGACCCCGTTGAGAAATCCCGCCGACCTGCTTGGTTCCCCCCGTTTCAGCAAACTGATCGAGGAGCTCCGAGCGCACTTCGACTGGATCGTGCTCGATTCCCCGCCGGTACTTGCAGTCGCGGACCCCTGTATGATTGCCCGAGTGGCGTCGGGCGTGCTGTTGGTGCTGGATTGCGGTCGGACGTCTCGAGACGTAGCGGCTGCCGCGGTCCAACGGCTCGAAGCAGTGAGCGCCCCCATTCTTGGTGCGATGCTGAACCGGGTCGTGCTCGACGGGCGAGGCGAGTCGTATCTTCCGTACTATCATCGGAGCTACCAGGCGTACTACCCGCAGGATGAGAACAACCTCCTTCCATCCGAGCTCCCTCCCGCAGTTTCGGAATAGCAACTCGGCGGGCGCGGTTTGCTTGCGCCCGCTCCCTCCCGGGAAAGCACAGCGAGGATTCATGAATCGACGCGAAAAGCGTCATCCGGATTTCATGATTCGTGCGTGTTGAATCGCGGGAAATCCTTGGAAATGCTGATTTCAACGGATTTCTGGTTGGTACAGGGCATGGTCTCTTCACCAGCTCGACCGATCGAGTTGCCTTGAAGGGAAGAAATCTGATGCACACCGTGTCGCACGCTTGCTCCAGGCGCAACGCGCGTCCGAATTGTTGGCGAGCCGGCCACTCGCTGGTGGTGAATGCGACCATCATCGTCGCAGTTCTAGGATCAATGGCCGTCGTCGCCGTGGATCTGTCCGCACAATCCGCTTCTTCACCGAAGAATGTGCGACTGATTGCAGGCAGCCCCGTTCTCAACTCGCTATCCATCAGCGGGCCGACATCAGTGACCGTTGGCCAGACGGCCCAATATATGGTCCAGGCGACGGACGCGAGCGGCGGCACAGTCGGCGTAGGTGCGGTGTGGTCAACCTCGAATAGCGGCCTCGCGACCATCACCCAGTCTGGAGTGCTGACGGCGGTCGCTACCGGCACAGTCACGGTTCAAGCCACATTTCAGGGTCTGACTGCGCAATTCTCAACGACGCTCGCGTCAACCACCTCGTCGTCGACATATGGCCCGCAGCGCACGATTACGTGCCCCTCCGGCGCGATCGACATCTGGCCTGGTCAGTCCATCCAGAGCGCCGTCAACGGCTATGCGGGCGCGACGACGTTCTGTCTGCGGGCGGGGGTGCATAGTCTGACCAGCTCCATTACCCCCAAGACGGGCAATACCTTCGTCGGCGAGTACGGCGCCATCCTCGACGGCAGCAGTTGGTCGAGCACCGACTCGACGCAGGCGGCGTTCCGCGCGCACAACCAGGATATCGACTACGTGACGATCCGGAATCTCGTCATCCGCAAGATGCCGCAGAAGGGCATTCATGCGTTCTACTGGCTGACGCCGGACCACTGGACCATCGAATACAACGAGATTGCGGAGAACAAGACCGGCATCCTGTTCCCGGACCACTCCGTGATCCGGAACAACTACATCCATCACAACTTTGACGATCCGTCAGCGAGCGACCCCGGACGCCGTGGCGGCGCCTATGTCGGGTATTACGCCAGTAACACGACCATCGAGAACAATGAGATTGCCTATAACGGCAAAGAATCGAAGGTGATGGAATCGCAATACGTGACGTTCCGCAACAACTTCGTCCATCACAACCAGGCCGATGGCATCTGGTACGACGGCGGCAATCCGAACGCGCTCGTCGAAGGCAATCGCGTCGAAGATAACGCCCGCAACGGTATCTTTTACGAGGCGAGCAACGGCAGCATCATCCGGAACAACACGATCCGCCGCAGCGGGGACACCGGCGTGTTCATCTCGACGTCGCAAAACGCCGACATCTACGGCAACACGCTCGAGAGCAATTTCCGCGCGATCACTTACTTCGTCAACTGCGGCGGGATGGTCGGTCGCGACATCGACCTGCAAAACAACTCGGCGCACGACAACACCATCCGCGTCGGGACGCAGAGCGGCGCGTTTGCCACCGGCATGAGCTATACGGGAGACTGCACGGCGACGCAGGTGACCACGTATCACAGTGGCGCGAAGAACCTGCGGTTCTCGCACAACACGTATTACGTGCCTGATGTTAACGGCTGGTGGTGGCTCTGGAATGGCATGAAGCAATGGGTCCAGTGGCAGGGCGTACCCCAGGACACCGACGGAACAGTTTCCCGATAGTTTGCTGCCAGCTGGCGTCGCTATTTGTACTGTCCGATCGCGATTGCCAGCTGGCGACATGTCTCGTCGACTTGGTCGACGGTCATCGTCGGGAACAGCGGAAGCGTGATGGCGCGTGATGCGAAAGCCTGACATCGATCGATCCCACCGGCGGCAAAGCGGTGGAATGTGTCGAAGCCGGGTACGCACGGATAGTGCAAGCTGGTCTGGATGCCAACGTCCCTCAAGTGTGTCACCACGCATTCGCGAGTGTTGGTGTCGGGTGCGACCACCACACTCAGATGACATGCACTGTCACCCGGATAGTTTGCGAAGGGTATGATCCACCCGTCCAGAGCAGACAGAGCCTTGTGATAGATCGCAACGACCTGACGCCGCCGCGCGTTGTTGTCAGCTAACTTGCGCAATTGGCACCGTCCCAGAGCAGCGTGCAGCTCGTCGAGGCGGTAGTTGTAGCCATGCGCCACGACGTCGTAGCCAATGGCATGCCCGCGGTGCCGATCCCACGTAAGACTCGTCATGCCGTGCGATCGCAGCAGACGCATACGCTCCGCGAGATCGCCACGGTTGGTGACAACGAGGCCACCTTCTCCCATCGCCATGTTCTTGTTACTGAAGAAGGAGAAGCAGCCGATGTCCCCGACGGTACCGGCGTTGGCGCCGTGCGGCGGCCGCTGGCTCGGATCGAGGTAACGGGCACCCACCGCATGGCACGCGTCCTCGACGAGCGCCAGGCGATGGCGCGCACAGAGCTCGGTGAGCTGAGCCAGCCTTCCAGGATAGCCAGCGTAGTGCATGACCACGACAGCCCTGGTCTGCGGCGAGATCAGCCGCTCGACGGCCTCGGGATCGATCGTCGGTTCGTCGAGGCTGACGATGTCGGCAAAAACGGGCGTGGCCCCGGCTGCCACCGTGGTATTCGCAGCGGCGACGAAATTGATGGCGGGCTGGATAATCTCGTCTCCAGCGCCGATCCCGAGAGCCAGGTAGGCAAGGTGGAGCGCCGCAGTCCCGCTCGAGACAGCGAAGGCGTGTTTGACGCCGAGGAAGTCCGACATTTCGGACTCGAACGCCCGAACCTCAGGCCCCATGGACAGCCACTTGCTGCGAAGCACTCGCAGCACGGCGGCTTCCTCTTCCGGGCCGTAGTCGAGATCAGACAGAGGAATCGGCGTCGCCGGCAAATTCAAACCTGTCCTTGTGTGCCTCGAGCATCTCCTGCGCGCGCTCGTAATCGTCGGAACGTCCGATATCGAGCCACAGACAGTCGGTCACATACGCACGCACCCGTTCGCCGTTCGCGAGCAGCCGAAGCACGAGATCCGGAAAGTCCAGGTACTCGCCGGGTACGATGTAACGCAACACCGAGGGTTCATACACGTACACGCCCATGCTGACGTCGTAAAAGTGCTCGGGCTTCTCGACGTAATCGGTGATCTGGCCGGCGTCGTCGAATTTGAGCACACCGAAGTCGATCTTGACGTTGCGTCGCCGCGTCGCGATCGTCAGCGCGGCCCCGTGTTCGCGGTGAAACCTGACCAGGTTGTTGAAGTTCAGATCTGTGAGCAGGTCACCGTTCATCACGAGAAAGGTGTCGTTGAGCCCTTCGACGAGCGCGAGGGAGCCTGCCGTTCCGCTCGGCTGTTCTTCGAGCACGTAGGTCAGGTTTAACTTCGTGAGTAACCGCTGCCGGTGCTGGAAATACGCTTGCACCAGTTCTGCAAGGTATCCGAGGCTGAGCGTCACGTCATAGATCCCATGGCGCAGCAGGCTCTTGATCAGGAGTTCGACCACTGGTGTATCTCCCACAGGCACCAGCGGTTTCGGAAAGCTCGCAGTGAATGGCCGGAGGCGCGTTCCGCGGCCTCCGGCCAAAATTATGGCACGCATGCAGGCGGCTCCGGCGGGGCGGTCACGCTTGTCCACGCGACCTCGCTGACGTTGGAAAACGCCGGATCCTCAACGCTGCCGAGCACACCCGATTCGATCAAGCGGGCGACCTCCTCGATGCCGTCGGTGACGCGACGGATCGGCATGAAAGAAAGTGTCGAGCGGATGCGCTCGAACGAGACTTTGTAATCGCGCGGATCGTCAGCGACCGATACGAACTCCACCGTCGCGCCAGGGACACGTCGGCCAATCATCTCCACCAAATCAATCTTGCGATAGTTCTCGTCTGTGCGCCCCACGTTGAACACCTGGCTCCGCACCAGATCCACGGGCGCGTTCAGCACGGTCGTGATCGCGCGTGCCGCATCGCGAAGATGCACGTAGGGCCGCCAGAAGCCCTCTCCATAGACGACCAGCTTCCGATGCACGAGCATCTCCATCACGAACTGGTTGACCGTGAGGTCGAAGCGCATTCGCGGCGAGACACCGAACAGCGTGGCAAGACGCAGCACGGTTCCCGCCATCGTGGACGCACCATGTCCGAGCAACGCGCGCTCGACGGCAACCTTCGTTTCCGCGTACAGCGATAGCGGCCGCAGTTCGTGCTCTTCGCTAGCCGCCACGGACGTATCGGCCATCCGCCCATAGTTGCTGCACGTCGACACAAACACGAACCGGCTCACGCCGGCAGCCTGAGCGGACCGAATGAGCTGCAGCGATCCATGCTCATTGATGGCACGAGCGGCCTCCGGATTTCGTGCGCACGCCGGATCC
>Ga0207643_10000794_pt1 | contig 19261 bp, 19 predicted proteins | sample KBSMisM62_FD_184313 | JGI IMG/M metagenome (GOLD analysis project Ga0207643, IMG submission 184313) | Miscanthus rhizosphere microbial communities from Kellogg Biological Station, Michigan, USA - KBS Miscanthus M6-2 (SPAdes) (version 2) | ecosystem: Host-associated > Plants > Roots >...
CGGTCTTCGGCGGCCCGTCGGCCCTGCCGTTCGGCATCGCGCCGACCGGGTTCACCCGGCTCATGCAGACCGAGGGGGAGATCGCCGGGGCCGGGGCGGCCGGCGCGGCCGGGATCCCGTTCTGCCTCTCCACGCTCGGCACCACCTCGATCGAGGTCTCCACGCTGACCCGCCTGGTCGACAGCATGGAGCAGAAGGGTCTGGTCGCCCGCCGTCGCGACGCCGAAATAATCGCCGGTGACGTAGTCGAAATGCTTCGGCCAGGTCTTCGCCCGCGTCTTCAGCTGCTCGGTCGTCGAGCCCCAGATCGTGACGTCGATCTCGCCGAGCTCCTGCAGGGTCTCCTGGGTGCGGTGGTGGATGACGCGACCGGTGCCGGTGAGCTTCGCGACGCCGGCGTCGGTCGTCGCCGAGAGCACGAGGTCGTAGGCGACCTTGGTGACGGCGATGCGGACGTGGCGCTCGGCCAAGGGCTTCATGCCGCGATCCTGCCGCCGGCCGCGGTCCGGAGCCACGCCTCGCCGCAGGCCTTGGCGAGCTCGCGGACGCGCAGGATGTAGCTCTGGCGCTCGGTCACCGAGATCACGCCGCGGGCGTCGAGCAGGTTGAAGACGTGGCTCGCCTTGATGCACTGGTCGTAGGCCGGCAGCGCCATCAGGTGGTGCCTTGTGTTGCCCACCGTGGTCCAGCCGGCGTCGATGTAGCTGCGGCAGGCCGCCTCCGCCATCTTGAACTGCGCGAACAGCATCTCGGTGTCGGCGAACTCGAAATTGTGACGCGAATATTCCTTCTCGGCCTGCAGGAAGACGTCGCCGTAGGTGACCTTCCTGTCGCCTTCGCGGCCGTTGAAGTTGAGGTCGAACACACGGTCGACACCCTGCACGTACATCGCCAGCCGTTCGAGACCGTAGGTCAGCTCGCCCGAGACCGGCGCGCATTCGAAGCCCGCGACCTGCTGGAAGTAGGTGAACTGCGAGACCTCCATGCCGTCGCACCAGCATTCCCAGCCCAGCCCCCAGGCGCCGAGCGTCGGCGATTCCCAGTCGTCCTCGACGAAGCGGATGTCGTGGACCTTGGGATCGATGCCGATGGCGACGAGCGACTTCAGGTAAAGCTCCTGAATGTCATCGGGCGACGGCTTCAGGATCACCTGGAACTGATAGTAGTGCTGCAGGCGGTTGGGGTTCTCGCCGTAGCGGCCGTCCTTGGGCCGGCGCGAGGGCTGCACATAGGCCGCGTTCCACGGCCTTGGCCCGAGCGCGCGCAAGGTGGTGGCGGGATGGAAGGTGCCGGCCCCGACCTCCATGTCGTAGGGCTGCAGAATCACGCAGCCGTAATCCGCCCAATAGCGCTGCAGCGCCAGGATCAGGCCCTGAAACGAGCGCTCGGGGCGCATGTGGGCGGGAAGATCGTTGCTCATGGGGTTCCGGAAGGAGCCGACGGCGGCACCGCAGGCCGGCCAGCGCCGATTGCGCGGGTTCGCGCTAGACCTATCGGCCGCGATCCGCAGGGTCAAGAACGCGGCCGCCGGTCGCATGCGGGCGCGGCGCGGTGACGATCGCGCGCTCCGTCATTATTGTTCGCCGCCATGGCCGTCGCCCGCCGCAGGCTTGTCGCCTTGCTCGCCGCCGCGCTCGCCGCGCTCGCCGCGACGGCAACGGGCAGCGCGCGGGCGCAGGATTATCCCAACCGACTGATCAAGCTCGTGGTCGCGTTCACCGCCGGCGGCACCACCGATTTCGTCGCGCGCCTTCTTGCCGAGCGGCTCCGAACGCTGCTCGGACAGCCCGTCATCGTCGAGAACCGGCCGGGCGCGAACGGCGCGATCGCGGCCGAGTACGTGGCCAAGTCCGACCCCGACGGCTACACCTTGTTCTTCACCACGGTGGGCGCGGTCGCGATCAACCCGGCCTTGCGCAGCAACCTGGCCTACGACCCGATCAAGGATTTCGCGCCGGTCGGCATGGCGGTGTTCAACTCGACCATGCTGGTGGTGAACGCCGCGATGAAGGTCAATTCCGCGCGCGAGCTCGCCGCTCTGGCAAAGGAACGACCCGGCGCAATCACCATCGGCATCACCGGGCTCGGCGCCATCTCCCATCTCGGGCTCGAGCTTTTCCAGGCGGCCGCCGGCGTCAAATTCCAGGCGGTGCCCTACCGTGGGGCGGCGCAGGCGGTGACCGACCTGCTCGCCGGCCAGGTGGACGGGCTGTTCGGCGACGTCCCGACCATCATCTCGCAAGTCAAGGCGGGGAAGCTCAAGGCGCTCGCGGCGACCTCGCAGGAACGCTCCGACATCTTCCCTGAAGTCCCGACCTTCGTGGAGCAAGGTTTCGCCGACACCGTTGCCAACCAATGGGCCGGCATCCTGGCGCCGGCGCTCACCCCACCCGCGGTGATCGCCAAGCTCAGCGCAGCCCTGAATGCCGCGCTCAGCGACGCGGATGTCCGCAACAAGCTGGCGCAGGCCGGCGTCACACCTTCGCCGGGGACACCGGAGGAATTCGCCCGCGACCTCGCGCAGGAAATCGCCCGCTGGGGTGCGTTGATCCGCGCCAAGGGCATCAAGGGCGAATGACGCCGCGAAGGCGGCCGAAAGTGGCGGCACTTCGGCATCTGCCTCCCATGAACCAAACCGCCCGTGAACCCGTTCGCGGGCCGGGGCGACGAAAGGTCGGGACCTCAATTGGAGGGTGCCATGATCGTTCAATCGCTCGTGACGGCGTTCGCCTTGGCCCTTTCTGGCAACCGCTGGGCCATGTGCTGCTGCTGCAAGCGGCATTCGCGCCCAGCAACAATCCCAAGTCGGGCAAAGCCGCGCAACGACCGTCAGGTCGGGCGCCAATCACCGGTGCGGGGATCGCGCCGTAGGGTCGGCAACGCCTGGCGCGCGACCGGATCGATAGTGGAGGCCCGCTTCACGCGATCGAGGTCGTCGTTGATGCGCCGCACCTCTTTCACCGCCCAATGAACGATCGCGCCGGCACCGAGCGCACCGAACGCAAGCTTGATCAGCGGCGAGAAGATGAGCGGTGGCATGGATGTCTCCTTCGACGTCCTCACAGTCCGTAGCGCGCCCAGTGCGCGCGTGTTTCCAGCGCCGAGATCACATCCTCGGCGAAATCCCCGCCGCGCAACAAGCGATCAAAACCAGAGACACCAGGCTGCACACGGCCGAACCAGCCGCGCGCAGGAGCGATCAACGGGGTGATGACATCATCACCGAAGCGCTCGCGCAATGTGGTTCGCAAGTCGCCGATCCCGTCGGCCAGGCCGAGCTCGATCGCGGTGTTGCCGGTCCAGTACTCCCCGGAGAACAAGGTTTTTTCTGGGCCCTTGAGCCGCGCGCCACGGCTTCCCTTGACCAGGTCGATGAAGCCCTCGTGGATCTCACGCTGCACCGCCTTGAGCTTTTCAACGTCTTCCGGGTTCTCCGGCAGGAACGGGTCGAGCATGGCCTTGTGCTCGCCGGACGTATAGAGCCGGCGCTCGATGCCGAGCTTGTCCATGAGCTTGGCAAAACCGAACGAGCCGCCGACCACGCCGATGGAACCGACGATCGAGGACGGATCGCAAATGATCTCGTCGGCGGCGCAGGCGATCATGTAGCCGCCCGACGCCGCGACATCCTCGGCAAAGGCGATCACCGGTCGTTTGTTCTCGGCGGCAAGTTCGCGGATGCGGCGATAGATCAGATGCGATTGCACCGGTGAACCGCCGGGCGAATTGATCACCAGCGCGACGGCCTGGGCCCGGCGCATGCCGAAAGCGCGTTCGAGCGGACGCGCGACGTTGGCGAGCGTGAGGCCCGATTTCAGCGGGGTCGAAATGCCGATCACGCCTGACAGCCGCACCACCGGCACGACCGGCGTGTCGCCGCGCAACCGCTTCGGCAATATCGGCCGCAGCGCCGCCCGCGCGCTCGCAAACAACTGCTTCAAATGCTCGAAGATATCTTGATCAGCCATAACGTTGCGTTCTCATTTCACATCTGGGGGCGCTTGGTTCTCGCACCCTAAAGGGCATGGCCAGCGCTGCGGACCGGGCTCGGCCGCGGCGCGATGTCGCGTCTTAGGCCCGCCCGCATGTCGGTCTCAAGTTACCTTTCGTCAACCACCGGAGTGCTTATTGCAAGCGGATCGATGCGGCGGGCCGTCAGCGGCCAGCCCAGCCCAGGGGAAATGATGAAGATCTACATGTTGATGGTCCTGATCGGCGCCATTGCCGCGATGTCCCATCTCAGTTCGGAGCGAGCAGGGAGCCTGATCACCGCTGCGTTCCGCGCGCGACGCCGCACAAGCGAGTGACATCTGCCTACTCGGTGGGCAACAGGACTTCGACGGCATCAGATTTGACCTAGCGGCAGTACGGCGCCCCCGCGCAGCACCGATTCCGCCTGCGCCGTGGGGACGCCCGCGCTGTCGTTGAGGATGAGCCCCGGCAATAGCGCCAGCGGCACGCGGCTGGCCTTCGCCGCGCGCACCAGCACGCGGATCGCGGGCTCGCCGGCCTTGGAATGGATCGGGAACACCGTCACCGCGCCGAAGGCCGCGTCGAGCGCTTTCAGGACAGCGGCGAGACCATCCGCTCGCCAGATCAGGGTGAGAGTTCCACCCGGACGCAGCAAGCGAGCCCCGGTCTTGATCCAAGCGGCCAGCGTCCCATCCGGGCCGGCATGGGCCAGGCGGCGCTGACGGTCGGGCGATGCGCGCTGACGCGCCGGATCGTTGAACGGCGGATTCATCAGAACGCGCGTCACCGATTCAGGCGCGAGCCCCGCTGCGGCGAAGGCACGCGCCGGTGCCGCGACGTCGAGCACGACGGCACTGACCCGCCCGGCAAGTCCGTTGGCTTGCGCATTCTCCGCTGCCAGCGCGGCGAGACCGGGATCGATCTCGACCAGCGTGACTCTGCTGTCATCCACGCGCTGCGCGAGCGCCAGTCCTGCCGCACCCACGCCCGCCCCGAGATCCACGACCCGTTCGCGCGCGCGCGCCGGGCACGCCGCCGCCAGCAGGATGGCGTCATGGCCGACACGGTGGCCGCGTCTGGGTTGCTTGAGCAGCAGCCGACCGCCGAGCACGGCATCCGCAGTGACTTCAACGGGCATCGGGACGAAGCTCGTGGCCCAATCCGGCCTCTTCGAGCAACCGGCGCGCATCGGCGATACAGCACTCGTTGACCAATATCCGGCGCGGCAGGATGCCGATCGAGCCTTCGAGCACGCTCATGTTCTGGTCGAACGTGAGGTGGGGAATGTGGGCGGCATCGAGCAGCGCCTGGACCGCGGACACGAGCACGGCATCATTGGCGCGGATGAGTTCGCGCCACACGATGTCTTCTTCCTCAGACGGGTCCGGGGGCTCGCCCAATGCGCCATCTCCCTCAGATTTCGCGCCGGTCCGGGTGATCGCGGGGCGCGCGGTGCTGCAGATAGGCGATCAGCTTCATTTCCCGCCGCCCGCGGGTCACCGTGTCGAGCACCAGACCTGCAACGATTGAGAGACAGGCCAATAGCATGAGCCCGGTGGACAGGATCGCGGTCGGAAGGCGCGGGACGATGCCTTCCTCGAAATAAGTCACGAAGATCGGAACCGAAAGGACAAAGGAAACGGCCGCCAAAGCGATGCCGAGGGCGGAGAAAAACGACAGCGGCCGCTCCGAGCGGTAGAGCCCGACGATGGTCAGCAGGATGCGCAAACCATCGCGCCAAGTGCTGAGCTTCGAGCTCGACCCTTTCGGCCGCGCATAATAGGGGGTCGGAACCTCGCCCACCGGAAGGTCGAGCTCGAGCGCGTGGACGGAAAGCTCGGTCTCGATCTCGAACCCCCGTGACAACACCGGAAACGATTTGACGAACCGCCGCGAGAACACGCGATAGCCGGACAGAATGTCGGTGAAGGTCGCGTCGAACACCGCGGCGAAGAAGCCGGTGAACAGCCGGTTGCCCATGCGATGGCCGGGGCGATAAGCATCCGCCTCCTGCTCCACCCGCGCGGCCACCACCATGTCGAGGCGCTCTTCCATCTGGCGCGCGATCATGGCGCGCACGCTGCAGGCGTCATAGGTGGCATCGCCGTCGACCAGAACGTAGATGTCCGCCTCGACGTCGGCGAACATCCGCCGCACCACGAGGCCCTTGCCTTGATGCGTCTCGCGCCGGACCACCGCGCCGGCGGCGCGGGCGACCTCCAGGGTATTGTCGGTCGAATTGTTGTCGTAGACATAGATCGTGGCCTCGGGCAGCTCGGCCCGGAAGCCGGCGATCACCCGGGCAATGGCCGTCTCTTCGTTGAAGCAAGGGATCAATACGGCCAGACGCTGGTCGATGCGGGGCCACCATTCCTCCGTCCGACCCGTGATCGTCTCGGCCTGCGGCATCAATTCGCCTCTTTCGAAACCCGGCGCTCGCGCATATGTGTTTTTTCGCGTACTTGCCGCGGCACCATAGCGTTTCTATGCTTGCGTGTCCTTCTGCTCGGAGCCCTCCTCTTGGCCGTTATCGTCCCATTTGAAGGCCATTCGCCCACCACCATCGACCGTCTGATCGACCTCGTCACCGCCGACATGGGTCGCGTCAACACGACCATTTTGTCGCGCACGGGATCGCAGGTGACGATGATTCCCGAGGTCGCCAATCACCTGATCTCCTCAGGCGGTAAGCGGCTGCGGCCGATCCTCACCCTGGCGATGGCGCGACTGGCCGGGTATGACGGCGCCGGCCACGTCAAGCTCGCGGCCGCCGTCGAATTCATGCACACGGCCACGTTGCTGCACGACGATGTCGTGGACGAAAGCGAGATGCGGCGCGGGAAGCTCGCCGCGCGCATGTTGTGGGGCAATGAGGCCAGCGTGCTGGTCGGCGACTTTCTGCTCGGCCAGGCGTTCAAGATGATGGTCGAGGTCGCCTCGTTGCGGGCACTCGAGATCCTGTCCTCGGCCGCCGCCGTCATCGCCGAAGGCGAGGTGATGCAACTCGGCGCCGCCAAGAACACCGCCACCACCGAGGATGATTATCTGGCCGTGATCCGCGCCAAGACCGCGGAACTGTTCGCCGCCGCCTGCGAAGTCGGCCCCGCGCTGGCGTCACGCCCCAAGGACGAGCAATCGGCCTGCCGCTCGTTCGGCATGAATCTCGGCATCGCCTTCCAGCTCGTGGATGACGCGCTCGACTATGGCGGCAAGGCCGCCAAGCTCGGCAAGAACGTCGGCGATGATTTTCGCGAAGGCAAGATCACGCTGCCCGTCGTCCTGTCGTTTCGCCGGGGATCAGAGAGCGAGCGGGCGTTCTGGCGCCGCACCCTCGAGGAGGGCGACGCGACCGATGCCGATCTGGAACATGCCATCGGCCTGATGACCAAGCATCGCGCACTCGAAGACACGATCCAGCGCGCGCGCCATTACGGCGCCATCGCCACCGACGCGCTGGCGCTGTTTCCCGCCTCTCCGATGAAGCAGGCGTTGGAAGAGACCGTCGAATTCTGCATCTGCCGTTCTAACTAGCCCGTCCCGAACCCTGCCAGCGCCGCCCTACGACTGCGCGGCTCCGAGCACCGTCGCGCGCACCCACCATTGCGGATAGCCGACCCGTACCGTTCGCGCTGCGGCAGTGGCCGCGGCATTGGTCTCGAACAGCCCAAAGCAAGTCGCACCTGAACCCGACATGCGGGCGAGCCGGCAGCCCGGCAGTTTGTTCAGAACGGACAGAACGTCGGCGATCACGGGTTCCAGCTCGATCGCCGGCTGTTCCAGGTCGTTTCGACCGCTGGCAATCTCCGCAAGCAGCGCTGACGGCGCGGGGGGCGGACCGGCTTGCGCGGGCGGCGCGGTGGGCGGCAGGTTCAACGCCGCGAAGACCTCCCTTGTCGAGACCGCAACACCCGGATTGATCAGCACCGCGAACAGCCGCGGGAGATCGAGCGGAGCGGACAAGACGTCGCCGACGCCACGCATCAGCCGCGGTCTCGGATCGAGACAGACCAGTACATCGGCGCCGGTCGCCTGCGCCGCCTGCATCAGCCGCGGATCATCGAGCGCTATCCCGTTCGCCTGCGCCAGAAGGCGCAACGCCGCCGCCGCATCCGCCGAGCCGCCACCCAAACCGGCCGCGACCGGCAAGCGCTTGGATAGCGCGAAGCGGCCAAGGGTGAGGCCCGCGATCCGCTCGGCGAGCGCGCGGGCGGCCTTGAGCACGAGATTGTCGGCGCTGTCGCCGGCGGCGGGCGCGGTTGGTCCGCTGACGGTGAGCGTCAAGGCACCGCCGGGCGCGAACGTCAAAGCGTCGCCCACGCCGGCGAATGCGACCAGGCTCTCGAGCTCATGATAGCCGTCGGCGCGCCGGCCCAGCACGCGCAATGTCAGATTGACCTTGGCGGGCGCCTTTTCGGCGCGCGCAGTCGACGCCATGCCGCGGACTTAGCCGCCGCCGGGCTTCTTGTGCTCGGCCTCGGCGGCTGAAGAGGTGTCGTCGGGAAGGCCCGATTTCAGCTTGGCTTCGATCTTGACCAGATCCTCGGGCTCGGGCTTGAGGTCGCGCGCGTGCGACCACTGGAAGCGCGCTTCGAGTACGCGTCCGACCTTCCAATAGGCATCGCCGAGATGATCATTGATGGTCGGATCTTCCGGCTTGAGCTCGACGGCGCGCTCGAGCTGCTTGACCGCCTCCTCGTTGTTGCCGAGCCGGTAATAGGCCCAGCCCAGGGAGTCGACGATGTAGCCGTCGTCGGCACGCTGCTCGACCGCGCGCTTGATCATGCGCATGCCGTCGTCGAGGTTGATGCCCTGGTCGATCCACGAATAACCGAGATAGTTAAGGACGTGCGCCTGGTCTGGATAAAGCTCGAGCGCCTTCTTGAGATCGGCCTCGGCCTTCGCCCATTGCTTCGAGCGCTCGTAACAGATGCCGCGGAAATAGAAGATGACCCAGTTCGCCTTCTCGGTCTTGGTGAGAGTGTCCACCCCCTTGGAGTAGACATCTCCGCATTCTGCGAACTGCTTGCGCCCGCGCTGGACATTGCCGAGAGCCATGATGGCTTCGAGGTCCCCCGGATTGGCGGCAATGATTTTTTCGAGACTCGCTTTCGCCTCATCGGTGCGATCGAGCGCATCCAGGTTCAACGCGAGCTGGATCTGCGCGTTGCGCTGAAGCGGCGAGTTCAACGGAACCCGCTCGTAAATCTTGTTGGCAAGCTCCGGCTTCTTCATCGCCTCATAGAGGTCGCCCAGCGAAAGCAGCGCGAGCGGATGCGACGGCGCGAGATAGAGCGCGAGTTGGAGGTAGACGAGGCCGAGATCCTCGCCGCCACGACGCCCGAGCGCGGCGCCGAGCCCATAAAGCACCTCGGCGGCCCCCGCCTGCGGCGTGTCGATCATCGGCGGCAGCTTCTTGCCGGCCTTAAGCTCGGCCGTCGCCTCTAGCATCAGCGGATGACGCGGCAGCGCCTCGTCGAACGTGGCGAATATCTTCAGCGCCTCGGCGGTATTTCCCTGCCGCGACAGGAAACTGCCATAGCTCTGCACCACGCGCAGCGCGGTTGGGTCGAGCTTGTAGGCACGCTCGAAGCGCTTGGCGGCGTCCTTCTTCTGACCGGCGAGATCAAGGATCATCGCGGAGTGCAGATCCTTGAAGATGGCATACCAGTCCGGACCGGCCAGCTTGTCGATGGAGTCGGTCGCGGCCTTGACCTCGGTCGGGCTCGCCATCGTCCATGCCGCCAGCAAGGTCGCGGCAAGATCGGTGATCGGGCCGCGGATCGACTGGGCGAGTTCCCGGCGCGCGATCGGATACTGCTTTTGCTTGATCGCACGTACGCCAAGCACGAGTCGGGCGATGCGGTCGGTCTTGTCGATCTGCAGAACGCGCTCGGCTAGCTTGACCGCTTCATCGACCTCGCCGTTCGCCAGCACCGCCAGGAAGGTGCGGCCGAGCAGCTCGTTGTTGCGAGGGTCACCCCGGAGCGCGGCGCGATAGTACGACGCCGCGGCGGCGGCATCCCGCTCACCGCCCGCGTGCCGGGCGGCCAGATAGCTGCCGGAAGGAGAGATTCGGGAGAAATTCGACGGTGCCTCCGCCCGTGCCGAGAGCATTGCCGGCCAAGTGGTGGCAAGTGCGGCCACTGCGGCCACGGCCGCACGCCTTAAACGTGGCGAAAGGATCACGGCTGATCGACTCCATCTGGCGGACGAGCGCCCCTGGCGCGGCCGCGTTGAGCAGAATGGCCTGTTTGGGTCAGGCGCGCAATAACTGCCCGGATTGGACATGTCCGCCAACTTTCAAGCGCCTGGATAAGGGCAGCATCGTGACGCCACCGATCACATCGGCTGCATCTGGGGTAGCCGGGTCGGGCGGCGCGCCCCACGTCCGCGCGCGACACCCTTCGTCGCGCCGCGGGCAGATGCCTGGGCGTGCGACTGCAGGCCGGGCGCGGTTTACGACTCACGTCACATATTGGGGTAATTGGGTCCGCCGCCGCCTTCGGGGGGGACCCAGGTAATGTTCTGGTTCGGATCCTTGATGTCGCAGGTTTTGCAGTGGACGCAGTTCTGCGCGTTGATCACGAAGCGCGGCGAACCACCCTCCTCCACCCATTCGTAGACCCCGGCCGGACAATAGCGCGCCGAGGGGCCGCCATAACGATCATGCTCGGACGCTTTCTGCAGGGCGAGATCGGCGACTTTCAGGTGCACCGGCTGGTCCTCCTCATGATTGGTGTTGGAGAGGAACACCGAGGAGAGGCGATCGAAGGTGACCTTGCCGTCCGGTTTCGGATAGGCGATGGGCGCACACTGCGCCGCGGGCTTGAGCATCGCCGAATCGGGCTTGCCGTGGCCGAGCGTGCCGAACAGCGAGAAGCCGAGCGTGCTGGTCCACATATCGAAGCCGCCGAGTGCGATTCCGAGATAGGTGCCGAAACGCGACCACAGCGGTTTGGCATTGCGCACTTTCCAAAGATCAGGCCCGATCGCCGACGAGCGCCATGCCGCTTCGTAGTCTGCAAGCTCGTCGTTGGCACGGCCGGCCTTGAGTGCGGCGGCGACGTACTCGGCCGCCAGCATGCCCGACAGCATGGCGTTATGGCTGCCCTTGATGCGCGGCACGTTCATGAATCCGGCCGCGCAGCCCAGCAATGCCCCGCCGGGAAAGGCGAGCTTCGGCACCGACTGCCAGCCGCCTTCGGTGAGCGCGCGCGCCCCATAGGCCAGCCGCTTGCCGCCCTCAAAGGTGCCGCGCACCAGCGGATGCGTCTTGAACCGCTGGAACTCCTCGAACGGCGAGAGGTACGGATTTTCGTAGTTGAGATGCACCACGAAACCGACCGCAACGAGGTTGTCGTCGAGATGATAAAGGAACGAACCGCCGCCGGTGCGGCTGTCGAGCGGCCAGCCGAAGGTATGCTGCGCCAGGCCCGGCCGGTGTTTTTCGGGGGCGACCTGCCACAATTCCTTCAGGCCTAGTCCGAATTTTTGCGGTTCGCGGCCTTGGTCGAGGCCGAAGCGTTGCAGCAGCGTCTTGCTGAGGTTGCCGCGGGCCCCTTCGGCGAACAGCGTGTATTTCGCGCGCAGCTCCATGCCGCGGGTGAAGCTGTCCTTGTGATGGCCGTCCTTGGCCACACCCATGTCGCCGGTGGCAACGCCCACCACCGCGCCGTTGTCATCGAACAACACCTCGCTGGCGGCAAAGCCGGGATAGATTTCAACGCCCAGCGCTTCCGCTTTGGTTGCGAGCCAGCGGCAGACATTGCCGAGGGAGACGATATAGTTGCCGTGATTGTTCATCAGCGGCGGCATCATCAGACTGGGCAGACGCATCGCGGCCGTAGACGAAAGCCAATAGAATCGGTCGTCGCTGACCTTGGTCTTGATCGGACTGTCTTCGTTTCGCCAGTCCGGAATGAGCCGGTCGAGGCCGATGGGATCGATGACGGCGCCCGAGAGGATGTGCGCGCCGACCTCGGACCCCTTCTCGACCACGACCACGCTGGTCTCGGGCGAAAGCTGTTTGAGCCGGATCGCGGCCGCGAGCCCGGCGGGCCCCGCGCCGACGATCACCACGTCGAATTCCATTGCGTCACGGGCAGGCAATTCGTCAGCGCTCATCAGTCCTCCGGTCGGCGATCGTGTTCCGGCCCGATGCCAGGCATCGCACCGAGGTCCCGGGTATTACCCGAGACCAATGGCCGCCCAATCCCCTGCGGACCGGGCAATCGGGCGACGCCCACGGGGGTTGATCGGTCCGTGGTGTTATTCCAATTCGAAAGATACCGCGATTTTGAGCAAACAATACGCCAACCGGTGGTGGCGCCCGCCCGTAGGCCGACGGTGCCGGCATGCCGGCGCGACCGACCCCGTCTTCGCACTTTCCACCCGCACGCGCCGCAGGCATGGTTGCCAGCACTGCCCCACGGCCTTACCGCACCAGGGATGAACAGAAACCGCGACCAGGCTGCCCGCGAGCTGCTCGCCTTCTACCAGGAGGCGGGCGTCGACGCGCTGGTCGACGAGTTCCCGGTCGACCGGTTCGCCGACGATCCGCCACCCAGGACCATGCAGACACCTCCGGCCGAGGCGGCCCGGCCAAGGAGCGATCCTGCAAGGGGCGCATCGGTACGCGTTCCCGCTCCGGAGCCGCCAGTCCGAGCCGGTGCGGCGCCGCCGCCATCGCCCGACGCTGCGGTCATGGCGGCGCGCGAGGCGGCGAGAAATGCCGCCAGTCTCGAAGAACTGCGGGAGATCCTCGGTCGCTTCGAAGGTTGCGCGTTGCGCACCACCGCCACCCAGCTCGTGTTCGCCGACGGCAACCCGAAAGCACGCGTGATGTTCGTGGGCGAGGCGCCAGGACGCGACGAGGACATCGAGGGCCTGCCGTTCGTCGGCCGCTCCGGCAAGCTGCTCGACCGCATGCTGGCCGCGATCGGGCTCGATCGCACGTCGGTCTATGTCGCCAACATCGTGCCCTGGCGGCCGCCGGGCAACCGCACGCCGACGCCGCAGGAATCCGCGATCTGCCTCCCGTTCACGCTGCGCCAGATCGAGCTCGCCAGCCCGGATGTGCTGGTGTGCATGGGCGGGCCGTCGGCGCAGACCCTCCTCAATGTCAGGGACGGCATCCTCAAAACCCGCGGACGCTGGTTCGCCTACCAGACCGGAACGCGCGAGATCCGGGCGATCGCGACGCTGCATCCGGCGTATCTGCTGCGCCAGCCGCTGCAGAAACGTCTCGCGTGGCGCGATTTTCTGGCGATCAAAAAGGCACTCGCGGCCTGAGCCTTGATCCGAAAGGCATACAGACCGTTCGGCGGCGTCGTGCCGGCGCAGGCCCGCGCCCGCGGAATCGCCATTCAACATCGCGCGATTTGGCTTTAGGTTTTGAGCCGGCAGGCAACGACGGAGACGGAGCATGGCAAAAACGGTCGAGCACGTGCACTGGCCGGATGCGCCCGACATGTGGATGCCCTATGCCCCCGCGATCAAGGTGAAGGGCGGCACCACGATCTATCTCGCCGGCGTCACCGCGGCGCCGGTCTACCATCACCATCCGCACCGGCGCGAGGAGTTCGATTCCATGCCGCGCGACATGGAAGGCCAGGCGCGCGCAGCCCTCGAGAACCTCAAGCGCGGGCTCGAAGCGGTGGGGGCGACGTTCGCCGACGTGGTGACGGCCGACCGCTTCGTCACCGATCTTTCGGACCAGGACGCGTTCAACCGGGTGTGGGGCGAATACTTCCGCGACGCCAAGCCCGCCACCACCACCGTGCAGGTGGTGCGGCTCGCCACCGATCCCCGCTGTCTCGTCGAGATCAACGCGGTCGCCGTGATCGACTGATCCGACCCGGGCACGGTCGCGTTCCATTGCTCTCCGCGGAGCGTACCCGACTCGGCACGCATCCGCCCTACAGCGCCACCAGCACGGCGCCGAGCGCAATCAGCGCCACGCCGAGCCAATTGAGCATGGTCAGTTTCTCGCCCAGCAACAGCGCGCCGAAGATTGCGACCAGCACGACGCTGAGCTTGTCGACAGGGGCGACCTGTGAAGCATTGCCGAGCTTGAGCGCGCGGAAGTAGCACAGCCAGGAGGCCCCGGTCGCCAATCCCGAAAGCACCAGGAACAGGTAGGTGCGCGGCGCAATGGACGCGGGGTTTTCGAACTGACCGGTGGCGTAGACGATCAGCGCCAGGGTCAGCAGGATCACGCAGGTGCGAATGAAGGTCGCGAGGTCGGAACTGATATTTGCGACGCCGACCTTGGCAAAGATGGCGGTCAACGCCGCGAAAATCGCGGAGAGGACCGCCCACAATTGCCAGCTCGAGAATACGGTCGAGTTCACGAATCTACGCTCGCGCCGGCGACATCGCGCGTTTCGCTCAACCATGTTGCGCGGCCAAGACGCGACGGTGCGGCCGGCCGGGCCCGCATCAACCCGGCTCCATCCCTTTAGCTTTGAGCACGGGCATGGCGTCCGGTGAGGTGATGAACTTGATCAGGTCGCGGGCCGCCTGCTGGTTCGGCGATTTGGCGGAAACGGCGGCGGTGAACACGATGTAGGACTGTATCTCCGGCGGCAGCGGTCCCACCAGTTCGGCGCCGGGCACCGAAAGTATGTTGGGAATGACGATGATGCCGAGCTCGACCTCGCCTTGCGCCACCCGCTCGGACACCGATTCGGTATCGGGCTTCACGGTCTTCGCCCGCAATGCCTCGGCGATACCCAAACGCGCGAACAAGCGATCGAGGTAGATCGTGCTCGCGCCCTCCTTGAGATAGGTGATCGACTTGGCGTCGAGCAACGTGCGCGTGAACGCATCGACCGTGCCGATGTCGGGCCTGGGCGCGCCCCGCTTTACCGCCACCCCGATGCCGGTTTTCATCACATCGGTTCGCGTCTCCGCGACGAGCCTGCCGCTCTTGATCAACTCGTCGGTCTGAAAATCGACCAGCACCGCAAGATCGAACGGCTCGTCCGACTCGATACGCCGTTTCATCACCGCGGCCACGTCAGCCACCACCACAGGTGTGTATCCGCTGGCCCGCTCGAATTGCGGGCCAAGCTCGGCCACGATCATCTTGGTGACGCGCGAACCGAAAATCTTGAGCTCGCTGCAATTCGCGCCGCTCAGTTGCGCCGAAACGCCGAGCAGCACGGTTGCCAATGCCGTGCAAAGCACGGGAATCGTGCGACGCGATCGCATTGCGTCCCCTTCTCGATTGATCCTCTATCCTGGCAGCGCGAACTTGACAGCAAAGATGATCGCAAGGATGACGACCGCCGGCTTGGCCTCGGCGAACTTTCCGGCAATCAGCTTGGCGAGTACATAGGTGATGAAGCCCAGTCCGATGCCGGTCGCGATGGAATAGGTGAGCGGCATCGTGACCGCGGTCACCACCGCCGGTGCGTATTCCGTGATGTCCTCCCAATCGATCTCGGCAAGCGCGCGCGTCATCACGCAGGCGACGTAAAGCAGCGCCGCCGCCGAAGCGTAGGCCGGGACCATCTCAGCAAGCGGAGAGAAGAACAGCGCCAGGAGAAAAAACATTGCCACGAAAACGGCGGTCAGGCCCGTACGGCCGCCCGCCGAGACGCCGGCCGCGCTCTCGATGTAGCTGGTCGTGGTCGAGGTGCCGATGAGGGAGCCGAACATGGCGGCAAAACTGTCGGCGAGCAGCGCCTGCTTCATGCGCGGCAGGTTACCGTCCTTGTCGAGAAACCCGGCACGCTGGGTGACGCCGATCAGCGTGCCGGCGTTGTCGAACACGTCGACCAGCAGGAAGCTGAATATGACGATAATGAAGGTCGCTTCGGTGACTCGGGAAAAGTCGAGCTGCAGAAAGGTCGGCGCCAGCGAGGGCGGCATCGACATGATACCCTGGAATTGGGCGAGGCCGAGCGGCAGCCCGATCAGCGTCACCAACAGGATGCCGATAAGAGTGGCGCCGCCGATATTGCGGTAATTGAGCGCCACGATCACGACGAAGCCGAGGAGGCACAGGATCGCCGGCCACTGCTTGAGGTCGCCAAGCGTAACCAGCGTCGCCGGGTTCCCGACCACGATCTTCGCCTGCTCCAGCGCGATGATGCCGAGGAAGAGCCCGACGCCGGCGGCAATGGCAAATTTGAGATTCTTCGGAATCGAGTTGATGATGTATTCGCGGACCCGGAAGATCGAGATGAGAAAGAAGATCACCCCGGAGCAGAACACGCCGGCGAGCGCCTGCTGCCACGTGTATTTGTAGGTCAGCACAACGGTGAAGGCGAAGAAGGCATTCAGCCCCATGCCCGGCGCGAGCGCGATCGGGTAGTTGGCGTAGAACGCCATGACCAGCGTGGACACCGCGGCCGCAATGCAGGTCGCGACGAATACCGCGCCCTTGTCCATGCCCGCGCTGGAGAGGATCTGCGGGTTGACGAACACGATATAGACCATGGTGAGGAAGGTCGTGATGCCGGCGATGAACTCGGTGCGGACATCGGTGGCGTTGTCGGTCAGGCCGAAATAGCGATCGAGAAACGGTCGTTCGCTCGCAGGCTTCGTCATGTCACTCATTGCGTTCCCCCAGCCGATCGGACGCGAGCGGTTCGTGGCATCACCGCGGCCCCGCCCAGGCAAGGACCGAGCCGAGCGTCCGGCCGCCAATGATAGCCGCGAACCGGCTGTGAACCCACTGCAAACCCTCGTTCATCTTCCATTTGTCCACCGGACGGCGAGGCCGGCCCGCAGGGCTGCGTAGAAATCATGCGGGCCTCGCGGCGATGATCTTGGCGATGTCACGCATCTGAGCGATCATGCAGCCCGCCACGGTTCTCTCTAGTAGTTGGGGCATGACCGATGGACCTCGATCCCGTCCTGCTGGCTCGTCTCCAGTTCGCCTTCACGGTGACGTTCCACATCATCTTTCCAAGCTTCACCATCGGGCTGTCTGCCTTTATTGCGACGCTCCTGGTCCGCTGGCTCGTCACGGGCCGCGAGCATCTCCACCGCCTGGCCCGGTTCTGGACCAAGATCTTCGCGGTTTCGTTCGGCATGGGCGTCGTCTCGGGGATCGTGCTGAGCTACCAGTTCGGGACCAATTGGAGCCGGTTCTCGGTCGTTGTCGGCAACGTCATCGCGCCCCTGATCGGCTACGAGGTGCTCACCGCCTTCTTCCTCGAGGCGACCTTCCTCGGCGTGATGCTGTTCGGCTGGAAACGGGTGCCGCCCTGGCTGCACGTCTTCGCCGCCGTAGCGGTGGCGGTTGGCACCGCCATGTCGGCGTTCTGGATCCTGTCCGCGAACAGCTGGATGCAGACGCCCACCGGACACGAGGTGCGCGACGGCATCGCCTATCCAGTGGATTGGTTTGCCGTGATCTTCAATCCGAGCTTCTTTTATCGGCTGCCCCACATGCTCACGGCGGCCTACCTCACGACCTCGCTCGTCGTCCTGGCGGTGGGGGCGCGCTACATCCTGGCCGCCCGCCACATCGACGAGGGGCACACCATGATGCGCATGGCGATCGGGATGCTGGCGGTGCTCGGCCCCCTGCAACTCTTCATCGGCGATCAGCATGGGCTCAATACGCTCAAGTACCAGCCGATGAAGATCGCGGCGATCGAGGCCCACTGGGACGGCAGCAAACCGGGCGCACTCGTGCTGTTTGCCTGGCCTGACGCAAAGACCGAGACGAACCTGTTCGAGATCGCGATCCCCAAGGCCGGATCGCTGATCCTCAAACACGATCCCAATGGTCTCTTTCCCGGGCTCAAGAGCGTACCGCCGGACGACCGTCCACCGCTGGTGCCGGTGTTCTTCGCGTTTCGCAGCATGGTCGGCATCGGGATCATCATCATTGCGTTCGGTCTGGTGGGCGTGTGGCTGTGGTGGCGGCGAACCCTATTCGATACGCGCTGGTACCTTTGGCCCGCGGCGCACAGCTGGTGGCTCGGCTTCGTGGCGGTGATCTCGGGCTGGATCGTTACCGAGAGCGGACGTCAGCCGTGGGTCGCTCACGGCATATTGCGCACCACCGATGCGGTTTCGCCGATCCCGGGCGCCAGCATGATGACGACGCTGGTCTTGTTTGTGCTCGTCTACGGCGTCGTGTTCACAATGGGCATTTATTACATCAACCGATTGATTGCGCTCGGACCGAAGGGGCGCGCGGCAGAGCCGCCCGAAAGCGGCACGCCGGTGCGGCCGCTGTCTGCCGTCATCGACGCCGCGCGCGAAATCCCGTCCCCGCAACGATAACGCGAGGGGAACCATGGAAACCTATCTTCCTGTGATCTGGGCCGGCGTGATCGGCACCGCAGTCGCCCTCTACGTCATCCTCGACGGCTTCGATCTCGGCACGGGCATTCTGTTTCCGCTGGCGAAGACAGAGCGCGAGCGCGACCAGATGATGGACTCAGTCGCGCCGTTCTGGGACGGCAACGAGACCTGGCTTGTCCTTGGCGGCGGCGGACTATGGGTCGCGTTCCCCCAGGCCTACGCGGTGATCATGCCGGGACTTTACCTTCCGGTCTTCATCATGCTGCTCGCGCTTGTTTTTCGCGGCGTCGCGTTCGAATTCCGTTCGGTTGCGGTGACAAGCAAAGGCTACTGGAATTTTGCCTTTGCCGCCGGCTCAACGATTGCCGCCGTCTGTCAGGGCGTGATCCTCGGCGGCCTCATCGAGGGGATCAAGGTGGAGAACGGCGTCTTCGCCGGCGGGCCATTCGACTGGGCGACGCCCTTCGCCCTCCTGTGCGGCCTTGGGGTGACGGTCGGCTATGCCCTGCTCGGAGCAACCTGGCTGGTGATGAAGACGGACGGCGTCGTCGCCGAACGCGCCCGCGTTCAGGCCAAGGTGCTGCTGCTCGGCGTGCTCGCGTTCATGGTGGTGGTCAGCATCTGGACGCCGCTCGCGTTCGACCGCATCGCCGCGCGCTGGTTCTCGGCACCCAACATCTACTTCCTCTGGCCAGTACCGCTGCTCACCGCGCTAACCGCACTGATGGCCTGGCGCTGGCTCGAGGAGGGGCGCGAGATGCTTCCGTTCTTCGCGTCGATCGTCCTGTTCCTGCTCGGGTATCTCGGCCTCGTGATCTCGACCTTTCCCTATCTCGTGCCGCCGACGCTGACGCTCTGGCAGACCGCGGCCGTGCCCGCGAGCCAACTCTTCATGCTGACCGGGACGCTGATCCTGCTGCCGATCATCCTCGGCTACATCGTGTTCGTGTATTGGATCTTTCGCGGCAAAGTGCGCGACGGTGAGGGCTACGACTGACCGAACCTACGGCCGGTCATC
>Ga0207643_10000795_pt1 | contig 19216 bp, 15 predicted proteins | sample KBSMisM62_FD_184313 | JGI IMG/M metagenome (GOLD analysis project Ga0207643, IMG submission 184313) | Miscanthus rhizosphere microbial communities from Kellogg Biological Station, Michigan, USA - KBS Miscanthus M6-2 (SPAdes) (version 2) | ecosystem: Host-associated > Plants > Roots >...
CGGTCAGCCAATTCGGGCGTTACGGCGCGCACCGTTGCTCCGAGCTTGCTCTCCTTAGGCGTTTCTTCCGCGTCGGATTGCTCTTCGTCACCGAGTCGCGATGCAAAGAGCTTCGAGCGATCTGCAACCGTCACGGTCGCTTCGTCCTTCTTGGAATTGCGCACGTACCCAATTTTTGCTTTCGATCCAGGCTTGCGGCTCGCAATTTCAGCCACCAGTTCGTCGCCAGATTTCACTTCCTTGCCATCGACCGAGATGATCGTGTCGCCGACCTTCAATCCCGCTTGTTCAGCCGGACTGCCTGCGACCACGTTCGAAATCGTTACACCGGTGCCAACTCCATAAACGCGTTGGATAGCCGGCGAAGGCTGCGCATTGAACTCGATTCCAATTGATCCGCGCGCGACCCGATGATCCGGGCCGATAAGCTGGTTGTAAACCTGCGCGACCGTGTTCGAAGGCAGCGCGAATCCGACGCCAGCGTAGGAACTGGTTTCGGTCAGAATCGCTGTATTGATGCCAATTACTTCGCCCGCCATATTCACCAGCGGCCCACCCGAGTTTCCCGGATTGATGGCCGCATCAGTTTGAATGAAAGTTTGGAACTGGCGGTTCGGAACGATGTTGCGTCCTTTCGCCGAAACGATTCCGGCGGTCACCGTTTCCTGCAATCCAAATGGACTGCCGATCGCCAGGACCCAATCGCCGACCTGCATGCTGTCCGAATTGCCGAGCTTAGCCGCGGGCAGCGCCTTGCTGACTTCGATCTTGATAACCGCGAGATCAGTTTCCTGATCTGTGCCAATCACCTTTGCATCGTGTTGGACGCCGGCAGGATCATCCTGCAAACGCACACGGATACGGTCAGCTTTGTCTACGACGTGCCGATTGGTAATGATGTATCCCTTTGGGTCGACCAGCACTCCTGAACCGAGCGATCGCTCCCGAACCGGACCCGCATCACTTCCCTGGCCTCCAAAAAACCGGTCAAAGAAATCCTGGAACGGGCTGTCATCGCCACCCTGACCTTGGTCCCCTTGGTCGCCGGGGCCTTGCTGCCTGCCGCGCGGCATGCGCCGCCGTTGCGGCTTCACCGTCGATTCGGTGTTGATGTTGACGACACTTGGCTCCATGGCCTTGGAAATTTGCGAAAACGTATTCGAGAGTTGCTGCGGGGCCGGAACCTTCAGCGGGGTCGCGTCCGAGGTTTTCTGTTCCTGGCCTTTTACGCCGTAGGAAATGACTGTGCCAATAAGAATGCCGACTCCAAGCGTGGCCAGAATCGTGAGGGTATACGCCCAGCGGTTCGCCTTAAGACGTACCCAAAGAGCGCTCGCGCGCGAATCCATATTTTCCATCCTCCAGATGAGTGCAAACTACTAATTATACGCGGTCGGAATCGTAACTTTCGATGCCACAACCAATCTCACCGCGTCGAAATCGCCCCGGCAAATCAGTCACTTGACGACAATGTGGCGCTTCTTTTGTATTGATTTGTCATCCCGATCAAAGCGAAGAATCTGCGTTGTCAGAAAGGCGTCCGCGCCAGGATCTGACCCAGACACGACGCCCCAACAATAACTTAGACGCACAAAAGACCCGAAGGGTTAACTACAAAGTAGGACCCCTTCCAACTAGCGCCCTTTGCGTCCTTAGCGATCTCCGCTCACGCTTGTGGCACGCTGGGAGGAGTAACTAAAACTCTCCGCCCTGCGGCACAGCGGCATGGTCGGGGGCCACCGCCATCGACTCTGCAGTTCCCTTTTCTTCGGATACCACTACTCCGGCAAGAATCAGGACTCCGCCGATCGCTGCGCGCACACCCAGTCGTTCTCCTAGGACCAGGAACGACGTGAGCCACGCGAACACCGGCTCAAGCGAAAAAATCAGTGCGGTATGCGTCGGAGGTGTGAACTGTTGCGCCCAAGCCTGCACCGAAAACGCCGCCGCTAAGCTGAAGAGCCCCGTAATCAGAATTCCTGAAATCACATTCGCCGACCAGACAACGTGCAGTTCTTCAAAAAGAGGGAAAGCAAAAATCATCAACACAGCAGCAGTCGCAGTCTGGACAACCGTGATTTGCTGCCACCGATGCTTCTGCGTCGCGTGCCCCATGAAAATGATGTGGAATGCGAACACAATCGCGGCCCCGATGGTCAACAGATCGCCGTGATTCATTCCGCCTGGTGGCGCGCCTGCAGCGCCTCCCGCCGGAACTGTCAGCAGGTATAAACCCACGAACGCCATCGTCACACCGAGCGCGCTCCAAGCGCCAATTTTGCGTTTCCAGAAAATTGCGAGGAATACTGGAACGAGGACCACCGCCAAACCTGTTAGGAACGCCGACTTCGAAGCGGCGGTGTATTTCAGCCCGGTCGTTTGCAACCCGTTTCCTGTTCCCAGAAACAGGCCTATCACAACGCCCGCTACAATCGCGCTCGCGGAAATTCCCCTGAGCTGCCGATGAAACACAATCGCCAGCAAAATCGCCGCGAGACTCATGCGCACCGCATTGAAAAATAGCGGAGTAATTTCGCTGAGCGCGTTCTTGATCACAACAAACGTCGCGCCCCAGATGAGGGTGATCAGCACCAATAAGAGATGTGCTTTCAGTGAGCGCGACACGCAGCTAGACTAACAGCGCGTCGACCGGCCTCCGCGTTTACCACTTGGCGTCAGCCTTCGCGTCGCGCATTCTTCTCACACCTGCCCGCCAGCGAGAACCGCAAGAAAGAGCCCGACACAAACCGTGATCACGATCAACACCAGCAACGCCCCGAAACTCAGCACATTGCTCAGTCCAAACGGACGCTGTACGCAGCTCATTGCTAGTCGCCACACGCCAAATACCTCAGCCACGGCGATCGCGGGAAATAACGCCCAAGCCGCCAACCTCGCATGCGACACTCGCGGATCAATGACGAGATAAGCAAGCGCAGGAAGGAAAATCAGCGCAGGAACGATCGCCAACGGAGCCCCAACATAAAACAACCTGTACCGCCCACTTCCCTTGGCCAACTACTTCGCCTCAAACACGGTCTTCCCGCCGACCACCGTACGAAGAACCTTTGTCTCTAAGATTTTTGCCGGCGCTACCGCGGCCAGATCGCGATCGAGCACCACGAAATCTGCCAACATCCCTGGCGCCAGGACACCCTTCTCTTTTTCAGCAAATTGCGCGAAGGCGGATCCCGTTGTGTACGCTGAAATCGCCTGCTCCATCGTGATCTTCTGATCCGGATAATACTGCTTCTGTCCGTCTTCACCCTTGCGCGTCACCGCTGCATACAGGCCCCGAAACGGCGTGATCGGCTCCACCGGATAGTCCGTCCCAAACGCGAGCGGCACTCCACGCCGCAAGAACTCTGCCCAGGCATACGAATGCGCCGCACGCTTCGTCCCCACGCGCGCCTCGGCCCAGTTCATATCGGTCAGCAGATGATTCGGTTGCATCGACGCAACAACCTTGAGCTCTTTGAACTTTAAGATCTGCGCTGGGGTCGTCACCTGCGCATGTTCAATCCTCAGACGGTAGTCTTCCCCGCCATTCGCCGCCTTCACCTTTTTCTCACGCGCCTCTTTCTCCGCACCTGAGAAGGCGTCGAGGGCCATCTGCACACCCTTGTCACCAATCGCATGAAAGCCAATCTGGAAGCCGTCAAGCACCCGCGCTTTTGTCATCGCGCCGAGTTTCGTAACTTCATACTGCGGAATCCCTAAATTCTTGTCGTCGTCAGCGTAGGGCTCCAGCAGCGCAGCAGTGTGCGAGCCCAGCGAGCCATCCATAAATCCCTTGAGCATGCCAACCCGCAGCATGTTGTCGTCGGTCGGATGCGCCTTCCTCCACGTATCCAATTGCTCGACACTGGCGTCGAAAGGCAGCCACTCGTAAATTCGCGCGGTGAGTTTGCCTTCCTTCTCGAGTTCTTCATAAATCAAAAAATCATCCCAGGACGATCCATCCTGCGCGGAGGTGACTCCCGACTCCGCCGCGTCAGCAAGTGCCGCTTCGATCGCGGCTCGCCGCTTATCGTGATTTGGTTTCGGAATCACAGCCGTCACCGCATCCCGCGCGGTCTCGCGCAGAATTCCTGTCGGCTGCCCATTCTGATCGCGGTCAATCTTCCCGCCTTCCGGCTGCTTGCTCGCCAGCGTCACACTCGCCAATTGCAATGCCCGTGTATTGGCCACTGCGACGTGCCCATCCACTCGTTGCAGAAATACCGGGTGGTTCGTCGTGACTTCGTCAATATCCCAGCGTGTAGGGACAGTCTTGACCGGCCACAATGTTTCGTCCCAACCACCGCCCACGATCCAGGCATTTGGCTCGGCTTTTTCCACTTTTGCCCGGATGCGCTCGCGAAATTCGTCGAGGGACTTCGCTCCCACCAGATTCACCGTCAGCTTTTCAAATCCGCCCTCTGCCAAGTGCGTGTGCGCATCGTTAAAACCGGGCATTACAAATTTGCCGCCCAGCTCGATCACGTTCGTTTCCGGCCCCTTCAACTTGAGAATCTCGTCGTTCGACCCAACAGCAATGATCCGATCTCCGCGGACCGCAATTGCCTGTTCACGCTTGACGCCGCCGAGCGAGGCGCCCATCGGCATTCCGGTATAGACATTGCCATGGACATAGATGGCATCCGCCTTCGGCTTCGGAGCAGCATCCTGGGCCCACGTCAGACACGTTGCGCACAACATCAATGCCGCAATCTTCACTTTCATTCCCCTACCCCGGCCAGTGCCAGAAGCGTCAGCAGAATTCGTTTCAACCCGAGTTCACGCCCGTTGCAATCAAACCATTCTTGCAGCGTGTGGGCCCCGCCTCCCGAGCCACCGCCTCCAATTGCAATTGCCTCCCGGCCAAGAGACAAAGGAACATTCGCATCCGTCGACGCCCGTTGCACCTGCGCCGCGTTTCCCAGCTGTGAATCTACTGCTCGCATCACTTGAAGAATCCGCGCCTGCGGTTCCAACTCTCCCGCCGGGCGGTTCCCGATCACCACCACTTCTGAATTCAGTCCCTGCGGCCGCCGCGCCGATCCAGATCGCGAGGCGGCAATTCGAGTCTCCTCATCGATCGCACGATCCAGCGCCGTACGCAACGTTCGCTCGAGGCGATCGATCTCTGTCATCGATGTCGATCGCAGATCGACGCGCATGCTCGCCGACTCCGGAATCGAATTCACCGAAGTACCTCCGCGAATCACGCCGATGTTGAATGTAGTCTTCGGCGAAGCAGGCACCGGCGTACGGCTGAACTCTTCCACCGTGCGCGACAAAACCACAATCGGATTCGGCGCGCCGAAATCGCTCCACGAATGTCCGCCCGGTCCGCGCACGATCACTTCAAATCGACGGCTGCCCAATGCCTCGGCGACAATCGTGTCCGCGCCAGCACCATCGAGGATCAGGCTGTAGGCAATCGCATCCTTCCAGCGCGGTGTCGTAAAGATGTGCCGCATTCCCCGCAGATCGCCCTCGCCTTCCTCGCCCACGTTTCCAATAAAAACAAACGGCATCGCATGTCGCAGCCTCACTGCTCGCAACACACCTGCCATCGCCAGCAGCGCAATTAGGCCCGCGCCATTGTCGGACACTCCCGGCCCGTAAAGCCGACTTCCCTGTTGCTTGATATTGAGAGGGGTTCCTGCGGGAAAAACCGTATCGATGTGCGCGCTCAACGCGACATAGCGCTTGCCATAACCGGGGGAGACACCAAAAACATTCCCCACATCATCCGTACGCACATCATCCAACGCTAGATCGCGAAAGCGCTCCGCCAGCCAGGCCGCACGCGCCGACTCCCCGAACGGAGGAGCCGGAATCCGCGCTACTTCCACCTGCCAGTGCGCCAATTGCGGTTCCTGCGATCGAAACCAGTTGTACGCAGACCGCACCTCCGGTGCAGCCGCCAAACGCGCCACTTCCTGTTGCACGGTCGGAAACAAATCCGACACTTCGGCCTGCGGAATCAACGCCATGGATGATCTGGTCATCTTACAACGCGGTGCGGAGTGAAGGGGATTGATTCAGCAGGGGCGACGTTACTCCGGGGAGGTGACTGTTACCCGACTTAACTGCGCAGCGGTGTAGACCGTTTAGTATGCCGACCGCGCAGCGAGGGCTATCGCTCCATTCGGCGACGAACATTACGAAATTCTTGGAGACGTCATTCGCGCCAAAAACCCGTGGCGAAATTTTGAATCGCTAATCGAATGGTAAAATACGCCTCTGCTTGCACCATGGCTGAGTTCAGCATTTCGTCTTCGGTTGTCCGCTCAAAAATGCCTGAACTCGACACCCTCCGGGGCATCGCGGTGTTGCTCGTGCTTTTCTTTCACGGATTCAACCTCGTTCCCATCTCTCACGAAATCTCTTCAACGGCCGGACGATTGTGGGTGGTCATTACTTCGACCGGGTGGATGGGCGTCAATCTGTTCTTCGTACTTTCTGGCTTTTTAATCACTGGCATTTTGATAGAGTCCCGCGAGACTCCGAACTACTTCAAGCGATTCTATTTCCGCCGCGCGCTCCGTATCCTGCCGGCTTACTATGCGATTTTGCTCGTTCTGGTGTTGGTGACGTATTTCGGCTTGGAGGACCGCCGCGTGGGCTGGCCATTCATAGGCCTCAGTTTCATCTATTTGGCAAATGTCACACCACTGTTCGGAGTGGTATCCCAGTATTCGACTCTATGGTCTCTGGCCGTGGAAGAACATTTCTATCTCCTCTGGCCTGCTGCCGTGCGATACGTCTCGCGCCGGACGCTGCTCTACACTTGTTTGGTTATCATCATCGCCTGTCCCGTCCTGCGCGCCTTGTACTATGTGCGCGGTTACGCTTACGGTGCGCCATACACTTGGCTGGTGGCCGATCCCCTTGCTTGCGGCGCAGTCCTGGCAATATTAGTTCGAGGACCTATCGCATCCCGCACCAAGCTGTTGGCCTTCGCATCGCTCACGTTCGGCGCGGGAATCTTGGTGTTTCTGATTGGCCTTCCTTTCGGAATCTACCTGTCGCGGACATGGTCCGGAGGAACACTGCGTTACACCTTCCTCAATCTCATATTCGTGGGAGTAATCGCCGGGACGCTATACGTGGGAACGGGCGCCTTTGCCCGCTGGGTCAACATTGGGTGGTTGCAGTTCTTTGGAGAAATCAGTTACGGCCTTTACCTTGTGCACCGGGTTACTTTTGATGTCGTCGATCACGCAGGGCGAAAACTCTTCCCCGCAACATTCGCTACAACTTGGCACATGGGTCAGGTTGCTATCCGCTTTGTGATCGGCGGTGCGCTAGCAGTTCTAGTGGCTTTTATGTCGCGATGGTATTTTGAAGAACGCTTCTTGCGCCTGAAAAACCGCGCATTTGCTGCGTCGATCCCCGGATTCGTAGGAAAGAAGGCCGCTCCCAATTACCAGCCGGATTAGCTCAAACCTTTACTCCGCCCCATCTCCGGAATTCCCCACGCACGCCAGGATTTCCGACTCGCTTAGCGTGTGATCGCTCGCCTTTGCCCGAGCATAAATCCTCTCCACCACGTCTTCGGACGCGAGCACGCCGTGTCGCTCCAGCCAGAAATGCACATTCGACTTGCCGCTCATCGGGCCAATATCAATAACCTGCTCCATGCCGAACACATGCGAAGGCACGCCCGAATAAACTGTATTCGCGAGTTCAACGTCGTTCTTCTTGTAAGCCTTGATCACCGCCGCCGCGTGTACGCCCGTCGCTGTCCGAAATGCGTCTTCTCCAACCACCGGGTAATTCGCCGGAATCGGCACATCTGTCGCGCGGGAGACGGCCACGCAATAAGCCTTCAACTTCGTCAGATCCTGGTCGACCCAGGGCGGGATGCCCATCAATTTCAAATTCACCAGCATCTGATCCATCTGCGTATTGCCGACACGCTCCCCGATCCCCAACGCCGTCGCATGCACGCATGTCGCGCCCGCCACCAGCGCAGCCATCGAATTCGCAATTGCCAGCCCGCGATCACAGTGCCCATGCCAGTCCACGCGAATCTTTTCGCCGGAGGGCTTCACAACTTCCTCCATGATGAAACGCACCAGCGCAAAAGCGCCCATCGGCGTTGCATGCCCGGCCGTATCGCAGATCACGATCGCCCGCGCGCCAGCGTTGGTCGCGGCCGAATACAACCGCTTCACCATCTCCGGATCGCAGCGCGTCGTATCTTCCGTTACGTACATCACCTGGAGTCCAAGTGACACGGCATACTTCACGGCCTTCTCGGTCGTCTGCAACAGAAAATCGTCCGTCCAGCCTTCGGTGTATCGCCGAATTGGACTCGATCCCAGAAACGTTGCCGCTTCGATCTTCAATCCTGTCTTCTGTACGATCTCCGCAATCGGGCGAATATCGTTCTCGTGCGTCCGCGCCGCACAGTTCGGCAGGATTTTCATCTTGTGCGTGACGATCTCGCGCGCCAGCGCCGTCACATGGTCGACCGCCCGCGGACCCGCTCCGGGCAACCCGAGATCGAGCATGTTAATTCCAAGCCCTTCCATCAGGTGAAGGATTTCAATTTTGTCGTCGATCGAGGGATCCCGCACCGAAGGCGACTGCAGCCCATCGCGCAGCGTCTCATCATTCAGCAACACATCTCCCACAGGCCGCAACGACGCCGGATGGTTCTTGTTCCAGTCGTAAATCAGTTCTGAAGTCTTCACAGATTTAAGAGCCCCACTGCCCACCCATTGTCATTCTGGAAAATCACTCTGCCACATTCTTTTAGAATGCGACGCGCCGAAGACCGCGCCTACTCGCCAGCCTTGGCGAGGATCCCGGCCGGGCTATTCTTAGCCCTTCTTCTCTTCCTTCGGCGGAACCGTCAACCCAAACACTGACAGCTGCCCTTCGCCCGCTACATTCTTCCCTTGCCAGTCTCCGGGGTTTGGCAAATACAGTGTCCGGCAGATTTCGCACCGGTATACTTCACGGTCCGCGCCCCAGGCCTTTTCGATGTCGCCGCATTCCCGCTCAAGCACATCAGCCGTATAGAACCAGCGTTTCAAATGCCCGCCGCAAATCTTTCCCTTTTCATCTTTCTCGTTGCAGGCGCGCTGGCCTGCCTTCTTCATTTTCACTTTATGTTTTGGAAGTTGCTGTACGGGATGGACTTGAGCTTCCGTGGCCATCAGTAAGGTCTCCGTCGGCATCGCGCCGCGATTCTGCGGCCATTGTACCCAAGCGTCGAAATGCTTTCTAGATGCGCCATCGCCAGAACTCTGTGGCTAATAACAAATCAAAAGAGGTCGCCATCCCGCCGACGCGGCGTCCTCTCACCATCTTGCCCTATTCCTACTGGCGTCATCCCGCCGGCCGCGCGTACCAGCGCGGCGAGGATCTGGCGTGGAACTTTTCTGCGTTCAGCAAAAACCCCCGTCAGAACTCTCTCCGCGGCGCAGCCTGATCCGCGCCGACCCGCCCGCGCTCAATCTCAGCCTGATGATAATTTTCCCCAGCCATCGGACCACCCGCCATCCGCCGCAACATCGCGATCTGCCCGACATGCGTCAACGCATCCGCAATCGGACCCTGAAACAACTTCTCTGGAGCTTCATGAAGGACCGCATCCGATGCAAGATAGTCATCGAACGCTTTCAGACTCGCGAAAAACCTCTCACCCTCCCCATCCCAAGCCAGTTGCTTTGAATCCTTCCATGCTTGCTGGCCACGAGCAGTCGACAGCGCCCAGTCCAACAAATCTCCAATGTGCGCCAGAATCTCTCCGGCAGTGCGTCCACCTTCTCCGGCGCGAAAATCTCCGAAACCTGAAGGTGCATTGCGAATCGCCTTCCCGCCACGATAGGCAACCGTTGCCAATGTATGCCGCAACAACTCGCGCTTAGGATCTGTTTCCATACACATTCTCCTCAGAGCTGCAGGCAGTCGCTTCCTTATTGTCTTACTTCGCGACCTTGTGGTCTTCTTCCGCCCGCGTGCCCCCGTGGTTAAAGCTTTTTCTCTCTTTTCACCGCACCCGCCGACCGAACCCCGCCAGTCATCCGCTTTCCAAGTCCGCGGGCAAAAAGCAAATCCACGAACCCCTCCATCTGCCGCGCGAACGATTCCCCATATCCATACCACCAGACCTTTTTCATCCCCGGCACGAGGTCAATATCCACATATTTCGCACGAACCATCTCTTCCATCCCGAATCGCCCATGCGTCCGTCCGATTCCGCTCGACTTCATCCCGCCATGCGGAGCCTCGCTGATTCCGAAGCAACTTAGAACATCGTTCACCATCACGGTTCCAGCATGGATCTTTCGCGCGAGCGCTTCACCACGACGCCGATCCCGGGTCCACACACTGGCGGCGAGTCCGAACTCGGAATCATTGGCCAGTTCGATAGCCTGCTCATCCGTCTCAAAAGATGCCACCGGCAGCACCGGCCCAAACGTTTCCTCGCGCATGATAAGCATGTCATGCGTCACGCCAGCTATCACGGTCGGCGCATAAAAGTTCGGCCCTTTCTCCAACAACCGCGATCCTCCGGCCAATACCTGCGCTCCGCGCGCCCGAGCATCTTCAACATGCGCCTCCACAATCTTCAACTGTTTCTCGTGGATCATCGGTCCCACTTCAATCTTCGGATCCATGCCGTTCCCAACGCTCAGTTTTCGCGTCTTCTCAACACAAGCATCCAGAAAATTCGCGTAGAGCGCGTGGTGCACATAGCATCGCTCGACCGACAGGCAGGTCTGGCCAGCGTTCATGAACGCTCCCCACACGGCCGCACTCGAGGCGACGTCAATGTCAGCATCGTCCAGCACGATCATCGGATCTTTGCCGCCCAACTCAAGCACCAAGGGGATCAGCCGCGCCGCACATGCTTGTGCAATGAGACGTCCTGTTGTCACACTTCCCGTGAATACAACTTTATCGACAGCCGACTCCACCAAAGCCGCACCAACTGCACCATCGCCGATCACAACTTGGAACACGTCGTCCGGTATGCCCGATTCATGCAGCAACTTCGCGAGTTCCAGGGCCGTCTGCGGAGTCAATTCTGACGGCTTTAACACCACTGCATTCCCCGTAATTAACGCGGCGAGTGTTTCGGCGGCCGGGGTCGAAAACGGATAGTTCCATGGCGAGATGATCCCAATCACTCCATGCGGCTCGCGGAGAATCCGGCCTCGCTTGGCCTTCATCGCCGGGTTGCCGTGTGGAACAACTTCGTCGCGCAGAAATCCAAACGCGTTCTCGACCAGGAAGCGTACCGAGTCGAGCACAATGAGAACCTCGGTCAATAGCGCTTCGACGTACGGCTTGCCTGCTTCTTCTGTAATGGCCCGCGCAATTTCGGTCTTGCGATCGAACAACACCCTTTGAAACCGCCGCAGAATCTCGATGCGCCTTTCAACGCCCAGGGCATTCCACTCCGGCTGCGCGCGCCGCGCCCGCTCAACAGCCGCCCGCACGTCCGCATCGCTTGCGCAGTCGATCTGACGCAATACCGCTCCCGTGGCCGGATTTACCGACTTGATCGTGCGACCTGCAATCTGCGATGCCGTCGTCATGATCGCGTCACTCCAAATTCTCCCAACCGCGTGTCAGGTTGTTCAACCGTTCGGGATTCATTCGAAACCTAGCGTTCTCCGAGCAAGCTCGACTCAGCGCCCTCTGCACACCATAACGATCTTAACGGTTAGAGATTTTCATTCTCCAAGAGGCAACGCCGAACAGCTCAATATTCCACCGACACCAAATACAACCCCGCCGCCGGAGCCGTAGCCCCTGCAGCAGATCGATCGCGCGCTTCCAAAATTTTTCTTACAGCCGCGACCGCAAGCGTCCCCTTCCCCACCAGCAAGAACGTCCCCACTAAGTTGCGCACCATATGATGGAGAAACCCGGAACCGCGCACGGTATAAATAAATTCGTCTGCCTCCCGTGCCCACGATGAAACAAAAATCTCCCGCACATTGTCGCCAGAATCCCTTCGTGTGACTTCGTGCCCTTCGTGGTTTGAGCTTTTTCCTTTCTCCGCATCCACAGCCGCGAATGAAGTGAAATCATGTTCGCCCACCACCGCGCACGCCGCCTCGATCATCGCCGCCTCGTCGAGCGGAAACGGATAATGCCAAACATACCTCGCCAAGAAGGGCGGACATACCCCACCGCGATACATCCGATAGCGGTAAGTTTTCCCTCGCGCCGACTTCCGCGCGTGGAATTGTTCCGAGGCCTCGCTCACATCCTTCACTCGGATCGCCACCGGAAGAATGTCGTTGAGCGCTTTTTGCCAGTTCGCGACCGGAATATTGGACTCCGTCGTAAACGATGCCACCTGCTCGAGCGCGTGCACTCCCGCGTCCGTTCTTCCCGAACCCTGTGGCAACACCTTTTCGCCAGTCAATCGTCCAATCGCAGAGGCCAACGCGCCCTGGATGGTAGCCAGCCCCGGCTGTACCTGCCATCCGGAGAACTCCGATCCATCGTAGGCCAACGTGATTTTCAGGTTGCGCATGACGATTTCTTCGGAGTCTTCCCGCATCACCGCGTCATCTAACGTCTTTTCCTCGCGATCTTTGCGCGGCTGCGCGGAACTTCGCCGGTGAAGACTGATTGAGGGAATACTCCGTTTTACAATTGTTTACGAGATATCCGACCAATACCGAATCGTGTCAATCGCGTCAGATATACTATTGCACTTCCTGGAAATGATGTGTTTTTCGCATCTTCCCGCGCGCGTAAGGAACTCTTGCCGCGCACTTTACGTACCAACCGAGGAGTCGAACTGTTCTCGACTTTCTTCATGGGCAATTCAGGCTTGATCGGCAGTCATGATCGGCATTCATGATCAATGGAGATGAGCGAATGCAATTGGATTCATTAACGGCCGCCCTGCGGCAGATGGCCGCACTCTTTCTGGCCGCAACTCTCACCACCGGTACATGGGCGCAGGAGTCGCCCACATTGCCTAACGCACCATCGAACGCGAAGGAATCGTCGGCTCCTTCCCAGCCGGAGGCAGTCGTCGATTACACCAAGGGGCGCGGGCACTTCCCGAACCCGATTGGTCCTTACATGGGCCGCGATGTTCCTCCACCGAAACTCGCTAACACCGCGCGCATCGACCAGTTGCTGCGAGACGGAAAGCTTTATCTTTCCATGAACGATGCAGTAGCCCTGGCCCTCGAGAACAACCTCGATATCGCCATCGCACGTTACAACCTGAACATTGCCGACACCGACATCTTGCGCGCGAAGTCTGGATCAGCCACCCGCGGCGTCAACACCGGCATTGTGCAAGGCACACCAGGAGGAACTGGCACAGGAATTGGTTCCACTTCGAACGGCGGTGGCGCCGGCGGAACATCCACCGGATCAGGCGGCGCCGGAGCGGGTGCGGCAGGTCTGGTCAGTTCGACATCGGGCGTGGGATCCGCGATTCCTAGCTTCGATCCGATTTTGACAGGCACCATTCAATTCGATCGCAGCCGTGTTCAGCAAGCGAATTCCTTTGCAATTCCTTTCACTACTGCCAACACCAACACTTATGATTTCGCTTATCAACAGGGTTTCTACTGGGGCACCAATCTGAGTGTCGGATTCAACAACACCCGCGGAACGACGAATTCGATCTTTACGGGCAGAAGCCCCGAGTACAATTCAAACTTTCGCGCAACGATCAGCCAACCTCTCTTGCAAGGCTTTGGATTTCTGCCCAACACCCGTTTCATAAAAATTGCAAAGAACAACCGCGAAATATCGGACGTCGCATTTCGCTTACAGATCATCACTACAGTTAACCAAATCCAAAATATCTATTGGGATCTCGTCAACGCATACGAGGACGTGAAGGTAAAAGAGCGCTCGCTCGCCCTTGCGGACAAAACACTTTCCGACAACAAAAAGCAGGTCGAGATCGGCACGCTCGCTCCCATCGAAATCGTGCGCGCGCAGAGTGAAGAATCCACTAGGCAACAGGATTTGATTACTTCCAGAACAAATCTCGAATTGCAACAGTTGCTGATGAAAAACGCTCTGAGCCGAACGTTGGTCGATCCCCTGCTCGCTGGTGCCGAAGTGATTCCCACCGACACAATGCAGGTTCCAGACAAGGAACCGGTTGTGCCAACGCAAGATCTTGTCAGCCAAGCACTCGCGCAACGCGCGGAACTTGCCGAGGCGCGTATCGATTTGACCAATCGCGAGATCACGAACAAGTCCGCTAAGAACGCACTCTTGCCAACACTGAATGCCTTTGCTTATTACGGCGGCTCTGGATTAGGCGGAAGCCAGAACCCAGCCAATCTCTGCGTCAACAATGGCAATCAAATAGGGTGCCAACCAAGCAATGATCCGCTCAATCCGATTCCGCCGTCGATCAGCTACGGAGGAACGTTTGGACAGTTGTTCGATTCGACAGCCCCAGACAAGGGAGCGGGCCTGCAACTCAACATTCCACTACGCAATCGCTCTGCTCAAGCGGACCAGATCCGGGCGGTGCTTGAATATCGCCAGGCGCAAATGCGCTTGCAGCAGCAGGAAAACCAGATCCGGATCGAAGTCCGCAACGCGCAGTTTGCGCTGCAGCAGAACCGGGCACGAGTCGAAGCCGCTCGTGCTGGCGTGGAACTCGGTCGTCAGTCGCTCGATGCCGAATCGAAGAAATATTCTCTCGGCGCATCGACGAACACGTTGGTCCTGCAGGCGCAGCGCGATCTGGCACAGTCAGAATCCACGCTGGTTACGGCACTCGGGTCGTATGAGAAGTCAAGGGTGGAACTTGATCGCGCCATTGGTTCGACGCTTGATCGCACGGGCATCGATATCGCGGATGCAACGATCGGCACAGTTCGTCGTCTGCCGAACGTGCCTTACGTGACGCCTCGCCCGCCCGATCAACCGAACCCACTGATGAATCAGCCGACGGCCCAACCCGACCAGCTTCAGCCGAATCAGGTTCAACCAAACCAGGCACAGCCGAATCAAGCTGAACCTATGCAGTCTCAACCGAACCAAATCCAGGCGCAGCCCGTCCAACCGCCGCAATAGGGCTGCTGTAACTCTAGAAAAGGCGTCCACATCGGACGCCTTTTGTTTTGTAACCCGCCCGCGAGAAGAAGAGCTTGTTTCTAGGCTCATGAGATTAACTTTTGGCAAACATCGCGTTTAGATGCGTTTTAAGACCTGCATGGCGTCCCGGATGACCCTTAGGCCTCCCCGGCCTCTAAACGACGATCCTGGGGCACGCTAGCCGCCTAGAAACGCCATTCTACAAGCGGTTAGCGCCCGAAGTTTAGCGATTTGATTTTCGATTCGTGCGCTTGGGCAACAAACTCAATCGATTCAGCGACATTCATAAAGATAATTGATTTCTACTATGAATAGCTTCTGTGTGATCGTCTAAGGGTGAGCGCGACACCACTGCCCGAATGCTATCCTCTCCCCCGTGAAGCTCTCCGTCGTGCTTATTACACACAACGAGGAACGCAATCTCGGGCGCACGCTCGAGAGCGTCAAGCCTCTGGTCGCAGACGGGCGCGGCGAAATCATCGTCGTCGACTCAGGATCGACCGATCGCACCGTCGAGATTTCGGAAACTTACGGCGCGAAAGTTTTCCTGGAGGAGTGGAAAGGTTTCGCCGCGCAGAAAAATTCCGCGCTCGATAAAGCAAGCGGCGATTGGATTTTGAGCCTGGATGCAGACGAAGAAGTTGAGCCAACTCTCGCGGAAGAAATTGGCCACTACATTCTGGGACGAGCTCGAGAATCGACGCAGGACGGAGTTCCGAATCGAACCATCGCACTCATTGCCACGACGATCACGGGCTTGTGGATTCCGCGCAAGAACCATTTCCTCGGCCGGTGGATCAAGCACGGCGGCTACTGGCCTGACCGGAAGCTTCGTCTTTTTCGTCGCGGCGCGGCTCGATTCGAGAATCGACTTGTTCACGAAGATGTGAAACTCGAAGGACAAGCTCACGAGTTGAACGGCGCCCTCCTCCATCACTCCTACCCAACCGTCTCCGACTACATCGAGCACATGAACCGATACTCGACTCTGGGCGCCGAGATGGTTGTGGCCAAGGGGCCTGTGCATTTCACCGCGATCAACCTGACGCTGCGTCCTCTCGCAACGTTCATTTACAACTACCTTCTCCGACTCGGTTTCCTCGACGGCAAGCCGGGGTTCCTGCTGCATGTAAATCATTCGATCTATGTCGCATGGAAGTACGCGAAGGCGTGGGAGTTGTCTCGGGCAAAGGCTCAAAACACTTAACCGACAAGGCCGCGAAGATTCGTAAAGTACTGAGAACGACTTCGCGCACACCTGGCCCTTTGGATCGTAAGGAGTTTTTCTGGGTGACTTCGGTAAGTCTTGCGCGTCTCCGTGGACGTGACACAATGTGCGGATGGCGCACTTGGCGATGTATCGCGGGCTGAGCATCGGGCATTACCTGATTGCGGTGCCTCTGATCGCGCTGTCCACGCTTTTCGGATTGGTCCTTGCGCCGGTTCTCGCTACTGGCCCGGTCTGGCTATGTGTTCTGGGAACGCAACTGTGGCATGGACCCAGTCCGCGTCTTTGCACATGGGTGCGAATCACTCACCTGATTTCCCTCTTCGTTGGTGCGCTTCTGATTGTGATGGGCGTGTTCTCACTCTCCGCTGCCCAACGCAGCGCTGAAAAGGGCGGCGGACTGCTTGGCGCTTGGGGATTCATACCGATCATTTGCGGCGGAGTGCTGGCGTTGCTGGCGGTCGCGACTCTAGTGCTTGTCGGACCACAGCCGGTTGCGAACTCGGCACGCTAGGTTTCCTCGTTATCCAGCGCGCGCCCCGTCTGGCACCGCATTTTCTGGCACGGCGAGCACAGGCGTAACTCCGTCGGCGTAGCCGATATCGAACAACATGCCTTCCGACATGACACCGCGCATCTTGCGCGGTTCGAGATTAACGACAAAGAGTGCTTGCCTACCTTCGATCTCACGCGGGTTCGGACGTTCCTTGCGGATGCCGGCAACGATCGAGCGTTCGTGGTCTCCAAAGCTCACGCGCAGTTGGCAGAGTTGATCGGAGTTGGGAATGTCGGTGACGCTGACTATGGTCCCTACGCGAATGTCCAGCTGGTTGAATACATCGAGCGTTACCGGTGGCTTGATGGGCACGGGCTTCATGGTTTGATTCTAGTGTCAAAAGCCTTAACAACGGAGGGCACAGAGTCTCACGGAGGGTTTCAGTGTTGTCCTCCGTGTTCCGCGTGCCCTCCGTGGTTAAGGTCCCCCCGACCAACCTTCCGGTCGGGGAAACGCACGCGGCTTGTTCGCATACGTAGGCGCGGATATCATCGCAACTAGAGTTGTGGGGGAACATGTCCGACGCGAAGAAGCCTTACTCGAAGCCTCAGGTTGCCGAGAGTCCAATCTCAGACGTGTTTGAAGGCCGCATGCCTTCGGCCAGCGAGAAACAGTGGGCCGAGAAGACGCTTGCGCCAACTCTCGAGAAGGCTCCCGAGAAACCGATTGGCGCGGCTACGGGAACCAATCTCGACGAGCACGGAAACGCGCGCTTCTCTACGATCTCGAACGAACCCGTTCGGCGTCTTTACACGCAAGCGGACCTTCCAGCGGACTGGTCGTATGACAAGTATCTTGGCTATCCGGGCGAGGCTCCTTACACGCGCGGTATTCATGCGACTGGGTATCGCGGCAAGTTGTGGACCATGCGCATGTTTTCTGGCTTTGCGTCCCCCGAAGAGACAAACCAGCGCTACAAATATTTGCTTGAGCATGGCGGCGGCGGATTGTCGGTGGCGTTCGACTTGCCCACGCTGATGGGCTACGACTCGGACCATCCGGCAAGCGAAGGCGAAGTCGGAAAATGCGGAGTCGCGATTGATTCGCTCGAGGACATGGAAATCCTGTTCGACGGCATCGATCTCGAGAAAATCACGACATCGATGACCATCAACTCGCCCGCGTCCATTCTGTGGGCGATGTACCTGGTAGTAGCGGAGAAACACGGCGCCGATTGGAAAAAGATTTCAGGCACGGTTCAAAACGACATTCTGAAAGAATACATCGCGCAAAAGGAGTACATCTATCCGCCGGCGCCCTCGATGCGGCTGGTGATTGACACATTCGAGTTCGGATCGAAATTTACGCCGCGCTTCAACACGATTTCGATCTCGGGGTACCACATTCGCGAGGCCGGTTCGACTGCGCTGCAGGAGTTGGCGTTCACGGTTTATGACGGCGTCGAGTACGTCGAGTGGGCGCGGCGGCGCGGGCTCGAGGTGGACGACTTTGGTCCGCGATTGAGTTTCTTCTTCAACGCGCACAACGACTTCTTCGAAGAGATCGCAAAGTATCGCGCAGCCCGGAAGATCTGGTACCGGCTGATGAAAGAGCGTTTCGGTGCGAAGAACGCACGCACCTGGCTGATGCGGTTTCATACGCAGACCGCCGGCGTGTCCCTGCCCGCGCAGCAACCGATGAACAATATCGCGCGCGTGGCTCTGCAGGCGCTGGCGGCGGTGCTCGGAGGCACGCAGTCTCTCCATACTGATTCCTATGACGAGGCGCTCGCCCTTCCAACCGAAGAAGCGGCACGCATCGCGCTACGCACGCAGCAGATCATCGCGTTTGAGTCGGGCGTGGCGCAGACAGTCGATCCGCTGGGCGGGTCGTATTTCGTCGAGAAGCAAACCCTCGACATGGAAAAAGGCGCGTTCGACTACTTCGCGAAGCTCGACCAGATGGGCGGGATGGTGAAAGCCATCGAGCGCGGATTTCCGCAGAAAGAAATCGCAGAAGCGTCGTACCAGTATCAGCGGGCGGCCGAGGCGCGCGAGAAAGTCATCGTTGGCGTCAATGATTTCGTGATCGAGGAAGAGTCGCCAAAAATTTTGTACATCGACGAGAGCGTGGCTAAGGCACAGACCGCGAAGCTCAAAGCTCTGCGGGCGCGGCGATCAAACGATGAAGTGCGGCGAACGCTCGACGCGCTGAAGAAGGCCGCAGCGCAGGAACCGCAAGCGCGAAGCGACGGCAAAATCTCCGAGGCAAACACGATGCCTCACATCGTGGAAGCGGTGCGAGCCTACGCAACTGTGGGCGAGATCTGTGAGGCGTTGCGGGACGTGTATGGGACTTATACGGAAGTCAGCGTGACGTAGGATCTAAGTCTTGGACTTCGATTCTCACGATCGGTGCATCAGGAATGCTGGTCC
>Ga0207643_10000796_pt1 | contig 19199 bp, 20 predicted proteins | sample KBSMisM62_FD_184313 | JGI IMG/M metagenome (GOLD analysis project Ga0207643, IMG submission 184313) | Miscanthus rhizosphere microbial communities from Kellogg Biological Station, Michigan, USA - KBS Miscanthus M6-2 (SPAdes) (version 2) | ecosystem: Host-associated > Plants > Roots >...
ACGCGGGCGATCTGTTCGTCGCAGTACTTGTATGCGCCGTAGAGTGTCCGCATGGTGCCGAGGCCTTCCTCGATCGCGCCGTGCGCCGCCACCGAGCTTGCGTACGCAAGCCGCTTGATGCCGAGTTGACGCGCCGCTTCGAACACGTTGACGGTGCCGACGACGTTGACCTTCGCGCCGGCGACCGGGTCGGCCTTGCAGAACGGCACCTGCAAAGCGGCGAGGTGGATGACGGCGCACGGACGCACGGCTTCCAGCATCTGGATGACTGACTTGCTGTCCGCAATGTCGCCGGTCCGCCACTGGATCGCCGCGAGGTCGGATTCGGGGACGAGCAGGCGCGGGCGCCGTTTATCAGCGGAGAGGTCGAACGCACAGGCGGGAACGCCGGCGCGCGCAAGCAGCGCCAGCACCCAGCTGCCGATGCAGCCGCCAGCGCCGGTGATCACGACCGGACCGGGAAAATTTGCGCGATCGGCGCCAAAAGGCTCTAACATGCCGGCATGCCTCGTTGATATGGGTTACTCGGGAAATACATCATACAACTCCTGGCCTGATTGCCACCATGGCGCGATGCTCGATAACTTGACCGCTCCGGCAGGCGCGGCTAACCTGCTTCGCTCAACCCGGCATGCAGCGTATTACGCGCCTGCCGGATAAAAAACGCCGCAATCCGGCGCTGAATGTGGAGGGGTGGCGTGGCAGCAGTGACCTTGGCCGGCGTGCGCAAATTATTTGGCTCGACCGAGGTTCTGCATGGCGTTGACGTAGCAGTCGACGACGGCGAGTTCTGTGTGCTGGTCGGCCCCTCGGGCTGCGGCAAATCCACGCTGCTGCGCATGATCGCGGGGCTGGAGGAAATTTCCGATGGAGTGGTCACGATCGGCGGGCGCACGGTCAATACCATGCCCCCGAAGGAGCGCGACATCGCCATGGTGTTCCAGAACTACGCGCTATATCCGCACATGACGGTCTTCGACAACATGGCGTTCAGCATGAAGCTCGCGGGCGAGCCCGCGGCTGCGATGCGCAAACGCGTCAATGATGCGGCGCAGATCCTCGGGCTCACGGAGTATCTCGAGCGCTATCCGCGCCAGCTGTCCGGCGGCCAGCGTCAACGCGTCGCGATGGGTCGCGCCATCGTGCGCAAGCCGCAGGTGTTTCTGTTCGACGAGCCGCTCTCGAACCTCGACGCCAACCTTCGCGTGGCGATGCGCACCGAAATCAAGGCGCTGCACCTGCGGCTGAAGACGACGTCAATATATGTCACGCACGACCAGATTGAGGCGATGACGATGGCCGACAAGATCGTGGTGATGAACGCCGGCCGCATTGAGCAGATCGGCACGCCGCTTGAGCTCTACGACAACCCGGTCAACCAGTTCGTCGCCGGTTTCATCGGTTCGCCGGCAATGAACTTTCTTACCGGTCGGATGGCGATGAACGGTATGGGGCTCGCGGTGGCGGTTGGCAACGGCATTCATCTACCGATGCCCTTGCGTGCCGCAGTCGACGAGGGCCGCGAGGTGATCGTGGGCGTGCGCCCCGAGCACTTTGCCGTGGACGATACCGGCGTGCCCGCCGAAGTGGTCGTGGTTGAGCCGACCGGCGCCGACACGCAAATATTCTGCAAGCTCGCGGGCGTGGATGTCACCGCAGTAGTGCGCGAACGCCATGACTTTCAGCCCGGCGCGGCGGTCCGCCTCAAGCCCAGTTTCACCTTTCTTTTCGATCCGGCGAGCGGCGCGCGACTCGCCTGACTACGGATTACTCTTCGCCACATCAACGGAGGACATCATGAGCAAAATGGACCGACGCGACTTTATGAAGATTTCAGCCGGCCTCGCCGCCGGAGCCGCGGGCGGCGTGCCGCTGCTCGCTGAAGCGCAGGGTGCAGGGCCCGCGATGACGTGGAAGCCCGAGAAGGGCGCCAAACTGCGCGTGCTGCGCTGGAAGCGTTTTGTGCAGGGCGACGAAGACCTGTGGATGCAGAACACCAAGAAGTTCAGCGCACAGACCGGCGTCGAAGTGCGCGTCGACAATGAAAGCTGGGAGGACGTGCGGCCCAAGGCGGCGGTCGCCGCCAACGTCGGCTCCGGCCCCGACATCATTCTGTCGACTTTCGACGATGCCAACCTGTACCCTGAAAAACTGCTCGACGTGACCGATGTCGCCGATTATCTCGGCAAAAAATACGGTGGCTGGTACGACGTCTGCCGGCAGTACCTGCAACCCGGCGGCAAGCGCTGGATCGGGCTGCCGCTCGGCTGCGCCGGCAACACGTTCGTGTACCGCGAGAGTCACATGAAGGAAGCAGGCTTCAGCACATTCCCGAAAGACACCGCGGGATTCCTCAAGCTGTGCCAGGCACTGAAGGCGAAAAACCATCCGGTCGGCTTCACGCTCGGCAACGCGACCGGCGATGGCAATACCTGGACGCATTGGCTGGTCTGGGCGTTCGGCGGCAAACTGGTCGACGACAAGAACACTGTCGTGATCGACAGCCCGCAGACGGTCCAGGCGCTCGAGTACGCGAAGGAGCTGTACCAGACCTTCGTGCCGGGAACGCTGGCGTGGCTCGATCCGAACAACAACAAGGCGTTTCTCGACGACCAGATCAGCATCACGGAGAACGGCATCTCGATCTACTACTCGGCCAAAACCTCGCAGGACCCGAAAATCAAGGCGATGGCGGCCGATATCGGGCACGCCAACCTGCCGATCGGGCCGGTCGGGCGCCCGACCGAGCTGCACCTTTTCTTCAACCAGATGATCTTCAAGTACACCAAGTACCCGAACGCGGCCAAGGAGTACCTGCGTTTCATGATGGAGAAGGAGCAGTACGAGCCGTGGCAGAAGGCCTCGATCGGCTACGTCACGCATCCGCTGAAAGCGTACGAGTCGAACCCGATCTGGACCGAGGACCCGAAGCACACACCTTACCGCGATTGCATGAAGATCATGCTGCCGAACGGCTATTCGGGGCGGCTCGGCTATGCCTCGGCCCAGTGCATGGCCGACTTCATCATCGTCAACATGGTGGCGGAAGCGGCGAGCGGCTCGAAGACGCCGAAGGAAGCGGCCGAACGCGCGCAGAAACGCGCGGAGCGCTATTACAAAGTCTAGGTTCGCGAGTGGACGCCGGCGAGCCGGCGCCGCGAACTCGCCGGGATCGAACGCACGATCGCAGGCCGGCGTTCATCCCGGCGGCGCGCGGTCTTGGCTTTCGGCATCGATCTGAGTTATCGACGGTTCCAATAGAGTTTTCGAGACAGCAAGACTGAATGCATAAGTTACTCGACAACCGCAACTTCCTCGGGTTCGCGTTCATGCTGCCCGCCGCGGCATTGTTGATCGCGTTCCTCACGTACCCGCTGGGCCTCGGCCTGTGGCTCGGCTTCACCGACGCGCGCATCGGACGCGCGGGACAATGGATCGGGATCGAGAATTTCCAGTCGCTGTTCGACGACTCGCTCGCGCGCCTGTCGCTTTTCAACACGCTTTTTTACACCATCGTCGCGAGCGTCGTGAAATTCGCGCTCGGCTTGTGGCTGGCGCTGCTGCTCAACCGGACGCTGCCGTTCAAGGCGTTTCTGCGCGCGGTGGTGCTGCTCCCGTTTATCGTGCCCACCGCGCTGTCGGCGATCGCGTTTTGGTGGATTTACGACGCCCAGTTCTCCGTCGTATCGTGGGGCCTGACGCGCATGGGCGTCATCGATCATTACATCGATTTTCTGGGTGAACCATGGATGGCGCGTATCTCAACGATCATCGCCAACGTATGGCGCGGCGTGCCCTTCGTCGCCATCTGTCTGCTCGCCGGCCTGCAGACGATCGCGCCATCGCTGTACGAAGCGGCCGCGCTCGACGGTGCCACCCCGTGGCAGAAATTCCGCTATATCACTTTGCCGATGCTGACGCCGATCATCGCCGTGGTGATGACTTTCAGCGTGCTGTTCACGTTCACCGATTTCCAGTTGATCTACGTGCTGACGCGCGGCGGCCCGCTCAATGCGACGCACCTGATGGCGACACTTTCGTTCCAGCGCGCAATCCCGGGCGGCAATCTCGGCGAGGGCGCGGCGCTCGCAATGGCGATGGTGCCGTTTCTCCTCGCCGCCATATTGTTTTCGTATTTTGGCCTGCAGCGCAGGGCGTGGCAGCAGGGGGGCGGCGACAAATGATGATCACGACGATAGTAAGTGATCGTCATCCCCGCGCAGGCGGGGATCCAGAGTTTTTAGGCCCACTGGGCCCCCGCCTGCGCGGGGGCGACGAAACATCATGAGCGCGCCAACACAAGACAGCACCGGCATGCAGTACCTCGAGACGCTGCCGCGGCGCTGGGTGACGCTGTACATACCACTGCTTTGTTTTCTCGTCGTGTTGCTTTTTCCGTTCTACTGGATGACGATGACCTCGTTCAAGCCGGACGCCGAGCTCATAAGCCGCGACGCCAATCCGTTCTGGATCGTGCATCCGACCTTTGCCCATTTCGAAAAACTGCTGTTCCATACCTCGTATCCGGAGTGGATGTGGAACACGATCATCGTTTCGGTCGTTGCCACGATTGCCTCGCTGGTTGCGAGCGTGCTCGCCGCCTACGCGATCGAACGCCTGCGCTTTCGCGGCGCCAAAGGCGTGGGCATGGCGATTTTTCTCGCCTATTTAGTGCCGCCGTCGATCCTATTCATCCCGCTCGCGGCGATCGTGTTTCAGCTCGGGCTCTTCGACACGCGCTGGGCGCTAATCCTCACGTACCCGACGTTTCTGATCCCCTTCTGCACGTGGCTCCTGATGGGTTACTTTCGCTCGATTCCGTACGAGCTCGAGGAGTGCGCGCTGATCGATGGTGCGACGCGCTGGCAGATCCTCACGAAAATTATCCTGCCGCTCGCGGTCCCCGGGCTGATCTCGGCCGGGATCTTTGCATTTACGTTGTCGTGGAACGAATTCATCTATGCGCTGACTTTCATTTCCTCATCGGAAATCAAGACCGTGCCGGTGGGCGTCGTTACCGAGCTCGTCGAGGGCGACGTCTATCATTGGGGAGCGTTGATGGCGGGAGCGTTGCTTGGCTCTCAGCCACCGACGCCTGAGTAAGGCCGTGCCGGTGATACTTCGATATAGGGCGTCCAACGCGGGTGGTCCAGCGTCAAAAAGGCGTACAGGGGTGCTTTTGGTTACACGCTAAATTTTGCGGTCCAATGCGGCCCTCACTCGCGTTGCCAACTGCGCCTGGGAGATCGGTTTCTGCAAAAGGTCGACTCCTTCATCCAGACGACCCTGATGGAACACCGCGTTTCTTGAATAGCCGGTCATGTACAGCACGCCAAGACCTGGCCTGATACGTTCCGCTTCCTTGCCTAGGTCACGACCATTCGATCCCGGCATTACGATGTCGGTGAGTAATAAGTCGACTGTGCGATTTGACCGCAGAAGTTCAAGCGCCGCTTCAGCGTTGGGCGCCGCAGTTACTCGGTAACCTAAGCTACGCAGTACATCCGTCAGATAGGAGCGTAAATCGCTGTCATCTTCAACGACTAAGATGGATTCGCCTTGATCGGCACCTACAATGGCGTGATCCGCTTCTTCGAGGTCCTCCTGCCCCTTTCCGTGTAAGCGAGGGAGATAGATTTTGACGGTCGTCCCCTGTCCGGGTTCGCTATAGATTTTAAGGTGGCCACCCGATTGCTTGACGAAGCCGTACACTTGACTAAGACCAAGTCCTGTTCCCTGACCAAGCTCTTTGGTGGTGAAGAAGGGCTCGAACGCGCGGTTGAGCACATCACGCACCATTCCGACTCCCGTATCTGAGACGCAGATCAGTACGTATTGACCTATAGGGAGCTCGGGGGTCAGCTGGTTGTAATCTTCGTCGACATATACGTTGGCGCCTTCCAGTGTTAGCTTTCCTCCGTCTGGCATTGCATCCCGCGCATTAATAGCGAGATTGAGCAGTGCAGACTCCAAATGGTTGGCGTCAACCTCCACAAACCACAGTCCAGCGGCGCCAACCGTCTCTATCTGGATCTTTTCTCCCAGAGAACGCTGCAGAAAGTCCGACGCTCCGCTGAGGAATTTGTTCAGGTCAGTTGGTTTCGCATCAAGCGGCTGCCTTCGCGAGAAAGCGAGCAATCGACTTGTGAGTCCGGCGGCGCGCTGTGCGCCGCGCATCGCATTTCTTAGAGCGCGGTGGAGCGTCCCATTTTCTGGCGCTTTTAACGCCTGACGTTGAGCAGTTTCTAAATTGCCGATTACGATCATAAGAAGATTGTTGAAATCGTGTGCGATGCCTCCGCTGAGCTGACCGATCGCCTCCATCTTTTGCGAAGCGGCGAGCTGTTCCTGTGTCGCCTGAAGTTTCTGTTGGGCCTCGCGCCTTTCTGTGATGTCACGCGTGACCTTGGCGAAACCGACAAGCTCACCTGAATCGTCGCGGATGGCGTCAATAACAACCAAGGCCCAGAACTTCGAGCCGTCTTTGCGAACGCGCCAACCCTCTGCTTCGTACTTGCCAGTAGTTGCCGCGGTTACCAGCGCCCCGTCCGGCACGCCCGTTTGGCGGTCCTCATCGGTATAAAATGTACTGAAGTGCTTCCCGATTATTTCGGAGTGTTCGTATCCCTTGATCCGTCGTGCCCCACTATTCCACGAGGTGATATGTCCACTCGTATCGAGTTGAAAAATTGCGTAATCGACAACGGCCTCAACCAGGCGCCTATAGTGGGCTTCACTCTCCGATAGACCTTGGTTGGCGATCTGATTAGGTGTTTTTCCCGCCATCCGATGCCCGAAAATTGCAAGTTTCGTATCATACAAACACACTCCGCAGTGGTCCTGTTCCCGTTCTGCCTAGGTAGAAGGCGCCAGCTTCGCCTCACGCTAACCGCTGGATCCAGCGGGCAAGGCGGGCATTCTCTGCAGCGCAGGTGTAAAGCTTCGGCAGTCCACCCTCGGAACACAACATGGGACTCAGATTGAGCGATGTCCGCTTTGGGTCATAAGCGGACATTTGCGCTGCAAAAAGCCATGTCCGCTTTACACCCAATAGCGACCGTAAAAGCAGACATGCCGCAAATGGTCATGTCTGCTTCACCCCTGAAAGCGGACATGTGCGGTGCAAACCATCATGTCCCCTTTGGGCCAAAAGCGGACATCGCAACTAAGCCAGAACTGTTGATCTAGGGATGCTGATGAAGCGGCAAAGTGATCTTAAATTCCATTCCGTGAGGGTTGTTCGGAGACGCCGTCAACTGCCCGCCGTGCGCTTCTACAATCGTTTTACAGATTGAAAGTCCCATTCCCATACCGCTCGATTTTGTAGTGAAGAACGGCTGGAACATTTTGTTGACTACTTCAGGGTCGACGCGGGGGCCAGAATCCACAACGCTTACCACAACCGTTTTAGCGGGACCCGGTTCGGTCCGTACCTGGAGAACGCGCGTCTCATCAGAGTGGCTCATGGCTTCCACCGCGTTGACAATCAAATTCAAAATGACTTGCTGCAACTGAACTGCATCGGCCATCACGATCGCCGGCACGCCGGCAGTCAAGTTAGTCTCTACCGCGATGTTGTTTGAAGCTATGGGGCCTTTGGCGAGCGCAATAACCTGTTGAACGAGGTTGTCGAGATTAACTTTTGTCCGTGCTGTTGACTCATGGCTGAACATCGCCCGGACGCTATTGAGGATGTCATCGGCGCGGTGGCTTGCTTTGATGACGGACTCTAGCTCCTTGCGGGCCTGCTTGAGATTTGGAACGCGTCGTTTCAGCCAGATGAGACCTGCCTCTCCCGCGGCTGAAATTGTGGTTAGCGGCTGGCGGACTTCGTGGGCGATTGAGGCCGACAATTCGCCCGCGGTTGCGAACCGATTCATTTGGGCCAGCTCATTCACTTGTTGCAGTGAGTAAGCTTCGGCTGTTTGGCGGCGTCGGTGTTCGTACAGGAGGCCGACTATGAGGGCAGCCTGTACCAAAATCACTGAAACAATAAGCGCAATTTGCCAGTGATACTGCTCCCACAAAGTCGGATCGCGAAAGTAAATCTTGCTTCCCGGCGGCAAGCGGCTCTCGCTGATGCCCCAGCGCTGCATTTGCCTCCAGTCAAACATAGGACTTGCAAATTGGACGACTGGCACCTTGATTTCGCTCGGCTTCTCTCCGCTAAGGATGCGAATGGCAACGGCGGCCGTCTGTCGGCCGCTGTCGGCCACCAAGAGAAGTGGGCCTCCTACGATCTCGTTGTCGAAAAACGATTCGTCATAAGAAAAAATCGGCGCGTTGGCGACGGCATGAAGCCTTGTTAGTGGCGTGCCACCTTCGTGTACGACGCCGGCCGCATCGACGATCATCAGCTCCCAAAAGATCGCAGTTTGCGGCGGGAGCGCGGAGGCTTGTCTTAGCAGCTCTTCAAAAGACAACTCATCTGTCCATGAAAGCTTAATCCTGTTTGCGAGCGGTTCCACCTCCTTTGCTATCGCTTCCTTCCAAAATTTCTCAATCGGAGAAGCCCCAACCACAACGATCACATCTTTGGTGTTCGGCAACACTTGCAGGATGTTCTCCACGGCAGCCAAATAGTTGATCCTTACTGCGACGACGGTGTCGTTCACAGTAAGACTGGAATACTGCACTCTCCGTTGTTCCACAGCCGTGAACACCATCGGTGCGGTGGCAAAAAACTGCTGTCGGTGTCGCTGGACAAATCCTGCCGCAGGCGCCCCGATGCTGACAATTATGTCGGGCAAGCGCTTGGCAAAAAGAACGCGGAGGTATTCTACGAACGGAACCTCGGGGTCCTCATCCGGGGAACGGGCGGTTACAAGTGAATGTTCGGTGATGTCTAGTGGCCATGGTGATTGTTGGTTCAGTTCCATACGAATGATTTTTGCGTATTCGCTCCACGGCTTGAAATCTCTGCCAAATGAATGAAGCAGCAGGACCTGCTTAGGCTCGACCGCCAGAGCAGCCGGGCACACAAGAGACTGCACCACGCAAATAATTGCTGCCACAGAGCCGATACGCCGACCCCGCAGGATGAGGGAAAGCCTCATGACTCCCGCCAGCAAACTTGGCCCCCTAAATCAGGCTTTTAGACTAAAAATTGGCAGAAATCTGCAAATTTTTGTCCGCAAATGACAAGACGAGGCGGACGAAAACTTCTATCGACATTCAGTCGCGAGTCAGAATTGGCGCAGTTGGTCATCCGATGCAGGAATTCTTGTTTGGAGTTTTCGTCGGAACGATTCCGTCGACGCTTTTTCTCGCTTGGTTGATGTGGCGCATACGGCGCTGACTTTGCATTCTAACAGCGGACGGCAAGTCGGCGCGATGTTGGCTTTGCCAACGGATCGCGGACATTCAGGCACGACCGACGAGAACGCCGTGGCCGGACGCTTGAAATTGGTCGCCGCCTCACTTCCACAAACCGATGTTCTTGATCGCGGTCGGCAGCGTTTTGGACTTGTTCTTCTTGCAGTAGGCCGCGATCTTTGCGGAATTGCGTTGAAAGCGGTCGTAGTTCAAAACGTTGCTATCGGCGGCCGCATTGTAATAACCGCTCATCCAAAAGCGGACAAAATCCCGTTGCTCTGGACTGTATCCGAGCCAACCGCCACAAGTGATCTGATTCATATCCACGCTGATCTGAGCTACACTTGGCTGCGAAGCGGCCGCCAGCAAAGTCGTTGCTACGAGAAGAACATTCCACCTCATGGCTTTTCTCCGGGGGGCAAAAATCTCACTGCGGGCCAATCGCACTCTGCAAGGCGTTCATCACGCTTGATTGCGGGCGGAACTGGCACCACGATTTTAACTTTGCGATATTTTTCTCGTGTGCAAGCACATCCACAACTGTGCTGCGGGTCTGATAACTGAACCAGCCGCTCATCCAGGCAGAAAAGTCATGAGACATTGCCGGCGACATTGCCAGATATTGGCCGCATGTAAACGCAGCCATATCGATAGTGACTTGTGCATTTGCAGCGCCCGAAAGAAGCGAGATTGCAAATGCCGTAGTGATCAATCGAGGCTTCATTTTGCTCATCCTTTTAGATGCCGCAGAGTTGGTATCTAGCGGCCGAAAAAGAGAAACCGGTTCGGATCGATTCGGCGTAGTTCTTCTGCGTATCCGTATGCATTTCGGCCTGCGTCTATGGAGGGTGCTTCGTGCTGTTTACGCGTTACATGCACCTTCTTGTGCGTCTGATTGCGATGCGCCGTCTTTTTATCGTCCAGCGGTCGCTTGGCCGGCTTGGCGAGAGGCTCTGCGGCCGCAACGGGGGGAGAAGAGGGAGTTCGTCCAGTAGGTGAGTGCAGCGCCATCAGGCCAACGATACCGATGCCAAAGATTGCTGAGACTCCGGCAAGGTAAGCGAGCAAGCCAGCAAAACCACGCATCAGAATCACTCCCAGTGCCACAACCCAGGCATCAAAGTCTTATTCGCAGTGGTCGCTCCTATGTCTGTTAAGTGCCAACAGCGAGACTTACGCACGGACAGGCAAGATCAAAGGGCGACCCTTCGGCGGCCGCCTCCAATGCGATGCGTTATTTTTTTTCGGTTGCCGAACTACTCGTTTCCTTCTTCTTTTTCTTTTTGCTGCGCCGCTCGGTGCGTCGTTCCTGACGGTCGCCACGCCGCTCGTCACGCCGCTCCATCCCCTGCGTCTGCGCAGCAGCATCTGTTGCCGTCAGCATCGCCGCTGGAACTGCAAGAATCACCGCGGCCGCCAAGCCCAGAAGCGAAAAAGCCGTTCGACGCGACACCGGCTCCAACTTCATTCTTTCACTCATAGCAACCTCCTAGCCCTTCGGGTTTTGACTTCCATAGGTATTCAAAAGCCGATCGTCGGTTTTGATATAAGTCAACGCTACGCGAGGGTGTCCGAAGCAACCCCCGGTTACCGCGCAGGGTGACTTTTTGGCCGGGAACTTACGTCCCGCATCCACGTAGCGAGAACCTTTTTCGCAAGCTTGCGATCGATATAAGGGCCTATCAGCGTTTTGAGCGCGAAAGTAACCTGCTCATATTCGAGATCGCAGCCCTCCGCCCGTTGCTTTGGCAGGTATCCTTTCTCCACAACATCAGCGAATAATTTTTGGTCGGCGCCATACGCAAGGCACAGCACGTTGAAAAATCGCTGCGCCGGAATCCCGTGTTCGTCGGAGTACTTCATCAGGGGCACCTGCGGGTTCACAACGTCTTCTTTGTATTGGTAGGCATTACCCAGGATCAGCCTGCGCGCATCCTCCTTGCCGAGCTGCAGCATGATATAGGCGGAAAACAAATCCGCCGCGTCCTCCTCACGGCCAAGCACTGGCACGTTCAATTGATCGAAAACCGCATGCCCGGTCTCATGCAGGAACACGTCCATAAACGGTCCAAGTATGGCATCGTCTTGTGTGATGATGCTGGGCAGAGTTTGATCCAGCGCATTCTTCAGGAGGTCTGCCAGGAATTCGTAGCAGACGGTCACGAAGCCCTCCTCGTACCAAGCGTTCGATTCGCCATCACACCCAGAAACCTTGAGAAGCAACGGACGCGGGAGGCGGAGCGGGCTTAGCAGCGTCTGCAACCGTTCGAGGGCGCGGACCTGCTTGAGCCGCTCATAGATGGGCCGATGTGCCGGATTCTTCGGCACTTCGTATTCGACGCGGATCTGCTTCGATATATAGGGAGCTGCACTCGCAGGACCGGAAAAACTGATCGCCATGCACACTCCGATGGTGAGTATGGCAACATAACTAACCAATTTTAACCGACCCAGTGCAGCAAAATTCATGGAGCCATCTCCATACGTCTTGCGGGTAGTTTTCAGACTGTACGCAGCAAGAGCCCGTTGCTCGGTCATCGTTTATACCGGTGTCAGCGGGCGCTCGCCCGCCTTGCCGACTCGCAGGGGCTGGGAGGTCGTTCGAGCAAGGCTAGACAATCAGGCAAACGCGCGGTCCAAACCCGGATCGAATTAGATCTCTGCACGGCTGCGCAGAAAGCCGCATGATGTCCGCTTTGTGCCAAGAGCGGACATTGCGCAGCGACACTCAATGCGGAAGGGGCCACCCTTGGGTAGCCCCTCAAACGCCCTTACTTTTTTTCTCCTTGTCCCGTCGTGGTTGGTGTCGTCGGTGACTTCTTATAGCGCCGGTCCTGACGTCGATCACGCCGATTCGCGCCAGCAACGCTCACGGCTGAACCTGGATTACCAACGCGGGCCTCGGCATCGGTTGCGATGAGCACCGTCGCCGGCACTGCAACACTCAACGCAGCCGTTAAGCCCAGAAAGGAAAAGGCCCTTCGACGCGAGATAAGTTCCAAATCATATCTTTCACTCATGGCGACCTCCTGCCCGTTGGGCTGTTTGTTGGTGACCTGATTTATCCGCAAGCGGAGGTTGCTCCCGAAGACGATTGTCTGCCAATTGGCCCAAGGTCCCGATGTCCGCTTTGGGTCATAAGCGGACATATGCAGTGCAAAAGGGCATGTCCGCTTTGCCCCCAATAGCGACCGAAATAGCGGACATCGCTGGGCCGAACAGAGGGCAGAGCACTTTTCGCTCTGCCCCTGTCGTTCAAACGTCGACCTGCTCCGCAATGGTGAGGGCATCATCTACGTCGATACCAAGATACCGCACAGTGCTCTCTATCTTGGTATGACCGAGCAGTAGCTGGACGGCCCGCAGATTTCCTGTCCGTCGGTAGATGAGCGTCGCTTTAGTTCGCCGCAATGAGTGCGTGCCGTACAAGTGCGGGTCTAGCCCAGTACCCATCAGCCAGTTCGACACGAGTCGCCCATACTGACGAGGCGTCATGCTGCGCCCTGATCTTGGACCTGTGAAAAGGAACCCACCGGGCTTCTTACGAGAGGACTTTAGGTAGGCGTCAATGGCCTGGCGTGTGTGCTCGGTCAGTTCAAATCGAACTGGTCGTCCGGTCTTTCTCTGACGCACCGTCGCTCGGTCAACTGCGTAACCGTTGGGAGCGACGTCTTCGACTTTGATCGCGACTACGTCACAGCCGCGCAGTTTACTGTCGATGGCAAGATTGAACATTGCTAGGTCGCGTCTATTCAGATCATTTTGGAGCATGCCGCGGATTGCCCAGACATGCTTCTGCCTGAGCGGCGGCTTGGCTCCAATTAGTTTGCCTTTGTTCCAGGGCACACTGGCGAGTGTCGGTAAGGTCAGGATCGCTTGTTCGTGCATGGTCAACCTCCTCTTTTGCTGACTAGAGGACCATGCCCCAAGAGGCGATGTCGGCTTTTGCGGTCGCTATTGGGGGTAAAGCGGACATGCCGTTTTGCGCCGCACATGTCTGCTTTTGACCCAAAGCGGACATTGGCTTCCTCACGCGGCCGACCCCTTTCAGTGTGCTGGTTTGTGCCGATACGATGCCCAGCCTTCGAGCGGGGAGACGGAAAATGATGCGGCTTTGGCACCTATTTCAACGATGTAGGCGATTTATGACTCACGCGCTGTGGGTTGTACCATTCAGCGCAATAGTCCTTGAATTGATAGTATATCGCGTTGTGCATGCGCTTGATGACACGTTCGCATGGCAACTCCAGCGCTTTTCGGCCGCCGGTGCGCAGGCCTTGCTGGAGACCATCATTACAATGACCTTATCGTTTGTTGTCTTCACATTTGGGTCTCTGCTCGTTGCAATCCAGGTGGCCGGCGGCCAACTGACACCGCGTGTTATTGCCACCACCTTGCTGCGGGACAACGTCGTTAGATACACTGTCGGGTTGTTCGTTTTCACCCTGCTGTTTGCGATTTCCGCGCTCAACCGAATAAAGGGGACTGGCGACCAGTTGGTCCTCGTTTTGGCTGCGCTGCTCGGCCTGCTCTCGATGGCGGCCTTTCTCTACTTGATCGATTATGCAGCACGACTGTTGCGGCCCGTCAATATTCTGTCCCGGGTAGGCGAAGATGGCCTTGGTGTGATCGAGGCTGTTTATCCTCAACCGGCACAAGGTCCATCACCGCCGCACATCAAGGCTCAGATTAGTGGGATGCCTTCCCGGATCGTTCATCATGCAGGTAGATCCGAGGTCATCCTGGCGGTGAACATAGAGATGCTTTTGGCAGAATCGCAGAAAGCGAATGCCGTTGTAGAGCTCATCCCCGTCGTGGGCGACTTCGTCGGCAAGGACGAACCACTGTTTGCATTGTACGGCAACGTTTCTGGAATCGACGAAAATATACTGGTTTCTTCTATCAGCTTTGGGATCGAACGGACACTGGAGCAGGATCCGACCTTTGCATTCCGGATTATCCTCGATATCGCGTTGAAAGCGCTCTCGCCGGCAATCAACGATCCGACTACGGCCGTATTGGCAATCGACCAGCTTCAGCGCTTGCTCCGCAGCGTCGGCGAGCGAAACCTACGAACCGACAATATAACCGATGAATCGGGAAAGCTCCGGATCATCTTCCGTACACCCAACTGGGAAGATTTCGTGACTCTGGCCTGCACCGAACTTCGGCGTTACGGTGCGGATAGTATTCAGGTTGTACGGCGGCTGCGAGCAATGATTGAAACCCTGATCCGCACCTTGCCAGAGGATCGTCACGCCGCCCTTCAGGCCCAGCTCGCTCTGCTCGATCACGCAATCAAGACTATATACAGTCTTCCGGAGGAATTGGCCCTCGCACAGGCAACGGATTCCCAAGGCCTCGGCGGGACACCGATTTGAGAAAAGCAGCTAGCGTGAGGCAACGTGAAGACTGCCGCGAGGCGGTGGTTCTATTTTGGTACCGAATTCTTTTGGCCCAAAGCAGACATGAACCTGTGCACCGCACACGTCCGCTTTCTGGGGTAAAGCGGACACGGCTCTGACAACGCGAAATCAGCCCACCAAAAAAATCCTCGACTGCGAGGGCAGCCGGGGGGAGGGAAGAAACGGGTAAATTCTGAAACGCGTTCACAACAAAAGCGTGACATCTTCTTCGACCGCGTGAAACATTGCCCAGAAATTTGCCGTTTTTACGAAAAAATACGCAGTGGCTTGCCCTGACGTTCGCACGTTCCAGTGTCGGATATCGGACGGTTGTGCAGCAGATCGAATCCTGTACCATTGCGCATGGGTTGGGGGGCCAGACGGGGGCCCTGATGAAATCAGCCGTCATAAAACGGTCCATCATGCTTGATGGACACAAGACCAGCGTTAGTCTTGAGGATTCTTTCTGGACCGCGCTCAGAGAAATCGCTGATGTCCAGGGCGTGACGGTGTCGACTTTGGTCACGACAATCGGTGCTACGCGCAAACTGAACAATCTGTCGTCGGCGATTCGTGTTTTTGTGCTTGAGCATCATCGAAACAAAAATAAGCCGGTGGTTGCGTTGCAATCCGCTAGCACCGCAGTCAGCAGTGATGAGCGCCAATCAACTCAGGCTTGGCGCGGGTTGGCAAGGCGCGGTTGATTTGTCCTGTCTTATTTTGTTTCTCCTTGATCCGCTAATTCGCGCAGCAACATTTTCGCCAAGCGTTCGGCGGGCAAAACACCAAGACGCGCGGTCTTAGTCCCGCTCCATGCTACGACTGTGACGAGATTGTCGGAAACGTTATAGCGTCCCTTTACCGGCTTGCCTCGGTATTTGATCTCTATGTCTTTCCAACCTAGTGGGTCGTCGGTCATGGCGACATCTGCTGATTCCTCATCAAAACACGAGCGCCGAATACCTATTCCATCCGCGTCCGGCATAGCCAATGTCCGCTTTTGTGGTCGGTATTGGGTGTAAAGCGGACATGACGTATTGCAGCGTACATGTCTGCTTTTGACCCAAAGCGGACACCATGTGCGTGACGCGCAGCGGTACCTTTGTAGTCTCTTGAACTTTTTCGTCGGACCTCGCGTTTCCGGGCTGATCGGGACGGGGCGAAATCAGACGAGAGCATTACAATGATGAACGGAAAAAAACTTGCGGCGGAAGGGATAGGTACTTTTTGGCTGACCTTCGGGGGTTGCGGCAGTGCGGTTATCTCATCGGGTTTTCCCGATGTGGGTATTGGTTTGCTTGGTGTGGCGCTCGCTTTCGGTCTCACAGTGCTCGCGATGGCGTATGCCATCGGCCATGTATCAGGGTGCCACCTCAATCCTGCAGTCACAGTTGGGCTGACATGCGGAGGCCGGTTTCCATCTAATCTCGTTCTCCAATACGTGGTTGCGCAGGTGGTGGGCGCGATCGTGGGCGCTGCGGTGCTTTACGCAATCGCCAGCGGATCGGCAGAGTTCAACGTTGCCACCGGATTTGCGGCAAACGGTTATGGCGAGCACTCGCCCGGCAAATATGGGCTAGTTGCTGGACTAGTTTCTGAGGTCGTCCTGACGATGATGTTTCTTTTCATTATCATGGGGGCGACTCACGGCAACGCTCCCGCACAATTTGCACCAATCGCTATTGGCCTCGGACTGACCTTGATTCATTTGATCAGCATCCCGGTGACTAATACATCGGTGAACCCCGCTCGCAGCACAGGCCCCGCGCTTTTTGTGGGAGGATGGGCGTTAGCGCAACTTTGGATGTTCTGGGTGGCACCGTTGATTGGTGGTGCGGCGGGCGGCTTGATTTATCGATGGCTAAGTAAAGAGTTGGAGGCTGAGGTCACGGGCGAACCTTCTGCTCGCTGAGTCCGCTTTTGGCCCAAAGCCGACATGAGCCATTGCATCGCACATGTCCGCTTTCGGGAGTAAAGCAGACATGACCCGGGGGCAGATGTCCGCTTTCGCGGTCGCTATTGGGGTAAAGCGGACATGGGTTGGTGCGCTGCATATGTCCGCTTCTGACCCAAAGCGGACATTCGATGTCGCTTGAGCCGTTCAAGACCATTCGGGCGAGCGCGCGCTATTTAAATTTCACGACCTTTGTTTCGGTGTGTTTGCAGGTCGGACACTCGAAAGTGCGTAGATCGTGATCCGATTTGTCCGGCTCAATGCAAGCTAGCCACATCGCGGAGCCGCACTTAGGACAAGATGGTTGATCTATGAACGCCCTCTGAGGACTGAAAATATCTGATTGCGGCACTTACGCCTCCCGTTGCTGGCCTACAACCGCACACGCAAATATATATGCCATCGTTTTGGCCGCCATTAAATTTGACATAGCAAGACGGCGAAGCGCGAGCCGAACCCTGAACTTTTGTTCAGTTTGGCTGTTGTCGCTCCATGAGCGAAAGACACGCGGCGCGGATTTTTGGTTGGTCTTTGGGTTGTTTATTTTTTGCTTTACTGGCGCTTAATGCCGTTGGCCGCTAACGGCGGCGAGTTCGAAATGGGAGATGGCAGCCGCTTCTGCTACGTTGTGGCATTACGCGAAGCGGACTGCCTCCCAGGTTCCCCTCTACTGGTGAACCTGCGGTCTCAATCCGGAAGTGCAGGGATCGGTTCCTGATCCGAGATCACGTTTCGAAAGAAACGCCGATCTTGGTGTCTGTACGCCACACCACGTGGCACCGACGACGAACTCCATCGACGATTATGTCGAACGCTTGCGGAAGGCCAAACGTTGTCGAAACCTGAAGGGCGGCCCCAGTGTCGGAAATGTTCCGCACTGTACATTCGAGCTTTGGGGCCTTCTCGCTAATTACGATGAAAGCACCCTTCAAAACGCGATGACGTGGAGAACGAGGTTTTTCAGTCACCGCCACCAGCACTGGATCAATTGAGTTCGTACAGGGGCGCGCTTCGCGCCGTCTAATCTTTCGACATATAGAACTGCCCAGGCGACGACTGCATATTGCGTTTTAAGGTGCAAGCTTTCGGTCAACCTGGCGGCTCGCGCAATCCGAGCGCAACAAGGGCTTTGCCTGCAAGTAAGATGGGATCGCGCTCTCCAGTGCTTGCCACCTCCACAATGGCCGTAGCGATCAATTCAGTTAGTGGATCGTCGATATCGGTGAGCCGAAGCACCGTGCAGGCAGCGTCGTAAGCAGATATCATCGCGGCGCTTTGCTCAGGCTCAAATGAGCCCGATGCAATCAGTCGACGAGCCATCAGATGATCCCCACAGCAGCTTAGTCGCGCGGTAACCAAACACAATAAAAATCATCAGGACAGGATCGTGCGCTTTATCCAAGAATGGTTCGGCATTTGGCCTGACAACGGTGACGGCTCACTGGAGATTCTGATTCTTGTGGTACTGGTAGCGCTAGCCGCCTTGATCGGCATGCTTTTGCCAATCGGCGGCAAACCCAAAGAAGAAGACTTGGCCGACTAGCTCGCGCTTGGCGGCATCTTCCATCCGAAATCGATGGCAGGAACGAACAAAAACTTGTCGGCCAAACACAAGACGGCTCGGTGCGGATATCTTATACGGCCCACCACAGCCGTTCTCTTTAGCCGGGCAATCCCGCGCTTCGATTCGAATAAAACTCTAAAGCGCAAACTTTCTCCGCTTCAACGTGGGCCCTTTCGCTATCACCGCAACAATTGCATCTCTTGTGAGGAAGACGATTACATCTTTTTTGTAGTCAGCGGCGTCATCCGTAGTTGTAAGACCTACCAAGAGGGTGCCCGCGGCATCGTCGCCTTTTATTTGCCGGGTGATCTGTTTGGCTGGTCCGATTTGACAAGCTCGCTTTCCATCGAAGCCGCTACAGATGCGGTCGTGCTATTTATCAAACGCAGCGGGTTTGTGTCCCTCGCGTCCAAAGAAATTCGAGTTGCAATTTTTTTATTGGTCGCCACGGCAAACAAGCTTGCGCGAGCACAAGAGCATGGCCTGTTATTGCACCGGAGCGCGAAATGCCGTGTAGCAACGTTCTTGATTGATTTATGGAAGCGGTTGGGAAAAGCAAAATATCTTGAGGTTCCGATGCCATATCACGACATCGCCGACCATCTAGGCCTATCAATTGAGACCGTAAGCCGGACTATTACCGATTTGGAACACTCTGGACTGATAACGCGTGTATCGCCTCACGGATTGCTTCTGCAAAATCGTTTTGCGCTTGAGCGTATGGCGCGTTGAGGCGCTAATAGGCGGGCTGAATGTCCGCTATTGGCCCTTAGCAGACATTGATTTGTGCAGCGCCAATGTCCGCTTTTGGGGGCAAAGCAGATATGCTGATTGCGATGCGAAATGTCTGAAGCGGACATGGGGTGGCTGTAAACAATCTCCCGGTTTGAGTTTCGGGACGTTTATGACGCGCGCTTCAAGCTCATTGGTAAAACAAAATTCCCTATTCTTGCGTGCGAAT
>Ga0207643_10000805_pt1 | contig 19090 bp, 25 predicted proteins | sample KBSMisM62_FD_184313 | JGI IMG/M metagenome (GOLD analysis project Ga0207643, IMG submission 184313) | Miscanthus rhizosphere microbial communities from Kellogg Biological Station, Michigan, USA - KBS Miscanthus M6-2 (SPAdes) (version 2) | ecosystem: Host-associated > Plants > Roots >...
TGGCTAGTCGCTGGAATAGCCATTGGAGTAATCGGAGCAGGTATCTACGGAGCCATCTGGCTCATTCGTAACAATCCATTCAAGAACTTCTAGTAGCACACAGCACTTGCACTTGACGACGGCGAACGAACGAACGGAGAAGAAACATGTTAAGGCTAGGCCGCGCTGAGCAAGTAGCCATTCTGGCAGCGGTAGGAAAACATCCTGATGAAGCTCTTGGTCAATGGCTTACCGCTTGGGTAAAAGCACAAATGGAAGCAGGAACCAACACGGGAATTGACATCACTCTCATTCCCGTTCCCCCGAAGCCGGGTGAACCTGTCCGCCGATCGCGTGAGGAAATCGAGAACATCCTCGACTCCATCGGATATAAAGAGCTTCCCCTTCCGCAGCGTAAGGCAATCCGTAAGTATCAGAACGCTACCATTCTACGGATTGAGGAGACTGACCGATTCCCTGAGCGAGAGGAATGTTGGCTCGGGGATCATGATTTTAGCGATGAAGCTTACAACTCTCCTTTGTGGGTAGTCGTTGTGACCTACGGGAAAGAGAAAGAAGAAAAGAACAAGTGGGGTTGTGAGGATTGTGCTCAAGCAATCATGAAGTCACACCCGGAGCTTGCTAATGCCTAATCCTACTGACCTTACCGTGACTCACGTTGCGTCTTGGCAGGATGGAGACGCTATCTTCTGGTTCAGTAACGAATCAATTTGGTTGGTGAGCAAAAGAACAAACAAACCCATTCCCCTAGATGCAGACGATCTATTGGTACTTATCGCGAGTACATGGAGGCGTGAGGTGAAGAATGCCTGACCTCATCCTTCCTAAGAAAGATCAGCTCGTCGCCGTCGAGAAATTCCGCGACAAAGAGGGATGTCTCATCGGCGATGAAATGGGTGTGGGAAAGACGATCACCGCAATCGAACGAGACCGTCAATTGCGTGAGGATCATCGCTACCTCGCAAAGGCACCGACACTCATCGTCTGTGAAAAGATCGGGCTAGACGTTTGGCTCTATCACCTAGAGGCAATGGGTGTGATGCGGGGAGAAATCCTCGTCATTGATCCCAAGGACCGAGCGCAATTCGTCAGGGCATTAGAGGCATTGCGTGAGGATTTGTTTGCCAAGATAGGTGGAGAGTATACCTATTACATCATGCACTATGACGCACTTCGCTTAGTGGAAGACGTCATGCTGAAGAAGCCTCATCCGATCCGATGGTTCCACATCATCGCGGATGAAGTACATTACATTAAGAACCCCAAAGCACAACGCACTAAGACCTTTAAGAAGATACTCACGCACTATAAGACAGGGTGTACCGGTACTCCTGCGGACGACAAGCCTACGGATTTCTGGTCGCCACTGAATTGGTTGTACCCTCGTCTCTTCCGATCGTACTGGAAATTCTATGACGACTACATGGAGTACGAGGAAAAGTATCGTCATCAGAGGGTCAGAGTCGGCGGTCGGTGGGTGGTAAAGAAGACCGGTTATCGTGAGGTAGTCGGTGTCCAAAATATCGATCGGCTACACAAAGAAATAGCGCCGTTCTATATCAGGCGATTGTTGACCGAAGTCGAGCCTGATATGCCCGAGGTGATCCACGTCCAGCCGCCTATTATGGTGGACCTACTCCCCGCGCAGCGTCGCGCCTACGATCAGATGAAGACGAAATCCATCGCCCGAATTCAGGACATGGACGATGACTCTTTCATCATGGTCGGGGATATTCCTCCCATTGTCTCCCTGCGGCTACGTCAAATGGCGTTGGCTACGGTCAAAGCAGACCTGGGAGACATAGAGGCGGAAGACGAACCGCGATTCATCTTCGACGAACCATCGCCGAAACTCGATGCGTTGATGGACATGGTTACGAATCACGATGACGTAGCGTTCATTGTCTGGACATGGTTCCGGGGAATGGCTGATCTCATTGAGGCTGGATGCAGAGAGCACGGGATATCTGTTGGCAAAATACACGGAGGAGTTACGTCCAACCGATCGGACATCGTTCAGCGATTCCAAGACGGGAAGGACAGGGTATTCGTCGGAACAATTGCGGCTGCGGGCAAAACAATTACTCTGACTCGGGCCCACCATGTTATCTTCACCGACCGTTCTCCCAACCCAAACCGAAACGCTCAAGCAATAGCGAGAGCTTGGAGGAGGACACAGAGGAATGCGGTGAGGGTTTACGATATTCAGGCGAGGAACACAGTCGATCAGATCAATTGGGAGAAGATTCAGACTAAGGCCCAACTAATTCATGCCATCCAAAACCCCGGAGCATACACATGAGTGAAACAGAAACGCGAACCCTTTACGTAGGCGACCATATCTCTTGGGATGCACAGTGGAATAAAGCTGTCAAACTATATGGTGATGGAGTCAGTGTAACGATTCACGACCACGCACCGGACGACCGGTGTAGGCTAGATGGCGCAAGGTGCAAGTGTGGTACCTTGACGGATGGAGGTGAGGGTCCTACCCTGGACTTGTTCACCTCCAACGAAGTTGACAACTGAACCATCTTACATCTTCTCGGAAGCATTTAGCTGGCTAATTGTTCCAACCGAGACAGCTATCGGATAGTGACTGTCGGGTCCTATCCGATAGCTCCCCGAAAAAAGGTCCCCTCCGAGTGGCAACCTCCCCGTGACTCGCACGTCTTATAATTTAAGGGCACGGGAAGCGGGGAGGTTTGTCATGCGAAGGATTATCCTACTACTAGTCGGGGTGCTGCTACTGTTAGGGCTAACAGCTTTGGTTAGTCCAGCGGCTCACGCGGCTACCTGTCCAACCGGATGGGGATCACTACCTAAAGTCAATGGTGCCAGCTCACAGGGTCATATTACTTCAGTAAGAGCAGGCACAAACGAGTGTTACGATCGATTGGTCTTTGATATCAACGGACCCGTAACCGGATGGTCCGTACAATATGTAGACAAGGTTTTCGCCGAGGGTACCGGTGCTGTATTGCCGGTAACAGGTGGTGCAAAGCTAGAGGTCGTTGTTCGATCGCTGAGTGACACCAACCGTATGCCCTCGGTAAGTGGATTCCCGACATTCCGTTCGGTAGTCTACGGTGGGAGCTTTGAGGGACAAACGACTGTTGGATTAGGTGTCCGAGCCAGGCTGCCATTCCGAGTGTTTTCTCTCACGAATCCGTCACGAGTGGTGATCGATGTAGCTCCCCACTGGTGAAACAATCGTAGAGGTACACAGGAGAGTCCTGTTAAAAGGGCACCGGTCCACTTGTAAGCACGCTCTAGTGGTGCCACTGCGTCCAAAGGATACCCAAGTCTCGGGTGGGGCCTGAGTGTAACTAGGATTTTTGTTAGCCTTTCTTTCTTCCTAGGGCGGTATCCCTGCCGGATTCGTTTGTACTGCGTACTCTCTACCTTAACTTAAGAGCTGGAAGGTATCGACGGTGTACCTGTAGGCATTGAGCCAAAGCTACAGTTAAAGCCGATGAAAGGACCGAGGGCGCTCGGGCCGTGCGGTGGGATACCGAGTGCGTGGGGGTTAGGCGCACGTACTAAGCTTTCCGCTGGTGATTGTGGGCTGTGACAAGTACACAATTCCAGGGATAGGACAGGTTTGGTTCATACCTGTGGAAAGAAAATGGACAAGGGGACGGAAACCCTCCCGATGTCGGCCATCGGTTAGTCGTCAGAACTAACTCAATCGCCGACAATCCGAGGGGATACGTCATGAGCGGTGTTGTCCCGTGCCGTTCCCCGATACGGGACGCGAGCTTCCTAGGTGAATGGTCTTCGTTTTCGTGCACGTAGTCATTCACTGGCACAGCAGGTCTGGTCTACCTGTGGGAAGAAAACGACAAGGGAGCACTCCTAAGGGGAGTGAACGTTACGGTTGGCCCCGTGCCGTTCCCCGATACGGGGCGCATAAATAAATAATGAGATGCCACCAAGCATCTTAAAAGGCGCCTACTCAGGTAGGCGCCCCAAACTTTAACCAATCGAGTCACGGTGCGTCGTTGACTCCGCCGAGTGCCCGCATCTACCGGCGTCAAAGATTGGTTGCGTGGGCAGGCTCACGTTTTGATCCGAACGTGAGTCTGCCCTTAGCCTCTAGATGAAAGGAATGAAAGGTGAACTGTATCTGTCCTCATTGTGGTGGTTCCGGCTGTAGTAAATGCCAGGATTAGATTAGATACCCCCACCTCCCCTTAGCCGGTGGTGAAAGGTGGTGATAGAAAACCGTTGAAGCACCCATTAGCGAATACCCTCGTTGCACTCCTCCCCCAAGGACCGCTGCAACGGGGGTATTCGTTTGTCTACTTACCTGTCGTCGCCCGAACCGCTTAATACATGCCGAGTCCGACGCATCTCCAACTTATCCAAGTTCATTGACGCAACCTCATCGAGACTGTATCCCATCTCCATACAGAGACGCGCGACATACCAAAGCACGTCGCCTACTTCTCCCGCTAGGAGTGGGAACAACTCTTCGAGGGGAGTACCATCACGGAGGTGCTTCTTCCATTTGTTGGCGATTTCTCCGGCTTCGCCGATGAGTCCGAGGATGGCATAGTTGACGGCGTTGGGATGCCCTGTTCCTGCTTGGGGATAGATCGCGGTGGCATCTGTCGCGGACTGATAGGTGTTGAAGTCCATGGCTTTGGCTTTCCTTGTCTTTCTTGTTGTATTAATGCTTGCGATTGTTCGGGTATGGTGGGATTCACTCTAGGTGCCTGAGGTACTTGAGTGAGAACTACTTGAGGTGGTAATGGTGCGGCGCTTTGTTCGGTCCCTTCTGGTCTGTCTTTTTGTGGTGGCCGTGATTTTTGCGTACTGCTTTGTCGAGTGGTACTCGTTACCTTACGCGGGACATCCGGTGCACTAGTGGATGGTGAAGAGGTTGGAGTTACCGATGAAGATGGGGACTCCTGCGTAGGCTCTACAGTGTTCGACGAGTTTTCCTCTGTCGATTCCGGCCCTGAAGCCGGTTGCGAGAATGCGACAAGTCTCGCACATGGAATTGAATCCGGTTGGGAATCGAACGTCGGTAACGGAATCGTCAGCGGAGGTGGGGTACTCTTCACCATGCTGTCGGTCGCTAATAGCGCACCACTCCCGAGTCCCGCAAGTATTGCCAATGGACCAGCAATCAAGGCCCATCTTCCGATGGTTCGTTTATCAGTTGGCGATAGGAAGGCCGTCTTCTTTGTCCGATGACGATGACGCCTGGACGGGAGGGGAATCTGTTTTCCCTGCCGACCTAATTCTCGATCGTAGGTGCCGACCCTTTTCCACAATTGCCCTAGCATATTCTGAGTAATTCCTCAGTATGTCCCAGGGCGGACGACCGTCGTAATCTTCATACAGTCTCCACAACCTGTGAACATTCGAATGCGTAGTCGGACAGAGGATGACCAGGTTATCCCTAACATCCGGTCCTCCCTCTCCTAGAGGCCACACATGGTGTTTATGCAGCTCTAATGCCCTAGGAACATGCTTAGAAACACATTTGCAATTATAACGAGGGTCGGTACCGTCGAGCATGAATTGGCGATCAATCGTCATGGGTTCCCCTCAGCCCTTACACGGCGAAAAGCTAACGTGCACGTGATCGAAATGATCTGCTACTTGCCAGAGCACAACGGGGGTCGCTCCGAGAGCTGACCTCCGTGCGATCACAAACGCATACAGCCTATCACCAAGAGCTTTGTTTGTACCCACGATGAAGTCAATGCCTAACCCTTTCGGGTGGCACGAATTCGGGTTTCCAGCTCTACCACCCACACCGAGAACTGATTTTATTTCTGGAAAGGCAGCTAATATCTGATTACATGCTGCCTTAGGTGTGGGCAGTAGTCCTATACTACCACACTTACTATTGCTTGTCACTACTGGTATTACGGGTGGGTTTGGCACTACTGTTTGAGGTTTTGCTTTCGGTCTTACTACTACTCCCTGAGGAGTAGGTGGAGCGACCCTCTGAGTTGCTATAACTTTTGAAGTTGTTCTCGAAACTGTCTTAGGAATAGCTTTAGCAGCAGGACTAGTTGACTTGATTGTCTCCCTTGATTCTGCAACTACTTGTTTCTTTTGAATGGTTGTCCGTGGGATTACTGGCCGCTGGACGACCGATGAAGATCGAAGTTTACCCGCCGTTGGCGTGACGGACCTCACATGATCTTCACGTACGCGAGGTGCTGACGTCCTCCCTAGCTTGATCGATGGGGTGTCCTCGGGTGTTACCAAGCTGTCCTTTTCGATCTTGGGGAGAGGCGCGCTGAGGGCCTGCCGAGCTGGACGCTGTGATCTTTTGATCTTAGTCTTTGCAGTTAGGGATGGGGTTGGCGTTGGTTGACTGTCCGATGTGAACAAGTCAATTCGTGGTGCGTCGGGAGTTTCCGCTGAACTGGAGACGGGTACAGGTTGGCTCAGAAAGGCTATTACTAATACGGTTACTGCGGACAAACATAAGCCATATGTAGCCAGTCGCCGAGTGACGGGCACCCTCTTTCTATGCTTCGCCATAGGTTATCACTTAGCCATTGTCTCTATACAGAATGTTCCACCACCCGGGAAGTCGTACTGAACATTAACTTGGGTAGTATTATTCGGCAGCTCTCGCCATGGACGTTCCGATCGTCCATTCACCATGTTAATTGTCCAGCTCCAATCAGCGATTCCTCCCGAGTCGGATTGAGCAAAGCACCGGGCAGTGCCTTTAGCACCCGTAACCACGGCAGAGAGGAAAGCCTTTGCCGTAGTCTTTGAGGCATCACCTACCGGGACAATAAGACGAATCTCACCTTTACCCCGAGGGATGATAATGTCTTGCATTCCATGGTCCTTCTTCTTAGTGGGAGCAGGAGGATTAGAAAAACGAGGAATACGCTGAAGAGGATCGCCGAGCAACCAATTGACACGGTTGCGAAAGTCAACCATATTGATTCCACCAGGGTCAGGCTTTCGACCCTTGGGAAGACAACATTCCTTATGACCACAAGCTCGTTCTGATCCCCGACGACAATAGAAAAGGATGGCAGCTACCAAGCGTGGGTAGGAATCCCACTGTGCGTCTGTCCATTTGCCGTCGCCGTCATCCTCTGCTTCGATGCCGACGAATTCGTCATTGAGGTCATTGAATCCTGCCCAGGATGAGGCTCCAGCATGCCATGCACATCCCGCAGCCACCACGTATACAGTTCCATCCCGAGCAAGCCCATAGTTAGCGAGAGGTCCAGCCAAGCCTGCCCGGCCGTTAGTAATGACTCCGAGACTCGGCATGTTTCCGACCTTAGGGCCTGCGGTGTGATGACAAACAACCCCTTCCGTGACTCGCATTCCACCATGGCCGCGCCCTTTCCAGCCAGGAACTTCAACAACGGGATAGCCTGTTAATCTTGCCGCATCTACCAGCCAAGGAATGAAGAAAGTCACTCTTCTTCGCTCCCATGGCGATGAGCCATACGAACATAAATGCCTTGCACTTTATGATCGTCGGGAGCGGTAGGGTCCATGATGCGATCATGCAGGACAACCTCAGCCATGATTAACGACTTCGGTTCTCCACCCTGGTCAGGGAAATCTTCAGGAAGACGAATGCCCTTTAATGAAGTAGCAGCAGAACGATGAACGCTACCATATATGTCTTCGACAATGTCTTCCTTGGTCATTCCCCGATAGGCTTCAGACTGTCTATCCATTTTAGACGACCCCTAGAAATAGAAAGGCCCCGCACTAAGCGGGGCCAGTCTAATAGTGGGTCAGTCGTCTGCCAACCATATGTCTACAAATGGCGTCTGAATCTTCATCACGACGAACATATAACGAAGCAAATGTCTCGTCGCATCCATTGCGTGGCCCATTCCTGAAAGCCATAGGCCCACTTGCTCAATCTTTTGGTCGGTAATGAAGTGCATTGCCGCCGAGGAATTCAGGGTGTAGTGCTTCGCATTATTGAGCGCACAATAAAGCTCCATCACCCCAATGTATTCCTTGGAGATCAGCTCAACCTTATGCTTCGCCGGGCGAGGCTTACCGTCCTCGTCGAAATAAATGTGCTGGCGAAACTCGAAAGTCTCCCACACATAATGAGTGTAAGGATTGGCAGAGAGCGTGGACCAGAGTTGTACGTGATGTGGCTTGTCATCGATATGCCACTGACGAAACTTAATCTGATCGACAGAAGTAAGAGTGTCATCAGGTGATGACGGTTCCCATTGTGCAGTGGCGCAGCCGGTAGTGCCACCGGGATCAGCAGCAAAGATGAAGAAAGGAAGGCCGTCCCATTTCGGAACGACCTTCCCCGACTTACGCCGCATTCGAGTAGACATTCCTACTCGGCGTCGTCCTCGTACTCTTCGTCTGCTCCTTCATCCGCGACATCGGCCGCGTCGGAAGTGTTGCCGTTCTTTCGCTCACGCTTCTGAGCGGTACGAGAGCGGAAGTAGAGTGCGTCATCCCTCTCGTCCAGGTCGAGACCGATTTCCGGTTCGCCGGTTTCCAAACCAATCTTGTTGAGGTGAAGCTTAGAGCGGTTCAGCTCACGCTTAGCTGCCTCAAGATGTTCCGGCCCACTGACAGGAACCTTCTGCCAGCGACCGGTATTGAAGACATCGGGATCACGAAGAACGTTATCGAAATAGCTGGGACGACGAACGCGCCCCGGAGTCTTTCGATCGGGGGTAAAGTCCTTCGGTGCAGGCTCGGAAGTGAATTCGAACGTAGGGTCGTCAAGCTCCTCGTCGAGTTCAGCATCAGCATCAGTTGCAGAAGTCATTTCGTCAGTAATCTCCTCATTATCAAGAATGGCGACTCCGCCGGGCGCCTCATCCTGGACGCCACGACTCTTAGTTGACCTGGGCAAGGGGTATCCTTACATGTTGTTTACGGGTGGTCGGTGGTGGACAACACCAGTGTAACTACCTTTAGCGTGAAGTCAAGGTCACTTCAGGTCTGACCAACGCTTGCCGACACTGGCATCGGTACGGAATGGAACGTAACCCTCTGTAATCTCCTCTCCTGTCTGTACCATGATTTTATCCATTAAAGTCTTGACATCTTCTACCTCATCCGGTGCAGCCTCGGCATAGAGGGCATCGTGAACGAGATTAACAATGAAGATTCCTTCCTTAGTGCACCGAGCGGCAGCCTCCAAACCGATATCACTGGCCGTTGATTGAGGCAGAAATGCCATTGCTTCGTTCTCAACGTCACGTTGGTTTGTTGACGTAATGAGATAGAAGCGACGATGTCTTCCGAACGGATTAACAAGAGGCTCGCCTCTGTGAATCCTCGCGACAACTTCCGCTTGGAACTTTTTAATTTGAGGGATGCGAGCATTGAACGAATCCATTTGAACGCGGGCTTCGGCGACCGTCATATGGAAGTCTGGATCTGCGGCAATACCTTCGGCCGTTCGACCATACGATACGCCATACACTAGAGTCTTGATAAGAGTACGAATTCTCTTCTTCTCATCAGCGTCTAGGTTTGGAAACTCAGAGAAGATTTGAATACATATTTCAGTGAAGAGATCCTTCGAGGGATCGCGGAAGATATCTCGAAGAAGTTCCTCATGTGCTAGCCAACAAAGAACCCGAAGCTCAGCTTGAGCATAATCAAGACCAATAAGAAGCCGATTTGGGTCAGAGACAAATTGTTCTTTAATCGGTCCAGAACGAGGTATGTTCTGTAGGTTAGGGCCACGAGAAGAGAGACGGCCAGTAGTAGTACCATGAATAAGGTATGAAGAATGAATCCTATTGTCAGCAGTAACCTTCGCAGAGGGACCAGTAACATAAGTGCCCTTCAGCTTAGATACTGCACGACATTTTAGAATAAGTCTAATAGTGTCTTTAACTTCAGAGGGTACCCGATGGTCAGATTGCTCAAGCAACACCTTGAGATGAGCTTCATCTGTGCTATCAGTGAGAACCTTATGACTAGCTAGATATTCCTTGACCTGTTGCCACGAACGAGGATTGAGTTGCTGCTCTACAATCTCATCCTTTTCCTCCACCTCAATGAAGGGAAGGTCTAGCTCTAGTTCTGCAATCTCTTCGGCTAGCTGCGCTTCGATTTGGTTCGAGCGATGGTGGTCCCACCCCATTCCATTACGCTCAACGAGTGTGAGCATGGGAGAGACTGTTCTAGTAAGCCACGTAAGAAAATTGCCAAGTCCTTTTCGCTCCACGAGGTCGGCAAGATAAGCTCGGAGGAGCCTGGTCGCGTGAACATCGAAAGCATTATACTTATACAATATAGGTCGAGGGATCGCGCCATATCCCTCATCTTTTGTGACATAGGGCTTGACGACATCTTTCCAGTCGGGCGCTCCGAGAAGTTCTTGGCCCATATAATCGAGGCCGTGGATGCCTCCAACTTCATAGAGGGCATAACTCGCGAGCATAGTGTCAAAGAGTAGCGGGAAGGGAATGGCGCAGTTAAGGAAAGCCATGAGGACGCCGACATCGTACTTTCCATTCTGCGCAATGACTCCGCAGGTAAGGAGTAGTTCGACCATCTTTTGTTTGTTAATGATGGAGTAGTCATCGATGGTAACTTGGTCGAATCCGAAACAGGAATCGGCAAAGATGTAGACATGGTGCTCATGAGAGACGTCCATTGGTCCGATGCCAATGCAGAGCACTCGTCCAAATAGACCATCATCCCGTCCATAGGAGACATCTTTGTCTCTCCCCGATTCCGTATCGACAACTACACCATGGCCCCGATTGAGGGCAATGATTTCCTGCATCTTAGCGTAAGCATGGCGAGGTTCGGTGATAACCTCAAAGGTAGGCTCATACCAGCGAGAGATTTGCTTCTTATTAATAGCCTTGCCGATGTCACTCAGCATGAGAGGGAACATCCCATGAGAGCGCAGACAATAGGCAGGGTGGAAGGTAGGAACCAATTCGATAGGGATAGAATTTTCGAGAGCTACAATCTTCGGAGGACCTACCCGGAGCTTGGTAATTCCTTTCTTAGTTTGTTCCTTGGGAAGCAGTGGCGCTACCGCTGAGTTACCCATTGCCACAACAGTGTGAATGCTGGCGTACTCTAGCTCGGCAATCAGACGCGGGCGGCAAGCCTCAATAGCTTCTTTGGGAAGTTCCTTCATCGAGTCAGGATAATGACAACTTGCCGCGTTAGTGAGAAGCGCACTTCCACGGTTAACGCCGTATTTATTGAGGACCGCATTAAGAAGCTGGCCAGATGCGCCCACAAAAGGTTCCCCGGCTCGGATCTCATGACGAGCTGGCGCTTCCCCGATGAAAGCCAACCCTGAAGATACTCCTGGATGGGTTGGAAATTTTGAGGGTACGTACCTTCCTCTACGGCCCAAAGGGCACCGCTCGCAGTTTGCCAGAGGATGCTTTCTTTCGTCAATGCTGAGAGGAGCACGGTTATCAACCATTCTCTTCAGGGCGCGCTTTGGTTTCGTCGGGTTTTGCGGTGGGTCGACGGATTCTAATGGGACCGGAGGCTCCCCCTTCTTTCTCATCCTCCCTGACAACGTATGAATCCTCTCGACTCGCGCCCTTAGCTGCTAAGAAACTATCGGGAACATAATACCAAATCTTAGTCCCCGGCGTCTTATTCGATGCTGGGTGTGGTTTAATGTAGACCATACCACGACGCATCAGGGTTTCTTCAATATCTGAGATTTCACTCTTGCGGATACGGAACTTTTGCATCACCTCTGTTTGACTGTGCGGAGTGGGGTACTCCATCTTGATCCAGTTAGCAATCTTTTCAATCTTCTTCTCAAACCTGTTCATATCAGGCTTTTGCTCTACGGCGAGAGCAAACTGCATAGCATTCTGAAGCCACTCTTCCCCATAGTGAATGGCCTTCTGCAAATCCTCAGCCGTGATCTTATCCCTGAGGTCTGCCCCGCAGATAAGAATCGCTACCTTAATGATGGAGTTCTTGAGACGATCACAAAGAGCACCATAGAGGACGGGATCGGAAGTGTTGAGTCCCATGGCGACAGAGTCACGGTCGAGCTGTTCCAAGCGAGTCCAGAATTCGGGAGTCCCTTGTAGCTTGACGCGCTTAGCCTTAGGCTTCATGACAGCGCTAGGAGCACCCGAAAGCTTGATACTAATGACACCGTCATCCCCGACACCGGTGACTCTATCTTCGGTGGTAGGTTCGGGCGCATTATAAAAGTGCTTAATCTGCCAGAGCATATCGACAATTGCCTGTCGAGGACTTTCACCCAGCTCCATCATGACATCATCGTCAAGAGGAGGACCGAGCGGTCGCATTTGCTCGGGAGTAGTAGTCCCCGTGACGAATATGAAACGTGGAATGAAACCAGTACGGATGTGCTCCATACTGATAATCTCTTCCATGCGTGATTTGATCCCACCTGACATAATGACCAGGTAAGGGTTTTTGATTTCGATCTTCTCACGTCTGAGAATCCGAGTCTGAGGCTGTCCATCATACAGACGAGTCAAGTTCTCAATTGTACCCGCCATGTAATCTTTGTGGATGATGGCATCCATAAAGCCGGTGATCTCATCGCGGTGGAATAGAGAGACCTTGCCATCCCTAGTCGACAACTCTGTGAGGAGACCTTCCGGTGATCCATCATTCGCTAATAGATAATCATCTAATACGTCGTCAAGTAACTGCCGAGCCATATCAAGGGAGGTAGACTTGCGGGTCACCGTTGTGCCCGCTAGTATCATAATCCAGATGTTGGGAACAAAGGTCGCTTGTTGAGTGGGCAGGCAAATATGCGGAGCCATCGTCGCTGAGAGGATCGAGACTCCGATTGCTTTATGATATTGTACGGGAGCATCCGTAACGGTATGCGCCCACTCCGCGTAGGCATCTATAAATGTCTTCGGGAGTTCTTCTTCGGGTGGGTCGTCAGGCCTGATGAAAGTAACCACCCTGAATTACCCCCTCTAAAAGCTCTGCTCAAAAGGAAGTCCCAGGGTCCGGGGGACGTCATGATGAGAACGTAACGGGGAGTGTCCTCCACAAAGAAGGACACTCCCCGAATCTTACGAAGGAATCACACCTTCGCCTCTTCCGGCTTTTCCTCCTTGGTGGACTTAGCCTTTGCCTTCCTCTCTTCAGCAACGGGTGCCTCTTCGGCGACCGGTGCCTCGGTGTCTTCCTCGGAATCAGGCAGCGGGAGGAACTTGTTCACCTTGTTGCGAGCGTTGTACCACTCGCCGGTTTCCTTGTTCTTCCTGCGAGGCTGAACACCCACCTGGACCATCAGTCGCTCACCGACCAATTGCTCCGGGTAAATGTTGATGTCCCCTTCGGTTTCGTAGCCCATTGCCTCCATAAACTGCATAACGCGCGGAAGCATTTCCTCAACGAAGACCATACGCTCGAAGATGCGGCGACCCTCAATCTTAATGGTCTCCGTGGACGTCTTGTTCGTTTCCGGACTACGAACGCGCCCGGTGTAGTAGTCGTCCCCATCCTCAGTGGACTCGACAGTAAACGTCCAGTTCACCATCGGAGCGTGGGGGTTCTTAGCCGTCTCGCTGGTCCTTTCCTTCTCGAAATCAGTGATCTCGACAATCACGTTGACCCCCGCAGGAAGGAGGAAGAAATCCCTCTGCGGTTCGACGTCGGAAAAGTTAACGTGGATCGGCTGGTCGTCGTCATCGACTGGCATTGTTCTCTCTTCTCAGGTTCAGATTCAGATTCAGTGCAGGGTCACTTCTTTTTCTTCATCATGGGTTGTTGAGCCTGGCTGCTAGTACCTGTAGATGAAGTGACAACCGTGGAGTTGTCGAAATCTACAGTGGATTGACCAGGGTTTCGCACCATGACGTCGTACATGTACTTCATTGTCGGATTCTCAATCTTGATTCCAACACCGGGAGTCCGACACTTGGCAGTGATACGATCGTCCCTATCCATCAGGGCAAATCGCACATTGCCTCCCCCACGTCGTTGCACATAGAGATATGCAACGAAATCGAAGAACGCGGGGGAATCCGACCGAAGTTTCTTACTAACGTTCGGCCGGACAAGCCATGCGGGGTGATCTTTTGTACCCTTCGAGGGGTCAGCATCTTCATAGACTGTTGCTGTGAAGATGGTGTTCATACGTAGGTCTCGGAAGGCGCGGAAGAATCTACGCATCTCAGCAGTAGTTTCATTCCACTCTTCAAACTTGGGGAGCGAAGCGTCTAGCTCAACCTTCGTGGAATAACCTGCGAGCTTCGCCATGTTAAGAGCTTGAGCTTCAGTAATGCTGTCGACAACTACTGTCTTATAGGGATGCCGTCCCCTAAACAGTTCATTGTAGACAGCCTGTAGGTCATCCCATTTCTCAGGCTGATAGATATCGATCAGCTCAAGAGCCTCGGGAGGAAGGTGGTCAAGCGTTCTCGTTCCCGCTTCCATATCAATAAACAGAACGGGAGACAATTCCTCTACAAGGGCGGCCTGTGCAGCAAGTAGAGTCTTTCCTGCCCCTGACTCTCCATAGAGGAGAGCATTCAACCATCGCTGAGTTCTATCGGATGCTTTCCTTGTCTTAAGACGACCCAAGGTTTGAGATGTCAAACGTTGAGGAACGTCCAGCTCAGTCGAAACTACTTCATCGACAACAGTGCCGTCTACAATAGTGGCATCGACAATTTGATCTACTTCATCAACTCCTGACGGAGTCATTCAACGACCTCCACTCCTCGTTCGGTTCTTTCCTCTTCCATCCAATGACGTCGATCCGTTTGGATGAAGCTGTTCTTCCACAAATACGTAAGTTCTTCACCTCGGAAAGTCGCAATGCAAGGCTGACGATACTTGCAGCCTCCACAATGGAATCGACTGACGTTCGGATAGACACGAGGACTACGGACCATATCGGCCGACTCAACCGCGATGTTACGGCCGATATTGATTAGCTCATCCTCTGACTTCAGAACGACGAAACGCTGAGCGAAAATCATAGTGTCCGAGGAGCGAAGCCATTCAAGGTAATCGTCATAGCAACCGTCAACATACGCTTGAGGATCGTGCTGGGCTACGTAAGGTTCAAACACGTCAATGTTTGTCGCCTGCGTCTTTGAGGTAGAGAATGCGCAGCCCTTTTGAATCCGTTTGAGGGCACGCGGAGGTCGGGGGAAATCCTTCCGCGTCTCAGCGTAGATGAACCCATTGACGTTAAGGTTGAGAGCAACACGCAATGCCCACGTATATCCGCCAACCTGGTCGTCCAACTCTAGGAATTCATCATTCTTAGAGATAACTCCCGCTGACTTCCAGTCGAAGATGTAATAGTCACCATCGGTTAAATCTTCGCAAAGCGCATCTACCCGACCCCCATAGACAACAATAGAGTCATCGTCGTTGGGGTCATTTGAATGGTTCTGTCCACAGGCAGGAGAGTTAAGGCACCGGAGAAACTGACCAGGATTGTCAGGATCTTCGAGAGGAACCTCGAAAGGAATCTCGACTGCAATAGGACGGAACCAACCGTCGAACTTCGGGTGGATATACCTAGCGTGATAGGTCAGCATTCCTACACCGAGGTCAAGCTTATCCTCGAAGTCGGATTGCATTTCCAAAGGTAGTTCCTTGAGCCTGTGACTCTCAAGGTATCGCTTACGTTGCTTCTCAGCCTCTACAAGGAATGCCTGAATAGCACCGGCTAGCTTTTCATCATCGTCGGTAGTGTCCCACGTAGCAGGATTGTAGAAGACCTGCATTCCACAGTGAAAACAAATGCCGAAATCAAGCCTATCCTCAGGCTCAATTGGCACGTAACCATCTACGTAAGCCCAATGATGCCTGCGACGACAGCTTCTGAATGACCTACGTTCGGAGTTGTGCACCTCATGGGGCATTCAGTAGCCTCTTTCTTTCTTGACGCCTTCGATGCCTCTTACCATTCATTCTTCTACAAATTCTACACTGTCTACGTCCACCGTTAGGTGACCTATACGTGTTTTCAATAGTAAATAAGTGACCTCTCCAACAAGAGTCAAACTGGTAAAAATACCTACGAGCATTCTCTTTACTAGTAACAGGTTCCAAGTGGTCTGGATTCACACACAAGGTGTTAGTACAACGAGGGAACACGTGGTCCAATACCATCTTGGGAGGAATAGGACCCTTAACTAATCGATACGAAATTCTATGAGCCATATAACTCTTATTGCCTATTGTGAAGTGCCCATACCATTTCGCATTTTTAGTATTGCTTTTTGATTTACACCCCGTCCAGATCCAACAGGTTTCGGTTTTATTTACGTAAGACCAAAACCTCTCTAGCGTCGCGGGACTGAGCACGGGTCAACCGTACCACCAAAAGATCCACACCGCAAGGTCAACAACTGAATTACCCACATGTAGTTCGATGTGGATCTACGCGGTACGACCCACCCTAGGATAGTCGGTAAGAGTCTCGTTAGCCACGCTAGGACCAGGGTTGCCGCCAAGCGCAGCGAGCAAGCATTTCACGAGTGAGAGGATGGCTGCTCCTAGGGCAGGCCCTAGCGTGAGTATCCAGTTCCACGTAAAGACGTTAAAGTCAATAGTTGAGAAAAGAAAAACACCAAAGTAACACTCAAGGAACGTGAAGAGAACGCGCTCAATCGTGGCCTTCCAGAACGACCACGTCCAAATAGGATGAGGAGCATTAGGGTTCGTCATCTAATTCCTCTTGTCTAAGCGTTTCAACGTCCGCGTGCAAGACATGCCACATAGCGGCAGCGTCACGGAGACGATTAATGAGAAGGGTTAAAGCACCCGTAGCAAGAACAAGAATGATAAAGTAAGTCATCAAGTCTTCGATGAACGGAAAGACACTGCTAAGAATAGCAGGCAGGAAGAAGCCCAACAGGACAAGCGCAAAGAGGTTAGCCTCTAGCTTGCCATGTGAATTAAAGTTGCGCTCCGTCATTCCTTTGCCTCTCCGTTGACCTCTAGCATAGAGTGATGTGGAGAAGGCATTGGATCTGATCCCACAGGTAGTGAGATCGAATCATACCAACGAATCACCGCTCTACCCCATCTAAGGAACATCTCTACGCGACGTTCCAGGAGGGCAATTCTATCACCCTGTTGCGTGATCTCCTCACTCTGAGACTGATTCTCATGTTGCAGGTTGCGGACCAAGGTGTCATAGCCTGTGACTACAGTGGACTGTTGATTTGCCTTTCGAGCTTGCAAGGCAGTATAGATTCCGCCTACTACAGTTAACACACCTAAAACTGACGTGACTATAATTTGAGCATCTGTCATTGTCACCCATTTCTCATGTACCTCGCCAAGTAGAGGATGAGAACGACAAATGTGCCAGTGATTAGGAAACCAACGAACGGAGCGAATCCCCCACCATAAATAATGGTGATAATATAAGCAGCCATCCACACAAAAGGTGGCGCGAAGAGGAGACCATAACCTACCTCTTCGGCCACCTTTTTGGTTCCACTAGCCAGCATGGCTATTACCGCTAGGAAGCCTGCTATTATCCACAACCAGCCGAATAGCGCGGTTGCTATAGCTTCCACAGACGGGGCAAGGTTTTGACCTGTGCCATTGTTGTAAAGAATTCCTAAGCCAAAAGCGACAAAGGGTACACCCATGAGTCCAAGGATCACCCGCCGCTCCCCAATGCGACGCTTCATCGGACTCGCTTTTCAGATTAGGAAAGTCTAAGACGTTGTCCTGGGTAGATCCTGTTTGGGTTGTGAACAGTTGCCCGGTTAAGTTGCCACACCGTTCTCCAATGGGTGCCTGCAATTCGAGCCAAGGTGTCTCCGCGCTTGACCACGTGCACGGCACCAGGCGTGACGCGCGCCACAGATGGCTTTGTTTGAGGCTTTGGCTTAACGGGTACTGGCTTTGCGGCGATGACTGCCCTTTGTTTAGTTGGACCAGCGTTAGGGAGCTGGACGGTAAGCTTTTTCTTCCCACTGGCCCAACAACTTCGGGACGCATTCCAGTCGGAGAGGCTGGGATTTCTCCTGAAGATGTTGTTAGCGACGATCTTTTGTTCAGCGAACGACGCACCCATTGCGGTAGCGGCAAATTGGCCGCCGCCATTGCGGAGCCAAGTGCCATTGGTAATCTGGAAAAAACCGCTAGCGGTGAAGGGTCCGGAAATTGCGGTGTGAATGTTCTTGCCTCCGCTTTCGCAGGCAATGATCGATTCCCAGCCCCCGGGAGGGTCCGCCGCCGCGCGCCCATAACTCACAGACGATAGTGCCGTGGCGGAAAGTAGGGCAAGGGCCAACGAGATACGATGGTCCCTTTCCTGGAATTGTCTATGCTTTCCCTTATAGGTGTAATCAGTCAGCAGGCTCATAACATTCCTCAACGGACCCGCACTTCAACACAACAAACGTGGTCGGTGTTAAAGTGCCTGGTTGTCCCGGCTTGGTCAACAAATGTTAATCCCCGCGAGGGGGATAGGGTTTCAAATGCTGAGCGAACAAGTACGTGGATGCTTTCCACCTGAGCCTTAGTGCAGAAGCCCAGCTCTATCGGAAACGTATGGTGAGTATCACTGTAGACGGAGATGGAAACTCGCAGCGGAGTTTCTTCTTCGGATTCCTGAGCATCTTTGTTCAGGTCAACTTCATCCACGGAAGGACACTAGCACGGACAACCAAGTGAGTCGAGACGTGAATTGCCATTAACTACAATACACCAGTCAACAGCTTGGAAAAGGTCCTAAAGTCATAGGGGTCGGGTTGAGTGTCATTTCCTCGATAAATCGAGGCCAACTTTGCCAGGTCATTAAACGCGCTTTTGAGAACGGCTACTTCCTGGGAAGTGTAGTTGTACGGAGGACTAGTTAAATCAGCGTCAGGAGTCGCCAGCAAGAAGGCTTGGAATGAGTCAACCTCTTGGAAAATGTTACGCAATGACACACAAATAGTTCCCGACCGTTCGTCAACCTCAGACTTGCCCTTTGGATAACCGACACTCATGAAGACTCCTACGTAAGCTTGGTACGTTTTCCGGTTGAGGTAACTACCCACAGGTTCCCATTGCTCTCATAAAGCAATGCTCCCGAGGTAGGAGGCTGAGGAGGAACAGACATAGAGTCGACTACTAAACCGTGGGGTGATCCTCCGGTGACTCCCCGAGGTGTCCTGAG
>Ga0207643_10000806_pt1 | contig 19037 bp, 14 predicted proteins | sample KBSMisM62_FD_184313 | JGI IMG/M metagenome (GOLD analysis project Ga0207643, IMG submission 184313) | Miscanthus rhizosphere microbial communities from Kellogg Biological Station, Michigan, USA - KBS Miscanthus M6-2 (SPAdes) (version 2) | ecosystem: Host-associated > Plants > Roots >...
AGGAAAATTTCAAGAACTCTAAAAACCTCTTACAAAAAAATCCTTGATGTTGTACGTCAAGAATTAACAAAAAAATACAGGTGATTATGAAATTGGAAGATAAACTTTTTCAACAATTGGTATCATGGTTCCAAAATAGAAATGAAAGGGTAATAGTCGCATTGTCTGGAGGAGTAGACAGTGCTGTTGTAGCTATGGCAGCAAAGAAAGCATTGGACAAGAACGCAATTGCAGTTACTGCAGATTATAATACTTTATCAGCAGAGGAGCTAACTTCTGCAAAAAGAGTTGCGAAAGAAATCGATATAGAACACAGAATAATAAAATACAACGAACTAGACAATATCGAATTTGTAAAAAATGATCAATTGCGATGTTATCATTGTAGGACTGAATTAGCAGCATATTTGGCCAATGAAGCAAGACAAATCGATGTTGGTCTGATAGTTGATGGTACAAATACAGATGATCTAAGTGACGTTCGGCCAGGTATCAGAGCCTTGAGAGAGAATGGTATCAAAAGCCCCCTGGTAGAACTAGGAATAAACAAGCAAGATGTAAGAAATATTGCTAAATCAAATAATTTATCGGTCTATGATAAACCGTCAAACTCCTGCTTGGCATCAAGAATACCGCATGGTATGCCTGTTACACTTGAAAAATTAAAAAGAATAGAAACGGCAGAATCTTTAATCAAGTCTATTTTCAAAGTCAAACAGGTAAGAGTCAGAGATCATCAAGACACTGCAAGGATAGAAGTTGGCAAAGAAGAAATAAAAGAAATGTTTGACTCAGAAAAGATTTCAGAGGTAGATTCAAAACTAAAAGAATTGGGCTTTAAACACATAGCATTAGATCTATCAGGTTACAATAATAGAGAAAATTTCAAGAATCCTTCGTACAACAATTCTTCATGATTTTGAAACTACCTAGAACAAATGAAGAATTAATTGAACCTCCTTTCCTATAGAAAGATTAACATTGTGTAGACATTAATCAGATGCATGGCAAACCTAAAAGAAGGAGATGTAGCACCCGATTTTGAATTACCAGATATTGACATGAATATGCATAAACTTGGAGAATTTAAAGGCAAGAACACGTTATTGGCTTTCTTTCCCGCCGCAGAATCTCCGGTGTGTACCACAGAAATGTGCGTTTTCAGAGACTCTTTAAGCGAATTTGAAAATAACAATACCTCAGTAGTGGGGATTTCAGTAGACGGTCCCTTTGCTAATAAGATATTTAAAGAAAATAGACACCTGAATTTTCCACTCTTAAGTGATTACAAAAGAGAAACAATTAGCAATTATGGCATAGTGATGAAGGATCTCGGACCGTTGAAGGAATACAATGCCGCAAAAAGATCTGTTTTCTTGTTAGATAAGAACGGCGTGATAAAGTATGTTTGGGTTTCAGACAATCCACTGATTGAACCAAATTATGATGAAATCAAAAGTAAACTGAAAGAAATTAACAATTAAAGATCGAATCAAACAAGCCGGAGAAATATCCGGTACATTACTATTATTACTTTACTCTATTACAGCTACAATATCGTTTCTCGAAACAGTATCGCCAATTTTTACCTTGGTGTCTTTTATTTCACCATCTTTGTGTGCTTTTACTGCAACTTGCATTTTCATGGATTCTAATACTATTACAGAATCGCCCTTTTTTATTTGGTCACCGACTTTTACCAATATGGAAACAACTCTTCCCGGTATTTGACTCAATAATTTGTTTTCACCAGAAGCCGAACCACCTAATGCCATAGATTTTTCTAGAATCTCTGTCAATTTCGAATGTTTTTTGAGAATTATTTGCTCGCCATTCATCAATATTTTGACATGAGAGCTTCCGTACTCAAGTATCTTGGCTGTTCTATATGAATTATCCAAAATGAATTCAAGTATATTGTTTTTGAGACCGATTATCTTTATGGAATGTTCCTTATTATTAATAGTAGCAATGATCTTGCCGTTACCACTGGATTCCTTAATTGAGCCAGATAATACATTATCCTGGTTATCTATTTTAAATTCCATTTTTGCTATTCCCCGTCTTCACCCAGTTTGACAAAGATAGATCTTTTGATGAATTTCCTGTATTGTATTGTCCCTTCAAGTATTCAGAAAATAGCAATGCAGATGCGATAGCAGCATCAGATTCTTTCAGTAGTTTTGCTTTAAGCTCATTTTGCATCACATTAAGCATATCGTATTTTTCCAAATAATCAGTTGAGATTTTACCTTCAATAAAGTTCTTCTCCGTCATTATTGTTTTGTACAATGGAATTGTTGTGTTTATTCCCTCTATCAAAAATTCATCCAATGCGTTAGACATCCTTACTCTTGCTTCGTTAAAGTCTTGTCCCCATGTTATCAATTTTGCGACCAAAGAATCGTAATACCCTGAAACACTACATCCAGGATACAAATATGTATCCACCCGGACTCCGGGCCCATATGGAAGATTACAATCGGGTACTAGTCCTACTGATGGTACAAAATCATGAAATGGATCTTCTGCATTTATTCTGCATTCTATTGCTGAACCATTTAGATTAAGATCATCTTGCTTAAATGGGATCTCTTCGCCGCATGCAATTTTAATTTGCAATTTTACAAGGTCAATACCTGTGACTAATTCTGTTACAGGATGCTCTACCTGAAGGCGAGAGTTAACCTCTATAAAATAAAAGTTGCCCTTTTCATCCCTCAAAAATTCAGCAGTACCGGCATTAAGATAGTCGACTGATTCTGCAGCTCTGACTGCTATTTCTCCTATTTTTGATCTAGTTTTCTTGTCCACAACTGAGGAGGGTGAAAATTCTATTAATTTTTGATGTCGTCTTTGAATTGAACACTCTCTTTCAAACAGGTGCCTTCCATTTCCGCTAGAATCTCTGGCAAGTTGAAATTCAATGTGTCTTATACCTTGAAGGAATTTTTCAACATATAATCCAGATTTACCGAATGCAGCTCTTGATTCAGCTGATGCCATTTCAAATTCTTCTCTAAGCGTCTTTTCATCATTTGCAAAACGAATACCTCTACCACCACCACCATATGCCGACTTTAGCAGAACCGGATATCCAGCTTCTTCAGCTACTTCTACTGCCTTATCAACTTCTTCTAATATATCATCACTGCCAGGTATTGTTGGAACTTCTGCTTTTTTCATGATTTCCTTACATTTCATTTTGTCGCCAGTCAGCGCCATCGCTTCGCTCGTAGGGCCAATAAAGATAATCTTCTTTTCTTCACACTTTGCCGCAAAGGTTTCATTTTCAGAAAGAAATCCATATCCGGGATGTATTGCTTCTGCACCAGCACTTACTGCAATTTCAATTATCCTGTCAATGTTAAGATAGCTCTTATTTGGTGCTGGAGGACCCAAGTAATATGCCTCATCAGCACTTTTGACATGTTTTGACCTCAGATCTTCGTCTGAATAAAGGGCAATAGATTTAATCTTCATTTCTTTACAAGCCCGAATTACCCTTAACGCTATCTCGCCCCTGTTTGCAATTAAAATACTAGAAATTAGTTTTCCCAATTCAGATTTCTCCTAAAGGTTAATGTTACCATGTTTTCTTACCGGCCTTGATTCCCTCTTGTTTTGTAATACATTTAGAGCCTTTACTATCATTATTCTTGTCTCAATCGGATCAATAACAAGATCTATTATTCCCTTTTCTGCTGCGATATACGGATTCGCAAATTTTTGACGATATTCCTTTGCCAACTTCTTTTTGATTTCAACCGGATTTTTGGAAGTCTTGAGCTCCTTTCTATGAACGATTGTTATGGCAGCCTCCGGACCAAGTACGGCAATTTCAGCTGTGGGCCAAGCATAATTAATGTCTGCCCTGAGGTTCTTGCTACCCATTGCAATATACGCACCACCATATGCCTTTCCAATAATGCAAGTTACTTTTGGTACTGTTGCTTCGCAATAGGCATATAACAATTTGCTACCATGTCGTATGATACCGTTATGTTCCTGATCTGTTCCTGGCAAATATCCTGGTGTATCTACCAAGGTAACAATTGGAATATTAAAACAATCGCAAAAACGAATGAATCTGGCGGCTTTAGTTGAAGAATTGATATCCAGTGCACCAGCAAGATACATGGGTTGATTTGCGATTATTCCAACCGACTTGCCATCAATTCTTGCAAAACCAACTACAATATTCTCAGCAAAATGTTCATGCACTTCAAGGAAATCGCCCTTGTCTACAAGGAGATTTATAATTTGCTTCATGTCATATTGTTCATATGGATTCTCTGGTAATATTTTTGAAAAATCGGGTTCTAGTCTGTTAGGATCGTCTTGAGATTCGACTGACGCTGAAACTTCAAGATTATTTTGTGGTATAAACGAAATCAATTTTTTTATCTTGTCCATGCATTCATATTCATTTTGTGCAACAAAATGAGCCACACCAGATTTAGTTGAATGAGTTCTGGCACCACCAAGATCTTCAAAAGATACCTCCTGGCTGAGAACTTCTTTTACTACTTCAGGGCCTGTAACAAACATTTGACCAATATTTTCAACCATTATAACAAAGTCAGTCATTGCCGGTGAGTATACTGCCCCTCCTGCACAAGGACCAATACTTGCGGTGATTTGTGGTATTACACCGGAAGCCATAGTATTTCTGAAAAATATATCACCATAACCATCGAGACTCATAACACCTTCCTGTATTCTGGCCCCTCCAGAATCCAAAATGCCAATCAGTGGAGCGCCTACCTTTATTGCATGGTCCATTAGTTTTACGATTTTTCTTCCAGCCATTTCACCAAGCGAGCCACCTAGAATTGTAAAATCATAGGCATAAACAAACACTTTCCTTCCATTGACGGTTCCAAAACCCGTAATGACACCATCACCATAGTATTTTGTTGAATCGCTTTCAGTAGATCTGTGAACAACATACTTGTCTATTTCAATGAAAGAATTACTGTCGAGAAGTAAATCGAGTCTTTCTCTTGCAGTTAGTTTACCTTTTGTGTGCTGAGCCTCAATCCTCTCTTGGCCCCCACCTGTCTCGGCTTTTTTTTTCATCTCATGTAGACGGTTTATCTTTTCGTCATGCATAACAATTTTAAACAGCATATATTCGCATATAAATTCATTATAGCTAACCTAGTTCTACCTAACTAGAAAATGTGTTTCTGTTCCAAAAAATCAGTGGTTGAGAGGTATTGTAGTGGCTATTCTCTTAGTCCAGCCCTTCCGCCTTTTGCTCGTCGGAAGTAGTTCATGCCCAGATTATAATTTTCATATAATGATTCTAGTGTTTCTATCTCAGATAATAGAGATTCAAGCTCAGATTTTGAAACGCTGGTGTCATTTTTCATCTTGTCATATCTTTCAGTCTTTTCGGCAAGGAGTTTTCCAACGTTCTGTTCGTACTCGCTAGACATGATTCATAGAGAATTTTTGGGAGTTTAATGTTTTTCTATTTTATGCTACAGCAAGTCAAACAGAAGTGTCAGGTATTGTTTTTGAACTCTAATTCAATTTGTATAAAAGTCTAATTGTAGGATGCTTAGCGTTCATGGTCGTTCGTTCTTGTAATTTCCCTGACCATTACATCTGCCTCTTTTTCTGATGTGATAGTACTTCTAATCAAGTCCTCAGAATGACCTGATCGCAATAAGACTTGTTTCATAGGTTCAAAGTAGAAGGAGCCAAACTTGCTTCTGGAAGTATGAAAATACTGAGCAAGGATACGTAGGGTCTTTCTCAATCCCTGGGCCCTTGAAAAAATTCCCATATTTTCAAAACCAATACTGTATCTGTTATATCGAATGAACTTGTTTCGCGACTCGTGAAACAGTGATTTAGTTAGTATAAGAGAAAAATACCTCAATATCTTCCAGTTTCTCATTGCAAGTGATCTTCCCAAGATAACGTCCAATTCCGATAATCTGTCCAATAACACAGCTAATGTTGGGATATCAATCTTGGACATCACAATACTTGAGAAAAAAGCAGCAAGTACGTCTTTTCTTCTGTCTTCAGAAGATTGACCAAACCTAGGATCTGAATAGGAGATATCTGCCCTTTGAACTATGTCCAATGCTTCTTCAAAGGTCTTGGCAGAGAAGAATTGACTTATCATAGTTTCGATATCAATATCAAGAACCGGATTTTTGGTTGTTGTATATCCTGCCTTCATGGCCTGAGTTGCGTTTAAGAGAGATCTAATATCGCCAAAACTATTGCGTACTATAGCAATTTTGTTTTCATCATTCATCGATGCATTTTGAAGTTTTAGAACCTTCTCCAAATAAAGCATTGACAGTCGTGGAGGAATTGGTGAAAAAGTAACGGTTTTTGAAACCTTGGCAATTTTCTTTATCGCTTCATTTGACTTGTTTGCGGCCATGATTACCCTTATTGAAGGCTCTTTGAACAAGTCTATCAGGAAATCCAGACCTCCTGAATCTTCCCTGTTTGAAATCCCGTCTATCTCGTCCAGAAAAAGGAGATAGTTTCTTCCAGTTAGACTTGCATTTGAAAATATGGGATAAATTACTTGTGCGAGCAAGTTCTTATTTCTAGTATCACTTGCATTCAATTCAATAAGATCAATATCAAATTCCCGACTTAGTGCATGTACAAAGGATGTTTTACCCACACCAGGTGGACCAACCAGTAACAGTGGCTTTGTGCCATCAGACCATTTTACCAACCATTCCACTATTTTCTTTCTAGAGATTTCATTGCCAACAAAATCTGATATTTTTGGACGGATCAAAGAATCACCTATGTTAAAAGTCAGTTATTACAAATCATTTGGCATTTTTGATACTTATGGACAGATTCTTTTGAAAATACGGAAACAAATCTCGGCGCTTCATTACATTAAACCAATATTGATTATAGTGACTTACCGTTAAGAATAAGAATTTCAAAAATGGTTTTATATTTACCTCTTCGGGTAACATATCAAGTGCGATTTTTGCTTCATCTAAATAGACTTCACTTTTTTTCAATGTAAGTTCAAATGCCTTTTCAACATTGTTTGTAACAATCGAGTAGTATAGTGGCCATGATGGAATTTTTATTCCCCCATTTACTATGGCATCTTCCATTTCGTTTCCACATCCAACACATTCTGCTGCCTTAGCCATACCTAAATGAAAAATATCATTCAGGGGTGCCATATTAAATGCCATGTTACGACCCGCAGTTCCCATAACTGCGCGGTATTTCTTGTAGCATCCAATCATATTTTCATCGCTTATAGATTCGGGTTTTAGTTTTAATCTGGCGTCGATATACTGTCCGATTCTTGCATCCTTGAATCCGTCTTCAAAGGCCTTCAATACGGAATCACCGCCTGCCGAGATCTTTTGTCTCGCAATTTCAAGAATATAGGGATTCATAAGTTTGTAATCGTCCAAGAATTCGATATCTTCATCAGCATCCATTATTCTATCCATTGGCTCACTAAGATCGATAGCAATAACATGACCATCAACAATCGATGTCCTTACCTCTTTTGAGATTGGTTCTTTATAGTAATCAGACGCACTATCAATCAACGCAGAAAACACAGGAAAAGTCATTTTTACAAAGTTGGAATTTAATATTCTCTGCACCCTATCTGCTAGTATGTCTGGTTTTGAAAGCCTCTCCCGTACTGAATCAATTTTTGAATCATCTAGCGCTAATTCGTTAGATTCAATTTCATCGATAAATTTCTTCATTGTCGCTTTCGGATTTGGATCTGAAATGAGTTTTTCATGCAATGATAAAAGAAATCTTTTTGTAAATTCGGTAAATTCGCCTTCAGATTTAGCCCGGTATTTGCTATATTGTTTGTAGCCTTTTTCTTGCAATAGTACTTGCTTTATTATTTTCTTACCAGAGTAAGTACTCCATAATGAAACCTTTGAAAAAATTTTACTTTCTTTAGCGCTCATTTACAATTCTTTCAAAATAATCCGTCGTTATTTAACTTTCAGAATAGACATTATTGAACAAGACATGATTGAAAAATAGGATAGAAATGTGATTGTATATAGAAAAAGTATTTGGCACTTTTACCTTGAAGACATAGATATTCTTTCTTGTTCATTCTTTTTCTTTACAGAATGACTTTCCATAGAATTAGTTGATGCTGTGATTATCTCTTTTGCCAGAGCTTCTTCAATAGTTTTTGGATTTGAGTATGTTGATTCCCTAACCCCTTCTGCAATAAACCTGAGTGCCAGATCAATTCGCCTTAAAGGTGCCACATCTACAGAAACGTGATAAACAACACCACCATAGACGATTCTTGTAGTGTCTTCATTAGGTGCAGCGTTTTCAATTGCCCTGATTAATAGTTCTACAGGATTTTTGCCAGTTTCATAATGTATTAGATCAAGTGCAGTTTTTACGGTCTTTATCATCCGCCCCTTTTTGCCACCCATTCTTCCGGTATTTTTTGCGTACTTTTTGCCAAAATGCATTAACTTGTTTACTAGTCTTTCGATGATATGGACTTCAGCTTTCTTGAATCGTTGATGTTCATGTCTTCCAAAACTAGTCGGTATTACTGCGGGATCTAATGCGATTACATTTTTAAGGCCAGAGTCCTGGATTTCAATTTCACCCGTACTCCACTTGTTAAATAACAACATGTCATTTTCTTTTGTAACCATTCAATTCATCTCCTTGGCTTTTCCTTTCTTCCGTATACCAGCTCTATAAGTGATACTCCGTTTACTTTGAACACTTGCCATCTAACTCCAGGAATATCTCCCATGGCACCTCCCATTGATCCGCCAATTCCTTCTAACAAGACTTCATCATGCTCATCAATGTAGTTTAGAGCACCGTCACGTGGAAGGAATGCAGTAATCGATTTTCCATTCTTAATCAACTGAACTCTAACACACTTTCTAACCGCAGAGTTTGGTTGTTTTGATTCAATTCCAACTTTTTCAAGTACAATGGCTCTTGCTTGTGGAGCTCCTTCTAAGGGGTTCGCCTTTTTGTCTAACATGAGCATTCGTCTCTTGTAGTATTTGTTTGACCATCTCATCCTCTTTCTCTTTGATTTTAAAACTCTACCAGAAAATAGTCCTAAGGGTGATTTTGCCATTTACCAACTAACCTCAAATATTCTGTGCATGATCTTCACTCACTATCATAACGTTTGAAATCTGAAAATATCTTTTTGCCAAGATTCTTGCTTTCTCCGCATTACGTCCCTCTTTACCCACTACTATGCCTTTCTTTTTTGGATCCACTACCACGACAGCTTGTCTTGAACCATCGAATCTATTATTAATCTTTATCTCATTAATCATATCCGAATTAAGGACATTTCCCAAAAAAGCAGAAGGATCTTCGGAATATTCAACCAATTCAACTTTCTTTGTAACAATTCCTTGCAATTGTCTTATGGTAGCGCCGCCTTTACCGATAGCCAAACCCATCTGACCCTTGTTTACAATGAAAATTACTCTATCCATCTTTTCGTCAACAACGCAATCGCGTGCAACTGCACCGGTTATATTCTGAAATAAAGACATTAGTCTTAGTTCTCCAGAAGTTAGTTTGATTTTTTCGGTCAATTTAATTCTTAGGCTCCTTTATTGGGCTATTTGATGAGTTTAGAATTTGGTTTTTCATTTTGCAGTCATTTATAAAAATTTGATTTGAAATATTTCTCATTGTAACAGGAATTTACCATCTGTATCATTTGTTTCCAAATTCATTGAGCAATTCCTGAATATCATTATCATTGCCTACTTTCAGTGATATTGTACTTATCCTAAATGTTTTATTACACAATCTTCCAAGTTGAACTGAGTTACCTTCAAATTGTAACGTTGGTACCTTTGCGGCATTTGCTTCCTCCAAGATTTTTGATTTATCACCATCTATCAATGAATTTGAAAGAACTATAAGTTTCGAGCCTTTAATTGAGCCCATTACCTCCCTGGTCCCTATTTTGCACTTTTTAGAACTAATCGCTTCTTTGATTGTTTTTTCGAGATTTTTCATTTTCATCCTTCACACTCATGTAAAGATCGACCATACCGGTACCGATAGGTACAGTAGCGCCTACTATAACGTTTTCTGTTACACCTTTAAGGGACTCTATTTGTCCTTCCAAAGCAGCTTTTGCAATAGTTGGTACGGTAATTTCAAATGCGGCACGTGCCAGCACTGATGTTTTGGTACCTGCGATTCCGTGTCGCCCAATTTGTTGCAAGTGTCCCTTTGAAGTCATGAGATCTGCCACCAACATAATATGCCTCATGTCAACTTCTAATCCTTGTTCTTCCAATGTGTTGGTAATTTCCTTTATCAGCGCATTCCTTGCTGCTTCTATGCCAAGCGTTTGCCAGACTTCATAAACGTTATTTGTTGTGATTCGAGATGTGTCAATACCATCAATTGCAATTATCTTCGACAGGTTTGACCCAGAGGTTTGAATGACCCATTCTTCGTCTTGTTTTACAATGGTTACTCTTTCAATATCCGGAACACCTTTAACTCTAGCATTTAATAATTTGTTCTTCATTGTCAGTAACGTTTGTGCATCAGGTTCACCTGCAATAGAAATCTTGATAATTTTCTTTGCCTCCTGCAGAGTAACTTCATATTTTTTCTTGGGTCCTTTCAGAACTTCCATGATATCTTCTATGGAGCAACCTCGCTCAGATAGTTTGGCGTCAGAAATATGGAATGTTAGAATACCAGAATAATCAGTTTCGCTTCTTTCTATTAAATCTGCAACTTTTGTAAAGATAATATCTCTTGCTACATTAAGTGCCTTTTCTCTTGAGACTCTATGTTCTTCATCAAGGTAAACATCCATGGTGGGGGTTACTGGCTTCTTTCTTGCGTCAACAAGTTCAATAAGCCTTGGAAGTCCTAATGTAACGTTTCTTTCTTTAACTCCGGCAAAATGGAATGTTCTGAGGGTCATCTGAGTACCGGGCTCACCAATAGACTGAGCGGTAACAACTCCCACAGCCTCTCCAGGTTCAACCATGGCCCTGTTTATTAGGTCAATACTTTTCTTTATGACTTTATTAGCACCATCTTTACTAATCTTGCTTTCATTAAGAGACAGTAACAGCTTTTCTCTTAGTTTTGGATTAAGAGTCTTCGAATGTTTGTTCACTATTTCTAAAACTTCTTTTTCGTTGGCTTTCTTGCCTTCATCGACAAGTGACTCACCTTCTATCAATCTAGAAATATTTACGGCTTCACCATGATCGCTTTTTGCTGGATCTATCCCATCTTCACCATATACAAACTGTATAATGTTGCCATGTGGATCTCTAACAGTTTGATCGTATTCTATTTTCATGTGCTCAAGTGCATTGATTAACCTTCGTTGCATATATCCCGACTGTTGAGTTCTTACTGCAGTATCTACTAGACCTTCTCTGCCACCCATGGCATGGAAGAAAAATTCTAGTGGGCTTAGCCCATCCCGATAATTTGATTTTACAAATCCTTTTGAATCAGGGTTAGCATCATTGGGTTTGAAATGAGGAAGTGATCTTTCTCTATATCCTTTGGTTATTCTTCGACCTCTAATTGATTGTTGGCCAAGTGCAGCTGTCATCTGCCCAATGTTTAGGGTGGAACCTCTCGCACCAGTTGATGCCATAATGACACCAGAATTATCATCAGGAAATGCGCGGTCAGCTGTTTTGCCTGCTCTGTCACGTGCTCTTGAAAGCTCGTTTACCACGTATAGTTCTAAAGCTTCAGATGGCGATAATCCTCTTGTTAAGGGTAATGTTTCATCGTCGTGCTGTTTTATTAGTTCATAAACTTTTTCATAGGCCTTGAGAATAACATTACTAATTTCATCTCTAGTTTCATCGGGTAACCATAGATCCGAATAACCATACGAAAAGCCGTTTTGTGTCAGATAAGTCTTTAACACAATTAGAATAGAATCCAAAAACCGCTTTGCAGCTTCGTTACCATAATCCTTGACTATTCTGTGTAAAACACTATCTGGTTCTTCTGCTCCAATAGACGCCTTGTCAATTACTCCACTCATCAGTTCACCATTCTTTATGACGACGTCTTTGCCTTCACCCTTTGATGCCTTATTCCATTTTGATGTTATAACAAAATTAAAGTCCTTTGGCAAGAACAGTGAAAAAAGCTGTTTTCCAGTGTAGATTTTTCTGCCGTTTTCAAGGTGCTTTGGCTCGGGAAGTGGTCCTGAATATCCGCCTAACAGTGCAAGATTTGTAAATTCTTCTTCTTTCAAAAATGTCTTGTCCTGAGTAAGGATAAATGCTCCCGTTATGAAATCCCTTATTGCACCAATAATTGGGCCACCATATCTTGGAGAAATTAGCTGGTCCTGCACTCTCATCAACAATGCGGCTTCAGCTCGTGCTTCTTCACTTTGTGGGACGTGAAGGTTCATTTCGTCGCCATCAAAATCCGCATTGTAAGGTGGGCATACTGCCGGATGTAGTCTAAACGTTCGGTAGGGAAGCACCTTAACGTAATGTGCCATGATAGACATACGGTGCAAAGAAGGCTGTCTGTTAAATATTACAGCATCTCCGTCGCGTAAGTGTCTTTCGATAACGTATCCAGGACTTATTGAATCGGCAAGAACCGTTCTATCGGTAACATAGTCAAGTCGTATTTTCACACCATCGGTTCGAATGATGTAGTTAGCTCCAGGATATTCATTTGGTCCATTAATAATCATTTTCTTTAGATCTTCAATATTCCAGTCACTTACTGTTTCTGGTATCGTAAGTTTTTTTGCAACATCAACAGGCACTCCAACGTCGGAGATCGTCAAATTTGGATCAGGTGAGATAACAGTTCTGCTTGAAAAGTCTACTCTCTTGCCAGATAATGATCCTCTAAATCGCCCTTCCTTTCCTTTTAATCTCTGTGTTAGCGTTTTCAATGGCCTTCCAGATCTATGATGCGCCTGTGGTATGCCTGATACTTCGTTATCAAAATACGTAGTCACATGGTACTGAAGCAGATCTACCAAGTCCTGAACAATTAAAGGAGGGGTTCCTGCTTCCTTACTTTCTTTCAATCTTTGATTGACACGGATAATATCGACTAATTTGTGCGTAAGGTCATCTTCAGATCTTATTCCAGTTTCCAGAATGATTGAAGGTCTAACAGTAACTGGTGGAACTGGTAGGACTTGGAGAACAAACCACTCAGGTCTTGCTGTTTCAGGATCATAGCCTAGCAAAACAAGGTCCTCATTAGGAATATTCATCAGTCTTTCTCTAATGGTAATTGGAAGAAGCCTATTCTCACCAATCTCGGTTTTTTCTACAAAAATGGTAGGCTTTGTAAAGACGAGATCATACTGCTCCTTTTGACAATGAGGACAGATCTTTACTTTCTTGGCTTTTTCAATTATATCCTCTCTAATATTTTCAAGAGTAATTACTGCGTATGCAGCCTTTGTGTCTTTAAGATCTTTATATTTTGCCAGATCCTCGGCAGAAAGTTTTATTCTACTGCATGATCTGCAGGATACAAGCAACAATTTGTGAATATCATCAACAAAGGCAATATGCAAGACAGCTTCAGCCAATTCGATGTGCCCAAAGTGTCCGGGGCAATTTGCAGATGTGTTTCCACAAGTACCACACTTTTGACCCGGTTCTAACGTGCCTAGCCTGTTGTCCATGAGACCGCCCTGCACAGCCATACCATCTTCATCGTAGGTTTCTGGTGCTGTGATTTCCACTACACTGAATTTGCGTATCTCCACAGGCGATAAAACGCTAAATCTTATACCGCCTAAAATTTTTAAAGTGTCTTCAACTTCCATGATTGTTACACCTTCTCCTTTGGAATCAATCTTGGAGCAACATTTAGGCTTATCATCTCTTGTAGCAATAGTTTAAACGCATATGCTATTGCAACTGAAGAAATCTTGGCTCTATCACCACAAACTCTGCAAACATATCTTCGTTGTTTGATATCGTAGTAAGCCAGCAGTCCACAGCGCTCACAAATGTTTACTTCAGCCTTGTCTGACTCCTCTAAGAGCCTATCTTTTAACATCATAGAAGCACCATATGCAATCAAACAGTCACGCTCCATTTCACCAAACCTAAGACCTCCTCCTCTTGCACGACCTTCTGTAGGCTGTTTGGTAAGCATCTGAACCTGGCCTCTTGCTCGACTGTGAATTTTGTCCGCTACCATATGGTGAAGTTTCTGGTAATAGACAACACCGACATATACTTCTGCATTGAACTTTTTACCAGTACGTCCATCATACATAGCCTCTTTTCCGGTCGATTTGAATCCATATTTTTCGAGTACCTCTTTTAGGTCATTTACCTTTTCACCAACAAAGGCTGAACCATCAACAACTTTTCCTCTTAGCGCAGATGACTTTCCTGCCAGGGATTCCATAAATTGGCCTACAGTCATTCTTGATGGAAATGCGTGGGGATTAATCATAACATCTGGAACTACTCCGTCTTCAGTGTAAGGAAGATCTTCTTGTGGAACAAGCATACCGACTACACCCTTTTGTCCATGTCTTGAAGCGAACTTGTCTCCGATTTCCGGTATCCTCATGTCTCTAACTCTAATCTTGTACATTTTTCCTCCATCTACAGACTGAGTCATTACGACCGAATCTACAACTCCGTTCTCCGAAGGCCTTACTCCAATTGATGTGTCCCTTCGGTATGGACCCTTTACCTCAAATTCTTTGTATTCTTCCATAAATCTGGGAGGGGAGGTTCTACCAATCAAGATATCTCCTCCGTTTACTATTGATTCGTGCATAATTGCACCGTCATCTTCTAGTAAGCGGTATGATTTTTCACCGCGATATCCTCTGATATTTGCATCAGACGAAGGAATTTCAAACTTGTCTTTCATTCCTCCCGGATACTGCTTTGCTTCTGCCTCGTATACTCTATAAAAGAATGTTCTTCCCAAGCCTCTATCAACAGATGATTTATTGAAGACTACCGCGTCTTCAATGTTATATCCTTCAAATGGTAATACTGTTACAATACAGTTTTGACCGGTAGGACGTTCTTCCAATCCTAGTAGGTTTATGGCCTTAGTTGTAACAACCGGTATTTGTGGATACAGCATAAAGTGTTGCCTCACATAGGTACTGGCATTCATCAAGGGAGTGGAAAATCCAAGACTCTGTTTTGCCATTGCACTCTCATATGTATTCCTTGGAGATTGATTGTGCTCTGGATACGGAATAATAGATGCGCCAACGCCAAGTATTGATGGAGGGTAAATTTCAAGATGAGTGTGATTCTGCTCAAGACTTGCGTAGTTCATAGCAACATAGCAATTTTCCTCTTCATTTGCATCGATTAGTTCTATCATACCCATCCATAGAAGATCTGACCATGATTTCATGTTCCTCTTTATCAAGTCAAGCACATCAAGTGTTATTGCTGGTTTGCCTTCCTTTACTATTGCAAGAGGCCTAAGAATTCTTCCAGAATTACAACTCACATAAAGCCGCTTTGTTGCATTTTCATTTTCGTTTGAATAGTAGTAAATTCCAATATGTGCATGTATTTTCCCGGATCTTCGCAAACTTCTTAGTGTATCAGTTAGATGCTGTCCATTATCGTAGTAACCAATCAGTCGCCCATCTACAAATATTCTGGTTCCAGTCCTACGTAAACTGTCAGATGCCTCTTCAACAGGATGTGCTCCTAATTCATATAATTTTTCGATTATTTCGGATGCTGAGACACTTACCGAAATAATGGAAGATAATGCAATATTTTTTACAAGGCCACAGTTTGATCCTTCAGGAGTCTCAGCAGGACATATCCTGCCAAAGTGCGTGGAATGAAGATCCCTTGCTTCAAAGTTAGGCTGACTTCTACTTAGTGGTGATTGAATTCGACGAAGATGGCTAATAGTTGAAATGTAATTTGTTCTATCCAATAACTGGGTAACACCTACTCTTCCCCTTCCCCAGTTTCCTGTTGCAATGGCGTTGTTTAATTTGTCAGAAATTATTCCTGGTCTTACTGCAGCTGCAACCGCATTAATTCCTCTTTTTTGACCGGACCTTTCAAGCTGATACTTCATATCACGTACAAGATTTCTAAAGGCAGTTCTAAAGAGGTCAGCTAGCATTTGACCTGCAAATTTTATGACCTTATTACCATAATGATCTTTATCATCTGATGCAACCAAACTAAGCCTTAGTTCAACCAATTTGCAGGTTGCTTCTCCCAAAAATAGTGCCTTTTCGTTTCTGTTTTCAGGATTCTTTCCAAGGTGTGGAAGCAAACCCCAGTCAAGTAATGTCTCGGCTCTCTTTATCTGAAACTCTTCTAACATTCCAGGAGCTATTCTCTTGCTAATGTAAACAATTGCATCTCTACTGGTTATAATTTCTCCAGCTTTTTCAAACGAAGGTTCCAACTCATCTTGTATCATCGAGTTTAAAGAAATACCGTCTGCAATATCTTTATCAGACTCAAGACCTAGTGCTCTAATTAATGTAATGAGTGGAATGTCTACAGGAGATCCGGGAATCTTTGCAACGATAGACCCATCTGGTCTCATTATTAGTTCCAGTTTAGCACGATATCCGACAATTGAAGAGTAAACTTTCGCCTTGTAAACCAAGCTTCCAGTCGTTTCTTCGGTATCAACAATTATTTTGTTATATGAAAGGTCTTCTAGGCCAATTATTACTCTCTCTGACCCATTAATTACAAAATAGCCACCGGGATCTTTTGGATCTTCTCCCAGTTCGATAAGTTTAGTGTCAGGCAAATTATGCAAAATACAAGCATTTGACTTTACCATTACAGGGATATCTCCTATGTGGATAAATCTTGACTCTAGTATTTTATCATCTTCAACTATACTGCATTCTAGCATTATTGGTGATCCATAAGTTAGATTTCGAAGTCTTGCTTCAACGGGAGCAACATGAGTTACCGAACCGTCAAGTTCCATTATTCTGGGTTGCTGTAGCTTAATCTTACCAAGCCGAATTTTATAGGGGTATTCTGCGGTCTCAATTTCTATCTCGCCAACTTCATCGATGATACTTTGCAATCCTCGCTCAATAAATTCACCATAGGAATTGAGGTGTTGTCTTGCTACTCCTTCCTTTTGTAAAATGTTGTGGATAATTGCCCACATATCGAGTGTATTTTGTTGTGACATGGTTAGTCCTCCACTACATACCTATAATAGACACTTTCGCCTGCAGTAAATGACGTTCTCGTTATCTTAATAATATCTCCAGGTCTCACATCTAGATCTTCTAGTCCCTTGTCGTTAATTAATATGTATGGGAGCTGACTTGGCTTTGTGTTGTATTTCTTTAAAACTTGTTCAGCCTCTTTTATGGACAGAATTTCGTGTTTGGGTTGATATACGTGGTTCGTAATTTTAATATCTTTTTTATCAGAAGACAAAATTCGAGAATCTTAATTCCAAATCTAATATCCGTAATAAATAGATTCTCAGATATAATCGCCTTTTAAATCAGTTTAAGAGCCAATTTGCCCATAGTTAGGGGAAATTATGGGCGATTCGGTAAAATCAGAGACGAAAAAGCTCTGAAAGATTCCATTCACTCCAATCTAATTTGTCAAGCTTTATTCCAATTTCAAGATAATTTTTCATTGATACTCAGATCTAAATTGAATTTCAAACGAAAGTTCAATTCATAAACAAATTAGAAAGCGTAATTACCCTCAGTACAATTAAAAAATATGGATAAATTCTATATCAGGCAAAGATGATAAAGTTCTTATTCAGACTGGATATTGAGCAAAATTTCTAAATCTGTATTATTCTTCCATGAAATTCAAAGCTAGTGAAGTCTTGTTTTCCACATCAATATTTTCAATCTGGGTAGTGTTTTTGAGTGGTAACATTTTAACCCAAGTCACATTTCCGATATTTGAGAATGTATTGTTCTTTGCCATATCGTTTAGTATATTTTCATAATAACTGCTTTCCCTTGGAACAGATTCAATAGCAGTTGGTTGCAAACCATTTGGAGCTTGTTTGTAAGAATACACAATGCCAGCTTCAGCACCATTCACTGTGTTCTTATTTACAGTATTATTCACATCCTTCATGACAAACGCATGAGTTACATTATGCACAATATTGTTGTGGATGTTATTGTTGGTGGTATTGGCAAGATAAAATCCGTTAATACAGTTAGACAGGGTATTATTGTAGATTTCATTAAAGTTAGAATTTCTATTAAATGAAATACACCTAATTTGATCTGAAACGTGGTTGTCTCGTGCCACTGAATTAGTGGTATTAATGCTAAATGCTATTCCCCTTCCTACTCCGGTGTTGTTATAAACCCTATTACCTTCTATCATGAGGTTATAGCAGTGTTTTGAACAAATGATGCCAGACGCATTATTGTTGTATACAGTGTTCCGCAAAATTGACATATCATGACTTCCCGTGTGAGGATCTATCCCATACAAGTAATTGTCATGAAATTTATTATCGGCAATAAGCGTGCTTCCCATGCTTTTGGAATAATATCCCTTTAGAAGATGATGAATATCATTACCCTGTATGACTGAACCCTCCCCACCGTAGTAACTAAGTCCAGCGCACCTACTGCATGAATACCCCAGGTACCCAAGCTCAGAATTAGTAATGTTTGTGGTCCCCGTGGCATCTTTGGAGACTCTTATGAAGGCTCTAGGTTCTGCCGTGTCATAATCTGATTTTGTGTGTTCCTCACCAGGGCGCTTCCCGTACGCAAATCCAATTACGTCTTTCGTCTCAGGGTCCCAAGAAGTTATTTTTACAGAGTCTATAATTAATGAGCCACGAACGTGGATCCCATTAGGATTATTACCGTTATTCTTACTTACTAATATTGGCTGTTGGTCATCACTTACGTTACTACTGGTAACAACATTATTGTTAATATTAGGAATGTTAGCCTTATTTTCAGTACTTATATTTGAAACTATTGTTCCTTCAATTTGTTCTTCATCAAGTGTATCAGTCCCGTTCTCTTCAACAAG
>Ga0207643_10000808_pt1 | contig 19021 bp, 19 predicted proteins | sample KBSMisM62_FD_184313 | JGI IMG/M metagenome (GOLD analysis project Ga0207643, IMG submission 184313) | Miscanthus rhizosphere microbial communities from Kellogg Biological Station, Michigan, USA - KBS Miscanthus M6-2 (SPAdes) (version 2) | ecosystem: Host-associated > Plants > Roots >...
TCGCGTCACTAGGGATCGCGCCCCTCCGCCGGCGGCGCGCGCTCGAATGCCAGCGGAACTTTCGCAGGCGTGCGGAATTCCTGTGGGTCCCATACCGTGGAAGCGTCAAATGGAACATGTACCGCGGGCGCAAGTGTGTGTGGTCATCCCGGCCTACAATGAAGGGACCGTTCTTTCCCGCGTCGTGAGCGAGGTCGGGCGTGCGGGCTATACGGTGGTCGTGGTCGACGACGGCTCCGCCGACGCCACGGCCGATCACGCGCACGCGGCCGGCGCGATCGTGGTCAGACATCCATTCAACCTCGGCCAAGGCGCCGCGCTGCAGACCGGCATCGACTACGCGCTGGCGCACGCGGCGCAATTCGTGGTGACGTTCGATGCCGACGGCCAGCACCGCGTATCGGATATTCCCCGTCTCACCGAGGCGCTGGTCCGCGAACGGGCCGATTTCGCGCTCGGCAGCCGGTTTCTCGGACAGGCCCCCAATCTCCCGCCGATGCGCCGCCTGATGTTGCAGGCCGCGACGCTGTTCACCCGGCTGACCACGGGCCTGCAAGTGACCGACACCCACAACGGCCTGCGCGCCATGACCCGCCGCGGCGCCGCCGCCCTCAGGCTCCGGCAGAACCGGATGGCGCATGCGTCGGAATGCCTCAGTCAGATCGGCAGCAGCGGACTTCGCTACGTCGAGCAGCCCGTGACGATCGAATACACCGCCTATTCGCTGGCCAAGGGGCAGAACCTGCGCGATGGCGTGCTCATCCTGCTCGATCTGTTTGCGCGCAGGCTGTACCGATGATTGCCCAGCTGATCCTCTCGGCGCTGCTGGCGGCGATCCTGCTGTACGCGTGGGCCGAGTACCGGCGATCGCCCGCGGTCGCCTTCCTGACCGTAGCGATCGCGACGGCGGGCCTCTACTTCGTGTGGATGCCCGAGCACAGCACGCAATTGGCGGAGCTGGTCGGGATCGGCCGCGGCGTCGACCTCATTCTCTACGTCTGGGTGTGCATCAGCCTGGTCGTGCTGCTCAACCTGCATCTGAAGCTGCGAACCCAGACCGAGCTGATCACCACGCTGGCGCGCAAGATCGCGATCACCGACGCGCAATCGCGCAACACCTGATTTCTAAGTTCGCTTCATTCCGGCCGCAGATCGATCTCCTGCGCCAGCGAGCGCCACGACGCCTGCTGCTGACGGATGAACTCCGCGGTGGTCTCGGCGGTGTCGGTGCCACTGATCGCAAGCCCCAGCGCGAGGAGCCGCTGCTGGATATCGGGATTGCGCAGGAACTGGCCGATGTGCCGGTTCAACGGCGTGACGATATCGGCGGGCGTGCCGGCAGGAGCGACCACGACCAACCAGCCGTCCAGCTCGAAGCCCGGCAGCGTTTCGGCAATCGTCGGCAGATCGTCAAGACCGGGGAAACGCTTGGCCGAACTCAGCGCGATGCGTCTCACCTTGCCGGCACGCGCGAAGCCTTCGACGGCGGCAAACGAGCTGAGCATCACCTGCGTCGTTCCCACCGACGTGTCCTGCATCATCTGCGCCGTCGTGCGGTAAGGTACCTCGACCATCCCGATGGCCCCACGTTTGTTCAGGAGACGGCCGGCCACCACGCCCAGGCCGCTGGTGGCATCGACGGCGTAGGACAGCTTGCCCGGCTGCGCCTTGCCGTAGGCGATCAGCTCGGGAAGCGTCTTCACCGGCAGCTCGCGATATACCGAGACCACGACCGGACCCTGGTTGGACACCATCCCGACCGCGGTGAAATCCCGCACCGGATCGTAGGGAATCGATTTCAGCATGAACATATTGGATGTGAACGTGGAGGCGTTCGCGAAGAACAGCGTGTAGCCGTCGGGCGTTGCACGCGCGGCCTGCTGCGCACCGGTGATGCCCGACGCGCCGGGCACGTTCTCCACGTAAATCTGCTGCCCGAGCGTGCGCGAAACGCCGTCGGCGAGCAGCCGCGCCATGATGTCGGTGCCGAGCCCCGGACCGGTCGGCACGATCAGTCGGATCGGCCGCGTCGGCCAGTTCTGCGCGGCGGTCTGCGCCCGCGCGTCCGTATCAACGGCGCCCGCGAACAGGACGCAGCAGAACAGCGCGTGCAGGACCGTCTTCATAGCGCCGCCAAGAGCCGTTGCCATTTGTCGATCAGGTATAGGCGCACGCCCCTCGCGGCGGCAAGCGAGTCGGCGCGGTCGCCGACTTCGAGACCAGAGATGGACGCTCAGTTGCTCTCGAGCTTGATGCCGCCCTGGCGGATCACGTCACCCCAGCGTTTGCTGTCAGCCGCGATCAACGCCGCGAACTCTTCCGGGGTCCCCAGCGGCAGCCGCAGCCCTTGCCCGGTCAGCCGCTTGCTCACGTCGGACGCCTCGTACGCCTTACGCGTCTGCGCATTGAGCCAATCGACGATGGGCCGCGGCGTGCCGGCGGGCGCCATCAGTCCGAACCAGGCGCCGCCCTCCAACCCTGCAAGCCCGGCTTCGGCCGCCGTCGGCACGTCGGGCAGCACGGGATTGCGCTGCGGCGACAGTATCGCTAGCGCCCGCAGCTGGCCGGACAGGACCTGCTCGCGGGTCAGCGACACCACGTCGAACATCAGGTCGACGTGCCCAGCGACCACGTCCTGCACTGCGAGCGCAGCGCCGCGATAGTGCACATGCGTGAGCTCGACGCCGGTGAACTGCCGGAACTGCTCGCCGATGAGGTGGCCGCTCGCACCGATCCCCTGGGATGCATTGGTCAACGGTCGTGCCTTGCCATAGGCAACAAGCTCCCGCACCGAATTCACCGGCAGCGAGGCTTTGACCACGAGCACGTTCGGCGCGGCCACCATCAATGCGATCGGCACGAAATCCCCGGTGGGATCGTAGCCGACCTTGGTCATATGCGGCAGGATCGCCAGCGTCGAATGGTTGCCGATAATCAGCGTGTAGCCGTCCGGGCGCACCTTCGCGATCGCATCGGTCGCGACGATCCCATTGGCGCCGACGCGGTTCTCGACGATGGCGGGATGGCCGTCGTCCGTCAGCCGCTGGGCCACGATCCGGGCGGCAAGATCGCCGATGCCGCCCGCCGGCGCGCTGACGACGATCTTGATCGGCTGCGACGGCGCAAGCTGTGCCGCCGCCGGCGCGGCCGCAAAGCCGATGCAACCGGCCAGCAGCGCGGCGCCAAGGCCGCGCGCGACGCGAGAGCTCAGGACCATTTTGTTTCCTCCGGATGTGGTTTTTTCTTCTGTGTTTCGCCGCCGATAATGGTGGCGACCTCACGGCTGCGCAAATCGAGGGAACAGGCGAAGCGCGTTGCCGCGCTCGATCGCCTGCAGCTCGTCGGGCTGAAAGCCGAACGCGGCCAGGCCAGCGACAGTTTGCGCCATCATGCCGGGGGGCGCCCAGGGATAGTCGCTGCCGAACAGCACCTGGTCGGCCGACACCAGCGTCATCAACGGCACGAGCCCTTCCGGGCTGGCCTGCTGCGCGACGTCATAATAAAGCCGCTTGAGCTCATGCATGGCGCCGTTCGGAAGGCGCGGATTGACCGCCTCGGTAATCCGCGCGAGCCGCGAGATCCGGCCGGCCAGCAGCGGCACCGCGCTGCCGGCGTGCGAGAAGATGTAGCGGATGTCGGAGCAGCGAGACAGCGTGCCGCTGTACAGCAGGCTGGTGACCGCCCGCACGGTGTCGAACAGAAATTCGACCACCGCATCCGCCACGTCGGGGATGAGCCCTTCGCAGCACGGCGCCGCCGTCGGGTGGAAGTACACGACCGCCTTGCGCCGGTTGAGCTCGTCGAATACCGGCGCGAACGCCGCGTCGCCCGGCCACCTGTCGCCGTAGCTGGTCATCAGCACGATGCCGTCGGCACCGAGCACGTCGAAGGCGTACTCGATTTCGCGCAGGCTGCCCTCGATATCGGGCGGCGCCAGCGAGGCGAACACGCCGAACCGACCGGGATAATCGCGCGCGAGCTGCGCCGCATAGTCGTTGCAGTAACGCGCCACGCTGCGGCTCCTGGCGACGTCACCCGACCACACGCCGGGATCGGACAGCGAGGTGATCGCGGTCGCCACGCCATTGCGGTCCATTTCCGCGATCGACTGTTCCGGGGTCCATTGCAGCGGGCCGTGCAGCGGCAGCGGAGCGTTGTGCCGGTTGACCCATTTCAGCCCCATGTCGGTGACGTAGCGCGGCGGCACGATGTGATGGTGCACGTCGATGCGGTGAGGCTTTGCGGCCGCGGCGCCGTTCTGCCTGCCGGTATCAGATTTCCCTTTCGGCGCCTTTTTGGTCGCCGGCACCCCCGTCGCCGAAAAGGCCAAGGAAGAACGGCGGGGCTCGCAGCAACCCGCACACGCAGCGAAGCCGTGGCGGAAGCGGGAGATCGGGCGGGAGGCGCTCTCGCCCACACCAACGTGCATCGTCATCGAAATCCCACGACCTCCGCGCCGCACGCCGGTGCGGATGTTGGCCCCATTCCGGCGGCCTGTCCATTTGGGCGACCGCGCCCGCGTGGGAAAATATGCGACCAACGGGGAATTGAAATCGCACGCATAATCCCATTCAATTGCACCACTAGGCTGTGCTGCCTAGTTCCGCGGCGCAAAGCGGCGGACGGGAGAGAAACCCACGGGCGCACGCGCAAGTGCATCCGCAAAGGGCCGAGCGACAGACCGGGAGGAACCGCATGGCTTCCGTCGCGATCCGCGACGTCAGAAAGGCGTTCGGAGCCATCGAGGTCATCCATGGCGTCGACGTCCTGATCGACGACGGCGAGTTCGTCGTCCTGGTCGGCCCGTCGGGATGCGGCAAGTCGACCCTGTTGCGGATGATCGCGGGGCTCGAAAACATCACTTCGGGCGAGATCCGCATCGGCGAGCGCATCGTGAACAAGATGCCGCCGAAGGAGCGCGACATCGCCATGGTGTTCCAGAACTACGCGCTCTACCCGCACATGACGGTCGCCGCCAATATGGGGTTCTCGCTCATGCTGCGCCGCGCGCCGAAGAGCGAGATCGAACGGCGCGTCACCGGAGCCGCCGACATCCTGGGGCTCGGCCCCCTGCTCGACCGCTATCCGCGCCAACTCTCCGGCGGCCAGCGCCAGCGCGTCGCCATGGGACGCGCCATCGTGCGCGACCCCCGCGTGTTCTTGTTCGACGAGCCGCTGTCGAACCTTGATGCCAAGCTGCGCGTCGCCATGCGCACCGAGATCAAGGAACTGCATCAACGCCTGAAGACGACAACCGTCTACGTCACCCATGATCAGATCGAGGCCATGACGCTCGCGGACCGCATCGTGGTGATGCATGACGGCGTGGTCGAGCAGATCGGGGCGCCGCTCGAGCTCTATGACCGACCACAGAACCTGTTCGTCGCGGGCTTCATCGGCTCCCCGGCGATGAACTTTCTCAACGGGACGATCCGCGCCAACGGCGCGCTGGCATTCGAGGGCGCCCACGGCGTCCGCCTGCCACTCGCGGCGGCGCCGGCGGGAAGCGATGGGCGCCCGGTCATCTATGGCATCCGGCCGGAGCACTTCGTCATCGCCGACGACGGGGCGGAGGCCGAGGTTCAGGTGGTCGAACCGACCGGCTCCGAGCTGCAGATTGCAGCCAAGCTCGGCGGCGACGACATCATCGCGGTGTTTCGCGAACGCCACGACTTCAAGCCGGGCGACAAGATCCGGCTCAAGCCCGATCCGCGACTGGCGCATCTGTTCGATGAGCCGAGCGGCAAACGCCTCAACGCATGACAACGGAGGAAACAGCCATGACCATTACCCGCCGTGCCCTGGTCACAAGCGGCACCGCACTCGCCGCCGCCGGAGCGCTCACCGGTCCGGCCTTGCTCGACTGGGCCAAGGCCTGGGCGCAGACGGCGCCGTGGAAGCCGGAGAGCGGCGCGCAGCTGTCCATGCTGCGGTGGAAATATTTCGTGCAGTCCGAGGACGACGCGTTCGTGGCGCTGATCGATGCCTTCACCAAGGCGACCGGGGTGAAGGTCAATATCTCGCGCGAATCCTATGAAGACGTGCAGCCGAAGGCGTCGGTCGCCGCCAATACCGGCGCCGGACCGGACCTGTTCTGGGGCCTCTACTCGCTCCCGCACCTGTTCCCGCAGAAATGCGTCGACGTCAGCGACGTCGCCGATTACCTCGGCAAGAAGTACGGCGGCTGGGTGCCGAGCGCGGTCACCTATGGCAAGAGCGGCAACAAGTGGATTGCCATCCCGATCTGCTACAGCGGCAACATGCAGAACTACCGGATCTCTTCGCTCAAGAAAGCGGGGTTCTCCAAATTTCCGGCGACGACGGACGAATATCTCGAATTCGCCAAGGCAACGAAACGCAACGGAACGCCCGGCGGAATGGCGCTCGGCCACGCGTCCGGCGATGGCAACGGCTGGGTGCATTGGTGCCTGTGGACGCACGGCGGCAATCTGGTCGACAAGGACGACAAGGTGATCCTCAACTCGCCCGAAACCGCAAAGGCGCTCGAATACGCCAAGCAGCTGTACGAAAACATGATCCCGGGCGTCGCCTCCTGGAACGACGCCTCCAACAACAAGGCGTTCCTCGCGGGCGAAATCCATTGGACCGACAACGGCATCTCGATCTACGTCGCGGCCACCAAGGACCCCACCAAGAAGGAGATCGCCGAGGACATGGACCACGCGTTCTGGCCCATCGGCCCGGCCGGCAAACCGACCGAGCTGCACCTGATGTATCCGGTGCTGGCGATGAACTACACCAAGTATCCGCAAGCCTCCAAGGCGCTGATCGCTTACATGCTGGAGGCCGACCAGTTCAACAAGTGGATCGATTCGGCGCAGGGTTATCTGACCCACTGCCTCAACGCATATGATTCCAACCCGGTCTGGACCGCCGACCCCAAGCGCACGGTGTTCCGCGACGCCGCCAAGCGTTCGTTGACCGCCGGCGGCCTGGGCTCGGTCGGCGAAAAGGCGGCGACCGCGATCGCCGATTTTCTGGTGCTCGACATGTTCGCCAACTACTGCACCGGCCGCGAGGACGTGAAAGGCTCGATCGCGCAGGCGGAACGGCAAGCCCGGCGGATCTATCGGTGAGCCGGACAATGCCGCGGCGGTGTTCTCGGCGCGGCACGTGCCCGGGGCGTGAGGGCCCGTAGATGGCCGATACGCTGTTCGAGCGTCAGGTACCGTCGCGCGCAACGCGCGACAGTACCGCGTGGGACCGGCTGAAGGTCCATCGCGACTGGCTCGGCATGTGGTTCATGCTGCCGGCGCTGGCAATCCTGATCTTGTTCCTGGCCTACCCGCTCGGGCTCGGCGTGTGGCTCTCGTTCACCGACGCGCGCATCGGCCGCACCGGCGCCTTCATCGGCACCGAGAACTATGAATGGCTGTGGGGCGACAGCGTATTCTGGCTCTCGGTGTTCAACACCCTGCTCTACACCGTGGTTGCCAGCATCATCAAATTCGCCGTCGGGCTCTATCTCGCCGTGCTGCTCAACCACAGCCTGCCGTTCAAGGCGATCATCCGCTCGATCGTGCTGATCCCATTCATCGTCCCCACCGTGCTCTCGGCCATCGCGTTCTGGTGGCTCTATGACAGCCAGTTCTCGATCATCTCATGGTCGCTGCGCCAGATCGGCGTGATCACAACCAATATCGATTTTCTCGGCGACCCGTGGAACGCCCGCTGGTCGGTGATCTTCGCCAACATCTGGCGCGGCGTGCCGTTCGTCGCGATCACGCTGCTTGCGGGATTGCAGACCATGCCGCCGTCGCTCTACGAGGCCGCCACCATCGACGGCGCCAGCCAATGGCAGATGTTCCGCTACATCACCTATCCGCTGCTCACCCCGATCATCGCCGTGGTGATGACCTTCTCGGTGCTGTTCACCTTCACCGACTTCCAGCTCATCTGGGCGATGACGCGCGGCGGCCCGGTCAACGCCACCCACCTGATGGCGACGCTGAGCTATCAGCGCGCGATCCTGTCGGGTTATCTAGGCGAAGGCGCCGCGATCTCGACCGCGATGATCCCGTTCCTGCTGGCCGCAATCATGCTCTCGTGGTTCGGCCTGCAGCGACGGAAATGGCAGCAGGGCGAAAATAATGACTGAGCTCGGCCGTCGCTGCATTTTGTCTTGCCGCGAACGGGGCAAGCCCCGCGCGCGGCGACGGAAATGGCAGCAGGGCGAAAATAATGACTGAGCTCGGCCGTCGCTGCATTTTGTCTTGCCGCGAACGGGGCAAGCCCCGCGCGCGCGGTGCCGGAAATGGCAGCAGGGCGAAAATAATTGACTGAACTCGGCCATCGCTGCATTTTGTCTTGCCGCGAACGGGGCAAGCCCCGCGCGCGGTGCCGGAAATGGCAGCAGGGAATGAGCAATGACTGAGCTCCTCGCCGGCGCCAAGGCCATCCGTGCGGTATCGGCTGCCGATCACTCTGAGGGCATGAGCTATCTCGAATCGTTGCCGCGGCGACTGGTGACGCTCTATCTGCCGCTCGGGCTGATCATGCTCGTGCTGCTGTTTCCGTTCTACTGGATGGCGTTGACCGCCATCAAACCCGACGAGCAGCTGCTCAATCTCGATCGCTTCAACCCGTTCTGGACCTGGACGCCGACACTCAAGCATATCCAGAAGCTGCTGTTCGAGACGCATTACCCGCTCTGGCTGTGGAACACGACCATGGTCGCCATGGCCTCGACCATCCTGTCCATCATCGCGAGCGTGCTCGCGGCCTATGCCATCGTGCGGCTGCGCTACCGCGGCGCGCAATGGGTCGGCGGCGCGATCTTTCTCGCCTACCTCATTCCACCGTCGATCCTGTTCATTCCGCTCTCAACGGTCGTGTTCCAATACGGCTTGTTCGACACGCCGTTCGCGCTGATCCTCACCTATCCCACCATATTGATCCCGTTTTCGACTTGGCTCCTGATGGGCTATTTCAAGACCATCCCGTTCGAGCTCGAGGAGTGCGCGCTGATCGACGGCGCCAGCCGCTGGCAGATTCTCACCAAGATCGTCTTGCCGCTGGCTATACCAGGACTGATCTCGGCCTTCATCTTCTGCTTCACGCTGTGCTGGAACGAGTTCATCTACGCGCTCACCTTCATCTCCTCGTCCCAGCACAAGACGGTGCCAGTCGCGATCGTCAACGAGTTCGTTGACGGCGACATCTATCGCTGGGGCTCGTTGATGGCCGGGGCGTTGGTCGGATCGCTGCCGCTGGTGGTGCTCTATGCCTTCTTCGTCGAGCACTACGTGTCGGCGATGACGGGGGCCGTGAAGGAATAGCGGCCGCACGTCCCGCGCGTGCACGCCTTGAATATCGCGGTCTCGCCGACCATCCCTGCTTGACAGAAAGGCGCGCCCGCCGTCTGAAAGGCGGGGGACGGCCATCCCCGGACGCGCAAGCGGCCAGGCCACCCCGCGCGGGGTTGTGTGCAAAGACATTATTCTGGATTATGAACGGTGGATGGAGTCGGAGGGGTCGACAGCCGGAGACTCGCCATGAAGCCCATGCGCACCGCTATGACCCTGCTCGCCGTTTGCCCGTTGACCGCCATTATCGATGCCCGCCCGAGCGGCGCCGAAACCTATCGCCCCTGGTGCGTGCAGTACTCTGGCCGCAGCGGCGCCAGGAGTTGCGCTTTCACCTCCTTCGAGCAATGCATGATGACGGCGGGCCCCGGCACCGGCGGTTCGTGCGTACAGAACCCATGGTACCTGTGGTACGGCCCGAACAGCCCCAGCACCACGGGTCAGGGTGGTCGGGCGAGGAGATGATCCGCTCGTTGCCGCCCATCGCGCGCGCGCGCCGTCAAACCGCGTTCGTCGTCCGCCGCTTGCAGGAGTTGAACAGTTGACCAACGCATGCAGATGCATTGAAGACCCGCGAGGATAGCGCACGATGGACTTGACTATCCTGGCCTACGCGACTCTCGGGCTTTCTCTGTTCGTGTCTGCGGTCAAGATGGGTGGCTGGATCCTCCATGCCGATCCCCGGACCATCCTCAACGGCGGACGCTGGGCGCTGGTCGCCTTTGCCGCTCTCGCGCTCGGCGTCCTGATATGGCTCGTGATGACCGGCCGGTGGTCCTCGGCCATGATGCTTGCGGCCTTCATGCTGCCGATATTTGTGCAGGCCGCACCGCGCTGGCGGGTTTTGTTTGGCCCCCTCAATGCCGTGCGAAGCGACTTTCCTCCCATCACACCGGATTTCAGTACCCCGCGCGGCGGCTTTTCGAACGCGCGCGACATGACCGATCCGGAACTGGTGCAGCAGTCACTCGCCGTTCTGAGGGCCTATCTCGCGCACGCCGGCGCGCAAACGGCGACGCAGCAAATCGAGCACACGCCGGCATATCTGCAGGCAGGAAACGGCGCGGGGACGGAGTCGGGCAATGGGCGGTTGTGCATGTCGACGGAGGAAGCGCTCGACATCCTCGGGCTCGAACCGACCGCGACCGCCCAGGAGATCAGGGACGCATACTGCCGCCTTGAGCAAAAGGTCGATCCGGAACTGGGCGGCACGCACTACCTGATGGCGAAGATCATCGACGCCAGAGATGTTCTCCTGCGAGCATAGACGGTGGCCGCTTTAGCGCGGTGGATTTGATGTTCCTGTCACCGTGCCGCAAGTTCGTTCAGAAAGCCACACCAGGATCATGACTTGTTAGTGTTCCTTCGATCCCGAAGTTCGCATCAGAGGGAGCCGCAAGGGTTTGCGAACTTGGGAATCGGGACATTGTGAGCGAGATGGTCGATCGCCGGCATGACCTTTGGCTGCTGATCAGGTTGGCCGCGCAGAACGTCGGCCGACGGCGGCTACGAGCGATCTTTCTCAGCGCAGCCGTGATGCTCGGCGTCGGCATCGCTTTCGCCAGCTTTGTCGCCGGCTGGGCATTGCGCGACGGAATGACGACCAGCTTTTCCCGCATGGGCGCCGACCTCGTGGTCGTTCCACGCGCGACGCTCGTGAATATCACGTCGAGCCTCCTGACGGTCCAACCCACCGACGAGACCCTCCCCGCCGACCTGGCAGCGCGGGTCGCAGCGATCCCCGGCGTCGGGAAAGTGGCGCCGCAGCGCATCGTCCCCGCGCTGGTCGAGGGAAACGCCGCAAACCTGATCGCATTCGATCCGACGCACGACCTCTCGGTGCTAACCTGGCTGGCCGAACGCCAGTCGGGACCGGTCGAGGGCCTGATCGCCGGCGGCGGCCTCGCCGCACGGCTCGGCGAATCGGTCAGCGTGTGCGGAATGCCGATGCGCATCTACGGCCGGTTCGGCAAGACCGGGGTCGGTCCGTTCGACGACTCCTACTTCCTCAGCTTCAGCGCACTCGCCGACATGGTTTCGTTCTGCCGCACGGCCGACGCGCGGGGCGTTCCCAGGCCAACGGCAAAGCCGCAGGACAAGCCACAAGACGAGCCGCCGGTCCCCAGCATGAGCCATGCCGGCGACGTCTGCTCACCCGACCTGGCGCTCGATCGGGTATCGGCCTTCCTGTTACAACTCTCGCCCGGCGCAAGAGTGGACGAAGTCAAGTTCGCGCTCGCGCGGCTTCCCGACGTCAAGATCGTCGAAGGCAACACCGTGATCACCTCCTCGCGGCAGGCGTTGAGCACGCTCCTCATCGGCATTGCCGCCTTCACCGCATTCCAGCTCATTGCTCTGCTGATCCTAGTGTCGCTGTTGTTCTCGGCGATCGTGCAGGAGCGCTACCGCGAAGTCGGTCTCCTGCGGGCGATGGGGGCGAAGCCCAATCAGGTGATGACGATCATTCTCACCGAAGCGGCGATCATCACCGGCCTGGGCGGCATCGCCGGACTCGGCTTCGGCGCTGCCATGCTGTTGCTGTTCGCCCGCTCGCTCGGTTTCTATTTCGGCCTGCTCGGCGTGCCGTTCTCCTGGCCGCCGCTGGCGGTTCTGCAGATCAGCGCCATTCTCGCGATCTCATTTTCGGCGATCCTCGGCCTAGTAGGCGCTTTTCTGCCGGCATGGCGCGCGCGCCGGATGGCGCCCTACGCGCTGATTCAGGCAGAAGGCCGATGACGTGACGTTGTCGGCGCAGGCACTGACCAAACGCTACGGTACCGCTGCAGGTCACGAGGCCGTGCGCGACGCCAGTCTCGAGCTCGAGGTCGGCGAGTTCGTCTCGATCGTAGGCCGGTCGGGTTCTGGAAAATCAACCCTGATGGCCATGCTCGGCGCCTTGACCAGGCCGACCGAAGGCACGCTCCTGCTCGACGGCACCGATGTCTGGACGCTTTCGGAGGTGGAGCTGGCAACCTTCCGTTCGCGCCGCATCGGCTTCATCTTCCAGTTCCCGAGCTTGCTCTCGAATCTGACGGCGGTGGACAATGTCGCCGTTCCGGCGCTGCTCGGACGCACCATGGATGCCGGACAGGCCTACGCGCGCGCCTACGATCTGCTCGCGCGTGTGGGGTTGCGGGACCGCGCCGATGCGTATCCCGGCAGCATGTCCGGCGGCGAGCAGCGCCGCGTCGCCATTGCCCGTGCGCTCATCAATTCGCCGCCGCTGCTGCTTGCCGACGAGCCGACCAGCGATCTCGACGAAGACACCGAGACCGACATCATCGATCTGCTCGAGCACCTGCAGCGAACGGAATCGTTCGGCTTCGTGCTCGTCACGCACAACCTGGAATTGGCCAAGCGCGCGCGGCGGACTTACGAAATGCGCCAGGGCGTACTCGCGGCCACCGACCTGCCGCGGATCGCGGTAGATCCGGAACGGCCACGGCACTTCGGACCAGTCAAGGTCGCCGCGCCGGCGGAGCTCGCGCTGCCCGCGGCCGCGGTGGTTTCGCCCATCCGCCTGGGCTCCGGCCTGTGGCGCGGCGTCCAGATCTTCCTGCTGGCAGGAGCCGTCATCTTCGGCGGCATCCTGCTGGCCGATTTCGGGATCGACAAATATCAAAAGATGCGGGTTCGGCAGCGCGACGCACGGGTCGCCGCCTTGCAACATCTGGCGCTCAACAGCCTGCGCGGCGACGTCCAGTCGGTCAGCGATCTCGGCGACGGGCGCTACGAACTGACGACGTATCTGCAGAATGTCGGCGGCAGTCCAATCTACGTCATGTCGCCCGAGCTGCGCGCCTATGTGCAGGTCAAGACCGTCTGGCAGGAAGTGCCGATGAAGCCGATCGAGGACGCCGCAAGCGGCGTTCTCAAGATCGAGGGCAAACAGACCTACCGCTATTTGTTCGACGCGCGCGTGCGGGATTACACGCAGCTCTTGCCCAACTACATGCATGTCCGCTTTTCCGGCACGATGCTGGTCAGTCCGAGCAGTACGCCCAGCGACGACGTATTCGAGCGCAAGGACAACTACTACGTCTACCTCAAGCCGTTCGATATCGCCGATGAGGTGGTGCTGAAGCGCATGCGCTTTTCGGGCAAACCGCCGGTGTGGATCCCGATGCCGCCCCATTGAGATGTTGAGGAGTCGCGAATTAGAGAACGGATGACCTTGATCACCAAACAACATTGTTGTGCAATAACTGTCACCCATACACGGGAAGTGGAGGAATTGGCCTATGTCTGACGCGCGCAAGCCAAAAATGAGAGAAGCCGCGGAGGACGCACCGCTTCCAAAGCTGGACGTCGAGAGCCAGCCGAAACGCGCGCCGGACATGCCGCTCAGCCCGGAACTGAGCTACCTCCAGCGCAAGGCCGAAGTGGCGCAGCAGGATCACGAGGTCTTTTCCGAGTACTTGCAGGAAAAGATCGCGCGCGAACAGCAGCAAAAAGTGCAACTCGCCGAGCCGCCTCCGAAGGCGCCGACGAAGGTCAATCGCCGTAGCCTGCTGACATGGGCCGCCGGCACCGCCGTCGTAGGCGAGGCTGTCACCCTCGGCTATCCGATGGTCACGGGCCAGAGCATTCCGGCGCAAGGGCTCCAGCATGGCGGCGGTACCTATACCGAGGCCCAGCGTCATCCGATCGATCGCGACTTCGTCAATCCCAAGGCCGACGTCGGCGGGCGGAATTTCGGCAGCTGGGTTCTGCTGATGCCGACCAAGCTCGGCGGCGGCACCTACGCGGTGAACCTTGAGACCGGCCGCGCGCTCGCCTGGATCTCATACTGGAATTACGGCGATTACAATCCGATCTCGCATCACCTGTGCGCCTTCCCCAGCGCCGATCCGGCGAAGGGCTTCGAGTGGATCAACAGCACCCAGGGCGGCAAGAATGCCCTGATCTACGGGATCCCCACCAACATCGAGACGCCGGGCGAAGGCTTCAACATCTATCGCGTCCGCTTTGACGGCGCGCAGATGGAATTGATGGAAAACGTCGCTGAGACCACCGGCCTCGGCCTGGGCGTCCACGTGACCATCGATCCCAAGACCGCCGAACGATATTTCGTCACCGACGGGCAAAAAGATATCGCCGCCTGCTTCGACCGGCGCACCTCGCGGGTGATCACCGCGCTCAAATACGATTGGGTGCCCAACGTCCGCAACCTCGCCGAGGGCTGGCAGAAAGGCGGCACCCTCAAGATATCTAGGATCTATCCCGACCCGAAGACCGGCAAGTACGACTATCTCGGCACCAAGGGCCAGAAGATCGAATGGGAAATGGTGCCCATGGGCGAGCTGTTCGTCGAAGAGGGGACGATTCCCGGCGACGATGTCCACGGTCTCTGCGGCGCCGATGGCACCATCTGGCATCCGTCCGGACGTTGGGCGTCCACCGTCGTGCGGCTGTGCGGTGGCCAAGTGATCCTCGACGCCGAAAAGAATTTCGAGCCGGTGGCCTTCCTTCAGTTCAATAAGGATGCGCCGAATCAATACCCGATCAAGAAGATCGACAACGATCACTGGGAGGTGACGTTCGACAAGATCTTCTCGCCCGGCCACGAAGTCGGTTTCTCGCCCGACGGCCGCTTCCTCTGCATGATGAACAATCTGCGCGAGAACAATTGCTCCGTCTTCGATTCAAGCGATCCCGATCCACGCAACTGGAAGAAGATCGCCCACATCGAAGACCCTCTGTGGCGGGGCAAGTATCCGAACCCGTTCCACATGGTCTTTTCCATGGACAGCTCCAAGCTCTACCTCTCGATCCTCCACCCCTCTCCCGCCAGCAGCGGGGTCATGGTCGTCGATACAAGTACGTGGAAGATCAAGAAGGAAATCCAGGGCATCGGGCCGGACATGCAAACCCTGGCCATTACCTACGACGGCAAATACGTGGTGGGCGTGTTCAGCGGCTTCCAACGGCTCTCCAGCGGCATTGCCTTCATCGATGCCGAGACCGATGAGCTGGTCGGCATCTGGCCGAGCAATGGCGGGCACCATGACTGCGTTATCATCCCCACCAAGCTCGAGCACATGAAGCACACGAGGTCGTGCACGCTCTGACAGGGACGTCGCACCCACACCCGCGCTCATTGTGCGATTCGGGCGAGCTACAAGCGGTCTGCCAGCACCGCGTCAGCTCGATCTCCGGCCGGATAGGTCAGTGACCCGTCCGGCCCGAGCTGAGCCGCCGCAGTCATGCGCGCCGGCACGATGCGCCCTGGGCCGAGAATATGGAATACGGTCTTGCCCGCCGCGATCAGATAGTCTGCGATGATACGGCGGTGGCACCGCCACCAGACCGCCTCAGCGCACATGATGGCGCACCGCGGCTCCTGACCCAGCGTGCAAAGGCGCGCGAGACCGGAATGAAACGCTTCGGTCAGGCCGTAGTCGGCATAGTTGTGAAAGCTCTGATTTTGCCAAAACGCATTTACGTCTGGCGCAACTTCGTGCTGCTTTCCGCGTAGACCTCCCAGCGCGGCGATGCGCTCATAGCCGATCTGGTCTTGCGCGAGCGTTTGCGGAAGAACGTGGTCATTGAATTGCGGGTTTGAACGCGATCGCGGAACGGTTCGAACGTCGACCAGGAGCCGGACTTGCTCCCCCTTCAGCAAATCCACGAACTCGGTCACCGCGCGGGTGGAATGGCCAATGGTGAAAAAGGGGGACGTCATATTCTTCCAACCCAGAGTCCTTCAAACCAGGTTCGGCGCATGGGCTCTCACGGCGAGCATTGAACGCGATACGCTCCAGCCGGGCGCGGTCGTGTTCCTATCTAGCCTAGCCAAACCGGCGGCCGCCGCGCCGAATCGTACGGCCGAGACACGCGCCCCGAGGTCAGTTTCCCATGGCCGCCTTCGCGGGCGTGGATCCCACGCGCCAGATGACGTTGCCGACATCGTCGGCGACCAGCAAGCTGCCGGCCCGGTCGATCGCGACGCCGACCGGACGGCCGAATGCCTCCCGATCCGCGTTGAAGCCGGTGAGGACATCGACCGGCTGTCCGGCCGGGCGCCCGGCGGCGAACGGCACGAAGACGACCTTATAGCCGCTGCGCGGCTTGCGATTCCATGATCCATGCTGCCCAACGAAGGCCCCGTTCCTGTATCGCTCCGGGAGCGACGTCCCCTCGGAGAACGTGAGCCCCAGCGAGGCCGTGTGGCTGCCGAGCGCATAGTCGGGGACGATCGCTTTGGCCACCAGGTCAGGGCGTTGCGGCTCGACCCGGGTGTCCACGTGCTGTCCGTAATAACTGAACGGCCATCCGTAGAAGCCACCGTCCTTCACCGAGGTCAGGTAGTCGGGCACGAGATCGCTCCCGAGCTCGTCCCGCTCGTTCACCACCGTCCACAGCACGCCGGTTTCCGGCTGCCAGGCCATTCCGTTGGGATTGCGCAGGCCCGAGGCAAACACGCGGGATTGCCCAGTGGCAGGATCTATTTCCAGAATGGCCGCACGGCGATCCTCCTTGTCCAGTCCGTTCTCGGCCGCGTTGCTGTTGGACCCCACGGTCGCATAGAGATGCGACCCGTCACGGCTGGCGATGATGTTCTTGGTCCAGTGATGGTTGATTGGACCGCCAGGAAGGTCCGCGACCTTTACGCCCGGCGCGTCGATCCGGGTCTCCCCGTCCACATACGAGAAGCGCAAGATCGCATCCGTGTTGGCGACGTAGAGATCGTGACCGATGAGCGCCATGCCGAAAGGCGAATTGAGGTCTTTGAGGAACACGATTCGCGTCTCTGCAATGCCGTCGCCGTCGGCGTCACGCAGAAGCGTGATGCGGTTTGCGCTCGGGACGCCGGCGCCGGCCCATTTCTGCGCCACGTGAAAGAAGAAGCCTTTTATCCCTTTGGCGTCCTCCGGCCGGTCCGGACCGTTGGTTTCGGCCACCAGGACGTCGCCATTGGGAAGGACGTAGAGCCAGCGGGGGTGATCGAGCCCAGTGGCGTAAGCGTTGACTGCGAGGTCCGACGCCGGAGTCGGCTGGGCGCCCTCGGGCCAACCCTTGGCGGCGGCGATGTTGACGGTGGGGATGAGCGTGGAATTGGGCGGCGGTATCGTGGGATTAGGACCGATGCCGGCCTGATCGGGCAGCTTGGCGGCATCACCGCAGGCGCTGAGCAGGACTGAAATTGATCCGATGATCAAAAAATTCGTGCTTATCTTCACGGCGAGCCCTCGCATAAGCCAATCCCAGCCCGCCCGCGGTTGAAACGCTGGCGGCCGACGATCGGTTCCCCAGCGGCTCTGCTCGCGGCGTCATATGCCAGTGCTAATCTCGTGGGCGATCCGGGGTCGCCGTCGTAAGTTCGCTGGCATCGGAAACCGGCGCCGCTTCCCTGGTCTCTTTCGCAAAGAGGACATTCGATGCAAACTCGGCTTCTGCACGAAGACAACGGCCAGCGGACCTTCACAGTCATCCTCGAGACCGGCGAGGAAGTGTTGACCTGTCTCCAGCGATTTGCGACCCGCGAACACGTACTCGCGGCGCAAGTCACGGCGATCGGTGCACTAAGCGACGTCGTGCTGATGCACTTCGATTGGGACAAAAAGGATTATCTGAAGATTCCGGTGCGCGAACAGGTCGAAGTCGCGTCCCTCATCGGCGATGTCGCCGAAGCTCCCTCGGGCGAGCCGGCGCTCCATCTTCATCTGGTCGTCGCCAAGCGCGATGGATCCGCGATGGCCGGGCACTTGGGCGAAGCTCACGTTCGCCCGACCCTTGAAGTCATCATGACCGAAAGTCCCACGCACCTGCGCAAGGTCAAGGACCTGGAATCGAGGTTGGCGCTCATCCGGCCTGCGGCGTGACCAACCCCATCGGTTGAACTCCCACACGGCGTCTGGGACAATGGCCATCCCCGTGACCGCGACGCGGATCTCGCTTTGGCAATTCTCTATGATCGAACTGTCGCATTTGAAGATCGGAATGAAGGGATCGGCAGATCTGCTGGTCGGCCCCGAACATACAGCCCCCCGCATCGGCAGCGGGCGAGTGCCCGTGCTCGCCACTCCCGTCATGATCAATCTGATTGAGGCAGCGGCGCTCGCGGCCGTCGAGCAGTTGCTCCCAGACGGTCATCAAAGTCTCGGCATCCATCTCGATGTCCGCCATTTCGCCGCCACGCCGGTCGGAATGCGCATCCACGCGACGGCCAAACTGATCAGGATCGATGGCCGCACGCTCGTATTCCAAGTCGAGGCCCACGACGAGAAGGAGCCGATTGGGAACGGCTCGCACGAGCGCGTCGTCGTCAATGTCGCGCGCTTCGACCAGCGCATCCAGAAGAAGCTGGGCGCCTGAGCAGAGCAACAGCGCCAACGCGCTGCGTCTCGCGGCGCTCCACGGGCAAGGCCTGATCATGAGCCCGATGTTTCTGGTCGCCGAAGAGATCAAGGCGGGCCGCCTTGTCGCGATCCTGGAGGAGTTTCTCCGGGACGAGCACGCCATCAACGCGATCTATCCGCATCGCCAGCATGTGCCGGCCAAGGTCCGCAGCTTCATCGATCTGTTGATCAGATACTTTCGCGAGCATCCAACTTGGGCGCAGCCGTGCAAAGCGCAGGAGATCGATCGGCCGCCGCAGTTACCCGCGGAGCAAGTGATCGACACGGCGCGCCGATGCGCGACGTCCCGCATCGCGTTTAGCCAGGCGGGTTCTTGATGTAAGCGGCAACTGG
>Ga0207643_10000809_pt1 | contig 19017 bp, 26 predicted proteins | sample KBSMisM62_FD_184313 | JGI IMG/M metagenome (GOLD analysis project Ga0207643, IMG submission 184313) | Miscanthus rhizosphere microbial communities from Kellogg Biological Station, Michigan, USA - KBS Miscanthus M6-2 (SPAdes) (version 2) | ecosystem: Host-associated > Plants > Roots >...
AAATTTTGGAAAGTATGCCTCCGATTTACTTTACTCCACAAGATGCTAATAGAGTATTACCTGAAGTAAAGAAACTATTTTCTAGCATTACTATTCAGAAAAATAAGGTAATTAAACTTCAGGAAGAATTACAACGATTGGTTAGTGATGGAACGAAATTTACTCCTTTCATAAGCAAGAAACAGGAGCTAAATAGGGCCGTCTTCAAATTGTACGAAACCATTGCGGAATTGGAGAATAAGGGCGTTATGATAAAGAGTGTTGACGAGGGTCTCTTGGATTTCCCATCTTTGAGGTTTGATGAAGAGGTATGGCTTTGTTGGAAAGACGGTGAGAATGAAATAAAGTTCTGGCATAGAAAGGACGAAGGTTTTATGGGAAGAAAACCATTGTCAACAACCAATATAATTGATCGTTAGTATGCGGAACTTGTATCAAGCGTCCTTAATAGGTTACCAATCATTAGAACTGTTGAGTATAAGTAAATGGATAGAATAAGAAAGCAATTAGGTAATTTGCGAGTTACTACTCTTAGAGCATTTGGTTTGGATGAAACGAGAAGAGTAGTTGACGAACTGAAATAATAGTAATCTAACTCTTATACAATATTCAGCATTTATAAAGTGTAAACAAATATGGTGTTTCTTTTTTTTCGTCAAGTGTCCAAGAACTGGGAAGGTTTATGCACTTCACTATTTTCAGTCCAGAGTCATCCATGAATTTTCCCCACCCATACTTAGATTTGTCTCGTGAATATCTATAGGCTCGATTTCCCATTAACGTAATACCTACGTTGTGCAATTTTGCTTTATATTCTTTCAGGTGATTTAGAATGCTGTAAGATAATATTTCACCTGAGTCGGGTAGCGCAGAAATGAAAATATTGGTATTTTCTAGTTTGAATTGAGAGTAGTCTATCGAATTCGAATCGCCATTAATGACTTCGTATTTTACGTTACTAAAATTAGATATTTTATTTTGGAGGTCGCATAGATCCTTATCAATCTCTACTCCTACAGAATTAAGACCAAGTATAGTACCACAAAATATCAATCTTCCATCACCTGATCCTATGTCTATGATATTTTCAAATCCCAAACCTTTTGCAACTAGAGTCAATACAAGTGCTGAGAGTCCCCATGTTGGAAGAAACGGTTGATAAAGCGTTTCATATTTTTTGGAACTCGCCCAAAATTGATTTACACCGCCTTCATAAGATATGCACGGGATATTAGAAAGTGTTACATCTTGTTGTTTGTAATATATTTTGTTATACTTAAAGAAAGTATGCAGTTTTTCCAATAGCCCTTTGTCAAATAAGTTTTGGTGATTTGCAACTGGGACAAATTCTCTAATATGATTATGCGAACGTATTTCACCAAGATATTCGTTCTTAAGTTCAACCAAATGTTTCGCCAAATAGTCCAGTTCCAATACTCATAATGATGGTTTTTGGCAAATATATATTCGAATGTTTATAGTTTAATCAACACCAATGATGAGGTAAATAACATTAACGAAGCGAAGAATTGTAAATAAAATATACGACCACACCTCTAGTGGGGTTCTATTATTTAGGATCTTCCTTTCTCTCTAATGTTGGGCTTAGTTTAGTATCAAATTTGATTCATACCTCTTACTCGAATTTGTGGATTGTAATGGAAACTTTAATTCTACGTTATTCGTAATATATATCGGAATCTAGTAACATGGATTATTTTTTTTGTTCACCCAGACGCATTCGAACTATTGGCAATAGATTTGGATTTTTATTTTATCCGGATCTAGTATGAAGAATGATTTCTTGTTTATTTTATTATTACCATCCGTTAAGACTTCTATTTTCATTCTCTTCATTTGACGTAATAATTCATCAAAATTTTCTTCAGATTTTAAATTTAAGGCAAAATGATCTAGACCATGTTGTGTTGAATCGGCCTTGGCTATATTATTACCTAACCAAGTGTTGATTGCGATGTGATGATGGTAAGAATCGGCAGCAAAGAAATTTGCACCAGGATATGAACCGGTTTGATGGAGGCCAAGCACTTCTGAATAAAAATTACTTGATTTAATTAGATCTGACACGTTCAAATGAATATGACCTATTGCTGTATCAGCAGGCATGTGCCACACTAACTGGTCTTCAGCTTCTTTTAGCAACTGTTTCAGATTTAGATGATCAGTCTTCATTTCTATCTGAAATTGGCTGGTTCTATTCCACTCTGATGGACATCTATCTCTGTAAATCTCGACACCATTAGAATCTGGATCTCTTAAGTAGAGCGATTCTGAAACTGCATGGTCCGCAGCTCCTTCAAAATAAAGTTGATTCGAATTATCAGTCAAATGCTTAAATATGTTTGCAAGATATCTTCTTGACGGTAACAAGATGGCAAAATGATATAGCCCTGCTTTTCGAATTGTTGATTGTTCTCCTTCAATCACTGTATTTGCTATATCTATTCTAGATAATTCTAAAATATAATTTTTTTCGTTACTGTCCACCGATGAAAGTAATGCGTTATCATCTGAAGCTTTTCCTATTAAACGAAAACCTAGTAAATCACGATAAAAGCTGAGCGATCTTTCGATATTGTGAACATTAAGTTTTACATTAGCCACCGACATGTTAATACTAATCTCAAACGATTTGGAAAATTCCAAGTCTGATACTAGTTCTCTCTACCCATTATCATCTGCATCAAACCAAATTGCCTCATCTTTCCAACCAGATCACAGAAGGAATCTCCAATCGAACAGTAGTAACTAAATTCATATTTTCACTTCCTTACTTACGTAACAATTTAAAGGCGTGATCTTCACTACCCGTTCTAAAGTAATGTAGTATCCATAAAAGTGCAAGTGGTTCTAGAAGTCTAGACCCTTCTATTCCTCCTATGTCAATTGTTTCCCATCCAAACTTTGAAAGTATATCATTTGTTACAATTTTTTTGGCACCTTCGTCGTTTCCACAAATAAACATAGTGGGCTTTCCTCCAGTAAAATCAGGATGTACCATGTGGAGGTTTCCAACAATATTAAATGACTTTACAACTTTGGAATCAGGCAACATTCTTTGAATGGTTTCGCCAGCGGAATCCGTGTAACCTAAAGCTAGGCTTGGTGGCATTCCTTTGGAAAAATCCAGGGGATTGGTAACATCAATGACGACTTTATTAGCCAGATTTTGAGGATTAGCCAGGTGAATTGCTTCAGCTGTTCCCGTCCACAGGGTTGCTAAAACGATCATATCGCCGAAAACTGCCGTGTCGGCAAATATTCCTGATGATGCATTTTCATTTCCGTGTTTGTTAATCCACTCGGTAATTTTACTCTGGTTCGGATCTCGTGATCCTATTCTAACGCTATGTCCGAGTTCAATAAATCCATCTGCTAATTTACGCCCTACGTCACCCGAGCCAATTATTCCAATTTTCATGATACAAATTTCTCATCCCAATTTATAGGCTTTACAGACAGCATCATAAAAATTGAGACCGGACAACTAATTTACAAGTTTGAGATTACTCGTATTTGTCTGAGTTTGACTCTGCTTCTTTTAATGATTCAAGTATCCTTGCGTTTACATTATCCATATTCAAATTTCGCTTTAGGTAACCTGCAAAGTCGGTTGGAGTAATTATGCCAAGCGGTTTAGTTATATCATCTCCCTCTACAACGAGCAGATGCCTAACTTTATTGTGCAACATTAAATCGGCGGCTACTCCTACTTCGGAAATTGCATCTGTAGTCACTAGCTCGTCTGACAAAATATCTTTAACATTTGTTTTTCTGCTGCTTGAATCATTAGCGCACACCTTCCTTACTAGGTCTCTCTCTGTTATTATGCCGATAGGTTTGTTGGTACTATTTACAACCACCAATGAGCTAATGTTCTTGTCGCGCATCTTCTTTGCAGCATCTTGAACTGAACTGGATCCTTCAATGGTCTGAAGTTTGTTGGTCATTATTTCTCCAATCGTTGTCAATATTCTATCTCCGATGTATGTATGTCCAACAACTATTAAAATTGTTTAAGCATTTGTAGTCACTTTTTCAAAAAAATGGAAAAGCTAAATACCAGGTAATAGAGCCCTAATGCATGCACGGTTCGAATCCCATTGCACTCGGACCTTGGCATTAAATCGAATAATCGACAATATTTTCATTGATGTTAATGAGTGAATATCTCAATTTTATAAAAACAAGAACCAAATTGGACTTTTGATTACATTTTGAATTTGCTCTGACGAATCGTAATGAAAGGCGTAATAATCTCTCTGCATTTAGACATCTTAAGAATCCAATGTAAAAACGAGAATCCTCTTAATCATCTCTTAATATATGCAAATTCTCGAATGGCAGAACTTTTATAACGTTATTACTATCTTTTCCTTGGTTGCATTATGATAAAAGCGTTACTTTTTGCAATAGCGTTACTAGCAACAATAGCTACAACGGCAACAACAGCCAATAATGTAAGTGCAGAAAAATGTGAAGACATAAAGGGTGTCGAAAAGTGGGACGCAGAAGGACATGGATCCAACGATCCATCTTCCAAAGAGTTTAAGGAAATGCTCAACGATGATTCTGTAACCATATGCGAACTTGCGGAATCGATTGACCATATGGAAGTAAAAGGCTCTGTAGATGATTGGTCCGACTTTAAGGATACAACTGTCTTCATGAGCACTACCGAAAAGGTGCAGGATTGTCTAAAAGATAGGTTCGATCTGCCTGACGATGATGGTGACGAACATCTAGCAGACTATGAGATCCAAAAATGCGCCACTGGTGATTACTAAACGATAGAATCTAAACTTTGATTCCTTTTTTTTAATTAAGCTAGATTTTATTCCATCTTTAATGAAAGAATAAGATCATTTCCTAAAGACAGTATATAAATGGGTGATTTCAGCAGAATCAAATTCAATACTTACAATTTGTCTTGAGATTTACAGTCTGATTTCCCAAAATGCTCCAGTCTTGCAGTGTAAGCAAGGTGGAAAAATTTCACCTGCTACAATTTCTAATCTTTTTTCGTTTTCTGTGGGCTGACATGCACTGTTTTGCATGTGTCCAGCAAAATGGTATGTGCCTGTAGAAGGTACGGCTTGATCCGTATGAAATTTTACCATTACATTGAATATTATTTTATTTGATATAAGGATTAAACTATATTTAGAACGAACGCACCTTCTTCTCTCATTTTTCTGACGATTCCGTAGATTTGTTGAGAAGTATTTATCTCCTTGGCTAACTTTTGCACGTAGGCATTCGAGGATGCAAGTATATTCTGAAAAATCAAATTCGCGCCGACGTCTAATAATTTAATAATGCGAAGTTTAGAAGAGAATAAAATCATAGAGATTAAACAAGATTACGGGTAGACAAGAAAATTAGATGTCCGAGTCTACAGCGTGCTTCCAATCAACGTCTCTCATTGGCTGACTAATTTTCAAACAACATGTTGGGCTTTTCTTTTCCTACCAACAATTCACTACGAGGAATCTTGAGATGTTTCATTCTAATACGAATATCAACGTATTGGGTAAACCCAACTCTAAACTTCACTAAATCTAACGAAAGACAAGAATCAACACAACAACCCGCATCCGTCCTAAATGGCACTTGCTCAATAAGCCTTCTTGACAGACGGGACAAAGCAAACCCTTGATGCAATACAGGAATTATGGCATCGGAATTTTTTACTTTCGATAGCAACGATTCAAAATGTGCTATCTTAAACCAACGATAGCCTTCATATGTTGCAGTGCGGGGCGGATCTGGAGGCAAGAAAGCCGAGATGTTAGTATCTATATTGGTATCATCACGACCGTTGTTATTGCACCAGCCAGATATGGAATCATACGATTCGTCATAATTTACTATTGCATCAACATTTTCTTGGGTCACAATTAGATCGTCGGGCAGGATCATAAAATGAGTATAGTCGCTTTTCAAAAAGTAATTTCTTGCTTTGTTGTATGCTTCGTCTTGTGGAAAATATTTAATCCACAGTTTAGAGATCCCGTTTATCTTTTCGATGGCCTCGTAAAACTCTGGGATACTACGCGGATTGAATATTACTAATAATGGTTTCATTGCTATCGTGGTTAATATGTAGTTAAGTCCGGTAGTTATTTACTATTTCTCGAAATTCGTCAACGTAGAAAAATTACATTAAAAGCTAGATCATTATAAAGCTTTTTAATATTATTTCTTGTTAGTTACTTCAAATCCATTCATCACCATCGAATTGTCTTCTTTTTTACAACATACAACATATGTCTTACACAATATTTAGTTATATCCCAACGTCTAAGATTTAGACGCTTTTGTTTTTAAAAAAGGTAACAATCGAAGTGTTCATTAAATCCGACGTAAAGCGACTTGACTTAAAGAGAAGTCAAATGTAGCATTGAAAAAATATTTGTTGTCCGCGCATCCCTTCAACCCAACTGGATTACTTGAAACCAACAAGATGAACTATATAAATATGCATTTGGCTTGCAGGATAGCACCAATTTATTATAAAGTAACAACTAAATCCTGTAATCGGAATAAAACAGAACTCTAACCTGCCATCTAGGATTAAAGTCCCAATAAGTGACCAGAATCGTTAATTGCAAACTTTATTTAATACTTTGTATCAAAATAGGTACTTGTCGTTTGACACCTGGAAGAAAATGATGGCTGAACAAAATAGAATAATCACTGAAGCCTTTAGAAGTCAATCCCAAATGCTAAATGATGCGATTAAACAATTTAGTGAAAACAATCCCAGAATGATAAGCAATTATATTCGGCAGCAAACTGAAATTTTTAATCAAATAATTCAACGGCAGAGCAAAATATTTACTGACGCTATGAAACAATTCGACGAAAAAAATACCAAAGCGTTCCAGGATGGCACTGATCTATCGACTAATATGAATAATGAGAACCGGCAGAAAAAGAAATCCAGTAAATGACCACCAAAAAAAGCATTGTGTGTATCATAGACGATGAACTTGATATTACCCAGTTATATCAAGACGCCATATACGACCATATTGAGGGAATCTCAGTCGTTTGTTTCAACAATCCAGTAACTGCCTTGGATCATTTCATTGAAAATAAAAAAGATTATGTGCTTGTTATCTCTGACTTAAGAATGCCGAAACTGAGTGGATTAGACGTACTAAGCAAGGTCAAAATGCTCAATTCAAATGTTAGAACGATACTAGTTAGCGCTTACGAAGTCAAGGAAGATAAAATATTTCAAAAGTATATGAAAGACGGAACTATAGATTTATTCATAGAAAAACCCATCCCAATTGATTGGCTGCGTCAAAAGGTCAGAGAACAAGTTGAAGTATTTGAAAAGAGAAGGAATGAATAAAACCAAAATTGATATTAATCTCTACTCCTATATGTTGAAAGGTAAAGTTCTTTTTATAGAGGACTAGAAATTTCTGATTTAAACTGATCTGAATGATTATATTGAACCCAAACCCCGAACATTCGAAAGGGCTAAACATATTCGTGTAAACTTTGGCGTTTTTTTCCGCCCTTACTAAGACAAGGCAACAATAATCTATTTAGTTCTAGGCCCATTGTCTAATACATTCACATGGAAAATATTCTTACAATCAATACAAGATAAACGCGCAACTGCATACACTGCAGTTATCATATCCGGGGAAGCCCCATGAGCATTTATCAAGTCTTCATTGATCCCAGTTTGGAGACCTTCTCTTTTAACGTTCATAGATCCACATCTAATACAGACGAATTTAATCAAATCAAAGTTTATCTCAAGTCGCTCAACTTCCTCATCATGACAATTCTTACAATAGAGGATATTTGGCTCACTTGAAACTTTGGCAATTATATCCCCATAGATTCCACAAACACTGCATTTGTCCTTTCCATGCATAGATCTTTTTAACAAAATTATAACATTTAAGACTTCAGACCAGTAGCATGAGGAAAATTAGGAAGCATTGTTTATACATAATGTTTGTTATTACTATATGATGGGGAACAACCTGCCAAAAGCAAAAAAAAGAAATGGAACCTTAATCAAAATAGAAAATGATAAAAAGGAATATTTTTGCATCTTCTGCGGTGGAAAAGCTGACTGGACAGCTTTCTTTGACGCTGGTGACGGAGCCAAATTGATAGAAAGATATTGTTCTGATTGTGCCAACGTCTATGTTGATAGTAAATGAAGAATGGTAGCAAAATAACAAATTACCTTACAAAATTTTATGGTAAGTATGCCAGCACCATATCTCTCAACAAGAATTTACTACTTTCGGGTTTGGTGGGTTTTATTGTTAGCCTAATCGTTGCATATATCTCTACGAAATATTCCAATAATGATTTTACTATTTCTACATTAACTGTAGTAGCCGGATTCGTCTCTTCTAAAGTTATTTTTGTTATTCTATTTCATCTTGATAATAAGGAGAAATATACAAAAAGATTTACCGGCAAATTGAACATTGAAATTATAAAACAAATAGCAACCAAGATGATATTTGCTGATGCTATATTTGATATTATCAATAATGTGTCAAGGTTTTTCATTTTACTTGAATTATTGAGGATGGAATATCAGCCGATACAAGCTGCAACAATAGCATCTATTATTGCCTCATGTTTCTCTTATTTAGCTATAAATTTAATTGTAAGACGTATACACGTATTTAGAGTTAGAAAAAAGTTTTTCTAGCAAAATAGCAATATCTGTTTTAACGATTTTCAAAATAAACCTTAAAGCTTTAGGTATCCGTTCCAGATTCAGTATCCAAATTTAGAACCGATAGTGTCGTGGGTACCAACGAGGTCCGAAAATTAAATTACTTTGAGTATTCTTTAAATCGCCTAGAGAATTCCTTGTCAATCTCTTCATTCATAATAGCATCTCATCTGCGTCCAGGTGTCCTTATGACTTGGTGATTAATCAATTTTCTCTCGTCTTCTAATTCATTGAATCCTATGCTCGTATGGTAGATTCGCTGCTTCATTGTCTTTAAATACGCGCTATATTTCTGTCTAAAGTCAGCTTCAATTTCCGAAGAAAGGGTTATCGCTCAATATGGTTTGTTCACACAATATTATGTGCATCATTACCTATAAGTTTGCGACGGTTGCAATTTGACTATAAGAAAGTAACGGTCAAGTTAGAATCCTTATTAAACGACGTCTCTACAGATTAAGTATTGTTTATACTAGTTACCCCACATATACAATTATCTCCTTTTAGAGAATCGACATTGCTTGGGCAGGCATTGGGAATACGTAAAGACTCTTAAGTCTTCATGTCAACTATTATAGTAAGCAATGAAACAAAACACGAAATATATGATAAGCTTAGTTGACAAATGTCGCGAGGAGCACGAAATAAGACAGAGAATTTCAATTTTGGAATTTATTAATAGTTTATTGCCTATGGAAACGAAGCTAAAGATACCATCTTTGATTACAAATACCTGCATAGACAATTTATTAAGTGCTCTCGAAGCTCGGTTATTGCCGCCAATATATGGTCGCTTATAGGTGGTGCCTGTGAGCGATGACAGTGTGTGAAAAATGTAGTAAACATGAAGAATATCACTCATGTTCTACATGTAACCAACACTTGTGTATCGAGTGCTTTAATACAGTTCATTTTGGTATTAATGCGCCAAGATCAGGTAATTCAATAGTATATAGCAAATGTGTCTTTTGTGGGGAAATATATGGAAGTAATGTTAAGGTTCATGTTTGTGATAGGTGTGCTATCATACTGACTTGGATATCTTCTATGAATTATCTAGCTGCAGTGAATAGGGTTTCACAGTTGATAAGGACAAACAAGTTTGATTCAAAGCTAAAGAATGAGAACTATTGTAAGACGAATTTTGGAACACGCGCTACTCAAGTTATTATGGACGCAGTAGACAGTGTAAGGATACAGTAACAAAATTCAAATTTGGATCTTAATAATTCCTGGCAATTCAGTTTTACATCATCTTCTAGGAGTTCATGAATATTTGTATAGTAATATAGTTAGAACCAACGATTAGAAATGTTTTATGACTGCAGAGCTGCAAACGATTGAATAAAGTGCTAGTTAATCTTCTATTAGTAACAACGTTTTCGTTACTATTAAATCCAAGCCTTGCGATTAGCGAGATTAAAAATCAGATTGAGGTTATTCCTCCTTCGAATTGGGAACCCAGTCAAACAAATAATTCGACTAGTATCATATGGTTTCAAAACTCTACTAAGAGTGTCTTTGCAATGATTAAGGCCCCTGATAAGTTGACGGTTCCTTTGTTCGTGGCCGGACCTTTTATGACTGGATATTTAAAATATAAGGGAATACTTGAATCGTCGGATCAGTTAGATTTTGGTCAGAATAATCATGGTTACCAATATTTCCTCAACCTATCTTCTCCTTCAAAACTCTTGGATTCTTCTTCCGGCCTCATACCAGCAAATGATTTCTTACAGGAAATACCTGAAGGTTATGATATTCCTTACAAAGGAATGTTAATTCTGACGGAAAAACACAGTGAATTATATGCAATAATATTTCTCAGTCCAAAGGATAATTTTGATTCAGTATTAAACGAGATCAATCAAACTCTGGATTCTATTCGGTTGACCATCTATACTAAAATGGAGAATTGAATTGCATACAAGCTAATTGCCAAACATGGAACTTCAATAATTTCCGATGGAGTGAATCAATTTACTACTTTGTTAAATTCGCCAATGGATTTGTCAAATTCTCTAAAGGGTTTGAAAGATTTGCTAGAGGATTTGTCAAATTCTCTAAAGGGTTTGAAAGATTTGCTAGAGGATTCTTTTCAATTTTTAATGCCGGGTTTTCTAAGTTTCTTATTGAATTATTCTGTGAAAATCCCGTAGTATCTGTTTTGTTGCCACCTAAATTCTGAGCCGAAATTGGAGTCAGATGTAGAAAAAAACCAAGAGCGAGAATGCCAGCAATTACCATGAAAAGATTCTTCAATAACAACATAACGACCTTATCCTATAATACTATTGCATACATTCTGTAAATTGAAGAAAAAATTTCTCAAGCAGCTTTCAAAGAATTGAGAGGTTAAAAATAAGCATTGCATGTCAGTTTTAAGCTTGAATGATTACAAGGATAGTAATAATTCCAATACGAAATAGACATATGAAAGGATTGAAATACATAAAATCGAATATTTGGACACTAGGAATGCTCGTAGGGATTCTGGTTATCAGTAGTTTGTTCTTAATACCATTAGAAGAACACTGGTGAAGTATCAATAGACAGCACGACTAATAATGTTGCATGCGCCGACTGAATATTCAGTCGTATTGCGACTAGGCGGAATTTGCAATCACTTTGGTAATCAGGAAATGATTTAAGTAATTAGTTGAAAACCCAAATTACGATTTTAATTAGATTTCACGTAACTATGTCTACTTGTTGTCCCAGTATGTTACCTGAGTATGAAAATTGGTTTTTCATTATCGAATCTGTGTATGATGGAAAAACGGAAGCATCTATACATGATCCGTGCATGGGAAAGATAATTTTTGGTTCAAGTTTCACAAGTCTTCTGGTCGTCTGCCTTACCGGTTCTTCACTCCCAAATATTCCTATTGCCCTATACAATTGAATCATAGTATCTGAGCGATCATCAGAAATAATTGGCTTGTCATTTCCTGGTTGAATAAAAAGATCCGATGGAAATAATGATTTAGTAGTCTCTTCAAAGATCATCATGCTATCCCAATGGTGAACATGTGGCGTCATGATAAATCTAAATACACGTTTACCCGTTTTGAGAATTTCATTATCCCAAAATGAAATGTGATCAGAGGGAACGTTATACCACCCAGTAAGGTTTAACTTGGAACTCAAATCACTGCATACCAGCTTCGCCTTCGGTGACTTGAGAAACTCTATTCCGCCCCATTCATCACTTTCAAAATGTAAAAATGCAACATAAGCTAGTTTATCAAGGTCAATAACTTCCTTTACCTTTTCCTCTATTTTACTGAACATACCGATAGGCCCCGTATGAATAAGGGTGGGATTTTCGTCTTGGATTAAAAACTGATTAAACGTGATACCATATCTTTCTACAAAACCCGAAATTCGATATATCCCATCAATGACCTCAGAAATTGAAACGTTTACCTCATCTGAATGGAAAGACTTGCTAACTTCATGCATTATGTTCTATATGATATTTTAACAATTAAACTTTATTGATAATACTTTTGATGTATTTAGCATCTTTAGAAATTAAAAGAAAAAATATAATCCTAAAAAGCTCAAGAGTAACAAGGGAACTGATAGTCATGCTGCCAATCGTCCAGTGTATTTTTCAGTGTGTTGCTTCCTGAGATCAAATACAATCTTTCCAGCATCTTTATGTATTCGGGATGTTTTTGGTGCGATTCAAATCTATCTTTAGATAAAGAATAGTAGGTTCCACAATCTTTTGATAGGTCGTCAATATTTTTCTCCACAACGTCTACGCCTTTTTTGAATAATTCCAGTGCACGTTTGTCCCCAGTATATTCGTAATAAGTCATTAGGTTTGCAACGCAAAACAGCTGACTGTTTAGTATTTTAGCATTTTTATTTTCAATCGCCACTCCCAAAAGCCAGCCGTCGTGATTTAGAACAGGAGATTTTAAGCCATTGAATACTTTTTTGGAAAATTCCAGGTATTTGGAATCTCCTGTTTCATTGTATTTTTTAGCAGTCACAAGCATCGCCTTACTCTGAGCTTCACAGCCATACCAAGGAGCTGATAATTTAGAGTAAAACTCCCAGGTGTAGTTATATGGTATCAGAATGTAATCATTATGGTCTTCGAAGTTACTGGTATCAAGGAACCAGTTCACATTATCTACAAAGTTGGGATTATAGACTTTTCCTATTTGCAGGCCAAACAGGTTTTTGTAGTCTACCATCGTGTTATTGTCTGCATCCTTGAGATATTCGATATCAGACCATTTTGTTTCCTTCTTATCGTTTCTGTTGTTGTCTATTGTAGAGTCAGCAGCAGAGCTGGCTTCGCCATCATTGTTGTTTCTATTATCCGAGATATAGACTTGAGCACTAGCAGCATGATGGAATATCACGCCAGCAAATAAATCTGCCGGTTTCGTTATTGCAGGTGTTGAGTCAGTGAGAAGTATTACTGAAAGTGAAATCAAAACTGCAGATATAATTATTATTTCCTTAATGATACTTCCGGAGATATTTCTTTTTAATTGTATCAATTCTTTCATATCTGCTTTCACATTGCAAAAAATGCTAAAATGCAGTTCGTGCAACGAAGAACTAATAGGTTATGCCATTGTGCAGCTAATAGTTTGTTCATAAACGAATACTTGCGACCTTGGCTTCGAATAGGCATAGTCTGGGATTAGATTGAGAGAGAGATCATCACAAATGGCATGAACGAAAATGAATATTGGGATTTATCACAAAACATGTGTCTCACAACTATTGACACGTTATAGCTTAAATAGATCTAAGAAAATAATAGTTCGTCACGCTCAATTAGATTCCCAAATGAATTCCTGATTTTTACCAACATCAAAATCAATTCATGAAGTATTCCACAACAGTAATTAAATATTGCAATTGATTAGTATACATAAATGCACTCAGAAAAGATGTCGGTATCAGATTTAATGAATACAAAGGTTCAAACCGACTTTGAAGATCAAAATATCATGCGCGCATGCGATATAATATACGCAAACGATATTGGATCCGTAATAATTGTTACTCATGACAAGAATTACAATCCCTTGGGTATAATTACTGAACGTGATGTAGTGCGAATTTTGGGTAAACTGGATCCAAATTTGCTCCAGGCACCTCTTGGAGAGTTGATGACTAAGCCCCTAATTACGATAGAACAGTCCGGATCCATAAATGACGCAACCAAAATCATGAATGACAAGAAAGACGTAGACTTGTAGTACTGGACCAAAATGATAAGATGATTGGAATATTGACCCAGCGAGATATATTCAAAGCCATTGATAAAGATCCTGAGTTATTCTCAGAATTCTATGGCAACGCTTTTTCTTCAAAGTTTAAGTCAATTTATGAAAAATACAACAAGTATTCTTTAGAAGATTAAATGCCAGATTCCCCTTATCCCCACAATACGAAAAATCAAGATCTTAAATAGATCCTACTCATAGTCATGATTGTCAATGTCTAATCCAGGTCCATATTTTAATAAAAAGTGCACGCATTGCCATCATTTGAATATTGGGACTGCCCCCAAATGTTCCAAGTGCGGATGTGAATTGTGAACAGAGAAATTATGACAGCGGAGAATCAATTTATTGTAGACAGTATTTTGGAAATTCCAATTAAGGCCCATCTGAAATTCCAGACTAATCACTCGGCATTCAAATGCGAACAAAATGCTCAGCAACTGATTGAAAATTAAGATTCAGTATAACTTATCAGAGAATGTAATTAATCCATTTTTTGGATCCAGATCTAAATTACGTTCAAAAGGAAAATGTTGTACCAACGCCTGTTTGTATAAATTTTTCAGGGAAAGATTCTATTATTCTATTTGTCGCTTTCCAACCAGTGCAATGACAGGGTATGATATAATTAGGATTAACCTTTTCCATCTCTTTGATCGTAGGTTCAATTGCTTCGTCATATATTCCGCCTGCTGGAAGATGAAAACCTCCTATTACTGCGTGAATCTTACCCATTCCGGTAACCTTCTTTGCGTAGTTAATCGTATTAATTATTCCTGAATGACCACAAGCAGTTAAAATTACTAATCCCTTATTTTTAACATTGACCACTAGAGCCTGATCATCTTTGACCAAGGGATCAGGTATTAGATCAATTTTATTGTTACCAGAATTTTCTACGTATTGAATAGGAAAACCCTTCTCAAAGTGTTTCTCTCTTGGTATCTCCCCTGTGATAAGTAACCAAGGTAGGTGGTCATTGGGAAGCAATCTTACTCCAGTATTCTTGTATATCCTTACCTCCATTTCTTGAAGATGCTTTTCATCTAAGACGGGCATCTTGGCTCTTTTTTCGTTAGGTAATATTATCCAGCGTTTTAGAAAAGCATCAGGATGTGTATAGAGATTAACAGTAGAATTTGGTCTTCTATCATGTATCATATTAATTATATTAACTAGACCCATGAAATGATCAAAATGACCATGACTCAAAATAATACCTTCAATGTGATCAAGAGCTATGCCAAAAACGTTTGCATTATAAATTACGCCACTTTCACTTACGCCGGTATCAAAGAGAAATGAATGGGTATTAGCTTCTGTGTTATTATTTCTATCATATTTAACAACATTAACTAAGGCAGAAAATCCATGTTCTGCTATTGGAGGCGGTAAGTTGATTCTCTCTTTCAAAATCAGAGGCGTTCTAATTGCATGTTCAGAATTTGTTAGCAAAAGATCAGTTGAATTGTCCATTAGGACGGTAATAGTTACCTTATCTATTTCTTGAAGAGACATATTATCTCCAATTTACTTACGTTACCGCTATAGTATATAAACATAAATATTACATAAAGAATTTTTTGAAATTCACTCTGTGGAACGCAATGAATGACAAAGTTATCCAACTTAAAATCATGATGAGCAGCACGTATCTTTATTTTCACATTTACAATTTACTGGTTCTTTCAGGCAAAGAGGGCAAATTATGGCACCACATCCCACGCATGTATTATCTGCCTTATTGCATGCCCAATGATTACATGGATTGATGTTCAATTTTACTTCTATTGGCGCTCTAGAATATAAAATTATTAACAAAATTTTGGAATATCAATTATCAGAGAGCATCACTTTTTGGGAATAAGCACCAGTAATAGAATAGGATTTTAATTATGTATAGAGCCGCTAGAAAGAAAACATTTTCTAAAATTCTTGTAGTAATAATGAGTCTAATAAAAGAGGTAGATACGCAGTTACATTCTTCTGAAATGCAAAAAGTTTATGCATCCTAAATAACGGAATCATAAATTTTCAATAAGGTAAATAATTCCGAATAATCTTTCATTTGCTCTATTAATCAATAACATTATGATTAATATGTGAATCGATCAATTGGAGTCTGGATTTCTACCCTTCTGATAATTCTTTCTATACCTCCAATACTATGGGCTATTCAAATTGTGAATGCTATACTTTACGAAAACGGAACATGCACTAATGAAAATCTTGCGAGAGTGACTAATCAAACGGCAAACACCAACGGGACCGTCGACGATTTTCTTAAAAGTTTGCCAAGCGATAATACAATATTAGCAGAAATAGTGTGTCAAGACAATTCGGATGAAACGACTACAAAGTAATACAACATATCCAATAATTAGGCCAGAGGATAGGGCTTTTCTCTGATAAGATCCAACATATAATTTTCTATCTGCTGTAGCCTTGCAGGTTTCAATAATACTTTTATTTTCTTCCCATCGAATATACGATGTTTTGATAATTCAGAGTCTAGATATTGATTAGCAGTAACAAAGAGTATAGGCGCTAATGGATATTTGAGCAAAATTTCTGCCGCTAGATCTAATCCATTTTTGGTACCAGGCAGTTTATGATCAATCACATACATATTTGGAGTTTCTCGTTCAATGTCATCCATTACATTATCAGCGGTTAGATATGTTTTTAAGACCTGATGACCCCTCTTCGAAAAATAATCACTGTAAAGCATCAGTATATCTTCTTCATCATTAACCACCATTATCTTCAATTTTCCATTAGGTTGCTCTGGAACGTCCATACTAAAAATTAACCAACATAATTTATACCACTTGGCTCTTATGTTACTGCTCCAATATAACTAATCATGGGATCGTAACCTAGAGTTAGCAAACTTAAACATTAGAACTTACTAACACTTAGAAATGGGCAAACACACAGCGACACAAGTGTTTGAACAGTTATACATTGAGGACAATAAAATCCCTTCGATGATTGAACTTTGGAAAGACCATAAAAAAAATACTAGGTTAAAGTCGTCATTTTAAGGATTGTTTCCAAAATCCTGCAATAAACTGCAATAAAAGATGTAAGGAATGAAAATTACTATTTTACAATACTTGCATAAACTTGCATAAATTGCTGTCAAAAAACTCATATGCTGTGCATATTGTTGCACAAAAGTACTGTCAATTAGTGTCAATGAATGAGGTCGCAATTATCCAATATTATCAATTTTCATTCCGCAATAATTAGTTGTATGAATGACATACTCCAAAGAATCGCATTCATCACAATTCCAGGAAACATATTCCTTACACATAGTACAACAAGAGTACGGACTTAAACTTGTTCCACATCCTCTGCATGAACCTTTATTGTACATTGTAACAAGTAATGGGTAACATAGGGTATAAAGGCTATTGCTGTACTAGATCGCCTCAATAAATGATATAAATGGGGTGTTTCAACAATCCACAATAGTACTGCCAATTAGTGCCAATTAGTACTATCAATTAGTCTCAATTAATACAATTTACTGTCAATTATTGTCAATTAGCGATATTATTCGACTGGATAGGTACTGAATTCTAATTATCGAGAAAAATTTGTTTGATTTTTTTTGTGTATAATATAATAGTTATTCCAGAAGTTTTAAGCAGATCACCGGTGAAAAAATAAGTAATGATTGCGAGTAGTATAGTCAAAATTGCTCTACAAGACAGTGTTAGCTATCTAAAGGTATGTATGAAAGAAACTGTCTATAACTCATATTATTCTCCTCCATTCCACTGCACTAAATGTGCAGATGTCGATTTGGCTACTACATTCTTGTGTTTATCACAATAATAATACGTACCGCTAGTTGTTAGATACTTTCCACTTCTGGTATTTTCATCAATAACGGCTATCCATGTAGCATCTGCATAACAGCTAACATGACTGCACTTTAGGGTCATTTCTTGTTATTATCCTCTTTTATTCTGAAACTCAAATTCTTTGCCTAGATAATAAAGATTAATTTCGATTTCACATTATCTTATATATAATAATGAGTCTTATGACTAAACTAGATGAGATTAGCGCAAATGTTACCATTCATCTAGCAAGAGAATTAACAACCTGAAACAAGGTGAAAAATTATAACGAGAAGCCCAATATAAAATTTTTATTTTTATTTTATAAAATTGAATACGTTTTGCTCTTACTGTTCTTTATAAAGTATCAACTTACTATATTTTTAGGCATGCTAAATGTCAGGTTTCTGCCTCTATTCCCAGAAAGAATCCATCCACTGACTCTATCTTTCCAACCCAATAAGTCGCCGAAAAAACATGTGCGGCATCGTATATTTTTGCGTCTTTTAAAAATATGTGATTATATTCAACCTCTACTTCTCCTCTTTCCAACTGCTCTGTAGTAGGCGGTTGCTTCAACATTTGAAAGAGCATCTTAAATTCTTCTTTAGTACCCGAAGTCTCTTCTAATGATTTAGTTTTAATCGCGTCAGCGAACATTTCTCCAACTTCATGATAATAACGTTTCGAACCAATCATTGTTCCTGACACTACTGTCCCATGAACGTTGAGAGTCACACTTATTTCACTAACTTCGCTCGGGTTGATGAATTCGGCGAATAATTTTAAAAGTGCAATGCGTCCGTCAAATTTACCCTTATCTTTTAATTCAGAAGACATATTTTAAATGGTTTCACTGAGTATAAGAAGTTTCTTTATACTATTTGGTAACTATAAACTTAATCTTACTCCCTCCAGCAAATAATCATAGGAAGTTCGTTCTTAGTCAGTGTGATATACTATAGCCTCAGGCGGGCTAATTTTCAAACAACATTTTGGCCCTTTCTTTTCCTACCAACAATTCACTACGAGGAATCTTGAGATGTTTCATTCTGATACGAATATCAACGTATTGGGTAAACCCAACTCTAAACTTCACTAAGTCTAACGAAAGACAAGAATCAACACAGCAACCCGCATCCGT
>Ga0207643_10000810_pt1 | contig 19002 bp, 10 predicted proteins | sample KBSMisM62_FD_184313 | JGI IMG/M metagenome (GOLD analysis project Ga0207643, IMG submission 184313) | Miscanthus rhizosphere microbial communities from Kellogg Biological Station, Michigan, USA - KBS Miscanthus M6-2 (SPAdes) (version 2) | ecosystem: Host-associated > Plants > Roots >...
CTGACGAGACCATTCTCGTAAACCGGCAGTCGCGTTACTTCCCATCCTTGCTTCTCCAGTTGCGCACAAACTCCAGCCACGGACGGATGCTCGATCGCCGACGTAATCACGTGCCGGCCATGCGCGCTTGCCGCCTCGCACAAACCACGAATCGCAAGGTTGTTCGCCTCTGTACCACCTGACGTGAAAACGATCTCATTCTGCCGCGCGCCGACGAGCGCAGCGACCTCACGTCGTGCGCGATCAATCGCCGCGCGCGCTTGTTGCCCAAAGCCGTGAACGCTGGACGCATTACCAAACGTCTCGGTAACCGCACGGGCCATCGCCGTCGCGACACGCGGGTCCACGGGAGTCGTGGCACTGTTATCCAGGTAAACTCGCACGAAAATCAACCAACCTCCTGCGCGGAATGTGGCATCTGAAGGCCACGTTATGCAGAAAACCTTAACCACAAAGGCCCAAAGACACAAATTAGAACCAGGCTTTGTGCCTTTGTGCCTTCGTGGTTAAGCTTTTGTGGTATCTTTCGGTCGCTACGAGGTTGGCTCTCCCAAGACGCTACGGCCGCTCCGGTCGTAATTCTTCGGAAGGACAAATTATGAATTACTTTAAGCTTCCCCTGGTGGTTTTATTGAGCATCTGCGTCAGCGGCTTGCTGGCCATCGTTCCGGCCGCGGCGCAGGGTAGTACCGCGCTCGAACGCGGCTATCGCACGGGTTATTCAGACGGTTACACAGCCGGATATAGAGACGTCGCGCAGCAGGCAGCGCGGGACTATAAGAATAAAGAGGATTATCAACGCGCCGATCGTTCCTACAACGACGTTTGGGGACCAATCGAGGATTATCGCGACGGTTACCAGCAGGGATTCGAGGCAGGCTACAACGCCGGTTACGAACGCGAGCAGTTCAATTCATCACTTCCGGCAGGACTCCGCAAGCGCGGCACTGGGGGCAACAGCAACAGCGTTCCGGTAGACGCGACTGTTCAGAGTCAACCGAACAACAATCCTCAGTCTGAGCCCGATAACACGGTCGCTCCGACTGGCTCACTCGCGATTCCGCGCAACACGATCCTAGCGGTCGAACTGTTGACGCCGCTGTCGACTGACGCAAGCCAGCGTGGCGATCGACTCCAGGCGCGCGTCTTTGAACCGGCGCAATACGCGGGTTACATCGTGGAAGGTCGAGTCGCGCAGGTTAAGCGTCCCGGAAAAGTTAAAGGCGTCGCCGAACTGCAATTGGCATTCGATCAGATTCGCTCGCCTGACAATCGCAGCGCGACTCTGCACGCCGAGCTCGTCGAAGTAACGCCGCTAGCCGGCGACAATACGGAGATCGATTCCGAAGGTGGCGTCAAAGGCCGCGACTCGACGAAAGACGATGCAGCGAAAGTCGGTGCTGCTTCGGGTGTCGGCGCGATCATCGGGTTGATCGCCGGCGGCGGCAAAGGCGCTGCGATCGGCGCGATCATCGGCGGCGGTGTTGGCACTGCCGGCGTGATGACGCAACGTGGCAAGGACATTCGACTCGAACACGGTCAGCATTTGAAAATTCGCACGTCAACTGACACGGGCGTTCTGTGATTACGCTGCTCACCGACTTCGGAACGGCTGATTATTTCGTAGGCGCCGTTAAAGGCGCGATTCTGTCAGTCAATCCGAAGGCGGTGATTGCGGACATCACCCACGAAATTCCGCCGCAGGACATCGAAGCCGGCGCCTTCACGCTGCTTGCCTGTTACAACACCTTTCCGGCAGGAACTATTCATGTGGCGGTGGTTGATCCGGGAGTCGGATCCGAGCGCCGCCCAATCGTTGTGAGCGCCAATGAGCAATTCTTTGTTGGACCAGACAACGGGATCTTCAGTTACATCTGCGATCGAGAAACCTCACACCGAACGTTTCACATCACAGCGGAGAAATACTTCCGGCCTTCACCAAGCACGACTTTTCACGGACGTGACATCTTCGCCCCCATCGCCGCAGCGCTTTCCAAAGGCGTCAAACCGGAGAAGTTGGGACGAGAGATTGATGATGAAGTGCGTCTCGAACCGCTGAATCGGGTAACGCGGATCATTCACATCGATCGTTTCGGCAACTGCATCACCAACATTACTCGGGACCAGTTGAAAGCGGGCGCGGGTCTGGTCATCAAAGGCAAAACTATCCGCGACTTCCGAAACTTCTACGGTGAAGACTCCAGCTCAAAACCTTTCGCCATCTGGGGCAGCGCCGGGTTTCTCGAGATTTCTGTGAACGGTGCTTCCGCTGCAAAAACTCTAGGCATTAAGAGAGGCGATAAGGTCGTCATAGCCTATTTGTAGGAGCGCCGCCCGCGTTGGGTTGACTGAATCCTTCGCTGGATGGTCAACTGCCGCGAAAGGTGGACCAATCGCGGCGTTCGAACGGCTCCGATTTTCCTAAAGCGATCAGCATCGTCGACAAGCTCGGGCCGCAACAAGTTTACGTCTACGCGATGGGGCAGGAGCCCTGGTTGACCTATCTCACCTCCATTCAATACACGCCCGCGTCGCGTCCCATCGTTGAGTCTGACAGGTTGGTAGAAGAATGCAGGCGACGTGGCCTCGTGTCCGAAAGGCTCTTTGGTCGCAAAGAGATATTTCTTGCCGGGCGCGGAGAGTCGCGGACCTAATGTGATCACAGAAATATATGAAACGGTCAGATCCACATATTTCAGGAGCGAGCTATCGCCGCAACGCGTTATTGTAGGAGACATTTGCACTTAGCCCATTTGGGGGACATTTCTACTTTGGTTTTACACACTAATCTTTCCGATTGACAGGGGATCGGAAAGTAGTATCATTGGCGCCGTTTCCATCTTGGAAAAAGCGGCGATCCGATGACTTTGCACGCCGCCCCGTCAACTGTGGAAATTCAAATTACAGGCATACCTCCTATGTCTGTCATATCCGTCATATGAGGGCTCCGTAATCCCATGCGGTAGCTCTGCTTACCGAAAAGCTACACCGTATAAAAACGACTCAACCTTTCTAGTCTCCATAACTCAGCTTGAAGAGATATATCGCGTGCAGCTAAGCGCTGCGAGACGACGCGGTACAGCCATCCGGCATCGCGAAGCCTCGAAAACCCAGGCGCTTTTGTCCTACAGATCTCACGTCTTAGTCACTATCACTCTTTGGCTCTCAAGATGACCGACCGGCAGCTCAAATTAAGAGAGATCATAGACGGGCTGACTCGACTCCCGAATAACAGCATCTCGTTCTTCAATGCGCGAGGCGAAGTTGTGAAGAAGGAGTATCCGGTCCTTCACACTGACGTAAAGCACGCCGCCGAGAAGTTAAGAGGATGGGGTGTCGAAGCTGGAATGCGCGTTGGAATTCTTGCGACCAACTCCTACGAATATGTTGTCTACCTTCTCGCTCTACTCGGCCTGGAATGCACCTCGGTCTGTTTTGCTGAGGAATTCGGAAACGAGCTTACAGACGAACTGTCTGAAAAGTTTGGACTGAGTCTGCTACTGCTTCAGAAGAGCGATACCTGGCCAAAGGTTTCAGCGGGCGAGGGGACGGCGTTTATGGATGTTGAGAATAGTCCCGAGACGCGAGCCCGAAATTACAAGGCCCCGCCACTCGTCGACGATTTCGTCCCGTCACTGGTCTTCTCTTCCGGAACAACCGGCAAATTGAAATGCATGATCGTGAATTACCGCGGCGTTGAAGATGCGATTAGTAATTTTCAGAAGATGTTTCCGTCCAGAAACGACGATAGCATCCTGATCTTCCTGCATCTGTCCGGTATGCAACAGCACTTCATGCTTTATGGAGCTCTTTTCTACGGTACTGATGTTCTGCTCATCAAGCCGCCGCGCCTCTTTCTGGCGTTAAAGGACCTAAAGCCCACTTTGTGCGTCGGCCCACCACTGCTCTATGAAACTATTCACAACCAGTTCAAGAAGGCAGTAATGAACCTGGGCGTTCCGCGCCGGCTGGCGTTTCACACATTGCAAAAGTTGGCAGACGTCGCTCCCAGTGCATTCGTACGCGATCGGCTCTCACAAGTCTGTTACAAGCGTCTGCACTCGAGCCTGGGAGGCCGAATGCGAATAATGTGGACCGGCATGGCACCGATCAAAAGATCAACTCTCGAATTCTTTGCCAGAGCGCGGCTCCCCCTGTACGAAGTCTACGGCCTTTCCGAGAGTGGTGTAATTACCGGCAATACTCCAACACATAATAGGCTTTCTTCGGTGGGACGCGTGATTTCAGGAGGCAGTGTTTATTTGTTGGAGGACGGTGAGATCGTGGTCCATAAAGACAACTTGCCGACGACCGGCTACTGGGATGGAAATGGGAACCAGGGCCAATCAACATACTTAGAGCCGAATACTGTGGCAACAGGCGATATCGGCCGGTTCGACGAGGATGGTTATCTCTATTTGGTGGGCCGGAAGAAAGACATCATCGTAACCAAACAAGGCTATAAGTTTCATCCGGAGACGCTGGAGGGACAAATTAACCTAAGCCCGGACGTTGAGCATTCAGTAGTCTTTGGAAATGATCTTCCTTATTTGGTGGCGGTGGTTTCGACCCAGGCGCCGATCACGAATGAACTTAGATCCCGGATTGAGTCGCACATTGATAACATTAACTCCACACTACCCGCGACGGGCCGCATCATCAGATTTTTCATCACTGACGAGCAGTTCACTCTCCAAAACGGGTTCATGACCCGCACGTTGAAACTCAACCGTACCGCTCTGTTTAAGCACTTCGCGAACGAGTTGGTTTAAGGTCTATTTAGGAGGAAAAACTCAGTATGTTCGGATCCAGAGACAGGACTGAGACGACAGTCTTAAAACTCCTGCGAGAGACGCTGCCTGCACGTTCAGCGAGAATGGAGATTCTTCCGGAAATGACGTTGCAGAAAGATCTTGCAATGGACTCTCTCGCCCTGCTTGCGTTTACCGTGAGATTGGGAGAGGAGTTTGATATCGACCTCAATCAGTTCGCTGACAGAATTGGTGATATACGAACAGTTAACGACGTGCTGGTCACAGCGAAACGCATTATCGAGCAGACGAAGGCGGCATAAGTAATTCACTTTCTTTTACCATGATCGAAATCAACCGAATCATCGATGGACACTGTCACGTTGCCTCAACGGATTTCACGCCTCGCTCCTTCCTCGAAGGCGTGATTGACAACGTGGTGAGCGCGTTGGCCGCGCAGGGCTTGAGGCCGGATCGCAACAGTCTCCTCAAACTCTATCTCGACAAGATGCGGGACCCTGACTGTGATGAGCTGATTTCAGAAATGGCTGATGCAGGGATCGAAAAAGCAGTTCTTCTGCTGCCGGATTTCACCTACGCTCTGAAAGACTCAACGCTAACTATCAGTGAGATGTTTGATCGGCATCAAGCACTGCTGCAGCGGCATCCGGACAAGTTTTTTGTCTTTGCCGGGGTGGACCCGCGTTGGGGAATTGATGGAATTCAACTTTTTGAAAAGGCAGTGAACGAGTATGGATTTCATGGGTTAAAGCTATACCCACCGTGCGGTTATAGCCCGAGTGATCGGACTCTCTATCCTTATTATGAGATCTGTGCGCATCATGGTTTGCCAGTCCTGACACATACTGGCGCGACCTCACCCACCCTGGGTTTCGAAACAGCCCGGCCGATCTTCATCGATCAAGCTGCACTGGATTTTCCCACCATTAACTTCATCCTTGCGCATGGCAGTATCAATTACGTCGAAGAATGCATCATGCTTTGTGCTTTCAGACCGAATATTTATCTGGATATCAGCGGATTCGAAATGACTCCGGTGGAGCATCTCAATCCGCTGCTTAATCGCGGCATAAACCACAAGATCATTTTCGGCACCGATTGGCCGGTGTTCAGGATGCAAGGTCCACAGAAGAGCTTCGTCGAAAAACTACTTGACGATGATAGCCCGCTGGGAAACCTGCGCAAGTATGAGCTGGAAGCTATCTTTCACAAAAGCATACAGGCGCTACTCAATCGACAAACTAAAACCAGGGGCGAATAAAAGACGTCACGAATTTCACCGGGCTTGCCTCAAAAGTCAGGATCCACTGTATCCAACAGAAATTTCCGACTTTTGAAGCAAAGCCGGCGCTCACCCTAATCACAGTTTCAGGAGGCACTAATGCTTGATCGTAAAGAATTTCAGAAGAAGTTAAGAGACGAATTATCAACGCGGTTGACGTTGGACCACCCGCTGGTTTCAGAAGCTGCAAAACCGGAAAAGAACCTGCCGCTTCTCAGATTAATGGCCACACAGGGTTATCAACTGACGAAAGTCTTCGCACGCTATATCGGTGGCCTGTATTTCCATTGTCCACCGGTTCCGCGTTATTCAGCACGATTGGCCCACAACCTCTACGAAGAAGAGACGGGCAGGATCTCGAAGACGGCGGGACACCTCCAACTCATGCAGCGTTTCATCTACGCACTTGGAGTCGAACCCGATGAGCTGGAAGCCGTTGAGGCACTGCCCGAGACTAAAGAACTCATCGACTATCGCATGCGTTGGGTTAGCGACCCGAACAACTTTCATCGGGGCGCCGCTGCGGTGATGATCGCCAGTGAAGGACAAAGCCTGGAAACAAAAGCCGGCCAGATGCGACATCAGATGTTTCCGGAAGTCTATGGATTGACTGAAAAGGATTTGATCTTCTTCACGGTCCATGCCGTCGAAGACGTTTATCACGTCAAAGAAGGAGTCGATCTGGTTTCACTCGTTTGCACGACGGAAAAGATGCAAGACGAAGCAGTGCAAACAATTCACGAAACATGTGATCGTTTCTGGGGGTTCTACGACGGAATCCAGCGAGCCTACGAGTCGCGGCAGCTTTCCTCATCCGTGGCTAATTGATCTGTCTGCAGCCAGCAGGCTTTTCCTCCCAAATCAGCAAATTCACAAAATACGATTACCTACTACAGTCCGGAGTATCTACATGACTGAAGCAACAGCCACATTTGTTCAGTTGCTCGAGACGCACGCAGCCGCGATTGGTGAGCGCCGCGCTTTTGCTATGGCCAGCGACATCAATTCCGAACCGGCCGAGTTGAGCTATCGCGAGTTGCGCGAACGCGCTCGCCGTGTGGCTGCGGCGTTGACGGCTGCGGGCGCCAAACAAGGCGACCCCGTTGTCTTATTGTTTCCCCCCGGACTCGATTTTATCAGCGCACTCTTCGGCTGCTTCTACGCCGGCGTGATTGCTGTCCCAGCTACCGATCCCTACCGCCTCAGCCGTACAGAGGCGCGACTCACTTCCATTTGTCGTGACTGCGGCGCGCGCATCGGCCTAACTACTTCATCTGTGCGGAAGCAGCTCGAGTCGGTGCGTTTGCAGAAACCAACGCGCTTACTTCAGTGGCTGGCCGTAGACGCCATCGACGAAAACATCGCCGCCGAACCGGCGCGACTCTCTCCCGGCTCAGTGGCCCTCATTCAGTACACGTCAGGCTCGACTTCGCGTCCGAAGGGCGTTGCCTTAACGCATCAAAACCTGCTCTACAACCAGCAATTGATCCACGAGGCCGCGCGGCAGACCGAGCGCTCAACGTTTGTGGGCTGGTTGCCGCCATATCACGACATGGGACTCATCGGACTCATTCTGCACCCGGTTTACCTGGGCGCGGAGAGTGTGCTGATGTCCACGATGAGTTTTCTTCGCCATCCGTACCGCTGGCTCGAAGCAATGACGCGGCACCGGGCGACGGCCACTGCGGCGCCCAACTTTGCTTTTGATCTCTGCGTCGAGCGCACTACCGAAGCTCAGCGTCGCACGCTGGACCTCAGTTGTCTCGAGGTGGTTGTCAATGGTGCGGAACCGGTTCGAAAGGAGACGCTGGATCGTTTCAGCGAAGCGTTTGCGTCATGCGGTTTCAAGCGGCACGCATTCCATCCGAGTTATGGCCTGGGCGAGGCGACGCTGCTGGTCACAGGCCGCAAACAGAACGGCGATAAAGCCGAATGTTGGGTTGACGCGCGAGAGGTCCAAAACGGCAAAGTGACCGGAACAGCGGCCGAGGGTAACGGCTCCAGACCTGTCGTTAGCTGTGGCAGGCCCGCCAGCGGGCTCGAAGTTTTGATTGTCGATCCGCGGACGAGAAAGATTTGTGCTGACGGGAGGATCGGCGAGATCTGGGTTCGGGGCGAAAGCATTGGAACCGGCTACTGGAAGAATCGACGCCAGTCCGCGCGCGCGTTCGACGCGCGATTGGCCGGCGACGGCGCGAACGGATTTCTGCGTACCGGTGATTTGGCATTCATGCACGAAGGCCAGTTGTTTGTAACTGGACGCCGTAGCGATCTGATTATCATGCGCGGCAGAAATATTCATCCGGAGGATCTCGAGCAGACTGCCGCAACAAGCCACGTGAACGCGCCGGCCCACGCATGCGCGGCGTTTAGCATCGAGGCAAAAAAGGGAGAACGCATTTGTCTGGTCCAGGAAGTGAGGCCTGGCAGTCCGTATGCGGAGATTGCCACGGCTTTGCGCCGCAACATTGCGAACGAGCACGAGGTCGAAATTTATAGGGTGGTCCTGGTGCGGCCGAACCAGATTCCGCGAACGTCGAGCGGCAAAGTTCGTCGCAAAGCGTGCCGCGAGGCTCTGGCGAAAGGAAAACTCCACGAACTGTTTCGGACTGATCTGGATCAACTCACGGAACTACCAGCGGAGCCGGTTCGGCTCGACTCCGTTGAAGAAACAGTGCGACAGGTTTTATCCCGGTTGCTTCACGTTGCCGTCACCGATCTCGAATCAGACCAGGAGATACTGAGCCTCGGCCTCGACTCGCTCAAAGCCGTTGAATTGCAGCACTCGCTCGAGGAGCGGTTTGGAGTGATTCTTCAGATTTCTGACTTACTCGGATCGAGCATCAAGGAGGTGACGCAGACTCTCGAGAGCGAGATCGGCCGGCAAGTGAAGGCTCCGTCTCATCGTGAGGCGACGCAGGTTGAGTCGTTTGCGCTGACACCTGGCCAAAGTGCGCTCTGGTTTGAGTATGAGCGAAATCCGGAAAGCTCAGCCTTGCACCTCGGCGACGCGATTCGCGTGCGCGGAAAGCTTGATGAGGAGGCGCTGGCTTTGGCTTTTGAACGAGTGCTCGCCCGTCATAGCTCGCTGCGTACGCGGTTCAGCATGGCGCAAGGCAGACCCTGGCAGAGAGTGGATTCGCGGCCCTCGATCTCGCTCGGGATTCACAACGCTTCAAGTTTGACCGCTGTGCAACTTCTCGAAGAGTTGCGGCAGGAGTTTAATCGCCCATTCGATTTGCAGGCAGAGTTGCCGGTGCGCCTGCATGTTTATCGGGTCAGTGAGCGTGACGCGGTAATTATGTTTACCATGCATCACATCGTCGCCGATCTGATCTCGGTGAGAACTCTGGCGAGGGAATTGATGGAGTCTTACCGGAGCGCGGTGACCGGTGCCGGCTTGCCGGCACTTGAATCATCATCCCCTTACGCTGATTACGTGGCCTGGTACGAAGAACTCCTCACGGGTCCGACGGCAAAATCGTTAGCGGCCTTCTGGGAAACGGAACTGGCAAACGAACTGCCGCTGCTAGCACTGCCGCAGACGCACGCACCGCTGGACCAGGCGCTCCGTCCCGGCCGCTTGCGGGAGCGGGTGTTGAGCGCTTCGCTGCTCCGTGAGATCGATGCGCTCGCGCGGCAGGAAAATGTCACTCGTTTCGTAGTCCTGCTCGGCGCTTTCAAGATGCTTCTGCATCGCTACACGCAACAGCGCGCGATCGCAGTCGGAACTCCGGTCTCAGTCCGGCCTCACAGCGGCTTCACCAATACCGTCGGCTATTTCATCAACATGATCGCGTTGAGCAGTGATCTGAGCGGGGGTGATCGCTGCCAGGATTACCTTCGCCGGCTACAGGAAAAAACTTTGCGGGCGCTCGATCACAGCGCTTATCCATTCTCGCGCGTGGTGCAGGAACGGCGGCGCGCGGGAATCACTGATGCAGTTTCTCAAATGCCGGTAGTCTTCAACTATTACGCTGCCGGAAACTCGCCGAATCCGGCTTCGCTGGTGCTGCCAACGTCCGAATTCCCGATGCGTTCGGATGAGTGTGAGTTTGAAACGCTTCCGCTTGAGCGCCGGCACACGCAATTTGATCTGTCTTTGACGCTGGCGGAGTTTGGCGATGCGCTCAACGCTTCAGTCGAGTACAACAGTGATCTCTACGAGCAGGACTTTATCGACCGCCTGCTGGGCCATCTGGAGATGGTCTTGACAGACCTGGTGCGGGATCCTTCGCAGCCGATCGCAAAGCTTTCAATTCTCACTTCCGATGAGCGCGCGGAACTCGAGCGCTGGAACGATACGGCGGTGCGTTATGACGAAATACATGTGTTACACAAGCTGATCGAGCAGCAAGTCAATCGCCAGCCATCGGCGATTGCGGTGTCGTGCGAGGACCAATCGCTGACTTACGCGGAGCTGGATCAAAAGTCGAGCAACCTGGCTTCCTGTCTGGTTTCTCGCGGCGCCGGTCCGGAGCGGCCCGTGGCCGTAATCCTGCCACCCGGTCTGGAGATGGTGATTAGTCTGTTGGGCATTCTTAAAGCGGGTGCCGCATACATGCCAATCGATCCCGCCGATGCGCCGGAGAGAATAGAGCGCATCCTGACGCAGGCAGCCCCGGCGCTTGTGATCTCGACCACGACTGTGGCCGAAGGTGTTAAATCTTCCGTGCCCATTATCTGTCTGGACCAACTCACTTTTTCGGCGAGCTCCACGGCGACCCTCCCGGAAACGCGTCCTCAGGATCTGGCCTACATCATGCACACCTCAGGTTCTACCGGCGAGCCGAAGGGCGTGATGATTTCTCATGAAGCCATTTGCAACCGGCTGCTTTGGATGCGAGATCAGTATCAGCCAACCAGGGCCGATCGCATCCTGCAAAAGACCCCCTACACTTTCGACGTCTCGGTATGGGAACTCTTTCTGCCTCTGATTACTGGCGTGGAAATGGTCGTCGTCCGGCCCGCTGGTTATCGCGATCCAGCCTACCTGGTGGAACTGATCCAGCGGCGCAAAATCACGATTCTTCATTTCGTGCCTTCGATGCTGCAACTGTTTTTGACGGAACCGGGCGCCACCGGTTGCGAATCTCTGCGAGTGGTAATCTGTAGCGGCGAACCACTGACACCTGCCTTGCGCGATGGTTTCTTTGCCATTTCAAGAGCCGAGTTGCATAACCTGTACGGTCCGACCGAAGCCGCGGTCGACGTGACCTATTGGCCCTGTGAGCGAGACGATTCGCGCAAGCTCATTCCAATCGGCCGTCCGATCTCCAACATCAGCATTCATATTCTGGATTCTTATCTCGAGCACGTGCCGGTTGGCGTTACCGGTCAGCTGCACATCGCCGGCACGGGCCTGGCCCACGGCTACTGGCGGCGATCTGATTTGACTGATGCTGTGTTCACGGAGATGGCGCTGAATGGCGGTGGTCCAGTACGCGTTTACGCCACTGGCGATCGAGCGCGTTACCGGCCCGATGGCAGCATAGAGTTTCTCGGCCGGATCGATGAGCAGGTGAAGATTCACGGCGTGCGCGTCGAGCCTGGCGAAGTGGAAGCGGCCCTGCGACGCCATCCAGCGATAAGCAATTGCGTTGTCACGCCGTTCAATTCAAACGGAGATGGGTGGCGGCTCGCAGCCTACATCGTCAATGCGCCCGGGCTGCCGTCAGCGGGCGAGCTACGCTCATTTCTAAGCCGTAATCTCGCCGCAGCTTTCATCCCTTCGGTTTTTTGTATTGTCGATTCCTTGCCGCTTACTTCGAGCGGCAAGCTCAAAAGAAGCGCTTTGCCGGAGCCGTCCGCTTGCGAGACTTTGCCACGGGGCGAACTCGACCTGCCCGCAATGGGCACGGAAACGCTGCTGGCGGAAATCTGGAGTGAAATCCTTGATGTCGACCAGGTCGGTGTCAATGAAAATTTCTTTGAGCTTGGTGGCGATTCACTACGGCTGCTCCAGGTCAGAAACCGGACCTTGCAACGGGGCTATGCGTTTTCCGTTGAAGACCTGTTTCAGCACCCGACTATTCGGGAGCTCGCGCCTTTGTTAAAGGTTATCGCAGAGTCGAAGCCGCAACCCGCGACAACACCGTTCTCACTGGCGCGGCCGGAAGTTCGCGCCGCTCTGGAAGCGGATTTCGAAGACGCATTTCCCCTGACCAAAACTCAGGAAGCGTTGTTGTTCCAGAGCCAGAGCGGAGAAAACTACGAGATCTACCTGCTGAGCATCACCGTTGCGAGTGTCTTTAGCGAATCGCTCTTCAACGCGGCCATCGCGACCATTCTTGCGCGGCACCCGATGCTTCGTGTCTCGTACAACTATCAGGAGTTTGATGAGTTTTTGCAGATCGTACATCGTGATCTGCCGGTGCGAGCCGAGGTAAGTGATTTAAGAATGTACAGCGAGGCCGAGCAGGAAGAGATCATTAATCAATGGATCAGCAACGAGTCGCAGCATCATTTCGACTGGAGCACGGCGCCGTTGATCCGGTTCCACATTCATCAACGCTCAGCAAAGTCGTTTCAACTAACGGTGAGTCACGCGTTCTATGACGGTTGGAGTCTGTCATCCACGATTGTCGAACTGCTGCGTGAGTATCAGGCGCGATTAAACAACGCGGCCTCACCGATTGCACCGGCACCGGCAGCGTTGTATCGGGATTTTGTCGCCGCCGAGCGCGCGGCAATCAACGATCCGGCCAGTCGCGAGTTTTGGCAGAAAAAACTTGCCGCTGTGCCGCCGCTTCACCTTGGCCAAAGATCTAACCGGAAGACCTCTAATGCCAACAGAGCCATACGGCGCAACGTTGTCATTGAGCCCGATATCGCCAGCGGTTTGCGCAAGCTCGCGAAATCGGCGCACGCTCCGCTCAAGAGTGTTCTGTTGACTTTGCACCTGCGCGTTTTGAGCCAGTTAAGCGGGCGTCGAGACGTTGTCACCGGGTTGATTACGAACGGCCGTCTCGAACAACCTGACGGCGATCGAGTGGTCGGACTTTTTCTGAATACTGTGCCTTTGCAGGTCAGGTTCGGCAATCAGTCGTGGCGCGAGTTGGTCCAGCTCACGTTTGCAGCCGAACAGGAGTTATGGGCGTTTCGCCGTTATCCTCTGACTGAGATGCGTTCGCTGTCAGGTACCACGCCTTTCGACACCGCATTCAATTACGTGAATTTTCACGTATACAATCAACTGCGCGGTCAGGATGATCTGATTACCGGCTGGAAGAATCCCTCCGATCTTACCTACTTTCCTATTTGTGCCTACTTCACTGAGGACCCGATTGCTTCGCGACTTCTTTTCTATCTCGATCACGACAGCGCATTGTTCGACAATTCGGAAATCGAAAGAATAATCAAATACTACGAGAAGGCTTTTGAGCTCGCCGCCACGCACCCCGATGCCGTTGCCGCCAATCAGGACCTGCGTTCCGCAGCGGAGCTTGCAGCGCAGCGTGACTGGAACGAGCCAACGAAAAGATATGAGCCGCCGGTGCACACAGCGCTTCAGCTTTTCGAGGACTGTGCAACGAGGACGCCCGGCGCTATCGCCGTTGCCGGCGCCGGACGCATTCTTAGCTATGCAGAATTAAACGCCTCCGCTAACCAGCTTGCCCGTCATTTGCGCGAGCTCGGGGTCACGAATAACGTGCCGGTTGGCGTAAAACTCGATCGCGGCATCGATCTCGTGATTGCGATTCTGGCGATTCTAAAAGCCGGCGGAGCTTTTGTTTCATTGAATCCGTCACTGCCTCACGAGCGCCTTGCCGATATCAAGTCAGATTGCGGTCTCAACCTGATCGTGGCAGAGCACAGCGGTGAAGCTGCCGAGATTTCCATCACTGACGCGGAGCTGGGCCGTTACTCGCCGGACAATCCGAATTACGAAGTCGGCCACCATGACCTTGCCTACGTGATGTACACGTCGGGTTCGACGGGGCGGCCCAAGGGAGTTGAGATTACGCACGGCAATCTGGTGAACGTGCTGCTCTCCATCGGAGATCACCTTGAGATCAGCGCCGCGGACAAGTGGCTGGCAGTCACCTCATTATCATTTGACATTTCAGTGCTGGAACTCTTGTTGCCGTTGATCAGCGGTGCGCAAATCGAGATAGCCGACACGGCCACCACTCGCGACGGTGTTGCATTGAGCGAGTTACTGACGCGTTCGGGTGCGACGATCATGCAAGCGACGCCTTCGATGTGGCGGTTAATACTCGAGGCCGGCTGGGAGGGCTCACCGCAGCTTACTGTGCTTTGCGGAGGTGAAGCGCTCACGCGCCAGCTTGCGGGCGAATTACTTGCCCGCTGTCAGGCTCTCTGGAATATGTATGGGCCAACTGAGACGACAATCTGGTCGACTACCTCCCGAATAACTGCCGCTGAAGATCAACCGCCGATTGGCCGGGCACTCGCCAACACCGCGCTATACGTGCTCAATGAGACGGGTGAACCTGTGCCGGTCGGAGTTACCGGTGAGTTGTATATCGGAGGTCTCGGAGTCGCGCGCGGCTATCGCAACCGGCCCGAGGAAACGGCGCGCCAGTTTGTTCCTGATCCTTTCAACGCCACGGCGGGCGCACGCATGTATCGCACGGGCGACAAGGTTTTGCGCCGGTCAGACGGCTCGCTCGTTTTCCTGGGCCGGCTTGACGGGCAGGTCAAGGTTCGCGGTCATCGAGTGGAGTTTGGCGAAATCGAAAGCGCCCTGCGTTTACACCCTGACGTTCGCGAAGCAGTCGTCACGACCAGGCAGCGAGCAGCTGATGATGTTCAGTTGATTGCTTACGTGCTCCCGGCAATGGGACTGACTCCTTCACCGGCCACTCTTCAGGAGTACATTGCGCGCGTGCTTCCGGCTTACATGGTGCCTGCTGAAGTCATCACCGTTGCTCAGTTTCAAATGAACGCCAACGGCAAGATCGACCGCCGCGCGCTGCCTCAACAGCCGCTGCTCGACGCTGCGTCTGAGGGCGCTGACGGCGAGGTGTTGCAGGGAACAGAAGCGGTTATCGCCCGCATCTGGTGTGAGCTGCTCGGGCTGAATGGAATTGATCGTCACCGGAATATCTTCCACCTCGGCGCTCATTCGCTGCTGGTGATGCGGTGCTGCGTCAAGATCAAGCAGGAGCTGAGCGTTACCTGCGCGCCAACCGAGATATTCCGTTTTCCAACAGTTGCGGGCATCGCGGCTTATGTCGAGTCGGTTGAAATGAAACCGGCCGCGGACGAAAGCACGCAACTCGACACTCGCAATTCCGGCTTGAGTCCGGCAATGCAAGCCATCACTGCCCGGCGTCGAAACGCGTGGAGCGCCAGCTCCGCCGCCTCAGATTGAGATCACACATGAATAGCGACAGTCAAACACCTGACGTTGCGGAAGACGCAATTGCCATCGTCGGCATGGCAGGCCGGTTTCCCGGCGCGAAGGACCTCGCTTCTTATTGGGACCTGCTTCGTGAAGGCCGCGAAGGCATCACCTTTTTCGACGATGCTGAACTCATCGAAAGCGGTCTCGATCCTGAGATCGTCCACCGGCCAAACTATGTGAAAGCCAAGCCGGTCCTGGATGATTGCGAACAGTTTGACGCCGCGTTCTTTCAGATCGACCCGCGCGAAGCTGAGTTGATGGATCCGCAGCATCGCTTGTTTCTCGAGTGCGCGTGGGAAGCTATCGAGTCGGCGGCACACGATCCCTCGACGCATCGCGGCCGGATCGGCGTGTTTGCCGGCGCCGGAAAAAATACATATCTCCTGCTCAACCTGTTGTCGCAGGCTGATTGGATGCACAGCGATGAGCTGTTCAAGCTCTTGTTGGGCAATGAGAAGGACTACCTTTCGACCAGAGTCTCTTACAAGCTGAACCTGAAAGGACCAAGCATCACGATTCAGACGGCGTGTTCATCATCGCTGGTCGCCGTTCACATGGCTTGTCAGAGTCTGATGCTGGGTGAATGCGACATGGCGCTCGCCGGAGGAGTAAGTGTTGATACAGCGCCCGCCGGGTACCTGTACCGGGCAGGCGGCATCTTGTCACCGGATGGTCATTGCCGGGCTTTCGATGCGGAGGCGAGGGGCGTGACTTACGGCAATGGAGTCGGTGTCGTGGTGCTGCGCCGCGTCGGCGACGCGCTTGCGGACGGAGACTTTATTCACGCGCTGATCCGCGGCACGGCTGTGAACAATGACGGTGCTGACCGCGGTGGTTTTACCGCGCCGAGTGTAAACGGTCAGGCGCAGGCCATCACTGAAGCGATTGCCGTCTCCGGCGTGTCACCGGAAACGATCACTTACGTCGAAGCCCACGGAACGGCGACGCCGCTGGGCGATCCAATCGAACTACAAGCGCTCACGAAAGCATTTCGCAGGTATACAACGCGCACGCAGTACTGCGCGCTTGGCTCAGTCAAGACCAACATTGGTCATGTGGGAGCAGCATCAGGCGTGGCCGCATTGATTAAGACTGTGCTTGCACTGAAGCACAAGCAGATCCCGGCGAGTCTGCATTTCAGAAAAGCAAATCCGCAAATCGATTTTCCGAGCTCGCCATTCTTTGTAAACGCGAGACTGCGGCCGTGGGAGAGTCCCACCACGCGGCGGGCCGGTGTCAGTTCATTCGGTCACGGCGGAACGAATGCGCACGTCGTGCTTGAAGAAGCTCCGGCGCGGACGCGTCCGGCAACAAAAACGTCGTCGGACGAGCACTTGCTGGTCCTGTCAGCGCAAACACCCGCGGCGCTCGCGGCGGCGACGGAACAGCTCGCTGAGTTTCTTGCGACGACTGAGTTTGAGCTCGGCGATATCGCTTACACGCTACAGGCAGGACGCACTCGCTTTAACTTCCGCCGTTTCCTTGTTTGCCGCGATAAGCAGGAAGGGGCGGCTGCTTTGCGTGCGCTGGATCCAGCGCGCGTCATCGACGGCCTCTCTTCGGCAACGAGCCGCGAAGTGGACTTTGTGTTCGCGGACGATATTTCACCCGCGGATCAATCCAGGGTGCTTGATTTATGGCGCGGTTGGGGCGTGCGGCCGAGTTCACGAGGAGACAGGATCAGATTGTTAATCGGCTCGGTGGCAGCTCGGGCGGACGGAGAGGCAACGGAGATTGATGGCAACGATCTTCCGCTGGCGCTCGGTAAGCTCTGGCTGGCGGGCGTGCAGATCGATTGGGAGCGCTATCATTCAGGTCACGGTGTTCGTCGCGTACCCGCGCCGACGTATCCGTTCCAAAGGTGCCGTCACTGGATTGACCCAGTTCCCACGCTCGCCCGCGAGCAGGTGCATGGCGAACACCGCCTCGCCATTGATAGCAACGATCGCTCACAAGTCGAGCAGCAACTGACGCAGATCTATCGCGACCTGCTCGGCGCGGAAACAGTGTCACCGCAAGATGACTTTTTTGAATTGGGCGGCGACTCAATGCTCGAGATGCAGTTTCGCGATCAAGTCAGGGAACGTTTCGGAGCGACGTTGCATGAAGGTGTGCTGTTAGACTACGCCACGGTGAACAAGCTGGTGCCGTTGGTGATGGACTCAGTCACCGCCCGTGCGAAAAGAAAATGACCGGCCAACAGAGGAGCGGGACATCTTGTCCTTTTCTCTTTTAAGTCCCTTAGCTGACATTTCACCACCTTCTGCTACGTGATATCAGGCAGTATTTATCCCACCTAACTCCCTCATCTTTCCTCATCTCTGAGCGCGAAATTCTATTTTGGATTTGAACAGCCGGCGGCGCTGTATCCGGTAGGCTTGCCTGTGCGTTGCGAACGCAGCGTTGCAGGTTCAGTAACTAACTGACATGAATAGAAGCTGCAGCCATGGCGGTTTCGGGCTTTTTGTATGGAAGTTTGTCTGCTGTTTTCTGAATTCGCGTCACAACCGCGTCACAAGTTTTGAGGAGGACAATCGAAACCGCATACGCTTGAATCTTCCATCACTGACGGGTATACCGATGGTGGTCTCGCCGCTTTGTAAATGCATTGCGAGATATTTGTTGAAAAAGGAGTATCCGCAACTCTTCGGCCAAACTGGATGAATTCCCTGAGTTTTTCAACATTGACCTTTATTATCGATTGGACTAGGATTTTCTCGATCTGACGATCCTTCTCGACCAATAGTGGTTTGAGATGCATTTCCGGGCTGACGCCTTAAGGAGAATATTATGAGAACTACACGTCGTTCCCTGACGGGAACTACTAACCAACCGATCAAATCCAACAACGAACTTTCGTTCCCTGCTGGTCTGATTCATCCAGCACAATCACAACTAACACGTTCGGAAGATGCTGTTAGTAATCGAATCGCACAATTGGATACCTGGGCTCAGCATTTGGGCCAAGGCTTTGGAATTTCATTGACCTCATTTGTTTTGAATCCTATTAGTGAAATTAAGGAGAGGGAGCCTTCAGCATTACTGGCTTGCCTTGAGGCTTTGACACGTAGGCAGGAACGTGTCTCTCTCGAGCGCCGAAGCGGAAGATGGGGTCTCTATTTTACTCGTGAGCCAGCTGTGATCGCGCAAGATCGGAAAGCGGAGAGTGTACCGCTTAAGGATGCGCCGCTCGATGTCCGTGAGCGCTTTCTGATGAAGAGTGAGGAATTCTTCCGCGCCTACCTTGATTTGTGTGAGGATCGGCTTGGACAAATGAAGGCATCAGTTACTAAAGCAGATCGAACCTTGCAGCTTTTGAGTACACTGCACTTGGAATAGCGAATGGACGAACTATAACCCTCCCCAGTTTAGGTCCGGTCATTAGTAGAGATTTCCGGTCGCGGGGTTAACAGATATTCCCTGGGTGTCATATGGCCCAGAGACTCATGTGGTCGTTCTTCGTTGTATTCCTTCATCCACTTCTCGGTCTGCTCTCGGACTTCGCTCAACTCTTGAAACACAAACATGTCGAGCACCGCTTCGCGGTAGCTGCGATTGAACCGCTCGATGAAACC
>Ga0207643_10000811_pt1 | contig 18990 bp, 11 predicted proteins | sample KBSMisM62_FD_184313 | JGI IMG/M metagenome (GOLD analysis project Ga0207643, IMG submission 184313) | Miscanthus rhizosphere microbial communities from Kellogg Biological Station, Michigan, USA - KBS Miscanthus M6-2 (SPAdes) (version 2) | ecosystem: Host-associated > Plants > Roots >...
ACGAGGTGCCGAGATCGGCAGTGAGCCGATCCAGGCTGGTGTGGTCGTCGCCAGTGAAGCTGTAGGTCAGCTCGCCGGTATTGTTCCCGGCGAACGCGTGATAGAAGCCGGCCGGTCCCTCGAGCACCGCCTCGCCACCACCGACCCTTCCGCTCTTCGCCAGCGCCACGGCAAGCATCGCGTTGCGGACGGCGGCGCCCTCGCGCAGCGCGCGGCTCTCGAGATTGCTGCCAGCCAGATTGGTGCACAGCGAGATCACGGCGTGCACCTGGTCGGCATCGAAGCCCATGATCTTTGCCGCCGTGATCGCTGCTCCGAAGAGGCTGAACACCGGCCCGGCGTGAAAGCCGCGGGCCATGACCGTCGGGATCCAGTCCGCCGCCATGCGCTCCATCACTTCGTAGCCCGCGGCCACGCCGGTGATGAACGCGCGTCCTGGCACCTGCGCATTCTCACTCGCGACCAGCGCGGCGGGGATGATCGCGGTGCCCGGATGCGTGAGCATGCGGAAGGTGTCCCACTTGCCGCCGGCGTACATCATCTCCGCGTTCGCGAACGCGGCGCCGCCCTTGGTGACCTTCGCGCCCGACACCATGATGGTGCCGCCGTTCCTGACGCCGGCTTCCTCTTCCGTGACGAACGCCATCGCCTGTTTCGCGGACGCCATCTGCGACCCGAGCAATGCGGACGACAGGTTCTGCAGCGTGAGCCCCTTGGCGCGATCAACGACGGCCGCGGGCAGATCCTCGTAGCGCAAACGAACGACCCATTCCGCGAACTGCCGGCTGAGCGACTTCGTCGCCTGGGTGCGCGCCGCCGCCGTGCGCGCCTGCTGCGCCCGCGCGGCGATCGGTATGGGCCGCAACCCCACGCCTCCGGCAATGCCGGCCGTCATCAGCGCCGACTCGCGCAGAAATGTCCGTCGATCCCTCTGGGAACTACGCATGCTCATGATTCGGTCCCCTTTGGCGCGTGAATGAGACTACGTATCGTCCTGACCGCGTTCGCGCCGGATGAATCCCCGGCTGATAGCCTCTCCCACCAGGTTGGTGCGGCCGCGCACACCGAACTTCGAGTAGATGTTCTTGGTGTGTGCGTTGGCGGTGTCGAGCGTGATACCCAGCGTCGCCGCGATCTCCTTCGCCTTCATTCCCGTCGCCAGCAGTTCGAGTACCTGGTGTTCGCGCGTCGTCAGCGGCGTCTGTCCGGCACGCTTCTCCATCGCCGCGAGAATCTGTGGCGGAAACACGCGGCGGCCGCCATGGACGCTGCGAATTGCCTGGATCAGCACCTCGGGAAGCGTGTCCTTGAGCAGATACGCGGATGCACCCGCCTGCACGGCCCGGTAGATGTCTTCGTCACCCTGATACATCGTCAGCACGATGATGCGCGCGGTGGGACGGATCTGCCGGATTGCGGTGATCGCCTCGACCCCATCCATGCGCGGCAGCTCCAAATCCATCAACGTGACGTCCGGCGTATGCCGCTTGAACTGCTCCACGGCCTCCTGACCGTTGCTCGCCTCGGCCACGACGGTCATGTCGTCTTCGAGATCGATCAGGCGGGCGACCCCCTTCCGCAAGAGGCGGTGATCGTCGACGCAGAGCAATCGAATTTCTGGTGATGTCACGGAATCGCTCGACGTCGTGCGGAGATGGCGCATGGTACCGGCCGTGAGAAAGCGGGTCAACTACCGCAAATGGTAATCGCAGCCTACGCGGTGACTGGCGCCACCACCTCGACGAGCGTTCCGGTGCCCGGCGTGCTCTGGATAGACAACCGGGCGTCGATCCGTTCGGCGCGCTCTTCCATTCCGAGCAGCCCGAGATGCTCCTGATGATCGGGTGGCGCGGCGTTCACGTCGAACCCACGCCCGTCATCCCGCACGCGCACCGCCACTTCGGATGGCGCGAATGAGAGCGCAATCTCGATGGTCGACGCGTGACCGTGGACGATCGCGTTGTTGACCGCTTCCTGGCAGATTCTCAGGATCTGCAGCTCGACGTCGGCCGAACAGCGGCGCTCGGTGCCGTCCACCGTCAGCGAAACACACGCGCTGCGAGCGACGCTCGCGTGCGCGGCGAATTCCCGCAGCGTCTCGACCAGGCCCGGCGCCTTCGAGATCCCCGTGCGGCGCAGCGCCGAGACGAGGTCCCGCCCTTCCTTCAGCGAATGCTTCGCCTGGTGCTGCAAGCGACGCAGCGTTTCGACCAGCCGGACGCGCTGCGGCTCGATCTCGAGTTGACGCATCACGCCCTCGAGCTCGAGGCCAATAGCGGCCAGACTCTGGAGGAGCGTATCGTGAATCTCGCGGCTGACGAGCGCGCGCTCGGCGAACACGAGCGCGTACCGCTGGCGAATGACCCTGACCCGCAGCCACCATGCTCCGGCAACGACAGCGGCGATCGAAAACCCGACCGGTACCAGGAACCACGCCGATAAATAGAACGGCGGCGGCACCGCGAAGTCCCAGCTTTCGCCGTCGGTCCAGATGCCATCGTAGGTCGCACTCACCTTGAAGAGATAGCGGTTGGGGCTGAGTCCCGCGTAGGTGACGTTGCGCCGCGCGCCCGCGTAGACCCACTCCCGGTCATATCCCTCGAGTCGGTATCGGAACCGCAGCTTCGATGCCGCGCCGAGACTGATCGCGCTCCAGTCCAACGAGAGCTCGCGCAGGCCCGACGGCAGCCGCGCCGACGCCGACGGCGCACGCTGTGCGCGATCCACCCAAACGGTGTTGATGCGTGGAGCCACAGGGCGCGGACCCGGGGGGAGTCTGCGCGGATCGATGACGATCAACGTGGCGCCCGACGCGAACCACAGCCGGCCATCGGCGCCGCGGGCCGCCAGCGCACGACTCTGCTGCCATGCGACCTCGCCTTGCAGTCCGTCCGAGCGGTCGAAGAGCGTGTACTCGACGTTGTGTGATGGGTCCGCTGCAACGCGATCCATCTCGCCCCGGTGGAACCGCACGATCGCAGCGCCGGCATCGATCCCCACCCACAGGTATCCCTCGTCGTCCTGGATGAATGCGGACGTGAAGTTCGCGAAGGGACCGTTGCGCTGCGTCATTGTCGTGACGCGGCCGTCTTGCACGCGGCTGATCCCGGCGGTGGTTTCGATCCAGATGTCTCCCGTCTGGTCCTCGAGGATGCCCAGCACTGCGCCCGGGGCGAGGCCATCGGCCTCCGCGAACCGTCGAACCCCGCCCGAATCGTAGACGGCGAGACCGCCGGGACTGAACCCGGCCCACACACGCTTGCGGCTGTCCAGCAGGATGGCGTTGCAGCCTGGTCCGCGTTCGGCTTCGTACGAGACGCGCGTCACTTCGTTGCCGTGGTGCCGGATCACGCCCTGCTGCGAACACAGCCAGTGTGCGCCGTCGCCGCCGGTGGCGATCGCCATGATCTGTTCCCACTGGATGTCGTCCAGCGAGTCGGCGGCGACGAACCGGTTGGCGCCGGCATCGAATCGTCCGAAACCGCGCGCCGTGGAAACCCACAACGTGCCGTTGGAATCGACGTTGAGCGCGCGCGTCTGGGCGACCGGGAACGCCGACCGCGTTCCACCGGCGAACCGATTGAGGCTGTGTCCGGTCGCGACCCAAACGGCGCCGTCGGGTGCTGCACGAATGGCGCGCACGCCATCGTTGGTCAAGCCGTCGAGGCGGAAGTCCGTGCGGATCCAATTCTCGGACACGCGCAGCAGGCCGCCGGCACGCATGCCCACCCAGAGATTGCCGTCGCGGTCCGCGAAGATCGTCCGCGGCGAGCCCGACGTCTTCTGCTCGTAGGCGAATCGCTCGAGCGTGGGGCGGTCGGCCGTCTGATCGTTGAGCCGCAACAGCCCTCCACCCAGCCCGGCGATCCACAGCGTGCCTCTGCGATCCGCTGCCATCCGCCATCCGGCCTGTGGCACCGGCGCCCCGGCAGTGTGGATCGGCCCTTCACCCGTTTGCAGCCGGGCGATGGTCTCGCGGGTGTCCGTGACCCACATCGCACCCGAGCGGTCCTGAGCGAAGTCCTGCACGAACGTCGACTGCGGAAACCGCAGCTCGAACCCGTTCGGCCCGCTGGCGAAGACCCCTTCCGATGTGCCGATCCACAAGCGCCCGTCACGATCTTGATAGACGCTGTAGACCGCCCCACTCTTCAACTCGGAGGGACTCACGATTCTTTCCCATTTACCCCCGCGGAAAGCAGCGAGGCCGCCGCGCCCACCCGCCCACACAGTCCCGTCGCGGTCCTCTGCAAGCGCAGCGACGGAGCCCGCAAACAACCCTGTATCGGACGTGAAGCCTGTGACGACATCTCCCTTGAGCCGCTCCACGCCGCCGGCTCCGCCGTGTCCGACCCAGAGCGATCCGTCGCGGGCGCCGAGCACGGCGCTGACTGCTCGATCGGCTGCCGCCCCCGCTTCATGGTCGAGGGGACGTTTCACGAAGGACGCGCCATCGAAACGGACGAGGCCGCCACTTGTGCCAAGCCACAGATAGCCCTCGCGGTCCTCGGCAATCGCGAGGACCTCGCCGAGCGAGAGGTCGCCTTGCGCGGTCCAGGCAGTGAGCGTATAGCCGGCGGGGTCAGCCGCCTCGTCGCGAGGTTCGACGGCGACCAGAGCCGCCGCCCACAGCAGCACGACCAGCATGGTGGCCACGTATCCGGCGCCAGGAAGGGTCGAGGTTGTTCTCACGCTGAGTAGGCCCGTGATCCGGTTTCGCCCAATTGGGACGTTAACAACCAGTCAAGAACTGGGACCCGAGTGGCGTGCCCATGAACCTGATTGGAGTGAGAACCCATGTTAACCCGCGCCCGCCGTGCTGCCGTCGGTGTCTGTGTCGTCTTGTTGGTGCCGCGGATTATGGCGGCTCCTCCCGTACATCCACGGTTTGAGCCGGGGAGCCCGAAATCGTTACGACGGCGGCTTCAAGCGGAGCGAGACCGATCTGAGTCAGTTCACGTTGATGATCTACTTGAACAGTGGCTTCGACGGCGGGGAAACGCACTTCTACGATGCCGACCTGCAACTGCGCGCGACGGTGCGTCCGGAGACCGGGATGGCATTGGTATTCCGGCACGCTCAGTTGCACGAAGGCGCACCCGTCATCTCCGGACGGAAGTATGTGCTGAGAACGGATGTCATGTACACATTGGATCTCAGCGGACCGACTATCGACGCTGCAGTCCTCTGACGCCCGCGGATCGCGACGCGGGCGCGACAAACTTCAGAAGTCAGGTGTCTCAGGCAGTCTTTCGCTCGTCGATCGTCGCGCGCGCGTGAATCTGACGGACGTTCTCCACGATGCGCTGGGCCACGTCCCGCTCGGCCTGCAAAGCCCTCATCGTGCCGCGCGCTTCCTGCAGCAGATACTCGAGGCGCGCGAGTTCGGCGAACACGTGGTCGACCATGGCTTTCTGTTCGCTGACGCTGTCGAGCGTGATCTGTACGTCGCCGAGCAAGTGCGTAATCGTGTCGGCTTTGCGCTGGACATCGTCCACGAGCTGACGGCGGCTCTCGATGGCGACAATCTTTTCCTGGGTTCCCGCCAGGCTGTCGCGAAGCCGCTCCAGTTCCCCTGTGGCGCGCGCGATCTCGGCTCGGCGTTCCGAGATGGCTGCCAGGTCGGCCTGGCTCTTCTGACCGAGGGCGTGGACACCTTCGATCCCTCGCCGCACGGCGTCGACCACCTGCTCTCGTTCCGCGATTCCCTGAATCTTGCGTTCCACGTCGTCTGACTGCCGGCGCAGCTGGTCCATCCGTCCCTCGACCTGTGCCAGCGTATGTTCGGCCTCTTCGAGCTGAGTCCTCCGTTCGTCGATCTTTTTCCACAACGTGTCGAGTCGCCTGAACTGGTCGTCGGCGGCCTCGATCTGTGCGAAGGTGTCACGCTGCTGCTTCTGGATCTGCGTGAGCTCGCCGACCAGCTGCCCCCTGAGCGTGCCAGCCCGCTCAAGGTCCGCCTGGATCGTGGTCACTGTCTCGAGGCGCTGAGCCGCCTCCAGTGACTGCGTGCGAGACCGTTCCGACAGCTCCGTCAGTCTGCCGTCCTGTGCAGCGAGCGCATCCTCATCCCGTTGGAGGGCCTGCAGCGCCGCGCGGGCTCGATCGAGATCATCCTGGAGCGCCGACAATCGATCGATCGTCGGGGTCAGCTCGGCCTGCGCAGCGTTGACGGCCGCCAACTTGTGCTGCGCGTCGGTCATCTGGGCGGAGAGACCATCGCACTGTACGTTGAGACTCTCCAGCTCCGCCCGGCGCGCAAGCTGATCGCTCAACCGGCGGTCGACATCGGCGCTCAACTCGTTGAGCGCGTTCAGCCGCCCCTCGAGATCTTCGACGATCTGCGTTCGTGGCTCGAGTGCGACAAGCCTCCCGGCGAGATCGTCGACGGCATCGCCGATGCTCTTCGCATTCCCCGCACTGGCCTCGGCCTGAGCGATCTGGGCCGTCAATCCATCGATTTTCGCTTCGATCTGAGACGCCTGGCTCATGAAGGTGCCAGCCTTGTCGAGGAACATCTCGACCTCGCCCTTATCGGCGCGAAGCTTGCCGAGCAGCGTCGCGGTCTGCTCGTACGTGTCATGAACCGCTTGAATCTGTGTTTTGAGGCTATCGAGGTCTTTCCGTTGCTCGGCCAAGCCCTCGAACTGCCATTGCGTGCGCTTGGCCATTGCTTCCAGGCCGTCCAGCCGCTCCCCGAGCGTCTCGAGCGAGGCCTGCTTTCGCTGCAGCGATTCGGCCGACCCCGTCAACTCGCCGACAGCGGCTCCAAGTCCCTGGACTTGTTCGCCGAGCTGTGCGAGCTCCTGTTCACGGGCCAACACGGTCTCAACACGGGATTCGGCTGCCGCGATGCCGGTCTGCGCGACACGGAGCCGTTCATGGATCGTCTCGAGTTCCTGTTTGTTGACCACCAGCTGGTCGAGGTGCCGCTGGACGGTGTTGATCAGGCTCTGGGCGTCACGCTCCTGTCGCGTCGTCTCCTGGCGCAAGGCCTCGCGAGCGCGAGTGGCCTCCTCGAGGCGCGTGCTGGTCTCGGTGTGCATGCGTTCGAGCGTGCCGAGCGTCTCCTCGACGCTCGCAGCTCGCTTGCTCCCCTCGTCCAGTTTTTTGATTTGGACCTCCATGTCCCAGACCATTTCATGCACCCGGCGGGATTCGACCAGCGCGTGCTCGACGACCGACTGCTGGCTCTCCAGCGCCTTGACCTTGGCCGCCACATGCTCGGCCAGCGCGTTCAGCGTGCGCAGCTGCGCGTCGGTGTCCTTGCCAAGCGCGTTCATCTGGGAGAGAGGTTCGAGCTTGCGCTGGAGGTCGGCAACTACCTCGGTCGCTTTCGTGGCGTGGCCGCGCGCCTTGAGTGCGGCTTCACGTCCTGTTTCGGCATCTTGTGCAAGCCCTGCGATCCCCGTGCGGAGCACGTCGATGTCGTTCTTGAGCGCCGACTGTTGGTCAAGGAGCGGTTGGAACTCCTTCCGAAGCCGAGGGAGCCGTTCTTCGAGCTGCCTCAGGGCCACGCTCTCCTGCTTCAACCCGTCGAGCTGCGCGGCCGTGCTCCGGCCCAACGAGACCAGTTGCTCGATCGCCGACTTGTGCTCTTCGACCTGTGTCTCACGCGCAAGTGCCTGGTGAAACCGCGTTTCTGCCGTCTGCGCCATGCCCTCGAGGGCGAGGATGCGGGCTTCGGCGGCCTTCGTCTGCCGTTGGATGTTCTCGAGGTCCTCCACGCGCGCCACCAGGCTCTCGATCTGCTGCCCGATGCCGGTGGCCCGGCGTTCGGTTTCCTCGAGCGACGCATTGACCTGGGGAAGCTGTGCGAGGTGAGCCTGCGCTGAGGCGACCAGTGCTTCGAGTGCTTGCCGCTCGTCTCGAGCGCGCTCGATCTGCGCGTTCAGATCTCCCGCAATTGCAGACTGCTGCTCGTCGCTCGCGTTCATCAGCTTTCTGAACAGGGCCATGGGGGCTTCACCTCAGTCGGATTCGGAATCGAGACGCCGTCGTGCGGCTGCACGACGACGTCGTCTGGATTTGGGTCAGAGATCAGTTCAGGATTGTGCGAGCGACCACGCAAGGTGCAAGGGACATTCCTGCGACCGCACTGGGCTTACACGCCCAGGGACGAGGTCTTTCCATCGGGTCACATGCAAAGTTGAATCACAAATAACACTGCTGTCAGCGCCCGGCGCTTGATGAAGCCCTTCATCGTGGTAGCGGATCGAGTCAATGGGGCGAGCCCCCGTATCGGTGCGAGGGCTCGCTGGTGAGGCTGAAGCGCGCGCGGACGTGCGCCGCGCAACGCGGCGTGCGCTTCGTCTATACGGCTGCCAGTGACGCGGCAACCTGTTGAAGCAACGCAATCAGTGTCGTGACGTCCGCTCCAGAAGATCCGGCGGTTTGCAACGAAAAGACGGCCGTGTTCACCTTGGCCAGCGCAGCGCGCGCCGTCGGCGGGTCGAGCTTGCCATCGGCGCCATTCTGGCTCACGTCGGCAAGAGCCCCTTCGAGCGCTCGCCGCGCCGCCTCGAGATTCCTGCGGAGCGCGGGATCCGCCGTGCTGGCGATCAGTTGCTTGATCTGCGCGATGATCCGGTCGAGTGCCTGCTTCACCGTCAAGATCGGGACCTGTGCCTGCTCGGTGTCCGCATCCTTATCCTTGTCGGTGACCACGAGAGCGAGACCGTAGGTACCCGCGTTCGCGTACCGATGCGACTGCCGCAACTGACCGACCACACCTCCAAATGCGTCGCTGAATGCTTCGAAGACGTTGTTGGAATCGGTCGTCCCGTCACCCCATTGAATCGCGGCCGTCTGGGTGTCGCCCTTGCCAGGATCGGTGAATGACGCGCGTACTGTGACAGGCAATCGTTGCAGGAAGAACGGGACGTCGACTCCGAGTTGCTGGTTCAGGCTGTTGAAGATGCCCCACGGATTGATCGTGGGGGCGACATTCGTCACTTTGAGCGCGAACGTCGTGTAACCAGTACTGTCATCAAGCGGCTGAACGGCCTTGATTGGGATTTGATACACACTGGGACCGTCCAACTCGGTGCCTTTGAACTCCACGATCAGTCCTGTCTTTGCATACTGGCCACTCCGATCGAGATCCCAGAAGATGTCGGGGCGGTAGCTGTAGTAGTCGCAATCGTCGTTGGTACCGGTCTTCAAGAACTGCAGTGAGCTGACCACGCCACCCATGTTTGACAACGGGAGAACGTCGGGTTTGACGTCGCCCAGGTCCCTATCACCGCTCGACTCTCCGATGCCAACGAGTGTCTTGGTGTGGCCACCGGGAAATGAACCGTCGCCGAACGTATCGCCGTTGGCGCGAACGCTGCACCGCGGCGGCGCGAACCAGCGCCACGAGTCCGCCTCATCGTTGAACCCAAGGTGCAGGTCGAGTGGCGACCCTTCGAAGTTTCGTAAATCGTGGAAATCGTCTTTGCTCCAGTCGAGAAAATCGACAACGAGCGAGCGGCCGCCGAATACTGTCTCGTCGTACAGCTCGATCCACGCCTTCGTCACCGGCGTTTGCCCCTGCCCGCCCAGGAAGGTCTCGCTTCCCTCTGGAATGGAGTAAGGCCCGAGGAACCTCGCACCCGGCAAGAACGTCGGGCTGCCAGCCCGCGCCATATCCCTATGCCGCCACTCGCCCATTTTCACTGTCGCGCCTGGCCCGGAGTTCTGGTGTTCGCTTGCGTAGAAAAGTAACTCCAGCCCTGGACTGATATAGAAGGTCGATGCCGCGGCGAAGTTGGCGACGGATTCCCCAGGCACAGCCGAACTGGGGCCCACCGATCGCAAGCCTGGCTCGAGAGTCGGTTTGGAATCTTTGTTTTGGTGGTTCACATACTTCAGCCGAATGTCACAGCCCGGCGACTGGCAGCCGACGAAATCAATACGATAGAGATCCAGGATGTCGTCGCCAATTCTGATGGGCTCGACGATATCGATGCCGCCACGCGCACCCGCGAAATAGAGTGTCCCGTTGATGTTGCCCTGGCGCAGGAACTGGAACATCTGGTGTTCCCTCCCTTTCGCGGTAGGCCAGGACTGACCGAGGTAGGCCTTGTCAGTCGCATCGTTGGAGTCCCACGTGTCCCACGGCATAAAGTCCAGGCCCGGTTTGGTGAGGTCCGTGCACCCTCCTGCACAACCCGCAGTCGGTAGCGACTCGAAGAAATAGATCTTCTCGTTGAAGACGTCGCCGGCCTTGGCACCCGTGATCGCGAGGAGATACCGGCCGTTCGCCTGCGGCGCGATCGCGATGATGCCGCCGTTGATGGCGGGATCGAGGGGCCGGAAGCTGTTCAGCAGCCGCGGATTTTCAGGGTCTTCGGCGTTGATGAACAGGACCTGCATCTTCTGGGTCTCGTCACCGAGCGGCGTATCGACGCCAAGGACGAGAATCTCACCCACGGTCTGCATGCTTTCGGGATGCCCGTAGTGCGGCCATCCGCCGGTCCCGTTGAAGTCGATGTGTTTGACGCCAACATCGAGAAGGCAATGCGGGTAATCGTCAACACACTGGGGGTCCGAGGGCGTATCGCTGAAATCGCGCCCCTTGAGCAGACGGTTGCTTCGCAGGCGCTCACCGTGCTTCTCTCGAGAACCCATGCGCACGACGACGAGGTTGCCTGGCTCGTGGGGTCCGGTACACACAACCGGTATTCCCGCATTGAGACCACTCCGGCTGAAGAAGAAATACGGCGTTCCATCGGCAGCATCGACACGGGCGATGCCTTCGTAGTGCCTGCACAGCGACGGGTCCGGCATCGTTTCGTCCTGTTGGTACTTGCCAATGTCCCATCCCATTGGATCTGGCCTGACGCTCAACGCATTGAACTGGCCGACGACGTCGGACAGGAAGCGGACGTCGGTGCGCGGTTGTGCAGCGGAGTCCGCCGCGCTGGCCACGATCGCAACTGCGATCCAACACACGTGTGCCAGGTACGTGATGAGTGTTCTGCGTTTCATGACGAATCCTTTCTTTGATCTTTTGAGAGCACGACACCTGGTGAAGGTCTGCACGATGCAGGTCTTCGAGCCGCCGTGACGCGGCTCAATATGTCTTCACTGACTAGATCGAGAACGAACGCGGAAACCGGACACGCGATGGAAAAGTTATCGAAGGCTGGGGAGGAGGGGGCGATGCGGTGGCAGTCAACTCCCAACTTCCAATTCCCAACTTCCAAGACATCCAGGCTGTTTTGGGAGTTGGGAGTTGGGGATTGGACGTTGACGAAACGGCGCCGATTCTGCAGCGCCGCGCGATTATCGGTAGAAGTAATAGTCGGCTTCGTAGTCGACCATCTTCCTGGTGTTCACCGTCTGCGGTGTGCATCCCGATGCGGGCGGTTTCCCGCCGACAGTGTTGACTCGCTGAATGTACCTCGTCCCCACCAGCTTGTCGCCATTGCCCGGCCCCACTTGGTCTCCGGTCACTTCGAGCAGCAGCCACTCGATAGCATCAGGTGCGACATACGCCGGGTCCGACGAACCTCGGAACTTGGTGGCCCAGACCGCGCTCGTGTCGCGCGAGTGCTGCCACGTAGCGTGGAAGGCATTGGCCCGCTCGGGATTCTTGCTCTGAAAGTGCGTGAGGACCTGCCCGCCATCGTCAGCGTACGCGGTCGCCTGCGGCCCGATGAACAGCCAGTCCACACCGGAGGGCGTGTTCGCCGGCGCGCAGATGTAGTTTTGTGTGCCGACGGCGTGCGCGACGAAAAACGGGTCCCATCCCGCCTCCATTTCGAGGCCTGACGGCACCGCTGGCGGAGTGAGTTTGTCGGGGGCCGCCTGCGCGGGAGCGCCGAGTGCGATGCTCATTGCCACGATCAGGGCGTGTGTCTTGGTTGACGTCATGAGTGCTCTCCTGTTCTCTGAAATCGACCTGCCAACAGGAAGATCGAAACCAGAGGCCGGAAAGCGACACGCTCAAACAGGACGCCGAAACCGCGTCAACACCCAACCTCCAACTCCCAACTCCCAAAGCAGCCTGATCTTTGGAAATTGGAAAGTGGGAGTTGGGGGTTGACAGGAATCACTCGCTAAGGTCTTTCCAATCGTCGTCTGGAATGCGGTTAAGAGGCGAGCTGCGCGCGATACAGCGCGGCCTGGTCGCGCTTGCCCCAGGCGGCGTAGAGTTCGATCAGGCGGGCGATCGTTTTTGTGATGTCGACTTGCGGTGGCTGAGGGAGCGCTTCGAGATCATGTCGCGCGGCGAGCAACATCTTCTCGGCCTCGCTGTACTGCCGCAGCGCAATAAGCGAAGAGCCGAGCAAGCTCTCGGTCGCGCCGATGCTCCAGTCATCCTGCGGGAACGCGCGGCGACGCCTCGGCACCATTCCGGGCGACAGCGCACGGATACGCAAGCCTTCTCGAAGCAGCGTCTCGGCCTGTTTTGCATCGCCGCGCGCCAGGCGCGCGGAGGCAAGGTTGATTGTGTAAATCGCAAGCAACTGATGATCGCCGCCCATCACAGCACGTGCAATGTCCACCGCCTCGGTCAGTGCCGCGATGGCCTCGTCGGACCGACCCTGCGCGAGCAGCACCCGTGACAAGCCGTTTTGAGTCGCAGCCACGTCCGGGTGCTTGGTGCCGAGCGCCTTCCGATGGATGGCGAGCGCCTCTCGAAACAGCGATTCAGCGGCCGCATTGTCGCCGCGAGCCGCCACGACGAGCGCGAGGTCGTGCATCGTCGTGCCCGTGTTGGGATGATCCTCTCCGCGTATTCTCCGATTCCGCTCGAGAGAATCGCGCAGGAGCGCCTCGGCGCCCGCAAGGTCGCCATTCAGCCGCAACACCGATGCGACACCAGTGAGACTGTTTGCGATCTCCGCGTGTGACTCGCCCAACACCTTCCGCCGAATCGCCAGGGCTTCGCGCAGGAGCGGCTCGGCGCGCTGATTGAATCCCGCGTCCTGATGCAGGCGTCCCAACTCCACGAGAGTCACGGCGACGCTCTCGTGCTCCGTTCCGAGGAGCATCCGCCTCATGCTGAGTGCCTGCTCGAGCGTGCGTTGCGCGGCGACGTAGTCGCCTTTGTCGCTTTGCAGAGCGCCGAGATCGTTGAGCGTCTGCGCGAGACTCTCATGGTCCCGCCCGAACACCTTCTCGCCGCTGACAAGCGCTTGCTGAAGGAACTGCTCCGCCTTGTCGTAGACCCCATACCGGCGATAGAGGCGTCCCATGACCGTGAAGATTTCGGCCTGCGCCTCGGGCTGACTCGCGAGCTCTTTCTCCACTCGCGCCGCGCCAGCATCGAGCAGCCCGCGAATCGTCAGGCCATCTGGCGTCGCTCCGTTCGAAATTGGATCGGCGCCCATCAGCAGCCCGGTCAGTGCCTCGCTCACTTGCGCGGCCTTCTGTGCCTCCCGAGCCGCCCTCACCGCCTCGTTCTGAGCCCGGTCGCGTTCTGCGGCAAGCTGGGTCGTGTGGTACACGCCGAACGCGACGAGCAGCAGGACGACCGAAGCGGTCGCGGCGACGCCACGATTGTGTCGCCTTACGAACCTGGCGACTCGATACCGTACTGTGTCGGGGCGAGCGCTGATCGGTTCGTGGCGCAGAAAGCGGCGGAGATCATCGGCGAGTGCGGTGACCGACGGATACCTCTCTTGCGCGTCCTTCTTCAGCGCCTTGGCGACGATGGTGTCGAGATCTCCCCGAAGCGTCCGCTGCAATCTGTTCGCGGTCGTGCCGCATTGCACGGCATGACGGGTGAGCACGTCGGTCGGGGCGTTCCGGCCGACGACCGCGTCCGACATCCGGCGCGGCTCGACTTCGACGATGGCGCGGATGAGCGTGACCGGTGACTTGACGGCTGCACCGCCGGGATGCTGCCCGGTAAGCAGGATGTACAGCAGCACGCCAAGCGCGTAGACATCAGTCGCCGTCGTGACCTGGCCTTGGGCGAGTTGTTCCGGGGCCGCGAAGTCTGGAGTCAGCACCGGGCCCGCATCTCGCGTCAGCGGACTCACGTCGGCAACCCGTGATCCGCCCCACTGGTCGTCGGGATCGAGCAGCTTGGCGATGCCGAAATCGAGCAGCTTGACCTGCCCATCGACGCTGACGAGGACGTTGGCAGGCTTGATGTCGCGGTGCACGATCAGGTTCGCGTGCGCGTGCGCCACCGCTTCCAGTACGTCGAGAAAGAGATGGATGCGTGCTTCGATCCCGAGCGTGTGCCCATCGCAGTAGCGGTCGATGCTCTGCCCCTCGATGTACTCGAGGACCAGATGCGGCTGCCCGGTCGCCGATACGCCTGCATCGATGAGGCGAGCGATGTGCGGGTGGGTCAGCTTTGCGAGAAAATTGCCTTCCCGCCGAAACCGCTCTTCGCCCGAGCGCCCCACCAATGCGATGTTCAGGAGCTTGACAGCCGCCTTTCCTTCGAAGCGTCCATCGCACCGCTCGGCCAGCCATACACTGCCCATCCCGCCCTGGCCAATTGGAGAGACCAGCCGGTAGGCGCCCAGGATCTGCCCTTCGAGTGACGGCTTCTCGGCTGGACGCTCGACCAGCGGAACTGCGAGCTCGAGAAAACCGGATTCCTGCACGTCTTCGTGCTCGGCGAGGAGGTTCTCCAGGTCATCGCCGAGGGCCGCGTCGCGTGCGCGGATCGACGCCAGCCACATGGCTCGGCGGTCGTCCGGGATTTCGAGGGCTTCGTCGAGATACGGACTGAGGGCGCGCCAGCGATCAGGACTCAGTGGCGGCACGGGGCCTCATCGGAATCGGGCGCGCGCTGGACATCGCATGGTGCAAGTAGAGGCGCCCCTTCTCCCAGTTGCGCTGGATGGTGCGCTCGGATACACCGCGCATGGCTGCGATCTCGGCGAACGAGAACCCGCAAAAAAACTTCAATTCGATGATCTCTGCGAGCTCCGGTTCGACGTCCGCAAGCTCGTCGAGGACGTCATTGATCTTCAGCAGCGTGCGGGGATCGGGCACGCCATCGGCATGATTGGTTCCGAGCGAGGTCAGGTGGAACAGCCCGCCGCGCTTCTGCGATCGGTTTCGCCGGATATCGTCGATGATCAACCCGCGCATTACGCGGGCAGCGTACGCCATGAACCTGGCGCGGTCGACGAACACGGCGCCATCGCTGCCCGAAATCTTCAGGTAAGCCTCATGTAAGAGCGTCGTGACGCCGAGCCCGCCGCCACGCTGCCGGCGATTCAGCTCACGTCGTGCGAGCCGATGAAGTTCCGCGTACAAGACGTCGAACAACCCGTCGGCTGGAATCCGTTCATCGACCATAAAGGGGCGTGTCGAGAGCGTTGCACTCATGGCGTCTCCACCTGTGACTATCGTGCCGACGGACCGATTGGCTTGCTGTCGGCGTCCCCGGAATCGTCCCTCTAGTCATCAGATCGGAAACGGACAAAAGAATACGACACCCGTAGCCCCCGTGTCGTCTTTCTCCGACGAATCTCGATTACCACCATGACTCGACCTTTTAAGGAGAAAAACGATGAAACCGGGCATGGCCCTTTCCGTACTCGCAGCTGTCCTCATCCTGACAGGCGCTCCCCGCGGCGCTGCCGCTCAGGGCACCAAGCAGACAGTCCGGTTCGTTCCGGACGTTCTCGGGCAGTTCAGCGCATTGACCCAACGCGCCGACGCCATGGGATTCGAGCTCTACGGACCGGATCCCTCGCAGTGCGACCACATGCAAGCCATCGTCAGGGTAGATGCGGCCGACGGCACACCCTATTTCCTGGTCAGCCGCAGCACGCAGGACGAGGGGACGAACCCGCTCTGCGAAGGCGGCAGCACACATTCGAATATTTACGTCGTCAAAATGGGCTCGCGCGACAAGACCGGCGAGCGCCTGCGCAGCAATCGGCTCATGCGGGGCGTAGAGACGACCTACACGCCGCCGGATCCCGCAGACAAGGTCGTGGACACAATCCTCCTCGATGGATCCACCCAGTGGCCGCATTACGACCACCCCGGTGCGATGCAGCTTGTCGGCAACGTCGTTGCTATCGCCCTCGAGGCCGGACAGTCGGGACAGTCGCCAACGAGGATTCTGTTCTTCGACGTGAGCGATCCGGAACACCCGCACATGCTGGAGAAGAGCTTCGATCCGCAGTTAGAGAAGGCCGGCGTCGTCGGCATCACGCCGTGTGCCACGGACCGCGATGGGCTGCCCTGCGCGACGGGACATTTCCTGATGCTCGTGAGCTGGGGCGACAACGACGAAATCCGGTTCTTCGAATCCAACGTCAGCGATCTCGCCAGTCCCGACCTGGAGTGGGCAGAGCTGTACACGTGGCACAAGAACGAGCTCGTGGGCGGCACCTGGCCAGCCAAGCACCAGACCTTGCACTTCATTCGCGAAGGCAATGCCGGCGGTCGCTTGTTTCTCGCGGGCGCACGGCCGGTTGGCACGATCGAGGGACTCTGGGGCGACGATTACATCGATCTCTACGAGGTTGGCTTCGACGGCAACCGCGTCGTGCTCACCCATCGATCGACTCGCCACATGATCTCCCATCCAGGCGGCGAAGGACTCTACAGCGATGGCGACGTCCTCTGGGGCGACCGGTTGGCCAGCTTCGCCGCTGCATCCGGCTTTCACGTCACGCCCACCGGGGAGCTGCTCTTCTACGCGACCGAGCACGACAACGACGGTCCGCAGGGCACCAACGGTCGTGGCAGCGTCAAGATGGGAGAGTGGCGGAACATCGACATGTTTCGCCACGATAGTCCGGCGTACGCGCCGACCATCACGGCACCAGCGTCCCTCGATATTGACGAAGGCAGCACCGCGACGGTGACCGCCACTGTCGGTGGGCCCATCGCCAGGCCGTGGATTGAGCTATTCGAGTCCACTGGCTCTCAGGGTCGTTACGTCGTCATCGATCAACTCGACCACTCCAAAGACAACTTCGACGATTTCCGGCAGCTCGATCGAGCGGTCTTCTTGGACCTTCTCAATCGATTCAACAATCGCGCGGCATCGTGGCGCTGGTTTGCACCCGTCAGTTGTACGATCCGCGCGAACGACGAGCCGTTCAGCGACGCAGATTTCCCGGGAACACGAACCCGCACACTATCAGGCACCGGCGACGTGACGGTCGCGGACGACCTGCACGATGTCCTCAACAATACCGGCACGGCGGACATGTTCCGCGCCGTGTCGTCGGCTCAATTCACATCGTGTGCGAGTTACTACTCACCGAACATCACGCCGCGATGGGACGTGAACTTCGACGGGACGACGGAAACGGTGTCGAACACCGTCACCATATCGGCCACGGAGAACGGCCCGAAGTCGCTCACACTCAAGGTCGAGGCGCAGCATCCTGTCGATGGTCGCGTCGCAACGAAGATCATTCCGATCACCATCCACAACGCGAATCCGGTCATCACAAATTGGATACTGTCGCTTGGACCCGGGCGCCGTCTCGGCACGGACGTGCCGTTTGCGATCGCGCGTCGGCCAGTGATTCTGTCCGCGATCTTCACCGATGCCGGTCGTCTCGATCATCAATCGGCCTCGATCGACTGGGGCGATGGATCTGTGACGCTGTCGCAGTCATTCGACGCCTTTACGGATGCTTTTAATGGTGTGGAGGGTCGAGTGGAAGCGCAACACATCTACGAGGCTGCTGGCGTCTACACGGTCCGTCTAGCTGTCATCGATGATGATGGCGGCGTTGGACAGGTGACGACGACGGTCACCGTCGTGAAGCCACCGCAATCGTAATTGCGTCTCCTTGCCGCGGTCCGCGTCCTTTGTCCTGCTGTGTTGGGGACCAATGATGCGGACCGCGAATCGCCGGGCTCCTTCAGCGCAGCCGCGCTTATTCTCGAAGCGGAGAAACTGCTGGCGCTCATCCAGTCGCTGGTCAGCGAGTGACTCGCGGCTCACGGGCGGAACTCCTCGGGATGATTCCGCAGATAGCTGAGCAGCCGGTGTCGTTTCTGCGCTCCGCGCGTCCCTGCGCGATCGTCGGACATGTCATGAGCCGTCTCTGACGCATCCGTCGGTAACAGATTGCCCACTTTTTCGAAAATCGCCGCCCAGCTCTTTTTGACTGCCGACAACGATATGCCGAAGTGGTCCGCGATCTCTGAGTCCGTCTTGAGTTGAACGGCATACGCCAAGAGCCGGCGTTGTGAGGGCGTGAAGCCGAATCGCGGCGGCTGATAATGAAACAGCAGCGACAGGAGGCTGCTCTCTGCTTCGAGCGCCTCCTCACGTGTGATTCCAAATAACATCCGTCGTGGCTGCGGCTCGGGTTTTTCCCGGTACCACTCGTCGTACGCGCTGCGCACGCGAAACCCGCCGTTCAACGCCCACTGCGTGTCGCGTTCAGCAGGCGCCTCGCCGATCAGCTCGGACAGATTGTAGCCACTGAAGTCTTCAAGAAAAGTTGTCATCAAGCAGCGGCGAATCTCCTTCTGCGACCATTCGGGCTCTCCTTCGAGCCAGTTGTGCAAGATCACGGCGAGAGTAAGCCCTTCGGACCCGCCATTGACGATTTGACGAGCTGTCATAACGACGCCTGACGGATGGAAGGCCGAGCGAAGTACGCGTTCATTGAATCCCGGTGCGGGATGCTCCCGTTCGCTGCGAGCGAAGCGGCGCTCGACAAATGCTGCACCGCCAACGCCAATCACGCGGGCGGCTCGTCCAGGGACGATCTGGTCGACGAGAGTGCCGATCATCGAACCTGCGGCGAGCAGCGTCCGGCATGCCTCGACGGCGTCAAACGTCTGCATCTCGCACTGGTAGATCTCCCGTCGAATCAGATCGGCGACCTCGTCGACGTTGAACGCTGTGAGCGGTCGCGCCTTCGTGGAAGCGTAAGTGGGTGGCCCCATGACTATTTCAATCTGCGAGCCAACCTCACAGCGCTGACCTTTTAGATCATTGTCCCCATACCTCGCGGCTTCTATAGTCCCCCGTCATTGCGGCCGGGTGACGGAGGAGTTAACCATGCAGAAAGAAGCGCGACAGGTTGCGCGGATCAG
>Ga0207643_10000812_pt1 | contig 18974 bp, 15 predicted proteins | sample KBSMisM62_FD_184313 | JGI IMG/M metagenome (GOLD analysis project Ga0207643, IMG submission 184313) | Miscanthus rhizosphere microbial communities from Kellogg Biological Station, Michigan, USA - KBS Miscanthus M6-2 (SPAdes) (version 2) | ecosystem: Host-associated > Plants > Roots >...
TTGTGGGTTGAATATCCAACGACGGCCTTTGGACCGAGCAACTCTCGGGCGGCGTCCGGTGGCATGTCGTCCTGGCCGAGATGAACGCCATTCGCACCCACAGCAAGCGCGACGTCCACGCGATCGTTGATGATCAACCGCACTCCGCATTGCTCAGCCACAGCAATCGCCGCTTTAGCCTCCTCGTAAAACTCTTTCGGCGACATTTGCTTCTCGCGCAGTTGCACCAGCGTAGCCCCACCACGACTCAACAACCGGACCTGCTCCGCATGTGAAAGTCCGGACAGTTGTGTGTCGGTGAGAGGGTAAACTCGCGGAAGTTGAAAACGATTTTGCATTCGGCGTTAACGCCGAAGGCGTTGGCTAATTGCAGCCCAGGGTTGGAGCGCAGCGACAACCCTGGGGCAGTTAACGAGATGCGCTCCAACCCTGAAAGGGTTAACAGCGCACATGCCTAACCCTTTCAGGGTTTATCGTTGTTTTTGCGTTCAAGTCCCAGGGTTGTCGCTGCGCTCCAACCCTGGGCTGCAATTAGCCAACGCCTTCGGCGTAATGATGATCACTATACTTCCAAATCTTTGCGCTTGGGTCGCATGTTCGCGGGGAGGATGCGTTTGCGCAGACGGATCGTTTGCGGCGTCACTTCGACCAGCTCATCGTCGGCGATGAACTCCAGCGCCTGCTCCAACGACAACTCCTTTGGCGGCACGAGGCGCATCGCTTCATCAGCCGTCGACGCGCGCATGTTCGTGAGCTTCTTCTCCTTGATCGCGTTCACGTCCAGATCCACGGCCCGCGCGTTCTCACCCACGATCATGCCTTCATAGACTCGCGTTCCGGGCCGCACGAAGAGCGTGCCGCGTTCCTGGAGATTGAAGAGCGCGTACGTCGTCGTGTCGCCGGTGCGATCCGCGACGAGCGAACCCGTAGAGCGCCCGCGCATCGGTCCCAGCCATTCTCCCCAACGTAGGAACATCGTATTCAGCAGTCCAGTGCCTTTCGTCTCCGTCAGAAACTCGTTACGAAATCCGATCAGCCCGCGCGAGGGCGCCTCAAACTCGAGACGCACACGCCCCGTTCCATGATTGACCATCTTCGTCATCTGCCCTTTGCGCCGTCCGAGGGCTTCCGTGATGACGCCGATGAACTCGTCAGGACAGTCGACGACAACTGCTTCAATTGGCTCGAGAAGCCTCCCGTCTACCTTGCGCGTGATCGCCTCTGGCTTTGACACCTGGAGTTCGTAACCTTCGCGCCGCATCATCTCGATCAGGATTGCCAACTGCAGCTCACCGCGCCCTGATACTTTGAACTGATCGGGCGACTCAGTCTCTTCAACCCGGATCGCGACATTGCCGAGAATCTCCTTGTCGAGCCGTTCCTTGACCTGGCGCGAAGTGACGTACTTACCTTCGCGTCCGGCGAAGGGCGAGTTGTTGACGCCGAAGATCATCGCGATGGTTGGTTCGTCAACTGCGATCGCGGGTAACGGCTGTGGGTTATCAGGCGATGTGATAGTGTCGCCGATGTTGATGTTCTCGATCCCGGCGAGCGCGACGATCTCGCCAAAGCCGGCGCGCTCGACCGGCTCTCGCTTCAGTCCCTCGAAGACGTAGAGCTGCGACACTTTCGTTTTCTGTATCGAGCGATCGGGTTTGACGACGGCAATCTGATCGCCAATCTTGATCTCGCCGGAGAAGATACGACCAATCGCGAGCCGGCCGACGTAATCGTTGTAGTCGAGATTCGCTACGAGCAGTTGCAGCGAGTCGGCGCGCAGCTCGCGCGGCACGGGAATCGAGGCGACGATTTGCTCGAAGAGTGGTTGCAGGTTGACTGACTGATCTTCCAGATCGCGTTTCGCCGTTCCTTCGCGCGAGACGGCGTAGAGAATCGGAAACTCGATCTGCTCGTTGTCCGCATCGAGATCGAGAAACAACTCGTAGATCTCGTCCACCACTTCAGCCGGGCGAGCATCGCTGCGATCGATCTTGTTGACGACAGCGATTGCAGGCAAGCGCGCTTCGAGCGCTTTGCGTAACACGAACCTCGTCTGCGGCAGACAACCTTCGGCAGCATCGACCAGCAGCATCACACCGTCGACCATCTTCAAAACGCGTTCGACTTCGCCGCCGAAGTCTGCGTGTCCAGGCGTATCGACGATGTTGATCTTCACGTCGCGATAGCGGACCGCCGTGTTCTTCGCCATGATCGTGATCCCACGCTCGCGCTCGAGATCCATCGAATCCATCACACGGTCGCGTACCTGTTCGTTGTCGCGGAAGGTGCCTGACTGGCGCAGCATCGCATCGACGAGCGTGGTCTTGCCGTGATCGACGTGCGCAATAATTGCGATATTTCGGATGTTTTTTCTTTCGGACATTGAAGAGAGTGTAGGAATATCTCCCGCAAAGACGCAAAGGCGCAAAGAAGAAAGATCTCACCTAGAAGTCTTCTTCTTTGCGCCTTTGCGCCTTTGCGGGAGAAATCTGTCGCAGGGCTTCGAAGAGGACGATGCCCACGGCGGTGGCGAGGTTCAGGCTGCGCACTCTGGGGTTGAACATCGGTATTTTCAGGCAGTTTTGCCAGTTTGCGCGTAGCAGTTCTTCCGGCAGACCGCGTGTTTCGCGGCCAAAGACGAGGCAGTCATTAGCTTCGAAGCTCCAGTCCGTATAGAGCTGTTCGGCCTTGGTGGTGAGATAGACGAACCGTGCTTCCGGCAGCGACTGGTGGAACGAAGAGAGATCCTTATGACGCGTTAGTTGCACTTCGGGCCAGTAGTCGAGACCCGCGCGTCGCAGTGCGCGATCGTCCATGCGAAAGCCTGTGACACCGACGATGTGAAGTGGGACGTTGGTGGCGGCACACAATCGAGCGACGTTGCCTGTGTTAGGTGGAATCTCAGGTTCTACGAGAGCGACAGAGAGCATGAGACAGTATAGGTCGAATAGGTCCTATAAGACCTATACAACAAAAAGAAACGACGAGCTTCGCTTGAAGGTCTCGTCGTTTCTTTTGCAAGGCCTCGTCGGCCTCAGATATTTGTGTGCGCCGGTGGAAGGTTCGTGCTGTAACCTGCTGGTTCGGGTTATCTCTTCTTTGCGGCTTTCTTGGTTCCGCCCTTCTTCGCGGCCTTCTTGGTTCCGCCGCCCTTCTTCGCGGCCTTCTTTCCACCTTTTTTAGTTGCCATAGCTTCTATGTGCTCCTTCTTTCGAGTTTAGTTTTTTTTCGTTTCTTTCATACCCACAAGATACTGTGTTTCATTGTCTCTTGTGGGCTAGAGTAAACGGCGCACAACATCTTGCTATATAAACGCAAATGCCTCTCATGTCAATAACTTATTACTCATTGTAAAAATATTTTTTTCGCTACCGGCGCGCGCGATCAACACGCTTCAGCGCTTCATCGACTCGACTCAGCACCGATGGTCCAATTCAATTCGATCGACTCAACGAGTTGTCGTCACGCAAAAGATCGACGACGAGTTGTAGACTTGAAGTGCGCGATGTGAAGTTTGAATTGCGTTAGCAGAGGAAGAGATGGTCCAACTTTTTACTAACGGAACAGCGGCGTAAAGATCCACTGCTCGTGTCGCTCGATCCCGTAGTACGTCAGCACTGAATCACGACGACTGCGACTCGCAACGCCGACGAATGGACCAGTGGCATCATCCGTAATCGATGAAGTGCTGCCCTCCGATGAAGCAATACCAAGATTGGTGATACTGGTGATGCGCGGAACTGCAAACTGTTGTAACTGCGCCATTTGCGGATCCTGTGTAGAAGGAACAATGTTACCCGCATAGAACATTACCGACTGCTGAAAATCAATCAGCGCATCAGTGCGTGGCAGGATGAAACGCCACTCGCCTTTGATTGTCAGCGGATCTCGCGCGGCAGATGCACGAAGAATTTGCCTGTTCTTCGATCCGCCCGGAATCGGTATTCCCTGTAGCAGTTGGTCCATCGAAGTTGGTAACGCTTGATCGCCGGAGCCGCGAGATGTAGATGCTCGATATTTATAGTAATCGCGAATCGCATCGGCAACTTGTTCGCCGCGAAAGATTGCTTCCTTCTCGAGCTCACGTTGCGTTTGCTGCCGCGCGCTCGGCGCTACCGCCATCGCAAACAGGGCGACGACGGTCATCATCGCGAGCAGTGCCACGAGCGTGTAACCACCCTCGGATCGCCTTCGCGCCACCGAAATGCCCTCAGACGCCGGCGCTGAGGCGGAAAGACTCGACCCGCATATCTTGTGGTTGGCTGTTGGGCTAAGATTCATGACTTTTAGTGATCATTACTTTCGAATCGATCACGGCTCGTCGTCTTCAGCATCGACTCGTGGTGTCGGGCGTGACAAAGGACCACCGGCGCCCTTATCACCTTCACTCTTCACGATCGTGTGTTTGATCTTCAAAGTGGTGTCCGTCAATACCAGCTCTTTATCACCGATGCTGGTCACGCGAAACCTTCCGCTTAGAACATCGCCCTTATAAACATTCAGTACGTTCTTGTTGCTCTTATCCTGAACCAACGCTACGTCAGCAAGGCGGTTGTCCGGACTGATGATGCCGATGTAGTCGTAATTTGGCGTGGGCGGCGCGGCGACGTTGATAGTCGCACCGTTAGAGTAGAGATTGTTATCCGGCGTGCGAACGACGATGCTGCGCGCTCCCGGCGCGGCAATGAACGACGCGGGAACCATCGCCGATATCTCTTGCGGACTCTTGTAAGTAGTCGGCAGCTCGCGACCATCAACAAAGATCCGCATCGCGGGCGTAAACTTGTCGCCCGCCGCTTCGAGTTTGAACTCCGCGGTGCGCGCGTAAACGTTCGCAGGAGAAACTGACGCCAGCAGCACCGGCGGAGTTGGTGTTGGACTCGGCGGTGGTGGAGTCGGAGTGTTAACAACGGGCGGCGGTGGTACGTAGAAAGCGAATATGTTGCGCTTCGCCTCGGGAGCGTTATAGGAGACGGGATCGTACGAGACTTCGGTGAACGCCTGCAGGTCCTTCACTTCGGGCGAAACAGTGCCGTTGCCAGGGCGTTGCGTGGGTTGCTGTGCGGCTCTTTGCGGCGTTGGAGTTGCCGTGGGTCGCGCCGCGGTCTTAGGGCCGCTGTCGAACCCAATGAACGTCCACCAGAGAACGATGATAGCCACGAGCCCGAGGGCGCCGGCCCAAATCAGTTTCTTCTTCTCTCCTGGTTTCGTTAGATCGACCAGTGGCATTTCTATTTATCCTGAACAGAGGAGACGGCTTCCGTGGCGCTCGGGCGCTGGAAGTACGTCGCCATATTAAGCTGAAGACTCACGAGAGATCCGCGCGTTCCGGAGCCCGGAGCCGCGCCGGAACCACCTTCGTCAATCGAAGCAGGCGCATTGTTCTGCGTAGCGCGCTGGAGTTCGACTTCGTTGATTACTACAAACTGTTTGCTTCGCTCGACGTCGCGAATGAAGCGACGCAGGTCCTGGTACGAACCTTCAACAGTAACCATCACCGCGATCCCGGGATAGAAGCTCTGCCACTTCGTCATCACATTCTTTCCCGCGGTCGACTTGGTGCCGGTCGGATCGAGCGTTGTGTAAGTTGGACCAGACGTGTTTTTGAGCCCGTTCTTTATGATCAGTTGATTGAGCTCTTCATACAAATCCATGCGGCCCTGATCCTGTCGCAACAGGTACTCAGTCTCAAACTTATTCAGGCTGGCGGCAATCTTGTCGACAGTCTGCTTAGTGTCGGTTTCCTTGTGAACGACGCCGTCGAGTGTTTGCAGGTTCGCTTGCAACTGCTTCAAATCGGCGTTTGCAGTCGCAACTCGTGAACGAGCAGGCACGAGAAAATACAGATAGCTCAACAGGACAAGCGCCAGCACGAAACAACTGCCGGCGAGTGCTACGACTTCCACGACACCAAACATCTTGCCACGGCGCGATACAAGAAATTCGCTAAACCGCTCCTGATAAGTCGGGTCCGGGCGCGACTCTAATTTATGGTCAGGGTTCATTAGCGAGCCTCGCCTCCGTTTCTTTGAGTATCAGCTGCGGCAACGCTCTCGGACGAGAATCCGTTACGCGCTCGGTAGATCACGAAGAGATCGTGTTCGGTGCCGGCTTCACCGCGTCCTTTTTGCAGTGTTTGACTGCGTAGCTCAGCCTCAAAAATGCCTTCCTGATGCAAGTGGCCGATCCAGTCGCTGATTGTCGATGCGTCTTTAGTAAAGACAGCCAGATCGAGTTGCGCGACGGTTTGATCGCCCTGCCTGGTTACATCTCTGACTGAGATTCGCGAAACCCTGATGTTGTCCGGCAAAGACGACTCGAGATCCGCGAGCAGTCTCGACCAGGAGAAGATTTTGCGATCCACCAGTGCGTGAGCGGCCGGCAGCGCCTGTTGCTGATCGGGCGTGAACGAGTTTTGCACCTGCTTAGCGGCCTCCATCAGGGTGTGCTCACGTTGTTTCAACTCGTTGATTTTGGCTTCGGTGACTGCGGCTTCGCTCCGGGCGTTGGTCGTGAGCCGCACCACCAGGACGAGGCCGATTAGCGACACGAAGAGGATCATTACCGTGAGCGCCCACGGAACAATCCGGTTACTAAAAGGTTTCGAGGCCAGGTTAAGACTATTATTCACTGGAAGAAAATCCTCGCTGAGAGCCTATCGGCAGGCCAACTTTGGGAAAGCATACACGGCCTTCGGAAGCAATCGCAAACCTTGACACGCCCGACCGGCCGGTGCGTTTCAGAAATATAAGACCTATAAGTTCAATAGGACCTATTTACCTATTTGGGTATAATCTCCAAACACGATTTTACTCAGGTATTTATCCATGGAAGTACACTCATCACAAAATCCATCTCTGGGGCCTTGCAGCGACTCAGATGAGACTGGAACAATCGAACGGGTCGCGGTTGCGAGTTTGCCGACGGAATGGGGAGATTTTCAGATTGCAGCCTATCGTTCGCTGACGACTAAAGAGGAGTACGTGGCCCTCTTCAAAGGTGAGATGCGGCGCGACGTTCCGACGCTGGTTCGGATTCACTCGCAATGCCTCACCGGCGACGTTTTCGGCTCCACCAAGTGTGACTGTGGCCGCCAGCTTCACACCACCATGCAGATGATTCAGCAGGAAGGCCGCGGCGCCATCGTTTACCAACAGCAGGAAGGACGCGGTATCGGCATCGTCAACAAGATCCGTGCTTACGCGCTTCAGGATCAGGGCGCTGACACCGTCGAGGCTAATGAGAGGCTCGGGCTGGCTGTCGATTTGCGAGACTATCGCCAGTGCGCGGAGATTCTTTTCGATCTCGGGCTTTGCCGCGTGAAAGTCATATCCAACAACCCACTCAAACTTCAAGCGCTGGAAGAGGCTGGATTAAAGATCGTCGAACGGGTTTCGATCGAAGTTGAGGCGCCCGAAGACGCGGAGCATTATCTGCGCACGAAGAAAGAAAAGCTCGGGCACCTACTAAATCTAAACCGATAAGATCCTTAACCACAAAGACACGAAGACACAAAGATAGAAAATTTGTGCCTTCGTGTCTTCGTGGTTAAAAACTATTGCTTGTTTCTTAAGTCCTTGATCGTTCCCTTGATGCGGTCAGCGTCAGGGGCCTTTGGATCGAGTTTCAAATACTTCTCCAACTCGTCAGCAGCCTCTTTGTTCTTTTGCGCGCTCATGTAGAGACCGCCGAGATACTTGTGAGCGAGAGCAATGTTCTCTCCACCATTACTCACCGTCAGCTCAAACTCTTTCAGAGCTTCGTCATACCGCTTCGAGCTAACGAGCGTTAAGCCGAGGTAGTAATGCGCGGACGGACCGGCACTCTTCAACTCCAAAGCCTTGCGCAGGTGCGACTCGGCCTGGTCCATCTTCTTTTCATTGAAAGCGATGATTCCCATATTCAGGTGCGCGTGGGCATCATCCGGCTTTAGTTTCAACAACGCCTCCAACGTCTCGCCCGCCTTGTCGTACTGCTTCAGGTTCATGTACTGCACACTGAGCTCGCTGAGCGCGAGGGCAAAGCCTGGATGCGCCGCCACGGCCGCGCTGAGAGACTCGACAGCGGCCTTGGCATCACCCTTCTGTGCCGCGGTAGCGCCCTTTTGATAAAGCTTGAGCGCCTTATCCGGGACGCCGGCAAAGAGCGGATTTGACGAGTCGACTTTAGGGCGCAACTGAATGGCAACCTGAACGGAGCGACTCCTCGTTTCCTGTTCGATAGTTACGGTTTCGCGCGCCTTCTCGTATTCCGAGCCTGCGTCCACGACGACCGTATAGTTGCCAGGAGTGAGACTCGTGAACCGAAAGACGCCATCCTGATCGGCCACGGTCGACATCGAGCCAAATGCACTAACGCTTTCCAGGTTGACTTTAACAGTCTTACCACTCACGGCTTGTCCGGTCGGAAAGTAAACGCGGCCCTGAATCATACTGTTTCCGCCGGCGCTGGAAAGCCCACGATTGCTACCGGGCGCCTGCGCATTAGCAACGAACGCGGACGACAGGAGCAAACATGTCATTAAAATCAAACTGCGAATCCCGATGAATCGAAACCTGTTTCCATTCATGAATGAAGTGCTGTCCTTTCTGTAAATTAATTACCAGGCGTACGGTTGCGGAGATCCTTAACGGTAGCACGCACGCGTTCGGCGTCGGGAGCGTTCGGCACCAGCACCAGGTATTTCTCCAACTGTTCGATTGCGTGCGGATAGTCTTTCTTTCTCCAGTAGATGCCGCCAAGATAATAATTGGCCATAGCAAGTTGCGCAGCATTTGCCTGAGTTGCTACCAACAAATGCTTTTCCGAGTCGTCAAACTTATTCAGCCGCAGCAATGCGATACCAAGATACATGTTCGTCGTCGCGGAATTGGCATTTCGTTTCAACGCTTCGCGCAACTGGTCTTCAGCTTCGCCAAATTGTTTGGCCTCGAGGTTCGCGATGCCGAGATTGAGGCGCGACCCAAAAGCTTCGGGATCAAGTTTGCACGCCTCCTTGAGAACTTCGATCGCCTTATTAACCTGCCGCAGCTTCAGATATTGGACGCCCAGTTCATTGAGAGCCAGGGGAAAGTTGGGGTACAGCGATACCGCTTCTTTGAGACTGTCCGCCGCCTTTGAAGGATCATCAGCTCGCGCTTGCTCCATACCCTTTTCATAGAGCTTGCGCGCCTTTTCCGGAACCGCCGCAAGTACCGCATTCAACACCGCCGGCTTGGCGTTAGCGCCCTGCTTGAGCTGGAGGTGCACCATCACGGTGCGGCGTTGGGTGGTGGCGGGAACGCGGACGCCCATTCGCGAAAGGTTTAAATCAGTATCGATGTAAACGGTTTCGCGCGCGACTTCATACTCATCGCTCGCCTTTACAACGACGGTGTAACTCCCCGGCGAAAGCTGAGAGAACGTGAAGGAGCCGCTCGAATCGGGAACCACCTGCAATTCACCGAACTGCGTCGACTCAAGCTTCACGACGATGTTGCCGTCAGCTTTTCGTCCGGAAGGAAAGAAGACGTAACCCTGAATAATATGATTTCCATCCGTTCCCGTGGACGATCTGCCGCTCCCCTGAGCATTTACGCTCAAAGGCAAGAGAAGCATGCCAAGGCCAATTAATAGAAGCCTGCGAATTGAGCGGACACGGAGAGAGATATTGCCTGGCATGGAGACCTCCTTGAGCTGACCCGGTATGGAGATTTAACTCCCGTAAAGCATTAAGATCAAGTGCCAATATGACTACGAGAAGAGACCATAAAAGAAATTTGGGGAGAGTGCCGACTGGCGCCTCTCCCCATCAACCCGCATGCTTACGCAGAAGCGGAAGTCAGTGTGTTTAGAAGGTGAACTTGGCGCCAAATCTGAACGCCGACGGAGCCTGAACCAGCAAGGCCGATCCATAGAAAGGATTGACTACTGGCGCAACTCCCGCAACACCACTGTTGATCGTGAAGGTCTGGTCTAAAGTTACGGCGCGCTGGCTATTGAATACGTTGAACCAATCGCCACTCAGTCGCAGCTCTTTTCCTTCACCAACTCTGATCGGATAGTACACACCCAGGTCCAGATTCATCGTGGTGGGCGTTCGGGTTGTACCGATGCTGTCCACGACGTTCGGGAATCCAGGTTGGGTAGCTGACACCGTCGGAACGATTGCGGTTCCGCGGATAACGCCGAAGCCTTCGTTGTTACCATAAATCGGATGTGGAATCAGCTGGTTGAACGGCACACCTGACTGCGCATAGAAGTTTCCGCTAAGGAGGAGTTTCCATGGAGTCCGGTAGCTGCCGTTAAACTTGAACTGATGCGGACGATCGTTTGGCAAACGTCCGTAAGTGTTGGCGAGCAAGCTCTGGAGGTCGAACAATGAAGTGATGTTCGGGTCAGACTGCCCGTTGTCGTTACGGAAGAGGCCTTCGTAGTTACCGATCAAGCTCGAGTACACGTAGGAAGCGATGAACTGGAAATTATTCGTAAATCGCTTATTAGCCGTGAACTCAATCGCGCGGTAAAAACGTTGCGCGCGACCGAAGCACTGAGGAGCACGACCAGTCGCCGCGTCACCAGCACAGGCGTTTTCTTCAGTGGTGCCTTGTCCGATACGGCCAGGGTTAAAGATGAAGTAAGTATCGCCATCGTCGAACGAACCGTCTTCGATGACGTTAACCATCGCACGATAAACTCCGCGAGTTCCGAGGACTACATCGTGGCCGATCTCGTATTCGAGGCCGGCAGTATACTCACGAATGCTCTGTGGCTTCAGACCCAGATCAGCCGGTGTTGCATCAGAGCCCAGGTTGGTCGCACCGGTGCTAACGCCCGGAACGATCAGAGAGCCTGCTGGTGCGTTCAGCCGGTTGACGTTGAAGTTCTTGTCAGTCTGAACATCGCCGCCACCTGCACGAACGTTGACGTCCAACGGAATCGGGGTTTCGATGAACTGCGCGTAGTTCGCGAAGAACTTGCCTTTGCCCTTACCTGTGAAATCCCAGATAAAGCCAAAGCGCGGCGCAACGTTGTCGTCAAAGTTGTTGAACTTCAGGTAGGTACTGTTGTCGTTGCCGTAAGCTTGCTGGTAATCCCAACGGAGACCAAAGCTCAGTTGGAAGTTCCTGGCAAACTTCCAGTCGTCGCCGATGTAGAAGCTTTCCACGTTCGTGTAGGTTGAACCTACGAGCTGGAAGTCACGAACGCGAGTGGTATTCCTGAGAATGAACGGATTACCGAAAGCTTCAGCAGTACTGATGGTGGTTGCGGTTGGATCAACAGTCAAACCAAGCGCAGCCAAAGTGGCAGCCGGAATGGCCTGCGCACGTGCGACGCCGGCAGCACTCGGACAGGTGATTGCGGTACCGCGAACAGTGCATACCAGCCAGTTGTTGGCGATACGCGATCCGTTGGTGGAATTGGAATCACCGTTGGTATTTCGCAGCGGAGTACCATCGGCATTCACCGCGCCCGGTGTAAAGGCGTAGGTGATGGACGGACCACTCGATTTAGTGTCGATGTCGTAACGGTTTGAGCTCCACTCAAAGCCCCACTTGATTGTGTGGTTGCCTCGGTAGATGTTCTGCATGTGCGCATTGAACTCATAGCGATTGCGATCCTGGAACGTGAAAAGTCCAAAACCCGGACCGCGTGAGAAGTTGCGCTGCAAAGAACCACCACGACCATCAACAAAGTCGATGAAACCGGTGCCGCCGCCAAAATTAACGCCTGTTGAAACTGGCGTCAGAACTGAACCGCCTCTCAGCACGGCAAAGTTATCGAGAATATTGGAAGCATCAACTGCTCGCGGAATCGTGTTGGCCCTTTGGAAGTGCAGGCCACCAGAGAATTCTGCGATGAAGTTGTTGGTGATGGTTGAATTCAGACGGAACGCGTAATTGTGTCCGCCGGTTTCCTGTTTTCCTTCAAACGCGGTGATGTCGTTACCAAAGCCATTCACGTTGGTCAGAGCTAAGGTCGCGAGAAATCCATCGATCTTCGTGAAATCGCCGAAGGTCGAGGCGGTGAAGGTGTTGCGTGAATTGATGGCCCATGTGATCTTGCCGGCGTAGAACGGAATCGTTACATCGTTTTCTACGTCCTGGTGGAACGTTTGGGTCAGGTAGAAATTCTTGCGCTTCTGTGGATTGAACGCGCCGAAGAACCAAAGCTTGTCTTTCACAATGGGTCCGCCGATGTCGCCACCGAGGTCGACTTCTGAGAAGCCAGTGGCAGAGGAACCGGTGAACGGGAAGTTCTTCACTTCGCGAACCAAACCTTTGGTGGTGCCGTAACCGAAGATGTCGCCGTGAAATTCGTTGCCACCGCTCTTGGTGATGACGTTGAAAATACCGCCGGTGGATCTTCCGTATTCCGGACCATAAGCGCCGGTTTTGATTTCAACTTCCTGCACAAACTCGAACGGGAGGTTCGCACCTGAACCGCCGAAAGCCGGGTCAGTGGTGTTCACGCCGTCGAGGATGTAGTTGTTCTCAGGACCCGACGAACCACCTACCGAAGGATCTCGGTCGCGGCCAGTTGCGTCGCGCAAACCTGAACGTGTAACCGTTGGAGCGATCGTGTAGAGACCCTGAACGGTACGCTGAGTCGGGAAGTTTGAAAACTGCTCGGACGAAACGTTCGAGCCGGTGGTGTTACCGCTCACGTCAACAGCAGCGCCGGCAGTGTCGGTAATCGTCACACTCGCCTGGGCACCCGCCGGCCGAAGTGAAATCTCAACCGTCGAAGTGCGGGAAAGGTTTACTTCAACATCAGCTCTTTCAAATTTATCGAATCCTTTTTCAGCTTCTACTACAACTGTATATCTTCCCGGAGGAAGATTCGAGAGTCTGTAACGACCACTTTCATCGGTCGTCGCCGTTTGAGCCGAAATCAGGTTCGGGCTCGTCACCCTGACGGCGATACCGGGAACGGCCGCACCGGTTTGATCGGCGACCGTACCTTCAATTGACCCTGTCGTCGACGACTGCGCAAACACGCTGCCAGCAAACAGCGCGAAGCTCATCAGCAACGCCGACAAGGCAAAAAACTTAAAGACATTCTTCATTTTCTGCTTTCCTTTCTTGAACTAAACAAAGGGATGCTGCCTCCCTCCTGTGAATTAACCCTTTTTTTGTTGGCAGCACCGAAGAATTCCAAACGAGCGGCTTAAAAAGAGACCTCGTCCGGCGCGGTTTTGGCAAATGCCATGCCCACAGGCAATTTCGGACGGATCCTTAAATATTCGTAGACTTAACCGCCTCCCTGTGGGGGCGGATCATACGTTCAAATCCAAAAAAATGGGAATATCCAGAAATTTCAACCGGGCAGGGTAAGGGCGCGAGGAGCGGGGGCAAGCCCCGCTTCCTGACTTGTTCCTTCCTCAAACTCTCCGAAAAAGGACGACAACAAAGGAAGAACAAGTCAGGAAGAGGGGCTTGCCCCCGCTCATGCTTCTGTTAAGATTCGCGCAATGGCTGAACGCATTTATCGCGATCCAGTTCACAACATCATTCGCCTGCAAACTGATTCTGACGAAGGCGAGTTGATGATGCGATTGATCGACGCAGCCGAGTTTCAGCGATTGCGTCGCATCAAACAACTCGGTCTCGGTCTCTACACTTATCAAGGCGCCGAACACTCTCGCTTCACTCACTCGCTCGGTGCATTTCATCTGATGACGCGCGTGCTGGATCGCTTAAGTGAAACTTACGCGATCGATCCCGGCGATCGAATTGCCGCACGCGCTGCCGCACTGCTGCACGACGTGGGCCATGGCTCGTTCTCGCACGTGATGGAAAAGGTGCTCAACTTTCACCACGAACGATGGACCGTGCAAGTCATTCTCGACGAAGGCTCCGAGATCGGCGAGTTGCTGCGATCTCACTCGATCGACTTGCCTCGGAAAGTCGCGTCGATCATTGAAGGGAAGTTTCAGCCGTCGGCGTTGGCCCAACTCGTCTCGTCACAACTCGACGTCGATCGCATGGACTACTTGCTGCGCGACTCACTCATGACCGGGGCCAAGTATGGCATCTACGATCTCGAGTGGATCATAAATGCGCTCGCCATCGATGAGGCTGCGGATCGAGTGTACGTTCAGGCGCGCGGGATCTATGCGGTAGAGGAATACCTGCAAGCGCGCTATTACATGTTCCGGCAGGTCTACTTTCATCGCACCCTGCGATCGGCGGAAGCCGTGCTGCGCTCGATCATTCGTCGCGCTCTGAACCTGCTCGACAATGGCGAAGACGTCTGGCATGCGACCGGTACTGCTTTTGAAAAGATACTGCGGCGCAAGACGTTGGCGATCAGCGATCACATGCAGGTGGACGATTCAGATTTTGTCTTTCACGTGAAGCAGTGGCAGCACTCGAGCGATCCCATTCTGAAAGATCTGAGTCGAAGGTTTATCGCGCGCCGTCTGTTCAAAGCAATCGATCTCGATATGCCGTTGGACCAGCAGGCAGAGTTTCTCGCGAATGCGAGGCTGGCTGTCGAGCGTGCGGGCTTCGATCCGGAGTACTACTTCATCGAAGATCGCGCCAGCGACGTGCCTTACTACAGCTACTATCACAGCGAGAAATCGGAACCGAAAACGCACATCTACGTGGAGAGCGGTTATGCCTCACCACAGATCAAAGAGATCAGCGAAGTCAGCAACGTGGTGAAAGGACTTCAGCACGCTTACGAGCTGCACCGGGTATGTTTCCCGTCGGAAGTTAAAACGGAAGTCTATGAGCTTTATCATCGCGGCAGTCACAGCAGCCAAAAGGAAGCACACAAAGCACAAATGCTTAGCTGAAGCGTTTGTGCTCTTTGCGCTGCTGTGTTGTGTTGCAAAAGTGGAGGCGCAAACGAGCCAGCGTCCGCTTGTGAGCGTGCTGGATCTCGGCGCTCAACCAATCGCGAGGCAAGTGGCGGAAACGCTTCGCGAGCGACTTCGTTCCAGCGGTGAGTTTAATGTGGCGGATGCTGACTTGAGCCGCGCCGCCGCAAAAGGAATTGGTTACTCCGGCTCGTTGAATTTGACTGCGAGTGAAGCGCGCGATCTGGGCGCCGCGCTGGCTGCTGAGTTTTATATCATCGGCGACGTTCAAACGTTGCGCCGTTCGTCGTTTCAGGTGCCGGTTTATTATGAGTCGTATTGCTCCATTTTTCTGGTAAGCTCGCGCAGCGGTAAACTGATTCTCTGGGATCGGCCAAGCTTTGAAAATACTGAGGCAACCAGAGCGGAACTGCTGCTGTCTCAACATCTCTCGGGCGACGTTTTCACGCGCCGTCTCATCACGAGTATCAGGAAAGCCCACGAAGACGAACGAGCGCAGCGAACCGTGTTGCCGAATGCTGCTGAAGCCGTGATCGAGGAAGCGCCTGATGACGAGAAGGCTGCTGAAGTACAGGGCATTCGCTTGCCCCGGCCTTATCGACGACTGCGACCCGACTATCCCGACACGGCGGCTCGCGCGGAAGCAGAAGCGATCGTCGATGTAGTCGTTGATGTTGGAGCGGATGGTGAAGTAGGTGAAGTACAGGTTGTTCGCTGGGCCGGCTTCGGGCTCGACGAGTCAACCGTTGCAACTGTTCGTCAATTGCACTTCTTCCCGGCAATGAAGAACGGAACGCCGATACCAATGCGCGTGCTGCTGCGCTACAACTTTCGCAAACCACCGAGGTAATGATGGGAAGAAAAGCCAGTCGACTCGTTCTTGTTCTCGTTCTCCTGCTCGCGCTTTCTGGTGTTGGGGAGGTTTTTGGCAGCAAGGGAGTGGAACAAGTCAGGATGAGGGGCTTGCCCCCGCTCACTGAACAGCGGGGGCAAGCCCCCCTTCCTGACTTGTTCTATCCTGAGTTGTTCTATTTCTCTGACGTTAAGGATGACTCCTCACTCGTTTCTACGGCCACAGTCGAGGGGCGGCTGGCAGTCTTCGATGATGTTTGGGAAACGATTCAGGAGCGCTACTACGATCCCACCTTTCACGGCCTCGACTGGCAAGCAAAACGCGCAACCTTTCGCCCGGCAGCCGCACGAGCCGCCAACACGCATGAGTTTTACGAAGTCCTGCGCCAGATGATCGCTTCATTGAAAGACGCTCACACGCGCGTCTATTCACCCGATGAAAAGTTTGACTGGTGGAGTCCGCGTTTCGTCACTGTCGGTCTGACTATTCGCGAAGTGCAAGGTGCGCCGACAGTCATCTACATCGACCCGAATTCCGCCGCCGCCAAAACCGATATCCAACAAGGCGACATAATCGCCACCATCGACAATCTTCCGGTCGCCGAATTCATCGCGCACCGAATGCGATCGGCAGGTTTAGCAGCAGACGACAGTTACTATCGCTTTCGCACCGTCGCCACACTCTTCGACGGCGCGGCAGGCACAACGGTCAAGGTCGGTTGGACCACTCGCAACGGAAAACAAAAATCAGCCGTACTCCAACGCTACTGGAGTCAACGACAACTAGGCTTCAACAATCAGCGCAAGGGAAAGATCGCAATTCTCAGAATCGACGCGTTCACGCAAAGCGTTGCGCTCGACTTCTCGAAAGTGTTGCCGCAAGTGCTGGAAGGCGCGGAAGGCGTCATTCTCGATCTGCGCGCGAATGGCGGCGGTGACGCGGAAGCGATGGCCGACGTGGCGTCGCTCTTCCTGGACGATGGAACTAACCTCGGTAAATTCGCCGATCGTTCCGGAGCATCGTTTGAGCTGCAAACTTTTTCGAAGCGCTTGTGGCGCATTCCCGGCTTGTTACCGACCAAGCTTCCGCTCGTTGTGCTGACGAGTGAAAACACCTCCAGCGCCGCGGAGATTCTCGTTGCTGCGTTGCAAACAAAACGTCGCGCGCGCGTCATCGGTACGGAGACGTGTGGCTGCGTGTTGGCGATTCGAAATCGTCATGCGCTACCCGACGGCGGTGTTCTGGATGTCAGTGAGTTTGACTATCGCACAGCCGGCGGCGTTCGCCTCGAAGGAGTCGGCGTGAAGCCCGACAAAGTAACCCAACTCACGCGCGGCGACATTTACTCACGACACGACCGCGCCCTCGATCTCGCGAAGGATTTGCTTAATTAGCCACGGATGAACACGGAAAAGATGGATTAGGATTTTCATCCGTCTTTTCCGTGTTCATCCGTGGCTCCTGTATTATGCCGTCGTGCTTTATCTATCCCAGGTTCTGGGCCGGCCGATACGCGACCTCGAAGGCGAGCGTGTGGCCACGATCAAGGATGTCATCGTGCGCCTCGGGGCCGACGATCATCCTCCGGTCACAGGCATCGTCGCGCGCTATCGTCGTCGCGATTTCTTCCTGTCACGCTGGCGCATCACTGACCTGAATGCACACGGCGTCCGCCTGAATTCAGACATTCTCGACCTGCGCCCGTTTGTCCGTCGTGAAAGCGAAGTCTTGCTCGCGCGCGACGTACTCGACAAACAACTCATCGACGTCGACGGCAAGCGAGTAGTTCGCGTCAACGACGTTCAGATCATCGAAGCCGCCGGCGACTGGCGCGTGACGGGCGCGGACGTAAGTCTCCAGGGACTCTGGCGACGACTCGCGCCCGCCGGATTCGCCGGTAGCAAAAGACCCGTCGAAGTGCTCGACTGGGCCGACGTCGGATACCTGGCGACCGATGCCGCGACAGTTCAGTTGAAATCTTCGAGCGACAAACTCGCGCGCCTGCATCCGGTCGAGATCGCGCGACTCGCGGAAGCGCTCTCTTATCACCACGGCTCGGAAGTGGTCGAATCACTCGACGACGAAACTGCAGCGGAGACACTCGAAGAGATGCCCGCCGAGCGCCAGGCGAAGATACTCGGCGACATGGACCAGGAGCGCGCCGCGGACATTCTCGAATGGATGTCGCCCGACGAAGCGGCCGATGTGCTCGGCGATCTTCCGGAAGAGAAAGCGGAAGAGTTGCTCGGCTTGATGGAGCACGACGAGCAGGCGGACGTCGTCGAGCTGTTGCCTTATGAAGACGACACTGCCGGTGGCTTGATGACGACGGAGTTTGTCACGCTGCCGCGCGCGCTGACAGTCGGCGAAGCACTCGCACGGCTGCGCGAGATGGCGGAAACGCCAAATATGATCTATTACCTCTACGTCGTCGAAGAGGAGAACTCGTGGAACCTGCTTGGCGTTATCGCGTTACGTAGTTTGATCCTGGCGGAGCCGTCGATGCCGTTGGAACATGTCATGCGCACTGAATTTCAGCGCGCGGATCCAGGCGAGCCGGCGAGAGAAGTCGCGCAGCGAATCGCTGAATACAATCTGCTCGCGCTTCCCGTCGTCGACGAAGCGGGCGATATACTCGGCATCATCACCGTAGACGACGCGATGGAAATTCTTTTGCCGAAAAACTGGCGACAACGGAATATTTAGCCACAGATAAGAGCAAAATCCGTGTATGAAATCCGTGAAAATCTGTGGCTAAATAAAACTGTATGAAGGACGACCCTCCAAATGGCGGAATCACGCACAGCAGTTCGAGCTGCCGGGCGGCGCTTAATGCGTCGTGGCGCTCTCGGTGTGCGCCAAACAGTCGCACGCCGGAAGCGACTGCTTATGTACCTCGCCATCCTCGGCCCGGGAATGATTACCGCGAACGCCGGCAATGACGCCGGTGGCATCGCGACCTTCGCCTCCGTCGGCGCAGATTTTGGTTATTCCCTTCTCTGGCTTCTCATTCCGATCACAATCAGTCTCGGCATTGTCCAGGAAATGTGCGCTCGCATGGGCGCGGTCACTGGCAAGGGTTTAGCGGACCTGATTCGCGAGCGCTTCGGCGTCAGGTGGACGGCTTTGATCATGCTCGCGCTGCTGGTCGCCAATGCCGGCGTGACTGTTTCAGAGTTCGTCGGCATTGCTGCGGCTACTGAGCTCTTCGGTGTCTCACACTACATTTCCGTCCCTTTAGCGGCGATCCTCGTCTGGTCGCTGATCGTGAAGGGATCCTACAAACGAGTCGAGCGGGTGTTTCTGCTGATG
>Ga0207643_10000815_pt1 | contig 18943 bp, 7 predicted proteins | sample KBSMisM62_FD_184313 | JGI IMG/M metagenome (GOLD analysis project Ga0207643, IMG submission 184313) | Miscanthus rhizosphere microbial communities from Kellogg Biological Station, Michigan, USA - KBS Miscanthus M6-2 (SPAdes) (version 2) | ecosystem: Host-associated > Plants > Roots > Rhizosphere...
AACGGCCGGTATGTCACGTGTACGGTCGTCTCAGTGATGCCGTACATGTTGACGAGTTGTGGCTGCCGATCGCCGTGCCGTGCAAACCACGGTTTCAGGCCTGCTATATCGAGCGCTTCACCGCCAAAGATTACCAGGCGCAGCGCGAGGTTGCGCGAGGCCTCCGAAGATTCATCAACTCGCATGAGCTGACGAAATGCGGAAGGCGTTTGATTTAATACGGTGACTTTCTCGACGTCTAACAAGTCATAGAATGCTTCCGGCGATCGGCTGACCATGTATGGAACTACCACGAGCCGTCCGCCATACAGGAGCGCGCCCCAGAGCTCCCACACCGAAAAGTCGAAGGCGTAAGAATGAAACAATGTCCATACATCGTCAGGACCAAAGTTGAACCATGTTTGCGTAGCCGTAAAGAGTCGAATGACTTGGCCATGGGTTACCACCACGCCTTTGGGCTTACCCGTTGACCCTGATGTGTAGATAACGTAAGCGACATTATCCTGGACCACTTCAAACTGAAGATTTTCTTCTCTCTCGGCCTGCAATTTCTGCAACTGGGCTTCGGCATCGAGGCAGATTACCTCTGCTCCACAGTCAGGGAGTTTTTCCAGCATATGCTCCTGAGTAAGCAGCACTCTTACGCCTACGTCGTCCAGCACGAACGCAAGCCGGTCGCGCGGATAAGCTGGATCGAGCGGGACATAGGCCCCGCCAGCCTTCAGGATACCCAACAAGCCGGCGACCATTTCCAGCGACCGTTCAACGTAGATGCCAACCAGAGATTCTGGTCCAACGCCCAGAGAGCGAAGATGATGAGCTATCTTGTTGGCGCGCCGGTTCAACTCATCGTAGGTCAGCTGCTGCCCTTCGCCGGTTAGGGCTAAGGCCGCGGGCGTTCGTTCGACTTGAGCCTCGAACAATTCGTGAAGCGAGTTTCCTCTCAAACAATTCGCCGGCGCTTCATAAGCCGAGGGAACGAGGTAGAGTCGCTCTGCCTCCGTAAGCATCGGCAGTTGAGAGATGCGTTGGTCGGGCTCGGCTACGATATGTTCCAACAGCGTTTCGAAATGCTGGATCATCCTCTCGATCATAGAGCCGTCAAACAAGTCGGTGTTGTATTCCCAGACTCCGTTCAGCCCCTTCTCATCCTCCAGCGTCGTTAGCGTCAGGTCGAACTTCGATGTTCGAACCTCAAGCTCAAATGGACTGATCGCGAGATCGAAAGCTTGCGTATTTTGTTGCGGCACGTTTTGGAGGGCAAACATGACTTGAAACAGGGGAGGGCGGCTGAGGTCACGGGTAGGCTTGAGCTCCTGGACCAGTCTTTCGAACGGCACGTCCTGATTGGTGTAGGCATTAAGCGCCACTTCCCTCACTCTGGCAAGCAACTCTCTGAAGCTGGGATCTCCCGACATGTCGGTGCGCAGTACGAGCGTGTTGATGAACAGGCCAATCAGTCCCTCGACCTCCCGCCGGTTCCGATTGGCTATCGGAGTGCCGACGATCATGTCCGGCTGGCCCGTGTAGCGGAACAGGAGCACTTTGAATGCGCTCAGCAACACCATGAAAAGCGTCGCTCCTTCGGACCTGCTCAAGGCCTTCAGTCTTTCGGTGAGGCTCAGGTTTAACCGCCATCTTTTTTCCGCACCGTTTAGTGTGTGGAGGGCGGGTCGTGGCCCGCGGGTAGGGAGCTCAAGCGTTGAAAGCGGACCATTGAGTTGATTTCTCCAGTAAGCGAGCTGCCTTTCCAGCTCATCGCCCTTCATGCGATTGCGCTGCCAGTGAGCGAAATCCGCATACTGGATCGGCAGTGCCGGCAAGGGTGATTCTTCGCCGCGCAAATAAGCCTGATATAGCAGCGTAATTTCTTTGGTCAACACTTCGGTAGACCACATATCAGAAACGATGTGGTGGATAGTGAGCACCAGGATGTGGTTGTAGCCGGCAAGCTTGAGCAGGGAAGCGCGCAGCAGTGGCCCAGTGCGAAGATTGAACGGGCGCTGCGTTTCCTGGTTGACGAGGAAGCGGGCGCGCTCAAGACGTTGCTCTTCAGGGCCGTCGTTAAGGTCTATTGTTTCCAGGTGAAACGGAGTCCAGGGATTCACCACCTGCACTGGCTCTTCTGCCTCATCGATCTCAAACGTCGTTCGCAGCGACTCGTGACGCCGTATGACTTCTCCAAAGCATCGCTCCAACACACTCACATCCAGCGGGCCGCGCAACTGCAACGCCGTCGGCACGACGTAAGCAGCCGTCCCGCCTTCCATCTGGTCCAGAACCCACAACCGCTGTTGCGCGAATGACAGAGTGAATCGCCGGGGCCGTTGGTCTTTCTTTCGGAGCGCCAATCGCGCCAGCAGCTCCTGGCGTTGCTCGTGGGTCAATTCCGCCAGATGCTCTTTCGTGTTGCTCATGTTCGTTGTTTCTTCAGTCCCGCGTCTCGTTTGCAGTAAGCCAAGGCCCTTCATCAAGTAGATGAGGGGGGACGGAAGGTGGTCTCGTCAGCTCTTTGAAGCCAGGACTCCGGCAGGAAGGATTCAATCAATGTCCCTTTGCCTTCTTTCACTGCCCTTTTGTAGACAAACTCTGCAACCGCCAGATCGAGCACTCCTAATCCAAACGGGCTGAAGACAGTTATGCTTTTAGTATCCCTCTTTGGCGGGGCGGTGCCACGGGTGACGTCGGCGATAGTACACCTGATGAACTCGCGCGTGCCTACAAGTTGCTCCGCCAGGTGAATGGATGTTTGTGCGCGGCATACGTGCTCGACGTCATCCACAACATTGTCGCTGGCGAGGATGATCTCAGGCACAAGATCGCGCAGGGATACATGAAGAATCGTGCTGCCGGGAGCAAGACCTGAAAGATCCGAAATGTATGGATGAACAGCGGTGGTGGCGAGTGAGACGAGAGATGAAGTCCCACAAAGGGCTTGGAGATCGGCCACCACCTCTGCCGTGATTCCTTCAAACGTCTCCTCACAGGTGTGCTTGAACCGCTCGGCGTGTTCCGGGCTCAGGTCGTAAAGATACAGGGTCTTTATGGACGGAAAAATGCTTAGCAGAAATCGCTGAATCTCAAAATTGATGGGACCGCAACCGACGATCCCGACTGAACGAACCTGATGGTCCTCATGCAAAGCGCGCGCTGCCAGAGCAGCGCTGGCCGCAGTCCGCTTTGCGCTGATGATCGAGCCCTCCAGCATTGCATGTGGTCGACCAGTGGTCACGGAGTTCAAGATAATTACTGCCGCAGCTCGGTCTATTCCCTGGTCCAGGTTGCCTGGAAACGAGGAGATCCACTTTATTCCTGCAGTTTCGAATTCGCCTCCCAGATATGCGGGCAGCGCTATGATTCTGTTCGTTTGATCATTGGGAAAGCGCAGGAAGGTGGAAGGTGGTAACGAACTCTCAGATCCACTGTGGGCCTCGTAGGCCGCTCTAACCGTTTCTATTACGTCGCGCTCCATTCCGGAGAGTAACGTCAGCACATCTGAGCCTGTCAGAACCATTATTGAACGGCCATGCATATATCTGACTCCTTAGTCCCTTCCCATAAATAAGAAACATTGCCGAAGTGTTTTGCGACCCACTCGTCTGAATAGATCGTATCGAGATATCGCTCGCCGCGATCGGAAAGAATAGCCACACAGGCTGCTTCCGGGGGCAGCGTCACACTCAAACGCTCTATCGCCGTTAGGACTGCGCCTGACGATCCGCCGGCCAGGATTGCTTCGAGCCGTGCTAAGCGGCGGCATCCTATGATGGACTCCAGGTCAGTAACATGGACACACTGAAAAGCAAGGTCCGGCTGATAGAGTTGTGGCCGCACTGCGGACCCGTGTCCCGGGACAAGTCGGTGGCCGCGTTCTCCACCAAAGATCACACTACCCACCGCATCGACCGCGATAACTTTCGTCGCGAGTTGGTGCTCGCGAACGTATTCCGCGCAGCCACGCAGGGTGCCGCAAGTGCTCGTGGCACAGAAGAGGAAATCGACCTTCCCATCCAGAGCACTGACTATCTCATGCATTGTCTGCCGATGCGCTGCTGCGTTGTGAGTATTTGCATACTGATTAGGCCAGAATCCATTTTTCGTCGAAGCCAGGAGGGCTTGAACGCGGTTCAATCGAGCCTGTAAGTATTCACCAGTGGTAGAGTCGGGTTCGGTAACTTTATCGACTTGAGCGCCGTATGCTTCAAGCAGGCGAATGTTCTGGATCGTCGTTTTGGGGTCGACAACACAGATGAATCGCAGTCCGAAGTATGAGCAAGCCTGAGCTAGTCCGATGCCCATGTTGCCCGAGCTCGATTCGATGATTACTGTATCATTGGAGATCTCACCTGATTCCATCCCGGCAATAATGATCCTGAATGCCGGCCGGTCCTTCATGCTGCCGCCCGGATTAAGTGCCTCAAGTTTGGCGTACACACGAAAATTCATACCAGAGAAAATCCTGGTGAGTTCAACTAGCGGTGTATTTCCGATAGCGCGCAATATCCCTGCATTCATCACACCACCTGCAATTCTGAAAGTTGATCCATAGGAAGAGAGTCTTAGCGGGGAGGAATTCTCACAGACAACAAAGAATTGATAGCGAGGGGTATAACCACTTACACGATTAGTGCAAGGCCTTGGACGGTACTGCACGAATCTTCTTTTGGGTTGACGGCACTAGACGATCAACCCGCTTTTCTGAAATGCTTCACGAGTTTGCTGGTCTTCGAATAAGCCGTTGCGCTCGAAAAGCCGAAGCGTCGCACCGGCAGTTTTCCTGAGATCGGCAAGAACCTCCGGCCACGGATACGACTCCTCCATGACCTGGTCTATTTCGTCCGGGCTCAGATCGAAAATCTCCAGACGTTTCCTGATCGTTGCGTAGTCCGGCTCGAGCGACTTGATTATAAAATGCGGCAAGATCGGACTGAGAAGTGATCTTTGGCGCTGCGACAGTTGTGGCCAGAGCACATCAAACAGGCTTGAAAAGTAGGCGTGATGTCTGGCTTCATCATCCGCATGATCTGATACCGTCTGCCGCACGGTGGTAATGACCTGCTGGTCTTTAGGAATCTTATTAAGGATCAAAGATATCAAGGTCTCAAACACGATGACGATCAGCACTCCGCTGATCGATCGGAGATTCGACGGCACGGCTTCGCGGGCCTTATTGAGACGTCGCAGGAAATTTCCGAAGTTATAGGGAAGAGCCTTGACCCCTGTTGCGGCTTCAACCTGAAGCTTCAGGTCTACCGAGTACAAAGAATGATAGCCTTCGTCGCAGTAAATCTTGTACGCGTCAAACAGCATTTCGGCCGGCAGGTGAATGCCTGACTTACCAAGAGCTATGCGCTGCGCCCCCCGGTTCACCACCTCGACCTCAAAGGTCGCGGTGAAATCGAGATAACTGTACAGGTGATATATCAAGAGCTTGCGCTGGGCTTCCGGGCCTAGCTTCTCGATCAGGGGATGATTGATCGTGGGGACCAGCGCAGGTGAAAAATAGACTTTCCCCATCGATTCTTCAGCCAACAAGCGGCGCGGCACGCCCCTGACGCCGGCTCGCGAATCCCAATCGCTGAGGCGACTCTTATATTCGAAATGACTTGGTATTCGACCACGCATAGATAAAAACTCTTTGATTCAAGTCGCGTGTCGTGATTGCGATTGGACCATGCCGGGTCTAATTGACGTTACCGTTTCTTTTTTCCGGTTACATCCATCAACAGAGCTTGCAATTCCTCTTTTGTCATCTGTTCGAGCAATGCTGACAACGATTCATCTTGTTCATCGTTGTCTCGCGGAATGGCTTCTATAATGTCGTCCTGCGCCTGGGTTTTGAATTCCTCCACTGCCGTCGCCAGACCTGACACGGTCGGCTTCTCGAAGATTCGACGCAGGGGCACATCTGCCTGCAACGTTTCGCGCAAGCGGGTGGTTACCTGGGTCGCCGAAAGGGAGTGCCCTCCGAGTAGAAAGAAGTTGTCGTTAACGCCGACCTTGGGGATGCCGAGCACCTCCGCAAAGATCTTTGCCAGCGATTCCTCGACCTCGTTGCGAGGCGCCACGTATTCCTCCTCCAACAGCTTACGGGAGTATTCGGGCGTAGGCAGCGCTTCGCGGTCGACCTTACCGTTGGAAAGCAGCGGCATCTTGTCGAGCTGAACAAAAGCCGATGGCACCATGTAGTCCGGCAGCGTTACCAGCAAATGTTTATGCAACTCGCTGCTCTTCAGTTTCTGATCCGGCTTCATCACTACGTAAGCAACGAGCCGTTTGTCGCCGGGTACGTCCTCGCGCGCTATCACGAGGACGTCAGAAATTGCACTATGCTGCCGCAGCGCCAATTCTATCTCGCCCAGTTCGATACGATAGCCACGTATCTTCACCTGGTGATCGATGCGTCCCCGGAATTCAATACCTCCGTCGGGCCTAAAACGGGTCAGGTCCCCGGTGCGATATAGCTTGCGCCCCTGCTGCCGGCTGAATGGATCGGAGATGAAGCGCTCTGCGGTCAGTTCCGGTCGGTTGAGATAGCCTCGCGCTACCTGTACACCGCCAATGCACAACTCGCCCGGGACGCCGATTGGAACCGGCTGCATATTCTCGTCCAGAATGTAAGCCTGTGTATTGCCGACCGGGCGACCGATTGGCACTACATGCTCCAAAGTGTCTTTCCGGCATTCCCAGACGGTCACGTGCATAGTGGTCTCTGTTGGGCCGTACACATTAGTCAACTGTGCCTGCGGCAATCGCTCAAAGAAGCGCTCGCACACGGCTGCTGGAAGCGCCTCACCTCCACAGAACACATGCCTGAGGCTGCGGCAGTTTTCAAAGCCTTCCTGCTCTACCAGCATCTTGAGCAACGAGGGGACCAACTGTAAAACAGTCACTCCTTGCTCCTGGAGAGTCTTTACCATGTAGTCGCCGTCTTTTTCTGCATAAGGACGCGCCACCACAAGGGTTGCCCCTGTAACCAGGGGCCAGAAAAACTCCCAGGCCGATGCGTCGAAGGTTAATGCAGTCTTTTGCAGCAACCGGTCGGCGGGAGTCATCTCGTAAGTGGCTTGCATCCATAAGATCATGTTGGTGACGGCGTCGTGCGGGGTCATCACCCCTTTCGGCTTGCCAGTCGAGCCGGATGTATAAATTACGTAAGCGATGTTCTCGACCGCCACGCTTCGTTGATCATCACCGGATGTCAGCGAGTCATTATCGCCGGCGATGGATGTCTCCAATTCTTTATCCAGGCACAGCGTCGTCACATTTATGGCGTCCAACTGTTGTAAGACGCTGCTATCCGTTAAGATCGCCTTCACGCCGGCGTCCGCGGCCATGAACGCCAGCCGGTCTTTAGGGTACGTTGGATCGAGAGGGACGTATGCTCCACCGGCTTTAAGTATTCCAAATATAGCCAGGACCATCTCAACCGAGCGCTCCATCGAAACGCCTACCAGCGACTCCGGTCCAACTCCCATGGCCTTCAAGCGACGAGCGATCTGGTCAGCCTTCTGATTCAATTCACCATAAGTCAGTTTCTGATCTTCATAAATAACCGCAGTGGCATTTGGAGCGCGTTCCGCCTGTGCCTCGAACAATTGGTGGACACAGTTGCTCAATGAATATTCAGAGGCAGTGTCGTTGAACTCTACGAGCAAGCGTTTCCGCTCGGTGTCAGTCAATATCGGGAGGCGCGATATTCTCTCGTCAGCGTCGGCGATGATGCCCCGCATCAGTGTATTGTAGTGTCCGATCAACGACTCGATCATCGGCTTATCAAACAGGTCAGTGTTATATTCAAGCCATCCGGACAAGTTGCCGTCGGCTTCCTCCATGATCGACAGCGTCAAATCGAATTTTGAGGTCGCTCCTTCGATAATCAGCGGACTCATGGTCACGTCCCCCAGCTTCAATTCCGGCATGGGATTGTTTTGCATTACGAACATGACTTGAAACATGGGAGTCCTGCTAAGGTCTCGCTCCGGCTGAAGCTCCTCGACCAACTTTTCAAACGGCACGTCTTGATTGCCGTAAGCTCCCAGTGCCACTTCTTTCACCCGGCCGAGCAGATCCCGAAAGCTGGGATCTCCCGACATGTCTGTACGCAGCACGAGCGTGTTGATGAAAAGCCCGACCAATCCCTCAACCTCTCTGCGGTTGCGGTTGGCTATCGGAGTGCCGACGAGCATATCCTGCTGGCCTGTGTAGCGGAGCAACAACACTTTGAACGCTGCCATCAGCGTCATGAACAACGTCGCTCCTTCTGCATGGCTCAGACTCTTAACTCCGTCTGTGATGTCTCGCGGAAGCTCCCATACTCGCACCGCGCCGTTTTGAGTGTGGCGAGAGGGGCGCGGCCGGCTCGTAGGCAGTTCCAATACTGGCAGCCGGCCGCCGAGTTGCTTTCTCCAGTACGCGAGCTGCTTTTCCAGCACATCGCCCTGCATCCGATTGCGCTGCCAGTGAGCGAAGTCCGCGTACTGGATTGGCAATTCTGGCAGGGGTGATTTCTCACCACGAACGAAGGCTTCGTAATTAGCCTTCAACTCGTTGACTATCACACCCACTGACCAGCCATCCGAAATGATGTGGTGCATAATGAGCAGCAGGAGGTGATCATTATCAGTAAGCCTGATCAGCGAGACGCGCAGCAGCGGTCCGGTGGAAAGATTAAAGGGACGCTGGGACTGATCGTTGGCCCATGCGCGTGCGCGGTCAAGGCGCTGCTCCTCAGGGACATCGTTCAGGTCTATTGATTCGAGGTGGAATTGAGTACTGTGGTGAATGACTTGCTCGGAAACACCGGTCGCCTCGTTGATTTCAAATGTTGTGCGAAGCGAGTCGTGTCGCCGTATTATTTCCTTAAAGCACCGCTCCACGACCTGTTGTTCAAGTTGCCCCTTTAGCCGCAACACGATCGGGATGTTGTAGGAAAAAGTGTTGCCCCCTTCCAGTTCATCGAGAAACCACAGTCGCTGTTGCGCGAACGAGAGCGGGAAGCGTTTCGGCCGTTGTTGGGCCCGCTCCCGCAACAGTTGCGCCAGGCGTTCCCGCCTTTTCTCCGGGCTCTCATCGGGAACCGCGTCGGTGATCATGCTCATTCCTTCCCCCTGTCTTGAGCGTCAAATGTGCCGAGTAATCTTTCCACCTCTTCGTCTGTAAGCTGATCAATCTTTGCCAGCAGCAGTTCGTCGGCTGATTTGAATTTCGTGATAGGACTAAAGGCTTCGGGTCGGAAGCCTCTGGTCTTTAACACGCTCTCAGCAAATGTGGCCACCGTAGGCTGCTCAAACAATTGTTGAACGGATAATTCCAATTGGAATTTCTCCAATATGCGCGACATCACCTGGGCAGCAAGCAGGGAGTGGCCGCCAAGCTTGAAGAAGTCATCGTGAACGCCAACCCGGTGAAGGCCAAGCACCTCGGCAACCATTTCCGCCAGCACTTGCTCAACTTCATTGCGAGGCGCTACGTAACCATGCTCCATCTCGCGGGATGGGTCTGCTGCCGGCAGCGCTTTACGGTCAACCTTGCCGCTGGAGAGCAACGGCATCCTGTCCAACAGAACGAAGGCCGAAGGGACCATGTAGTCCGGCAACTTCGCTAGCAAATGGTTGCGCAAATTCTCGGCGGATAAAGCAGAGTCTGGCGATGCCTTGAAAACATTGAACGACGCCTGAACCGGCTTTTCCGTCTGCGCGGAGGAAGATGAGCTTTGCGTGTCGGAGAGTGTCTGTAGCGCGGCCAGGTGCTCCTGATGCGGCACAAGATAAGCCACCAGTTGCTTGTCTCCCGTTTGGCTTTCCTGCGCGACGACGACTGCTTCACGAACGGCAGGGTCCGAAGCCAGTGCCGCTTCAATTTCACCCAGCTCGATGCGAAAACCGCGGATCTTCACTTGATGGTCGATGCGACCGAGAAATTCGATCTCACCTCCAACACAGTACCTTGCAAGATCTCCCGTACGATACATACGAGCCCCGGGCTCTCCGCTAAATGGATCGGGAACAAACCTCTCAGCCGTCAGATCGGGTCGATTCATGTAACCCCGCGCCAAGCCGACTCCGGCGATATACAGTTCGCCCGGCACCCCTATCGGAACGCGCTGCAGGTTTGGATCCACGATATGGATTTGCAGGTTCGCAATTGCCCGCCCAATGGGCACGAACGACCGGTTGCTCTTTTTTTCGCAGGCCCAGGACGTCACGTCAACTGCGGCTTCGGTAGGACCATAAAGGTTGTGCAGTTCGCAATCGAACAATGAAAAGAAGCGTTGCTGTAGGTCCGCTGAAAGGGCCTCTCCGCTACAGACGACGCGCTGTAAGGAGTGGCAGCCGGCGACTTTAGGATTGTCGAGAAAAGCTTGAAGCATGGAAGGCACGAAATGCAGCGTCGTTATTTCCTGCTCCGAGATAAGGTTCGCAAGGTACGTGCTGTCTTGATGACCTCCCGGCCGGGCCAGGACCAGACGAGCCCCCGTGATCAAGGGCCAAAAGAATTCCCACACTGAAACATCAAAGGTGAAAGGAGTCTTTTGCAGCACACGGTCGCGCACGTTGAGGTTATAAGCGGCCTGCATCCAACATAGCCGGTTGCTAATTGCCCTGTGCGTGTTCATCGCCCCTTTAGGCTCGCCGGTCGAGCCGGACGTGTAGATCACATAAGCAAGGTTATCGGGATTGACAGAGCGAGCCGGGTTCTCTTCGCTTTGCTCCGACAACGACTCCCAATCACTATCCATGCAGAACACCCGGAGCCCAACTAAAGCCGCGAAATCGGAGAAACGTCGCTCAGTCAGGATTAACGAGGCGCGCGCATCATTGATCATGAAAGAAAGACGTTTTTGCGGATAGGCCGGATCGAGCGGCACGTAGGCCGCACCAGCCTTCAGTATTCCAAGCAGCGCGATGACCATCTCGATCGAGCGTTCCAAAACTACGCCGACCAGTACGTCCGGTCCAATGCCTTGGGCCTGTAGCCAATTTGCCAGTTTATTGGCCCGTCTATTCAGCTCGTCGTAAGTCAGCTTCTGGTCTTCGAACCAGAGAGCGATTTCTTTCGGGGTGCGGCTTGTTTGCTGCTCGAAGAGTTCAGGCAGTATTTCGCTTTGCCCGTAATCAACCTCGGTGTGCGCCCATTCCGCCATGAGCTGCTGCTCGGCTTCAGCCAGCATAGGCAACTGGGAAACCTTCTCATCGGGGGCGGCGATTAAGCTCTCGGTAAGGGTCTGGATGTGCCCTGCCATCCGTCTAATGGTGACTTCGTCGAAGAGGTCCTTATTGTAATCAAGTGAGGCTATCAGTCCTCCTTCCACTTCAGTCATCATCAACGACAAATCAAACTGAGCTGTCTGCTGTGGGAGTGACATCGATTCGAGAGCGAGTCCGCCTAGTTCGATTCGAGCCCCTTCGGCGCCCATTACAAAAGGCGCGAGACCTTCCTGGACCAACAACTGTGGCTTTTGTAGAGTGAAGAAGACCTGGAATAACGGTGAGCGGCTGGGATCTCTTTCCGGCTGGAGTTGTTGGACCAGCAGCGGGAAAGGGTAGCCGTCATGATCCAGCGCATCGAGTACCGTTTGCCGCACTCGACCGAGGACCTCATTGAATGAAGGCCTCCCTGAGAAATCGGCGCGCAGCACGATCGGATTAACAAAATAGCCGACAATCTCGGCCGTCTCAATGCGGCCCCTGCCGGAAGTAGGTGACCCGACCAGGAAATCGATTTTTCCGGTATAGCGATAAAGAAGCGCCTGGAACACTGCCAGCAAAGTCATGTAAAGCGTCGTGCCGCGCTCCTGCCCAACCTGTTTGATTTTGTCGACCAGATGCGAATCGAAGCTGAAGCGAACCGAATCTCCCACAAAGGACTGTCTCTTCGAGCGAGGTCGGTCTGACGGTAAATCGAGGATCGCCGGCGCGTTCGCAAGTTGTTTCCGCCAGTATGCCCTGAGCCGTTCGCCTTCCGCGCTCACAAGCATTTCTGACTCCCAGCGCACATAGTCAGTGTATCGGTATATCGTGGGCTGAAGGGCCGGCTCCTGGGAATTCTTCTCAGCCAGGTACAGGGCGCCGAATTCGTGAAGGAGAACCGCCAACGACCACATGTCTGCAACAATGTGATGGACCGACAACAACAAGACATGTTCGTTAGAAGAGCGGCTGAACAGCTTCACTCTGAATAATGGACCTTTTTCAAGGTCGAAGACTCGGTGGACGTCTTCTGCCAGTTGCTCTCTGAGGCAGTCATCAATCCAGTCGGATGCACTGTCTATTTCGAAACATGGCTCGCCGGGTTTGTGGACGTGTTGGAATGGTTGGCCGTGAGAGGCCGCGAACGTTGTGCGCAGCATAGCGTGGCGATCTATCAGAGTACGGAATGTGCGCAGCAACGCTTCCTTATCTATCTCTGAATTGATGCGTACCGCGGAAGCGATATTGTAGGCAGTGCTGTGCGGAGCGATCAGGTACAGAAACCATAGCGCCTGTTGACCAGACGATAACGGAAAATCACCCTCTTCAGCGCCGAGCGAGAGGTTCGGTAAGGCAGCGTCTACAGTCAAACCTTCCATCACTTTTACCGCTACTTCGGAAAGACTAAGACTCGCCAGCAAGTCCGAGACGGACAGCACGATCCCAAACGCCGATTGAATACGATGGCCCAATTCGATCGCCGTCAGCGAGTCGACGCCATAGCTGGTTATCGGCTGAGCTACATCGATCGCCGAAGGAGCGACCCTTATCTGTGATGCCAGGAGTGATCGCAGCCATTCCGTTATTGCTTCCGGTGTTCGCGCGGGAGCGATCAACTCATCCGCGGCCTCGGAGAGCGAAGCGGGTGGGGCTTGCCAATGTGCCAGCAGGTCCAAATTGTTTTCCAGGTAGAGCGAGCGGCAGAGACCTCGCTGGACCTTTCCGCTCGTAGTCTTCGGGAGATCTCCGGGCTTCAGCAACGCCAGGGCATACAGTTGGACCTCATGACTTTCAGCAATTGACTGGCGAACGGCAGCAATGACCTCCTGGAAGTCAGGCTGCCGCCTCACTTCAACTTCCTGGACCACCACCAGTCGCTCTTCGCCTTCCGCGTCAATGGAAAACGCAGCGACGCTGCCAGGACGCAATGCGGGGTGGGCGCGCTCGACGGTGAATTCAATGTCCTGCGGATAATGATTAAGCCCCCGAATTATTATTAAATCCTTGATTCGGCCTGTTATAAACAGCTCGCCGTCTTTTATAAATCCCAGATCTCCTGTTCGTAAAAAAGGGCCTTCTCCTGTATCAGCCAAATGAGCGCAAAAGATCTCTGTGTTCTCTTTGGGACGGTTCCAATATCCCCTGGTAACTCCGGGGCCTGAGACCCAAACTTCACCGACTTCGTTTGACGCACAGCGCGTCCTCGAAACGGGATGCACGATGACGATGTTTGTGCCGCATGACGCCTTGCCGGAGCCCACTAGACTCTGCAGGGCCGTCGCAGGGCCGGAGACCTCTACCACTCTGTTCTTTTCGAGTGCGCCGGCATCTGCCGTAAAGAAGACCGGTCTGGTATTTTTGCGTCCGCCTGTGACTTTGAGAGTAGCTTCGGCGAGGCCGTAGGCCGGATAAAAGGCGTTGAATTGAAATCCGCACGGTGCGAAGGTGTTCGCGAAAGCTTCGAGAGTCTGCCTGCGCACGGGCTCTGCCCCATTGAAAGCGACAGCCCAACAACTGAGGTCAAGAGTTGCGCGCTGCTCCTCAGTTATTTTTCGCAGGCAAAGTTCGTAGCCAAAATTCGGCCCGCCACTATGTGTGACTCTATACCGGGAAATCGCCTTCAGCCAGCGGAACGGGCTTTGAAGAAAAGCGACGGGCGACATCACGAAACAGCGGAAGTTTTTGTACAGGGGCTGAATGAAGCCGTTGATCAGCCCCATGTCATGAAAATGGGGCAACCATGTGAGTGACACGCTTTCCGAGGTATGCTCGAACCCATGGTCTATGTATTCCGAATTTGCAAGCAGGTTCCGGTGACTGACCATTACTCCCTTAGGCTCTGCGGTTGACCCGGATGTGTATTGAAGAAAGGCCAGCGTATCCGGGTCGACCTGCGGATCAATCCACGTCTCAGCCATCTGGATTGGTATGTCATCCGTTGCTATCCAGCGTGCTGCCCCTAGACCCGGTATACCGTCGACAAGCGACTTCAGCTTGGGCAATAACGACGATAGCGTCAGTACTGCGAAAGGGCCGGCGTCGTCTACTATCGCTTGAAACCGTAGTAGAGATTGTTTCGCTTTGAACTGGTTGACAGGGATAGGCGTGGGAACGGCTATTACGCCTGCGTAAAGACATCCGTAAAAAGCGACGACGAACTCAAGACCCGACGGATACAGCAGCAGGGCGCGTTTTCCTTTTCCCTCTAAGCTCTGGAGTAGAGCGCCGATAGCGCGTGCCTGTTGGTCGACTTCGAAGTGACTCAACGTAGTCCCTTCTTCCTCTCCGTCAATCAGGGTCGTGTAAAGCGGAGTGTGGGTATGTAAGCAGCTTTGCTCACGAAGCAGACCGACCAGAGTCAGATGATCGGAAGCGCTGTTCTTTTCTGAATCTAACGATATAGGTTGGACCATGATCATGCCGGATAGGCGGGTCGTTCAGTGTCGTCTTGTTCGAGCCGGTAGTACTGGAGGGATGCAGACAAAGCTACCGCACGTCGCATTTTTTGCGCCGATTCAACGTTGAGTTCCTTAAGAAACGGCCGAAAAGAATCAGGTGTACCTTCATGCCGTCGCGAAAGGCGATGATGTTTGTCTTAAACAACTCGATTAAATGCCGACGGGAGTTTCGGATTCATGGCGATCGGCTTCACTGTAAATATCACAGTTAACGATCGTCAAAGTTGTTTATCACTTTCGGAGCACGTTTGAGCCCCGAGCTTCAGTCAATCTTCTTAACCAACTCTCTTCCCACCGACAGGTGGGCCTGATACTTAAGAGTGTTAAGAAGAATTATCACACGATCAGATTCTTTGACGTGACGTTCAAAAATTCCAATAAAATTCTTCAGCGGGCCATCCTTGATTATGATCCGATCGCCAGCCTTGAATTTCTTGCTGAGATCTATGATGCCGTCGGCGCCAGCGCGCGACCGGATGATGGCAATGATCTCGTTATCTATTGGAGTGGGATCGGCCCCACCGAAACGAACCACGCTGTGGATACCCCTCGTGAAACAAACCTGATGCAGCATGCGGCTGGCATCAAAGCGAGCGAAAATATACTGGGGAAATAGAGGCTTGATCTCATTCTTGACGTCCCCGGTCGGTGTGTACCGGCGTTCGCCTACACGTGGGGTGAAAGTTTCAACCCCCCGGGCGTGCAGATTACTATGAGCCCGCACTTCCTGTTTGGGCTTCGTGTGAATGGCATACCAGCGTGCAGTGCCGTTATTCTGAACTTCCACGGGCGAATGCACTCCAATCTTGAGTAAGGGATTCCTCAATCTTCGGCGTTGTCTTATTGAAAAACAACGCTATAACAAGGCTAGAATGAGAACAAACTAACTTTCAAACAAGCAGGATTATTGTGGTGTCTGAGCAAACCACGACAGTCTTAGTATGAAGACTGAAGAGACGCGTCAACCTCACGCTCAATCTTCGGTTGCCTGTCAGATTGAAGCCGCGAGTTGTGTCCGTGCTCCTCTATAAGCAGTCACAGGATATCCCTTTTTGCCCATGTGTCAACTCAAAAATTAACGCGCCCCACTGACACCATTTGACGCCGCCAATGCTATCTCTAAGAGCGTATTCGATGTACGAAACTGTGGCGATTACGCAGTATAGATGAAGCGATATGGAGTAGCAGTCGCCTATCTATTGAAACCGACTGACGCTTCTGCATACCGTCCGCCTGTGATCGTCTGCTGTGCGATTTCGAGGTAGACCTTGAGCCGGGCCTCGGGCAGGCTGATCTTGTCGGAAATCGCTTTCGTGCGGTCGAAATTCGTCAGCGCCAGATCGCCGAGCACCATCGACATCTGCGACAGGATGTTCGCCACAACGTTTCCGTTTTGCATGTTGAGCTCATCGCCGTCAAAGTTTTCGCCACCAAACCCTTCCAACGTCCGCGCCGCCGCACTGATCTCATTGAATTGATCGATCAATGGATCGACGATCTCAAACGAGCGCTTCGCGTCGTATTTAGAAAACGCACGCGCAAGCTCAAACAGCGCATTCATTTGGTTTTCATCCTGCGCCTGAGGCGAAGGACTGAGTAGTGCTCTAACCTGCTCAAGCAGATTCAGCGCCGTCGCACGCTTCTGTCCGGGACCGATCTGATTAACTATTTGCGAAATCTGAGCGGCGCGCTCTCTCGGATTACGTAGATTACTAATAGCGCGCAGCGCTTCTTCAATCTTTCCTTTCCCAAGAGCTCGATACACTTCTTGCTGGTCAATGTTAGCGAGCGCCTGCCGCCGCTGGAATGGATTAGTTATGTGGTCGTTGACGATTTGCTTTGCGCGCGCCAGGTCTCCACTAGTGGCTTCGCGATTCGCAAGCTGGACGTACAGTTGTTCTCGATAATCCGCCGGTGCTTTTTCGATCGTTTCGAGCGCCGCTTCCACGGGACCGTTCCCGATCGCGTTCTGATATTCCTGTGCCGGGTTGTTGACGAGCACATTGCTCGCGTTAGTTATCTCAGCGACTTTCTTGTCCAGCGCAGCCTTGCTGCCGCTAATCGCTCGATCCATCTCGGTGGCTATGGACTGGAGCCCGGGAATCATGTTCCAAATGCCATCTGATGCGTAATGAGCATTACCGCGGGGGGTATAGGACAGCACCTCATCCAACGCCTTTCGCAGTAACTGTTTGTATTCGTCTTCTGATAACCAACCGGAGCTAAAAGGCGACGCCACGCGCCTCGTTTCTTGAGCGCCCTCCTGCGGCGTGTGATACGACTGGAGCAAGCTGATCGCGAAACTGGCAGCCTCGACGTTTTTGATCAGCTTGTCTTCGTTTAGGAGCTTGCCGGTCATCTCGTGGATCAACTCCGCAGCCAGTTCCGGATTCTTCGGCGCAAGCTGCGATGCGGTAACGACCAGGTTATACGAATAACCCTGTTTCAGACTCCGCCGCACAATTTGAGCCGCCCGGTTGGGATCCTTCAGTGCAATGTGGTTCGCAATCGAAAGTTCGATAACGCTTTCGTGCATCCGGAGTTCGCGTGAATCGGATTGATAAGGACTGTAGCGTGGCGTGGTGGATTGAAGAAAATTGAGAGCCGCATCAGGATCCCGTTCGGCCAGAACCCGAATCAACTCCTCACGCAATTGTGCGATCCACTGATACTGTTGCGCGTACTCTTCGCTATCGATATCGGCGTTTGCCATAAACTCTTTGATTCCGGCAATCGCGTTTGACATGAACCTGTCGGCACGCTTTTCGTCGATTTCCCGGAGCAACTGGGCGGCTTTGAGTTGCGCCTGGATACGGTTGTGCGGTGATTTGATTTCCTGAATGGTAGGCTCGATCTCCGCCAGCAATGCGATCCCTTTTGCCTTAACTTCCTGGAGGTTCTTATTCGCCTTGAGCTCCTGGTCCGTGGCCGGGCGCATCTCGAGCAACTTGATCTCGAAACGTCCTGAGGTCTGATCAGCGGAATCGAGCGGGCTGACGGTGATGAGATAGCTTCCTGCGGCAGTGGCGACGAAAGAAACCTGCTCGGGGCCTTCGGCTCCGTTCGGCGTATCGTATTCGCCGAGGTTCTTGCCGCCAGGTGAAGAAACCTTGACCAACACATCAATATCACGCTGCTCGACTACTAACTCAACGAAACTGTTCTCTTGCGCGGTCACCGTGAACACTTGAGCCTGTCCCGGTCCCAAAGTGCGTTCTATAGGCGTGCCCACTTGAAGCGTGGTCTGGGCCTGGACGTTTAAGGCAGAGCAAATCAATAGGGGGAAGAGAATCAGGGCGCTTAGTTTACCCATGTGAGTGTCTCCTGAAGGCGATTTGATCCATCTTAAGACGCCCGAGAGGGTAAAAGAGTTCCCTAACCACAAAGGCACAAAGACACTATTTTATAAATTTGTGCCTTCGTGTCTTCGTGGTCTATTTGCCGAAGGCGTTACTGCCGAGGAAGTTCTCGCGCAGGTAGGCGACTGTGTCGTGAAGTGTTTCGCCCGGATCGCGCGGTTTGAAACCGAGCTCGCGGGATGCTTTGGAGCAGTTCAGATACCAGAAATACTGGGCCATCTCGATCGCGCCCGGCTCGACCGGCGAGGCGAAGTCCCACTGTTTGAACAATGAGTCCAGCAGGTTTGCGCCAGTAATCGCGAGCTTCGACGGCAGCGCGATGCGGGGCGCCGAGACCTTTGTGAGACGCTCGAGCCGGCCGAAAAATTTCGAGAAGGTCCAGTTTGCGGCGCCGAGCAGGTACCGCTCGCCGTGCCGGCCTTTTTTCATCGCGGCGCGAAAACTCTTTGCCGCATCGCGGGCATCGACAAAGCTCACACCGCCAGCCGGCACCGCGCTGATCTTGCGGGCCATAAAGTCGAGAATGAGTTTGGTAGAACTGAGCCGGTCGTCGCCCGGCCCTAACAGCAGGCTCGGATTCACGATCACCAGGCGCAGACCTTTGCCCTGGAAACGTTCGAGCGCGGCCATCTCCTGGTAGGCTTTGCTGGCGTAGTAGGGCCAGCGGGAAATGATGTCGAGCGGCACGGGATAGGTCTCGTCCGGAACCGTGTCGCCTTCTTTTGTGACTGCGATTGTGCCGCTGGTCGAAGCGAGAACGATTGTTTTCACTCCGGCGGCTTTGGCGGAGTCACAGAGGAGGCGCGTGCCTTCGACGTGAATGTCGTACATCTCGCGCGCGTCTTTGCGCTCGCGCGACACTTTGCCCGCGAGGTGATAGATCTCGCTGATGCCTTCGACGGCGCGCTTGTTGTCGTCGGCGTTGGTGATCGAG
>Ga0207643_10000820_pt1 | contig 18861 bp, 15 predicted proteins | sample KBSMisM62_FD_184313 | JGI IMG/M metagenome (GOLD analysis project Ga0207643, IMG submission 184313) | Miscanthus rhizosphere microbial communities from Kellogg Biological Station, Michigan, USA - KBS Miscanthus M6-2 (SPAdes) (version 2) | ecosystem: Host-associated > Plants > Roots >...
ATCATTGACGGCCTGGCGTTCGGCGCCATGCCGGATGCAGCGGCGGCGCTCGCGCAAACGCACAAACTGATTGCGCTGGTGCATCATCCGCTTGCGCTCGAATCCGGATTGAGCGCGACGGCATCAGCCGCTTTGCGCGCGAGCGAATGCACGGCACTCGGTTGTGCGCGGCATGTGATCACCACGAGCCCGGCGACCGCGCGGCTGCTTGCCGCCGATTACGGCGTGCCGTCCGACCGGCTGAGCGTCGTGGAGCCCGGAACCGACCGCGGTGCGACCCGGCTGCGCCGATCCGAAAGCGCGATCGCGCTGCTTTCGGTGGGTGCGGTCGTCCCGCGCAAGGGTTACGACGTGCTGGTCGCGGCGCTGGCGAAGCTCAAACATCTGCCATGGCGGCTCGTCATCGCCGGCGATGGTGAGCGAAGCCCGGAAACATTTCGCCGGCTGGTGGCCGACATCGCCACCCTCGGCCTCACCGACCGGATCACATTGGCCGGGACCGTGACCGCTGTTCAGCTTGCATCGCTTTACGCAGCTGCTGATCTGTTCGTGCTGCCTTCGCGCTTCGAGGGTTATGGGATGGCCTACGCCGAGGCCATCGCCCATGGCGTGCCGGTCGTCGGCACCAACGCCGGCGCCATTCCGGACACGATCCCCAGCGCCGCGGGCGTGCTTGTGCCGCCGGACGACGTCGAGGCGCTGGCGGCGACCCTGCAGCGGCTCATTGAAGATCCCGCCGAGCGCGAGCGTCTCGCCGCCGGCGCGCGCGCCAGCGCGTTTCCATCATGGAGCGGGCAGGCCGCGCTGTTCGCGCGCGTGCTGGCAGGCATCCAATGAGCGGCTTTTCCGCCGGGTGGCTGACTTTGCGCGAGCCCTATGATCTCGCGGCGCGTAACGCCACCGTGCTCGACGCGGTCGCGAGCGCCTTCCTCGATCAGACGGCGATCTCGGTCGTCGACCTCGCCTGCGGCACCGGCTCCACGTTGCGCGCGGTCGGTCCTCATCTGCCGCCGCGCCAGAACTGGCGACTGGTCGACAACAATCTCAGTCTCCTCGCGCAGGTTGCGAGGCCTCCTGGACTGCCGCAACTGAACGTCGTCACCAGGCCGGTCGATCTCGCCCGCGATCTTGAACTGGCGCTTGACGGTCCGCTCGACCTTGTCACTGCATCGGCGCTGCTCGACCTCGTTTCGGCGGAATGGCTCGATCGCCTCATTATCGAAGCGGCGGCGCGGCGCCTTCCGGTTTACGCGGCGCTCTCCTATGACGGCCGCACGGTCACGGATCCGGCTGCGGTCTTCGATGCCGAACTCCTGGCCGGCGTCAACCTGCACCAACGCACCGACAAGGGTTTTGGCCCTGCGCTCGGGCCGCGCGCGGCAGCGCGGGCCGTGGAGCGGTTCGAGCACTTCGGGTACTCGGTCGTGCAGGGACGCTCGGATTGGGTGTTCGGGCCCGACGATCGGACCATTCAGGAAACGTTGTTCGCCGATTGGGCGGGGCTGGGAGCGCTGACCACGACCATGTCGGCCGATGAGATCGCGCGATGGCTGGCGCAACGTCGCGCCTGTCTGGCGCAAGGGCGCTCGAACCTGCGGGTCGGTCACGTCGACATCTTCGCCCGGCCGACCGGGATGCGCTGAGCGCTGAGGTCGCAGTCCAGCAGCACGTCGCCGCCGAGAAGGTGCACGCGCATGGGCGCCGGCAACGCCTCGTCAACGCGATCGATCGGCGGCAGCGTGAGGCTCGATCGTCCCGCGCCGAGAATGATGGGAGCGACCACGACGTGCAGCCGGTCGAGACAGCGGGCGGCCACAAAGCGCGACACCGTATCGGCGCCGCCTTCGATCAGAAGGCGGCGGAAGCCGCGGACCGCGAGCGCCGCGATGATCGCGGCGGGGGCAAGCTGGCCCTCGTGCCGGTCAATGGCAACGCGCTCGACCCCGACGGCGAACTGTCCGCGCGCGTCCGGGCCGGTAATCACGAGCCGGCGGATACCGTCGTCCGTCAGCACCCGGGCTCCCGGTGGTAATCGGCCACTGGGATCGACGATGACCCGCGCCGGGCTCGGGCCCTCGACGCGGCGGACCGTCAACAGCGGATCGTCTTTGATCGCGGTGCCCACCCCCACCACGACCGCGTCGACCAACGCCCGCAAGCGATGCAAATGGACGAGCCCGGCCTCTCCGTTGATGTAGTGGGAGTGTCCGGTGGGCGTGGCGATGCGGGCATCGATCGACTGGCCGCATTGCCCCACCACGACCAACCCATCGGCGCCTCCTTGCCGGAGTGGGCCGAACAGTTCCTCCCATGGGGGCGGGAGCGGGCCGTCGGCGCGCCGAAAGGCGTCCGGGACCGTCGCCCATGACGACGGCTGCGCGCCATTTCCGGGATCACGGGAATCAACCGGGTCGAGCTTGCCAAGGCGCCCATCGGTTATCATCTAATACCTGCTTTCAGAGCGCGCTGCATCGTGCCATGATATTTCGTGGGAGGGTGACTGCAAACGCGTCGCGAAAAAGACGTCGCCAATGGAATAAAAGCCGCGTGGGCGCGTTCTTGTCTGGTCCAAGCGGTTGCATGTTGGCGGCCCAAGTGTGTGGGGTGACATGAGTTCGAGTGGGAGTTCCGGCCTGTTTGGCTCGCCCAAACAAGTCGGAGTGCAGAGGGGCCTTGCCGAGTTCCGTTCGGGGCGGCCGGTCATCATGACTTCGGACGATGGCGCATCGGTGTTGATGCCCGTCGACGGCCTAACCGAGGCGGGACTGGCCTCGTTCCGGCTGCTGTGTGCGCCCGCGCGGCCTTACCTTCTCATCACCGAGCGCCGCGCCCGGGCGCTCGATCTCGACGGCGAGGGACCGACCGGTCTCGCCCTCGGCGACCTGCACGATGTGGCGGCGATCTTCTCGTTGGCGGCGGATGCCCAGGTTACCCGCCAGCTCGACGTCGTTCCCGTGGGCGAAACGGCGCCGGCCGCAATCGAGCTCGCCAAGCTCGCTCAGCAGCTGCCGGCCTTGCTCGTCGGTAATGGCGCGACGGCGGCCGTGCGTGCGTGCGATCCTACGCTGGTCACTGTGGCCGCCGACGCGGTGGCGCAGTTCCGGCGGGCCACGATCGATTCGCTGACCGTGGTCACCGAAGCGACGATCCCGCTCAACGGCGGGTTCCCGGCCCGTTTCGTGATCTTTCGTGACGGCAACGGCGGAACGGCGATCGCGGTCATCGTCGGGGATCCGGACTTCGCACAACCGGTCTCGGTCCGCCTGCACTCGGCTTGCTTGACCGGAGACGTGTTCGGATCGCGGCGTTGCGATTGCGGCGATCAGCTTCGCATGGCGCTTCCGCAACTGCAGCAGCACGGCGGCGGGATCATTCTTTACCTCGAGCAGGAAGGCCGCGGGCTCGGTCTTGCCAACAAGATCCGTACTTATCAGCTGCAGGACGCCGGGCTCGACACCGTCGACGCCAATACCGTCTTGGGCTTCGACGATGACGAGCGGGACTATGGCGTGGCGGTGCGCATGCTGCAGGTGCTCGGCTGCACGCGGGTGCGGCTGTTGACCAACAATCCGGCGAAGCTCGACGGCCTGTCCCAAGCCGGCATCGACGTGTCCGTGCGGGTGCCCCTGCAAGGGCCGATCAATTCCGACAATCGGCGTTATCTCACCGCCAAAGCGACCCGCGCCGGACACAAGCTCGACCACCTCCTCGGCGCCGTCGCCGAGGCGAGCGAGAGTCCGCGCAAGTCTTGAACGGCGCGGAGCCGGAGGGGCCGAAATGATCGCCGCTTCGTCCACGCCTGCGATCCCCGCCTACAGCGTGACCGCGCGTGTGCTGCATTGGCTGATCGCCGCGTTGGTGCTGCCCATGATCGCGCTTGGGATCATCATCGCCAACGAGTGGGGCGGCCCGGTGCAGCAGCCGCTCTATGATCTGCACAAATCAATCGGCGCGCTGCTGCTCCCGCTCATCATCGTGCGGCTGGTGTATCGTCTGGCGCACCCGCCGCTTCCGCTTCCCGCCGACATCCCGGCCCTCCAGCAATTCGCCGCGCGTGCCACGCACTGGACGCTCTACGGGCTGCTGCTCGTGCAGCCGGTGGTGGGCATGATCGCCACGTCGGCCTATCCGGCGCCGCTGCCGATGTTCGGCCTGTTCGAGCTGCCGCACGTCTGGCCCGAGAACCGTCCGCTCTCCGAGCGGCTCTTCGCTCTGCACCGCTGGCTGGGGATCGCCATCGCCGCGGTTGCCGCCATCCATATCGGCGCGGCGCTTCAGCATCATTTTGTGCGCAGGGACCGGGTTCTCATGCGCATTCTCACCGGCTGATTCCGGCCCCGCGCGTCATGGTACGCCCGCCATCGGTCCGGTCGGTCGGAGAACTCACCTCTCCCGAGGTATCCCAGTGTCTGCGCGCAACCTCGATCCTCTGCCTGCCGATCGGGGCGGTCGAGCAGCACGGCGCGCATCTGCCGCTCGATACCGACGTAGTCGTCGCGGAAGAGCTCACGCGCCGCATCGTTGCGCGCTGGGGCGACGAGCTCGATCTATGGCAGCTTCCCACCGTTTCCATCAGTCTGTCGCGCGAGCATGACTGGGCGCCGGGAACGCTCTCCCTGAGCATTCAGAACTTCGTTGCCTTGCTGCGGGAGCTTGCCGGCAACTTCGTGCGTGCGCTGCCGGCCCGCAACCTCGTCATCGTCAATGGCCATGGGGGAAATCGGGGGGTGTTGGACAACCTCATCCACGAGCTGCGCGGCGATTTCGGGCTCAATGCCTGCGTCATCCATCCCTTCGATCTCGCCAAGGTCGACATGAACGCGACCAGTCCCGATGTTCATGGCGGCAAGAGCGAGACCTCGGTGATGCTGGCATTGGCACCGCAGCGCGTGCGTCGCGAGGCAATCGCACGTCCAGCCAATCCGCCGGACGACAACGTGATCGCCGCGCTGATCTTCGATCGCGGCGCGAGCTTTCCGTGGCGCACCGACGATCCGCGTCTCACCTCCAGCGGCGCCATCGGGGAGGCCCATGCGGCCTCGCGCGAACTCGGAGAAGCGATCATCGCCAGTGTCGTCGAGGAAGCGCGTGGCGTGCTCGTACGCTTGCTGGAGAACCAGCGCCTGCTGCCGCCGACGTCACGACCGGAATAGTCGTCAGGCAGCTCGAGCTTCGGTCCGTCGTTCGTAACGGGCGAGAACAGCCGCCACTGCGCCTGCCAGCGTAGCGAGCACGCACCAGTAGGCGTAACGGAAATCGGCGGCCACGCCGACCGGGAAGAAGGTCATGACATAGACGACCGCTGAGGCGGTCACGCTCACGGCAAAGGCCCCCGCCGGCGTCGATCGCGTGCGCCACGCCCAACCACCGATCAATATGGCAAGGACCAGCCAAAGGCCGGGCCGGAACAGCAACGTCGGCTGCAGCACGTCATGGAGCGCAACCAGCGGCGTGAAGGTGCGGCTATGGCCATAGCTCGATGAGGGATCGAGCCAATCCCAGACCGGCAGAACGAGATTCGAACGGGCGAGGAACTGCCACATGAATGTCGCCCGGTGGCTGAGATAGGCGAGGGGATGGGTGGAGACCGCCTTCCACCAGGCCTCGATCACGCGTGACGTGCCGAAAATCGTGTCGTCGGGGCGCTCCAGCCGTTGCATCACGAAAGGGCAGGGCGGCACGTGCCAGTAGGAGTCCCAGCGGACCGGGTCGTAGCATTTGCTGGTGAGGAGTGCCGTCTGCTCCGGGCTCCACGTGACCGGAAACTGATTTTCTCCGGAGAAGTGAGTGATGCCGCCGAGATCGAAAACGAAAATCGAATGCAGCGGATTCTGCCGCTTGGCGTCAAGAAGGCCATAGTAGACCAGCGGGACGAGCGCGTACGACAGAACCACGGCAGGCAAAAACACGATGGCCATGCGCCTGGCATCGAAGCGCATGGGCCAGACGACATAGGCGGCGAGAAACGGCGCGGCGAAAATCGCATTGGGCCGCAGCAGCACGCCGAGCGCGACCAGAAGCAGCGCGAAGGTCTGGATAAGACGCCGCCAGCGCACCGGCAGGCTCGCGCCCGCCAAGGCCAGCACCGCGGCGACGAGCCAGACGACACCGAACAGGACGTCGCGCCAGACCATGCCCACAAAGAAGAATGCCGGAGGCGCGAGCGCGAGCAGCAGGGTCAACAGGCCGAGCCACGCCACGCGCCGCACCGCGATGAGCGCAAGCAGACCAAAACCGAGCCAGTACAGCGTGGCCGTCAGCAGGAACATGCTCAACGAGCCGGGCGCGATCGGGTCGATGAGCCGCCATAGCGCACCCATCACCGGCGATTGCCAATCGCCGAAACGCCACGCCTGGGCGTCGGCATAGACGTAGCGCGCGTCGGCGGTGTTGTAGCCCGGATGGAACACCAGCAGCGTCAGTGCAAAGCCGCCTGCTGCCATGAGCAACACGAGCCATGCGAGCGACGTCCGGCCCCGCGCATCGGCTGGGGATACGACCGTATCGCTATCCTGCACGGCTGCCATCGACCACCCGACTCATCCCGCGCGCTGTCGTATCCCAGGGACGAGAGCCGGGATAGTCGTACGCAAGCGCTGTCTAGTCGGGCCGGCGCGGGTGCTCAATAGCGCCATTCGCGCTGTGTGACGTCAGGGGACGCCGACGGGCTGGGCCACGCGTCGACGGGAAATCGGGAGACATGAACGCGCGCCTCCGGCACTGCGCCGTCGGAGGACTGGCGAGCGCCCAGCTTTCAGCGCGAGCGAACCGTCAATTTCCGGCGGCGGTGCGCCGGGTCTGATCAGTACGGATGCGACCAGAATTCGACCGGCAGACTGCTGCCCTGCCTGACCATGATGTCGTGCGGCGAGACCGGGGCTGACGCTTCCAGTGCCCCGCCCTTCGGCTTGGCCAGCGTGGTTACCGACCAGACCACTGCGATCGCGGCGGCTGCGGCGACAGCAGCCAAAACAAAGCGCTTGCGCATGTGTCATCTCCTCGTTCGGATGAACTGCGCACGGCATTGCCATATCGACCGCCGACCCTACGTGAGGCACCTCACACAGCCTGATCTTTCTTTGGTGAAAACGGTGTATACTGGGGTCAACCCCATGGAATCAGAGGACTTAAGCATGCGCATTCGACGAACAAGCCTATTGGCCGCCCTTGCCGTCACGCTGATCGGCACCGCACCCGCATGGTCGCAAAGCAGCACGCTGAAAATGCTCGACCCGGACAATGACAGCACCGTCGATCTCGCCGAGGCGAAGAGTGCGGCGTCCAAGACGTTCGATAAGCTCGATCGCGATCACGACGGCACCCTCGACCGGCGCGAGCTGCGTGGCCGGATCAACAAGAAGGATTTTGTCGCGGCCGATCCCGACAAGGACGGAACGTTGGACAAGAGTGAATTTTCCGCCGTGGTCGAAAAGCGCTTCACGGCCGCCAATCCCGATAATGACGGCACGCTCGACGCCAAAGAGCTGAAAAGCAGCGCCGGCCGCTCGCTGGTGCGCCTGATCAAGTAGCGCAGCGCGAACGGTCCGCTGGCGGGACGCAGAAGCGCTTGATGAATCCGGGGGCTACCAGATGGAGAGCCCCGGATCGCCGGATTTCGAGACGGCCAGCGCCATCCAGGCTCTGGCCCTCGCGGATTCTGCGATGCGGTCGGCGCGACAAGGAGCGCTTTCCTTCAGGCCGCCCGCCTCCACGTATTGCTGGGCGATCCTGCCGAGGGAGCGGCAGTTCGGCGACGTCTCGTATTTCGAGCTCTTGTCGCGAACGTCGATGACGCACCGGTTGACGGCTTCGCTGAGCTGAGTGGCGATCGCCTCGAGCTGCGACTCGCTGGAGGAGCAGCCCGACATCAGCGGTAAGAGCAGAAAGAGCGGAAGCAGACGTTTGCTGGGCCTCATGTCGGTTTCCTCAAAGGACGGCGCGGCTTCAGTCCGCGGGCTGCGGTGGTTTGACCCTTACCCCGGGGAGAGCGGCGGTCCGCATACAGAACGTTGGCACAAATCCGCGGTTCCAGACAGGGACCCGAGGTTCGACGATTCTTTGGGGGTGGTGTTCAAGAGCGTGGCTCGTTCGCGTCGGGTTGCCGGTATGACGGCAGGGTGAATTGGAAGGTCGCGCCCGGCCCGCTGTTGGGCGAGGCCCATAATCGTCCATCGTGCGCTTCGATGATCGACCGGGAGATCGACAATCCCATGCCCATGCCGCCAGGCTTGGTCGTGTAGAAAGAGCCGAACAGCCGGTCGGCGTTCTGCGGCTTGATTCCGATGCCGGAGTCCTGCACCGTCACCAGAACCTGGTTGGGCGCGCGCAGGTGCGATCGGATCAGGAGGTCGCGGGGCCGGTCGGTGACGTCGGCCATCGCCTCCATCCCGTTCATGACAAGATTGATGATCACCTGCTGCAGCTGCACCCGATCGCCGAGCACCGGCGTCAACGCAGGCGCGAGGTCGCGCAGCAGTACGACGCGATGATCGAGCACCTCGCGTTGGACCAGGAGAAGGGCCTCCTCGATGACGTCGTTGATATCGAGCCGCGTCTTCTGCGGGTCAGTCTTCTGGCACAACGCGCGCAGACGCTGGATCACCTCGCTCGCCCGATGGCCGTCGCTGATCATGCATTCCACCGCACCGCGCGCCTCAGCCAGATCGGGCGGCTGCGGGGCGAGCCAGCGCAGGCAGGCGGCACCATTGGTCACGATAGCGGCCAGCGGCTGGTTGACCTCGTGCGCGATTGAGGCCGTCAGCTCTCCGAGCGTCGTGATCCGGGTCACGTGGGCGAGTTCCGTCTGCGCCTGACGCAGCGCGAGCTCGGCCTGATTGCCCCGGACCTCCGCGGTTATGTTGCTGCCGACACCGCGATAACCGAGGAAATGGCCGTCGCGATCGAACACGGGCTTGCCGCTGGTTTCGACGTAGACCGGCAACCCGTCCGGACGGGTCAATCGGTACACGAAGCCGCGAAACGGCCGATGCGCCTCGTGAGCGGCGATGTGGGCGCGCCACTTCTCCGGCTCGTCCTTGACATCACTCGCAACGTCCCATCGCCGTTGACCAAGGCCCGCGGAGGCGTCGAGGCCGACGGTGCTGATGTGATCCGAGATGTGCAGGAACCTGTGGTCCGGGCCGGTCTCCCACAGCCAATCCGACGCCGTCTCGGCATAGTCGCGGAAGCGTTGTTCAGTCTCCCGCAACGCTTCCTCGACCCGCTTGCGTTCGGTGTTCTCCTCGCGCAAGGCGTCATTGGCCCGCTTGAGCTCTCCAACCGAGCCATCGAGCTGGTCGCGCGCACGCTCGAGCAATGCCTTGGCATTGTGCTGCGCGGCGGTCAGCAAGCCGACGAACAGGATCGACGCCGCAACGAGAAGAAGCCGCGGCACCTCATCGCGATCCACGGCCAACGAATAGAGCGGAGGCACGAAATAGTAGTCGAAGGCCAGAAGGGAGAGCGCCGCGGCGAGCAATCCCGCTCGCAACCCACCGAACCAGGCGCTGAGCATGACGGCGCACAGAAACAGTGGTACCGGCGCGCCCACCAGATGATCCTGAAGCCAAAGTGCGCCGGCGAGCGCGCCCGCCACGGCGACGACAGCGACGGCATACTGTGACATCTCAGGGGGCGATGACCGCCAAGGAAGTCTCGAGCTAGTCATGAAGCGATGCCTTGTCGCCGCGGCGAGGGTTCTCGCCGCGGCGCTTTTCCGCGGATGCCGGTACGATGCCGGCGCCGCTAGTAGAAGCCGCCCCACGGTCCTCGGCACAAGCCATAAAGTGCAGCTATCTCATATGTTTGATTGGCGACCCCGGCTGGATTCGAACCAGCGACCTTCAGCTTAGAAGGCTGTTGCTCTATCCCCTGAGCTACGGGGCCGCGACGGGAGGGTTGTAGCCCAGGACGTGGTCCAGCCGCCAGCGGCGGCAAGTCGGTTACGCCGCGCGGTGCCGGCAGTTGCCGCAGGTGTCGCCTTTCGCGAGGATGCGAATCTGGCGTAGCTTCGCGATGTCGCGATCAAGCATGTGCGCGCGAAGGACCGGGCGGCTGTGCCATGGGGGCGCTCGCCGGAAGCACGGTCAGCGATCGGAGGTCGACAAATGATCGACGTGCGCAGGCTTGGCCACGCCACGCTGACCACGCCCGATCTCGATCGGCAGATCGCCTACTACACCGAGGTTGTCGGTCTCACCTTGCTCGAGCGCGACAGCAAGCGGGCGGTGCTGGCGAGCAAGCAGGGTTTCGAGGCGATCGCGCTCGAGCCCGGCGCCCCCAATGCCCTTTCGCGGCTGGCGTTTCAGGTCGCGCCCGGGAGTGATCTTGCCGATGTGACGCGCGAGCTGGCGAGGCACGGCGTCAAGAGCGAGCGCCGCAGCGGCATTTCGCCCGGTGTCGCCGAGGCCATCGTCTTCAAGGACCCGAAGCACACCTTGATCGAAGTCTTCTCCGAGTACGTCTTCGCCCGCGAGGATCCGGTGCAGGCAGGCATCATGCCGCTCAAGCTCGGGCACGTGGCCTATCGCGTGAACGACGTGCAGCGGGTGGTGAAATTCTATACCGACGTGCTCGGGTTTCGGGTGTCGGATTGGCATGGCGACACCTTCGCGTTCCTGCGTTGCGGGCCCGATCACCACACCGTCAACTTCGTCTTCGACGAGGTCCCGCAGCTCCACCACATCGCGTTCGAAGTGAAGGACTGGGCGGAAATCCAACGCGCCTGCGAATGGCTCGCCAAGAACAACATCCATTTGGTCTGGGGACCCGGGCGCCACATCATCGGCCACAACGTCGCGATCTATCATCGCAACGCCGACAAGGTCCGGGTCGAGTTCTTCTGCGAAATGGACCTGATGAAGGATGAAGCGCTCGGCTACTTCGATCCGCGCCCCTGGCACCAGGACCGGCCGCAGCGGCCGAAGGTGTGGGGGCCGGATACCCTGCGGAATTATTGGGGCTTCGGATCGGAGCGCATCATCCGCGGCTATCAGACCGTGGAATAAAGGCTCGGCGCCGGGATTCCAGGAATAATCCGCCGTTGCTATGATCCTCCCGATAATAATTCACACCGGGAGGAGATGATGCGCGCACTGTTCGTTGTGGGTGCAATGTTCTTGGCGCAGCCTGTATTCGCCCAGAGCAACGAAAAATACACCGGCAGCAATGTCGACGTCCGCACGATCCTGAGCTTCAAGGCGTCGGACGCGGCGGTTCAGAAAATGCTCCCCGAAGGTTGGGAGGTGAATTCGCCTGCGGCCGGGCCGAGCAAGGGCGCCAATCTGGGTCTTAGCTTGATCGATCAAGTCACGGTGCAGGACGCCGAGGGAAAGCCCGCCACGACCTTCCGCGGTGCCGTTTTCACCATTCCGGCAAAGAAGAAGGGCACGGACACCGCGGGCACGATGGTATTCACCGGGCTCATGTCGCCAGGCGGCGCGCCGGGCGCCTATGGCGTCTACGTCCCGGCGAAGGCGAAGGTGGAACGCGAGGTCGAGACCGAAGCCGACGGCAAGTCGACCGCCGAGGAAAAGTGGGAATTCAAGGCGGACGACGGCAGCTCGATCGAGGTCAAGATCGAGTACGAGCGCGGCCCGGCCCTTCGAAGCAAGGTCGAGGCCAAGGTCTTTTCCGCGGCGAAGCCGGAATTCTACCGCATCTATCGCTTCGAGCAGGCCAGCGATGTGGCGCGCAGCACGGCGAACGGGGTCGATCGCGTGGGGAAGATTTCCGTGAAGGGTACCGGCGAGAAGCTCGCTCCGCTGTTCGACGGCGCGCAGCAATTGATCAGCGTGACCTCGATCTCCTGGTATTCCCGACAGGTCTACCTGCCGGGTTCATGATGCTCATGACCGGATCCCTTCCCGGCAGGCGGCCGGGAAGGGGAGGGTCGTCACAAGCGGCATTGACCGGGGCGACGCTCAGGTCAGGGTGAAGGTGAGGTCGCCGAGCTTCTCGATCGAGGTGACCAGCTTGTCGCCGGGCTTGAGCCACACCTGCTTGTCCTTCGGATAGCCGGAGATCACGCCCTCCGGCGTGCCGGTAAAGATGAGGTCGCCAGGCTTCAGCGTCATGTATTTCGAGATGTAGCTCACGAGCTGCTTGCAGTTGAACACCATGTCCGAGGTGTTCGAGGACTGGCGGATCTCGCCGTTGACGCGGCATTCGATCTTGAGATTGTCGCCGTCCACCTGGTCGGCGGTGACGAGCCACGGGCCGACGGGCGCCGATCCATCCAGAGTCTTGCCGAGCATCCATTGGGTCGATCGCGACTGCAGATCGCGCGCGGTGAAATCGTTGCCGGTGGCGTAGCCGAAGATGTAATTGAGAGCGTCGGCTTCCGAAACGTTGCGGGCACGCCGCCCGATCACGATCACCAGCTCGGCTTCATAGTCGAACTTCTGCGCGTCCTCCTCCGATACGCCGATGACGCCGCCATGGCAGTTGAGCGCGGTGTTGTATTTGTTGAACAGGATCGGCTGCTTGGGCACGGGATTGCCGGTCTCGGCCGCATGCTTGCGGTAGTTGAGCCCGATGCAGACGATCTTTTCCGGGTTCGTGACGCACGGGCCGAAAGCAGCCTGGTCGGCGGCGACGAAGTAGCGTTGGGCGGACGCGCTCGCACCCGCCTTGGCGGCGAGCCGCTTGAGCCCGCTGATGTCGCCCTGTCCCTTGAACACCGCGTCGATGCTGGTCGGCGCGCCCTCGCGGAAATCCTGCTCGGCGGCAACGACGTCGAGGATACCGCGCTCGGTGCGCAGCCCGAGTCCGAAACCGTCGCCCCGCCGCAGCGTGGCAAAGGTCATGCCCTTGGGCAGCTGTGCCGGTTCGGCCGTTCTCGCGCCACCTTGGGCGGCGGCCTTGGTCGCCAAGCTCGCACCCGTCATCGCGGCCATGCCGACGATGCTGCTGGTCTTGAGAAACGTTCTGCGGTCGTGATCCATGGGTCGCCTCCCGTGTCATCGCCGGCGTCGTTGATCGGCGCGGCTTACGCAGGCGGACAATAGCGCATTTCGCTGTCCGCTTCCGGCGGGGAACGGCGAACCTGTGCCGAGCATTCCGCAAAATTCCGGTAGCACAAAAGATCATTCCGGATCAGTCATTTAGACAGGGTTGTCCGGTCTGGTGACGGTTCGTGCGGCGATCGCATGCAGGTACTTCGGCCACGACCTCGACATGTTTTGACGTTCACCTTGGTAGTCCCGATCGGAATCCCCGGCCGACGGGAATGGAGGATCCCCCATGCTCGCGTTCGTTCGCGCTGCCTGCGCAGCCGCGCTCGTTCTGCTGTTGTCCATCCCCGCCATTGCCGCCGACAAATCGTTCAGGCGCGACGATCTCACCGATGCGGCGATCAAGCTGGAAGCCCAGATCAAGGGCGAAGCGGGTCAGGTGTCGAAACCCGCCGCGGCGCTGCGGCGCGAAGCGGATGCCGCCTTCCAGCGCAACGACTTCCGCGGCGGCATGCAGATCCTGGGACAGATCGTGACGGTCGCACCCGACGACAGCGCGAACTGGCTCCGGCTGGCCAAGGCCGTTCTGCAGATCCGTCCAAGCAATGATCGCGAGAAGACCCTGCTGCTGGAGCGCGCCGCCACCGCCGCCTATATCGCCTATCAGCGCTCGAGCAACCCGAGCCAGGAGGCAGAAAGCCTCGTCGTGGTGGGGCGCAGCTTTGGTGATCGCTCGATCTGGCGGCCGGCGCTCGACGCGTTGCGGGTTTCGCTCGATCTGCGCGAGGTCGCCGAGGTGCGCCAGCAGTACGAGCGCATGCGCGAGGATCATGGCTTTCGCCTGCTCGACTACAGCGTCGACGCCGACGCGGCCTCGCCGCGTGCCTGTTTCCAGTTCTCCGAGGACCTGCCGGGCAAGCGCGCCGATTTCTCGCCGTTCGTCACTGTCGCCGGTCAGGACAAGCCCGCGCTCTCCGCGCAAGACCGTCAGCTCTGTGTCGAAGGTCTCAAGCACGGCGAGCGTTACAGCATCACCCTGCGCGCCGGCATCCCTTCGCTGGTGAAGGAGACGCTGTCGAAATCCGCTGACTTCAACATCTATGTGCGCGACCGCAAACCGCTGGTGCGTTTCACCGGCAAGGCCTACGTGCTGCCGCGCAGCGGACAGCGCGGCATTCCCGTCGTCAGCGTCAATACCGCGGCGGTCGGGCTCGAAATCTACCGCATCGGCGATCGCAATTTGCTGGAAACAGTGGTGGGACGCGAATTCCAGCGCACCCTGGATCGCTATGACCTCAACCGTCTGACCGAGGAGCGCGGCTCCCAGGTCTGGAAGGGGGAGATGACGGTCGAGCAGACGCTTAACACCGACGTCACCACGGCCTTCCCGGTCGATCAGGCCATCGGTGCGCTGGCTCCCGGTGTGTACGTCGTGGTGGCGCAGCCCGCCGGGACGCCCAAGGACGATTCCGATTCGCTTGCGACCCAGTGGTTCATCATCTCCGACTTGGGCCTCACCGCGTTGTCCGGCAACGACGGCATTCACGCGTTCGTGCATTCGCTCGATACCGCCCAGTCGAAGAGCGCGATCGAAGTCCGGCTGCTGTCGCGCGGCAACGAAGAGCTCGCGCGCAAACGCACCAGCGCCGCCGGCCACGTGCAGTTCGAGGCCAACCTGACGCGCGGCGAAGGGGCGTTGGCCCCGGCGATGCTGATCGCGACGGACAGCAACGGGGATTACGCGTTTCTGAGCCTCAAGACGCCGCCGTTCGACCTGAGCGATCGCGGCGTCTCCGGCCGCGTGGTTCCCGCCGGTCTCGATGCCTTCGTCTACACCGAGCGCGGCGTCTATCGTTCCGGCGAGACCGTTCAGGTGACGATGCTCCTGCGCGACGGCCAGGGGATTGCCGCGCTCAACGTGCCGCTCACGCTCGTGGTCGAGCGGCCGGATGGCGTCGAATACCGCCGCAGCGTCGTTCCCGATCAAGGCGTGGGCGGGCGGGCGCTCGCGGTAACGCTGGTATCAACGGCGCCGACCGGCACGTGGCGCGTGCGCGCCTTCGCCGATCCCAAGCGTCCGCCGGTCGGCGAAGCAACCTTCATGGTCGAGGATTATGTCCCCGACCGGCTCGAGTTCGAGCTCGCCTCGAACGCCAAGGGCATGTCCCGGAAGAGCCCGGCCGAGATCACCGTCGACGGGCGCTATCTCTACGGAGCGCCCGCCGGCAAGCTCGAGCTCGAAGGGGAGGTCGTTGTTTCGCCCGCGACCGAGCGGCCGGGGTTTGCTCGCTATCAGTTTGGGCTCGCAGATGAAGACGTCGAGACCGTGCGCCAGCCGCTCGACAACCTGCCGGACACCAATGAGAACGGCAAAGCGCGACTTGCGCTGACGCTTGAGAAACAGCCGGCGACGACGCGTCCGCTCGAGGCGCAAGTGATCGTTCGCATGGCCGAGCCCGGAGGGCGCGCGGTCGAGCGCAAGTTGACGCTGCCGGTGATCCCGGACGGGCCGATGATCGGCGTCAAGCCGTTGTTCTCCGGCCGCTCGCTTGGCGAGGGCGAGAACGCCGCATTCGATGTGATGATCGCGTCGCCGGACGGAACCTCGCTGGCTGGGAACGGCCTGCGCTACGAGTTGCTGAAGATCGAGACCAAGTATCAGTGGTACCGGCGCGATGGCGCGTGGGATTTCGAGCCGACCAAATCAACCAAACGCGTCGCAGATGGCCAGCTCGATGTTGCTGCGGACAAGCCCGGGCGCGTCTCGGTTCCGGTGCAATGGGGCCGCTATCGCCTGGAAGTGTCAACCGCGGACCGGAATGGCCCGGTGACCTCGATCGATTTCGATGCGGGCTGGTATGCGGAGGCGAGCGCCGATACGCCGGACCTGCTGGAAATCGCACTCGACAAGCCGGAATACGTGGCGGGTGACAACATGACCGTCGCGGTGACCGCGCGCACGGCCGGCAAGGTCACGCTGAACGTGATCGGCGACCGCCTGGTTTCGACGGTTACACAGGACGTGACGGCCGGTACGGCGCGGCTGCGCGTTCCGGTCGGCAACGACTGGGGCAGCGGCGCCTATGTCGTCGCGACGCTTCGGCGGCCGCTCGATGCAAGGGCGGAGCGCATGCCCGGCCGAGCCATTGGCGTGCAGTGGTTTTCGATCAACCGCAAGGCGCGCACGCTTGCGCTTGAAATGCCCTTGCCGGACCTGTTGCGGCCCAACAGCGCGCTGCGTATCCCGGTGAAGGTCGGCGGCCTCGCTCCCGGGGAGGAAGCGCGGATCGTCGTTGCCGCGGTCGATGTCGGCATTCTCAACCTGACCAATTACAAGCCGCCAGCGCCGGACGACTATTACCTCGGTCAGCGCCGGCTCACCGCCGATATCCGCGACCTCTACGGGCAACTGATCGACGGCATGCAAGGCGCACGCGGCCAGATCAGGACCGGCGGCGACGCCGGCGGAGGCGAGCTCCAGGGCTCGCCGCCCACGCAAAAGCCGCTCGCGCTCTATTCCGGCATTGTCACCGTCAAGCCCGACGGCACCGCCGAGGTTGTTTTCGACATACCCGATTTTGCCGGCACCGCGCGGGTGATGGCCGTCGCCTGGTCCAAGGACAAGGTCGGCCGCGCCGTCGGCGATGTCACCATTCGCGATCCGGTGGTCCTCACCGCGACGCTGCCGCGGTTCCTGCTCAGCGGCGATCGCGGCACCATGCATCTCGATCTCGACAATGTGGCGGGCCAAGCCGGCGATTACCGGCTCGAGATGAAGAGCGAGGGCGTCAACGTTGTCGGCAACGCCGCGCCGCAGACGCTCAAGCTCAACGCCAGGCAGCGCAGCTCGGTCACGGTGCCTCTATCGGGCGCCGCCGCCGGCAGTGCGGCGGTAACGGTGCGGGTCAGCGGGCCAGGCGGATTTACGCTTGAACGCAGCTACGCGCTCGCCGTGCGGCCGGCCACGCAGATCCTCGCGCGGCGCACGGTCAAGCCGCTCGCGAAAGGCGAAAGCCTTACCCTCTCGAACGATCTGTTCGCCGATCTCGTGCCGGGGAGCGGAAGCGTCGCCGTGTCGGTCGGCGTCTCGACCGCGCTCGACGCGGCGGCATTGCTGGCGGCGCTCGATCGCTATCCGTTCGGGTGCTCCGAGCAGATTGCCAGTCGCGCGCTGCCGCTGCTGTATGTCAACGATCTTGCGACCTCGGCGCAGCTTGCACTCGATACGTCCGTCGATCAGCGCATCCGCGATTCGATTGAGCGGCTGCTTGCGCGTCAGGGCTCGAACGGCTCGTTCGGGCTGTGGTCCGCGGGCGGCGATGACGTATGGCTCGACTCCTACGTCACCGATTTCCTGACGCGCGCGCGCGAGCGTGGATTTGCGGTGCCGGACATCGCCTTCAGGCTCGCGCTCGACCGCTTGCGCAATTTTGTCGGCACTGCCGAGGATCCGACCAAGGACGGAGGGCGTAACCTCGCTTATGCGCTCTACGTGCTGGCGCGGAACGGCGCCGCGCCAGTGGGAGATCTTCGGTATTTCGCCGACACCAAGCTCGACGCGATCGCAACCCCGATCGCCAAGGCTCAGATCGCCGCTGCTCTCGGCATGCTCGGTGACCGCGCCCGCGCGGAGCGCGTCTATGCGGCGGCCCTCGCGTCGCTCGCGCCGCGGCCCGTGCTCGATTACGGCCGCACCGACTATGGCTCGGTGCTGCGGGACGCAGCCGCGCTGGTCACGCTTGCGTCCGAGGGCGCCGCTCCGCGTGCGACCATCACCGGTGCCGTCGAGCGCGTGGAGGCCGCACGCGGTCTCACGCCATATACCTCGACGCAGGAGAACGCGTGGATGGTGCTTGCCGCCCGCGCCCTGGCGAAGGACGCGCAGGCTGTCGCGCTCGACGTCGGCGGAGAAAAGACGCAAGGCACGCTCAATCGCAATCTGCGCGCGAGCGAGCTTGTGCAGTCCCTCAAGGTGACCAATACCGGCGAAAGCGCGGTGCAGGCCGTCGTCACCGTCTCGGGAGCCCCGGTGGTGCCGGAGCCGGCGGCGGAGAGAGGCTTCAAGATCGAGCGCAAGTACTACACGCTCGCCGGCAAGCCCGCGGACCCGGCCAAAGCCAAGCAGAACGACCGCTTTGCGGTGGTTCTGAGGATCACGGAGCCGCAGCCACAGTTCGGGCGGCTCATCGTCGCCGATTATCTGCCCGCAGGCTTCGAGATCGACAATCCGCGGCTGGTGTCGTCGGGAGATACCGGCACGCTCGCCTGGATCGAAGATGCACAGGAGCCGGTCAATTCCGAATTCCGCGACGACCGCTTCAGCGCGGCATTCGAGCGCAAGAGCGGCGATCCGTCGGTGTTCACCGTCGCATATTTGGTGCGTGCCGTATCGCCCGGCCGATATGTCCACCCGCAGGCCTTCGTGGAGGACATGTATCGGCCCGACCGCTTTGGCCGCACCACGACGGGGACGGTCGAGGTCACGGCGGCGAAATAGCGACGGGTCCGTGCTGCTGACAGTCCGCGATTACGGGCCCGGCGTGCCGAAAGCGCAGCTAAAGAAGATCTTCGAGCTTTTCTACCGCGCCGAGAACGAGCTGACGCGGGAAACCGTCGGCACCGGCATCGGGCTCGCGCTCGTGCGGCAGCTCGCAACCGCGATGGGCGCGCGAGTCGCCGCGCGCAACTGCGATCCTGGCGCTGAGTTCCGCGTCGAGTTTCCGCCGCATTAACGGTTAGCGTTCTCATCGTAAGCCCTTGAACCGCCGGCATTTCGTCGTCGCGCAACGCGTGTCGTTTGCCGCTAACGCGCGAATCGTGCCGATCGCAGCCGGCTAGTGCTCTTAACGGTGAACCCCTGTGGCGGACTATCGCGGCGCGCTGCGCCATTAACGACCCGCGTCTTAAC